>Ga0207641_10004559_pt1 | contig 11975 bp, 13 predicted proteins | sample KBSSwiS62_FD_184306 | JGI IMG/M metagenome (GOLD analysis project Ga0207641, IMG submission 184306) | Switchgrass rhizosphere microbial communities from Kellogg Biological Station, Michigan, USA - KBS Switchgrass S6-2 (SPAdes) (version 2) | ecosystem: Host-associated > Plants > Roots >... | reverse complement strand
GGCGGGCTCCCGGGAACGCACGCCGAGGGGGGCGGGGCAGGCGCGCCCCGCGTCCTCGGCGCGGCGTGCCCGGGAGCCGCGGCTCACGCGCGGACGCGCCCGCGGGACAGGCTTGGTCGCGGCCACCACGGGCCTGCTCGGCCTCTCCTCCACCCGCCGCGCCGCGATCCTCGCGATCGTGGTGTGCGCGCTCGCGCTGACCGTCGCGGTGCCGCTGCGGAACTACGTGGCCCAGCGGCAGGAGCTCGCGTCGGTCACCGCCCAGCAGCGGGCACTGCAGGCCGAGGTCGCGCAGCTGAACGACGAGAAGGCCCGCCTCTCCAACCCGGACGAGGTGGCCGCCGAGGCGCGGTCGCGGCTCGGGTACGTACGGCCCGGGGAGGTGCCGTACGTGGTGGAGCTGCCGAACACCCCGTCCGCCGAGGACGTGGAGGCGGCCCGGCGCGCGACCCCCTGGTACCGGACCCTGTGGAACGACGTCACGACCGGCTCCCCCCGCTGAGGGGACGTCGGTGCGCCTCGGCGGGTCCGCAACAGCGCTGGGACACTGGTCGGCGTGAGTGTCACGGTGTCGGATCGCGACGCGGTCGCGCAGCAGCTCGGCCGCGAACCCCGCGGGATGCTGGCGGTGGCGGCCCGCTGCCCGTCGGGGCACCCGAACGTGGTGCGGACCGCCCCGCGGCTGCCGGACGGCACCCCGTTCCCCACGCTCTACTACCTGACCTGCCCCCGGCTCGCGTCGCGGATCGGCACGCTGGAGGCCTCCGGGCTGATGCGGGAGATGACCGAGCGCCTCGCCGAGGATCCGGACCTGGCTGCCCGGTACCGGCGCGCCCACGAGTCCTACCTGGCGGAGCGGGACGCGATCGAGCCGCTCGGCACGGACGTGACCGCGGGCGGCATGCCGGACCGGGTGAAGTGCCTGCACGTCCACGTGGGCCACGCCCTGGCGAAGGGCCCCGGCGTGAACCCCTTCGGCGACGAGACCCTGGAGCTGCTGGGCGACTGGTGGACCGGCACCGACTGCGCCTGAGCACTACACCTGCGGGGTGACCCGCTCCAGGAGGGGCTTCGGGCCGACGCCCTCCGGGAGGGTGCCCGCGGTCCGCCAGGGGCCGTCGGGCTGCAGGCGGCCCGCGAGGAAGGCGTCCGCGACCTCGACGGGGGCGCTGCGCAGGAGCAGCGAGCCCTGCAGACACAACGCCAGCAGCTCGGCCAGCCGGCGCGCGCGGCGGGGCTCGGCGTGCTGGAGCTCGGTGCGCAGGTGGCTGGTGGCGCGGTCGAAGCGGGCGTCCGTGCCGTGGGCGAGGGCGATCTCGTCCAGCACCGCGTCGACGGACTCGGGGGAGCGCCCCAGCGCGCGCAGCAGGTCCAGGGCCGTCACGTTGCCCGAGCCCTCCCAGATCGAGTTCAGCGGGCTCTCCCGGAACAGCCGCGGCATCGGCGACTCCTCGACGTACCCGTTGCCGCCCAGGCATTCCAGCGCCTCGCCGACGACCGCGGTGGTCCGCTTGCACACCAGGTACTTCGCGGCGGGCAGGGCCAGCCGCAGGAACGCGGTCTCGCCGCGTTCGACCGCGCCCGCCAGCCGCAGGGCCAGCGTCGTCGCCGCCTCGGACTCGACGGCGAGCTCGCCCACCACGGCCTGCATCAGCGGCTGGTCGGCCAGCCGCGCGCCGAACGCCGAACGGTGCGCCACGTGGTGCGCCGCCTCGGACAGCGCCGCCCGGACCGTGCCCGCCGCGCCGAGCACGCAGTCGAGCCGGGTCATCGAGACCATCTCGATGATCGTCGCGACGCCCCGGCCCTCGTCCCCGATCCGCCACCCGACGGCGTCGGTGTACTCCAGCTCCGCGCTCGCGTTCGAGCGGTTCCCCAGCTTGTCCTTGAGCCGCTGGATGCGCAGGGCGTTGCGCGTCCCGTCCGGCAGCACCCGGGGCAGCACGAAGCAGGTCAGCCCGCCGGGCGCCTGGGCCAGCGTCAGGAACAGGTCGTTCATGGGCGCGGAGGTGAACCACTTGTGCCCGACGAGGGTGTACGTCCCGTCCGGCTGCGGCGTCGCACGGGTCGTGCCGCTGCGGACGTCGGACCCGCCCTGCTTCTCGGTCATCGACATCCCGGCGAGCTGGTTCGCCTTCCCCGCGGCGAGCCCCGGTTCGTACACCCGGGTCTGCAGGGCGTGCTCCCAGCCCGAGCCACGCAGCGGCGGCACCGCCGCGTAGGTCATCGAGATCGGGCAGCAGTGCCCCTGCTCGAGCGTGCTGACCAGGTAGAACCCGGCGGCACGGGCCACGTGGGAACCGTCCGCCCAGGCCGCGCCGTGGAGGCCGTGGGCGACCGAGAGTCCCATCAACGCGTGCCAGGACGGGTGGAACTCCACCTCGTCGATCCGGTTCCCGTACCGGTCGTGGGTGTGCAGCACCGGCTCGTGGACGTTCGCCAGCCGCGCGTGCTCCCGGTACTCGCCGGATCCGACGGCCGCCCCGAGCTCGCGCAGGTCGACCGCCACCCCTTCGCGACGCAGCGCGTCGGTCAGCCCGGGATCGCAGACGACCGGATCGAACCCGTCGAGCGGCGGGACCTGGTTGGTGACCTCGTGCGTGCTCACGGCGCCGGGAGGAACGGACATCTACCCCAGAGTAGCCGCGCTCCGGACGCGGTGGGCCCGTTGTCGGCAGGTCGGGCCGCAGTACCGCGCGGGCCGCCCGGTCCCCGCCTGGGCCAACGCTGCGCCGCACACCGCACAGCTGTCACGGAACTCCGGTTCCGTGACGCGCAGTGCGTCCAGCGCGATCCGTGCCATCCGCTGCCCGGCGGCTCCGCTGCGACCGATCATCGTCGCGCACCCGAGCAGCAGGCTCGCGACCTCGGCGGCCCCGACGTCCCGACGGACCGCCCCCGCGGCCTGGGCCCGTCGCAGCCGCGCCGCCAGCGCGAGCTCGAAGCGCCGCACCGCCCCGGCGAGGACGGTGTGCGGCCAGCCGGTGTCCGCGGCGACGGCGCCGCACAGCGGCCCACGCAACGCCGTGGCCTCCAGGAACGAGTCGAGGAAGGTGAACAGCGCCACGTCCGGCGCGCCCTCCGGAGCCCGTTCCGTCGCCTCGTCCAGCAACCGGGCGAGCACCGTCTCGAGGAGGAGATCCCGGCTCGGGAAGTGTCGGTGGACCGTCGCGATCCGAGGCCGGCACGCCGCGCGACCTCGCTGAGCGGCACCCCGGAGCCGGAGTCCGTGATCGCCTCGACGGCCGCCCCGATGATCCGCTCGCGGTTGCGCCGCGCGTCGGTCCGCTCCTCGACCGTGGTCACGGAAGCCCTTTCGCCGACGGCTGGAAACGGATCGACTCTTCCACATCGAGCACTCCGGGAGGAACACATGACCGATCCCATCCTCGTCGTCGGCGCGACCGGCACCCAGGGCGGTGCCGTGGCGCACCGGCTGGCCGCCGCCGGCGTCCCGGTGCGGGCCCTCGTCCGCCGGGACCTCGAGCTCCCTGGCGTCGAGCCGGTGAAGGGCGATCTCGACGACGCGGAGAGCCTCGCCGCCGCGGTGCGCGGGGTCTCCGGGCTGTTCGCCGTGCCGCCCGCCTTCTTCGGCACCGACGACCGGGAGGCGGTCCGGATGACGGCGCTGGCCGAGACGGCCGCGCGGGCGGGCGTCGAGCGGGTGGTGCTGTCCACCGTCGCCTCCGCGGGCGGGCGGCTGCCGCCGGGCAAGGCGGCCGTCGAGGCACGGTTCCGCGAGCTCCTTCCGCAGGTCACGATCCTGCGGCCGGCCCGCTTCATGAGCAACTTCCTGGCGACCGGCTACCCGGTCGACGGCATCGACGACGGCGTCCACCGCCACCTCTTCCCACCGGACGAGCCGGTGCAGTCGATCGCCCCGCAGGACATCGCCGAGTTCGCGGCGCTCGCCTTCGCCGATCCCGCGCGCTACGCGGGACGCACGCTCGAGCTGGCGGGGGACGCCGTCACGCCGCTCGACGCGGTCGCCGCGATCAGCGAGGCGACCGGCGTCCCCGTCCGCTACCACGAGGTCATGGACGCCGAGGCGGCTGCGCTCGCACCGGCCCTGGCCGAGGCCCGGGCGTCGTGGCTGGCGGGGAACCACTGGGCGGCGGACATCGAGGCGCTCCGCGTGATCCACCCCGGCCTGCGCACGTTCGCCGACTGGCTCAAGGAGGGCGGCGCGGCGCGGCTCACCGCTACGGTGGCAGGGTAGGACCGTCGAGCACGAGGAGCACTGCATGTCCCGGGTGGCCGCCATCGACTGCGGGACCAACTCGATCCGCCTGCTGATCGCGGACGTCACGGAGACCTTCGACGGCACCAAGGACCTGCGCGACCTGCATCGCGAGATGCGGATCGTGCGGCTGGGCAAGGGCGTCGACGCGACGAAGCGCCTGGATCCCGAGGCGCTCGAGCGCACCCGCAAGGCGCTGGTCGACTACACCGCGGCGATCCGGCGCAAGGGCGCCGAGCGGGTCCGCATGGTCGCCACCTCGGCGACCCGGGACGCGTCGAACCGCGAGGACTTCTTCGGCATGGTCCGGGACACCCTCGGCGTCGACGCCGAGGTGATCTCCGGGGACGAGGAGGCGCGGCTGTCCTTCACCGGCGCCGTCGGCGACCTGGACCCCGACGACGGCCCGTTCGTCGTCACCGACATCGGCGGCGGTTCCACCGAGGTCGTCGTCGGGACCGCGGCGGACGGGGTGCGCGCGGCCAAGTCCGTGGACGTCGGCTCGGTCCGGCTCACCGAGCGCTGCCTGCCCGGGGACCCGCCCAGCCCGGAGGACGTCGAGAACGCCCGCAAGGTGGCCCGCGGCATCCTCGACGAGGCGTTCACGACCGTGCCCGTCGAGGGCGTGCGGACCTGGGTCGGCGTGGCCGGGACGATCACCACGCTCTCCGGGATCGCGCAGGACCTCCCCTCCTACGACCCGGAGCGCGTCCACCTGTCCACCCTGACCAGGGAGGACGTCCACCGCGTCGCCGAGCTGCTCCTCACCTCACCGCGCGCCGAACGGGAGAAGCTGGGCGCGCTGCACCCCGGCCGGGTGGACGTGATCGGCGCAGGCGCGCTCGTCGCCGAGGCCCTGGCCGCGGAGTTCCACGAGAAGGCCGGCATCGACCGCATGATCGTCAGCGAGCACGACATCCTGGACGGGATCGCCCGATCGATCGCATGATCCGCGAGCCTGCGTGCGGTCCATCAGCACCACGCGAGCCTGCGTGCGGTCCATCGGCACTGGCCGAGCTGGACCGGGAGGTCACCGAGTGCCGGGCCTGCCCCCGGCTCGTCGCGTGGCGGGAGCAGGTGGCGCGGGAGAAGCGCGCGGCCTTCCGCGACTGGGACTACTGGGGCCGCCCGGTGCCCGGCTTCGGCCCGGCGGACGCGCGCCTGCTGCTCGTCGGGCTGGCGCCTGCCGCGCACGGGGCCAACCGGACCGGGCGGATGTTCACCGGCGACCGCTCGGGGGACGTGCTCTACGCGGCGCTGCACGCGGTCGGCCTCGCCAACCAGCCCACGGCCGTCCGCGCCGACGACGGGCTGGCGCTGCGCGGCACCCGGATCACCGCCCCCGTCAAGTGCGCGCCGCCCGAGAACAAGCCGCTCCCGCAGGAGCGGGACAACTGCCGACACTGGCTCGACGCCGAGCTGGCGCTGCTCCGCCCGACGCTGCGCGCGGTCGTCGTGCTCGGGGGGTTCGGCTGGCAGGCGCTGCTGCCGGTGCTCGCAGAGAACGGCTGGCCGGTCCCTCGCCCTCGCCCACGGTTCGGCCACGGAGCGCACGTCCAGCTCGCCGACCTGCACCTCTTCGGCAGCTATCACGTGTCGCAGCAGAACACCTTCACCGGCAGGCTGACTCCCGCGATGCTGGAGGAGGTCCTCGCCGCCGCAGGGCGTGCCGCAGGTCTCATGTGATCCGGCGCGGAACCGGACGATCCCGGGCGTGTTGCTTACGTCTTCGGAGTACCAATGAAGGCATGGCGCAAGCTCAGCGAATCGTGGTCGTCGGTGGCGGCACGGTCGGCATGAACACGGCTCTGCGGCTGCAGAAGAAGCTGCGCCGCGGTCGGGCCGACGTCACGGTGATCGACCCCCAGTCCCACATGACCTACCAGCCGTTCCTCCCCGAGGCGTCCGCCGGTTCGATCGAGCCCCGGCACGTCGTGGTCCCGCTGCACAAGGTGCTGCCCGGCTGCCAGGTGCTCACGGCGCGGGTCACCGCGATCTCGGACGTCCAGAAGAAGGTCACGGTCGAGACGGCCGCGGGTGAGATCGCCACGGTCCCCTACGACGTCCTCGTCGTCGCCCCGGGCTCGGTCGCCCGCACCCTCCCCGTCCCCGGGCTGCCGGAGCAGGGCATCGCCTTCAAGACCGTCGGCGAGGCCATCTACCTGCGCAACCACGTGATCTCGCGGCTGGACGCGGCCTCCACGACCTCGGACGAGGTCGCGCGGCGGCGGCTGCTCACCTTCGTCGTGGTCGGCGGCGGGTACGCCGGGGTCGAGGCCCTGGCGGAGCTGGCGGACATGGCGCGCTACGCCACCCGCTACTACGAGGGCATCGACGCGAAGGACCTGCGGTGGGTCCTGGTCGAGGCGATGGACCGGATCATGCCCGAGGTCGGCCCCATGATGGGTGCCTACACGGTGCGCCGGCTGCTGGACGCCGGCATCGAGGTCCTCCTCGAGACCCGCGTCGAGTCGATGGTCGGCGGGCACGTCGTCCTGTCCGACGGGCAGGAGTTCGACGCCGACACGATCGTCTGGACCGCGGGCGTCAAGCCGAACCCGATGCTGGAGCAGACCGACCTGCCGCGCGGCGCCCGCGGGCACGTCGAGTGCGCGGCGGACCTGACCGTCGAGGGCCTGACGGGCGTGTTCGCCGCCGGCGACTGCGCCTCCATCCCGGACCTGAGCAAGGACGACCCGAACGCCCGCACCAGCCCGTCGGCCCAGCACGCGGTGCGGCAGGCGAAGGTGTTGGCGGACAACATCATCGCGTACCTGAACGGCGGCACCCTCAAGCCGTACAAGCACAGCTACGCAGGCTCGGTGGCCTCGCTCGGGCTGTACAAGGGCGTGGCGCAGGTCTACGGGATCAAGCTCAAGGGCTTCCCGGCGTGGTTCATGCACCGCACCTACCACGTCTCGCGGATGCCCACCTGGAACCGCCGCTTCCGGATCCTCATGGACTGGACGACCGCGCTGCTGATGGGCCGCGAGGTCGTCGCGCTCGGCCAGATCCACGAGCCGAAGGCGGAGTTCGCCCGCATCTCCGGCGGCACGGTGACCCCGCTGCCGTCGACGGTCGCGCAGGAGGCGGACGCCAAGGCGTCCTGATCCTCGCACCACCACACGGCGCCCGCTTCTCACCCGAGGCGGGCGCCGTTCGCGTCCTCGCTACTGTTCCGCCGCGGCCCCCGTAGCCCAACCGGCAGAGGCAGGCCCCTTAAAAGGGTCACAGTGTGGGTTCGAATCCCACCGGGGGTACTGGCCCAAGACCTGTCCGATCATGCTCTGACGTGGGGATCTTCCCGTGGGCGGTGATCTTGCCGAGTCCGGTGGTGTCCGGCGCTCACCGGCTATGAGCGGGTGTCCACGCTGAATACGCGCTGAAGTTCTGCGGGGGGCGGGGCGAGAGTCCAGCACCTGGGGTGTGGTCCCGGGTCCGTGCGCTTCGTCGATGGCTGCAACGCTGTCGCCATGCGCCCCGAAGGCCCACAGTTCAGCCCCGAGGAGCACGCCGAGCAGGTCCGGATGGCCCGTGAACGGCTTGCCCAGCTGGAGGGCCTGGATCTCGCCCTCGGGCGTTGGCGCGACGTGATCGACGCGATCGCCGCCTCGGCCAACCGTGTTGAGGCGGTCACCGCGCTGCAGGATCTTCTCGGCGTTGACGAACGCGGGGCGCACTCGATCGTCCAGCTCCAGTGGGCACGTCTGACCCAAGACACGGTCGGGCACGTCCGTCAGGAGATCGAGGAGATCCGCCGGGATATTGATCAACTCGGAGGCTGATCGGCGCGGCGTACCGAGAGCTGCCCGCCGAATCATTTGCCGCCGCCGAGCGCAGTGTCGATCCGCAGCCGAGCTGCCTCGTCCTGGCCCACGATGCACTTCGCGTAGATCTGATGGAGCACGGCGACGCTGTGTCCGGCCCACTCCGCGACCTGGGTTGACGGCACCCCGGCGTTGAGCCAAGTCGACACCGCGGTGTGCCGGAGGTCGTAGGGCCGTCGGGCGAGCGTTGAGGCTGCATCCTCCGCGCTCAGTGCCCGTACGCGGGCCTTCCGCCACACCCGGCTGCGCGGGCCGGGGAGCTGTGATGTGCGGAGCCTGATCGTCGCGGCCGGGGGCTCCGCGGCGCCGTCGGGATGGCCGAGCAGATGACGACCGCAGCGAAGGCGTTCGGGTTCGACGAGCTGGTCCTCTTCGACGTCGGCGGCGACGCTCTCACCACCGACGACGACCCCGGCCTGCGAAGCCCACTCGCGGACCAGCTCGTCATCGCGGCTGCCGCCCGAACAGGTCTCCCTGCCCGCCTGGTCATCGCGGGTGCAGGACTCGACGGCGAAATTCCCGCCGAGGTCGTGAACGAGCGCCTGGTCCAGCTCGACGCGACCGAACTGCCACCGCTGACCGGCGCTGCGACTACCCGCGACGTGTTCACCTGGCATCCCTCCGAGGCATCCGGGCTTCTTGCGGCTGCCGCTGACGGACGACGCGGGTACGTGGAGGTTCGCGACGCGGGCGACATGATCCGACTCTCAGGCGAGGCAACGCGGCTCGCGACTGTCGAGGTTGGCCGCGTCATGTAGGTCGTTCCGGCGCGGCATCTCGCCCCGATCGAATCCTTGGCGGACGCCGACCGGGTTATCTGGGAGCAAACGTCAATATCGGAGATCGCGTACGAGACTGCAAAAGCAGGGCGCTGAGCGACTGTGCCCAGTCACTTCGTTACTCCGGCTGAATTGGAGACCGTTGACGCGCTTGCGGCTGGCGCCCGAGAACGTGGCCGCTGCGACTTCATGAGCATTCGCCGACTTGCGGAGTTCATCGGGGCCTCCACGCTCGATGCGTTTGGAGCCCCTTGGGTCCATACTTTCGGCGGAGAGGCCCAGTCGTAACGAGCCGTCGCTGTTCTCCACGATCTGATTGAGTGCGGACCGCCCCACGCTCCCCAGCGCACGGTGACCGGAAGCCGTCCCTCGGGCGGCCCTCGTGCATGATCTGTGGGTGGAGCAGCGTAGAACGCCCGAGCTGACAGTCCCCTGGCTAGGCGAACTCTTCCGCGTGGCAGATGGCGAGTTTCGCGGGTCTGTGGAGGTTGAGACCACAGTCCGCCAGCCTCGTCTGAATGGGGAGCGCGACGTGGAGGTGTACGTCGAGGTCGCGCCTGGTTCGCCGGAGTCGTCGCTGCGGAGCTACATGATGACCTGTTCTCACAGGTTGAGGGCCGCCTTGGAGACTCTTTCGACTATCAAGCACTATGCGGCTGCTCATGCGCCATCTGATTGGGCGGCGCACTATGGGGCCGGATTCGAGGAGGATCACTCTGAACTACTCTTTTTGGACTGCATGGAGGTCGAGGCAGGAGGCCGGGTCGCTATGATCTTCGACTTTAGCGACCTCGACCAACTCGTAGTGCGCCTGGACGAAGAGGGGCATGGGACGAGTGTGAGCCTCCGTCGTTAAATGCCCGTGGCGGGATTGGGGGCCGTCAGCTCGGCCGTCAGCATCGAATGTGCGCGATCAGGTCTCGCCTGCCGCCGAATCCGCCTGTATGAGATCAAGGCGCCCCCTCCGGCGGCGCGGGCGGGCCACGCCGGCACCGCTCGGCTCGCTCGCTCCATGCCTCTGGCCCGCTCGTGGCGGGCGGCGCCGGCTACCCGGCCCGCACGCCAGAATGACGCATGATCTTCGGACGTGCGACAGAGCGCGGGCGTGTGCTCGCGCGCCTCGCGATCGACTTCGTGCATGGCGAGATCGACGCCGATCTGTTCGAGGCTCGCTTCCTCGCTGGGTGGCAGGCGGCCCCAGGCCGTCGCTTCGGGCAGTACGACGAGGTCCTGTCCCACATCTTCATCTCCGTTGACGCGTACTGCGGGGACCCGGAGCTGCGGGGACCGGACGACACCGACGCCGACGGCATGAGGGGCGAGGTAGCGAGCTTCCTCCGCGCAGCGGGGCTGCTCTGAGTGAACGACCCTCGGGCTCCGCCCGAACCCGCACCGCTCGGACAGATCGGGGCAGGTGCGGCGGGCGGTGATCTCCTCACGGCGCGCCGAGACGGCAGGGGTGAACCCGCGCCGCGAGGAGATCACCGGATCGTGCGTTCTTGGAGAGGACAACCCCGGTGGACCTCGTAGCGTTCGAGTCGTGCACCGACAACGAGTCCCGCTGGCGGCTTCCAGGTCCGCGTTCGCGCTCGTGTTCGATGACTGAGAAGGAGCGCCGCAAGGACATGCGCAACGCCTACCGCAGAGCGGAGCGGCAGAGACGCATCGACCTGTGCCCGCTCACCGAGGCCCGGCTTCGTTCGCTTGTCGATCACATCGACACGAAGGTGCTGGACGTCGGCTGTGACCAGTCGACCCGGCACGCTGTGTCGTGGGCGGAGTCCGAAGGCCTCGAGTGGACTGACCTAGCGCTCGTGCGGAACGTCCAGTCCCAGCAGGCTTTTCTCGGGGTCCGTGAACGTCAGCTTGTACCCGACTCGGACGCGGGTCCCCGCTGACAGGCCACGAAAGTGCGACACGTCTATCTCGACACACTCGCGGTCAACATACTGTCGGACCTCGCTACTCAGATCTGGACGGCGTTCGAGCTGCTCCTTGGCCGAGGGAGCCAAGTCCATGACGAAGACGTCACCCTGAGCCTTACTGAGAACTTCCTCGACGGGCCGGCCTCCGCCGGGTAGCCACGGACTCCCATCCGGCTGAGTCGGGGGGAGGTTGACGATCTTCTCTGGGTCGAACCAGCCCACGACCTGCTCAGACCCGACAACTTCAGCGAACGGCTCGATGTCGGCCACATTCCCCCCACGTGCCTCAAAGTCCAACATAGCCCGGGGGGCTCACAAGCACGGGCTCCGCCCGAACCCGGCACCGCATGGAGATCGGGGGAGGTGCGGCGGGCGGTGATCTCCTCACGGCGCGCCGAGACGGCAACCAGGTCGAGGGCCGGGGCACAAGGCGGGACCGCGTGCCTTGCACCCCGGCCCTCGACCTGGCAGGGGTGAACCCGCGCCGCGAGGAGATCACCTCAGGGCCGGGCGTGGGAGAAAGACCCGCGCGAGCGTCAAACAGAAGGCTCCACGCCGAATACGCGCCGAAGTTTGGGCTGGCCGGGCCATTGATGAGCCTGCGTCGCAGGTCAGAAGCCATGATCACTGAGGACCGCGGTTCCCCTTAAAGGGGTCACAGTGTGGGTTCGAGTCCCACCGGGGGCACGGCCCACGACCAGCCCGATCATGCTCTGACGTGCGGGTCTGTGCGTGATCGGTGGTCTTGCCGAGTCCGGGCGTGTCCGGTGCTCACCTGCTCTGAGCGGGTGTCCACGCTGAATACGCGATGAAGTTTCGGGTGCAGCATGCCGAGCCAGTGGCATCCTGGATGGCATGCAGGACCACAACTCAAGATCGGCAGAGCAAGCAGCGCGGCATCGAGCGCGAGGGGCGCCAGCCAACGAGGTGCCGATCTGGTTGCCCTGGTCGGGGGTGCTGGCGCGCGGGAAGGACGTCGCGGTCCTGCTCACCGGAGCGGTGCTGTACACGACCTCGCTGCGGTTCGACCTGACCGTCTGCGGCCGCGGCGAGGCGGCGCGCGACCTGCACATCGCGTCGTCGGGACGCCCCGACGCCAACGGAGACATGCTCTGCGTCGGTGTCGCGGGAGCGGGCGGGTTCACCGCCACCAATGTCCGCCGAGCCCGGCTGTCGTCCAATTCGGACCCAGCGCCGACGTTGT
>Ga0207641_10004551_pt1 | contig 11986 bp, 8 predicted proteins | sample KBSSwiS62_FD_184306 | JGI IMG/M metagenome (GOLD analysis project Ga0207641, IMG submission 184306) | Switchgrass rhizosphere microbial communities from Kellogg Biological Station, Michigan, USA - KBS Switchgrass S6-2 (SPAdes) (version 2) | ecosystem: Host-associated > Plants > Roots >... | reverse complement strand
CAGGTAGACCGAGCCGGAGATCGGGCGTGGCTGGTTCAGTTTGGGGTCTGAGAGGCCCAGGGCCGGCACGTCGGCTTCCACCGTGCCGAGCTTGGCGGCGTCCGGGCACTGGGCCGGGGCGGTGGAGAAGTGGATCGGGCTCTGCTGGCCGATGGGGGTCGTGAGGCCGATCTGGGCGGGGGAGCAGGCGGCCAGTCCGATCGCCGAAGCCGCGTTCACCCCCAGCTCCTTCGGCAGCGCCACGCTCACGTTGCGCAGGTCCGCCTCCCCCGGCTCTGCTTCGGGGTTGACCGGTTTGCCTTCTGGGTCTTTGAGTTCTTCGTGCGCGCGCACCGGCATCTGGATCTCCACGTGCACCCCGCTCGGGCTGTCGGCCACGTTCGTCGTTGGCTGCGCCCCCACGCTCGGGCTGAAGTCCGGCGCCGCGCATTCATCCGGCGCCGGCAGCGTCGATTCCGCGCCTGCTTCCGCACTCGGTCGCGCCCAGGTCTCGATGTGGAAGAGGGTCGTCATCGGGCTCGCGCACGAGCTCGGCAGCCGCAGAAACCCCAGCGTCGGCCCTTCCCCTTCCACCGGGCACGTCCCCCGCGTGGAGTTGCGCAGAGGCCCCGCTGCGTGTCGTGGCTCGGATCCCACGGCACCCCCCAGATCATCATCCGCGCCGCCGTCACCCGCTGCGCCTCGGTCACGTTTTCCAGGTAGGCGGTGATCCCGTAGTCGCCGTCGCTGCGGACTTTCGTGTTGATGTAGATCGGGGCTTCGAGGACTCTGAAGCCGAGCTGGGCGGGCATGCCCTTGGGGGGGACGAGGTTGTAGATCGGGACCGACACCCCCCCACCTGATCCGGCATCTCCTTCCAGCTGCTGGATCACCGCCACCCCCATCGCCGAGCTGTCGGGGCACAGGTTCGAAGCCCCTTCCCCGCCCAGGTTGGTGTTGAACTGCTGCGCCGTGCACTGCTTCACCGCCGCCGGGTTCCCCGCCAGGCCTGGGGGCAGCGCCACTTCGACTTCCCGCAGGTTGCCTTCGGCCGCCACCACCGGACCCAGTGACCCGGGTACTTCGCTCACCGTGTTCACCGCGAAGGTGGTCGTGAACTGGTAGGGACGGGTATCGGCGCCGCTGACCGCTAGGCCATCGGTCCCGGTCAGCTGCGAGGCGAATTCCTCAAAGCCCGCCTTCGCGCCTTCGACGCTGGCCTCGTTGCTGAATTCCTCCGTCACCGCTTTCGCTTCCCCGCCGCTCACTTCCACCTGGTTGACCAGCGTCCCGGTGGCGGTGGGCGGCACCGTCACCTTGACTTGCAAGAAGAGGATGTTGCCGGGCTCAAGGCGCGCCGGTTCGCTCACCGGCTGCAGCGCGTTGGTCACTTCGCAGCTCACCGTGCTCACTTCGCCGACCGGCGGCAGCGTCTGGCAGCCGCTGCTGATGTTCGGGCTGCTCCCCCGCGGGGATCGCAGTTCCACGCTTTTGACCCCGAGCCCTTTCGGCAGCGTGTCGGTGATCGTGATCGTCGAGCTCGGTTTGGTCGCTTTGCCGCCGCTGTTGGTGATGAAGACCTGGTAGCGGTCTTCGCCGCTTTCTTCTCCGGGCAGGAAGTTGGTCGGGGCCGCGATCGACTGGATGTCCCAGGCGGGGGTTGGGGTGGCGGCGTAGGAGCTGGAGCTTGCCGCCAGACAGGTCGCCAGGGTCAGAAGGGGGAGGAGAGTCGCCGTCTTGCGCATGCTCATCGCCTCCCCGCCTTCTTGGATTGGGACTTCTTCTTGTGTTGCTTCTTATGCTTCTTTTGCTTGTGCTTCTTGTGGTGGGGCTTGGGCTTGGTTTTCGGGTTTTCGGGGCCGGTGAAGGTGGGGGTGGAGGGTGAGGCGGGGACGGGTGGGGCGGGGACGGGTGGCTTGCACCCCGCTTCCCCCACGCAGATAACCGGCTCGACCGGCTCGGCGAACCCGCCCCCTTCGCGGTAGTCATAGACGTCGAAGTTTTCGTTCGTGTCCCAGCCGACCAGCTTTTGGCGGGTCGAGAAGAAGACGTCGCGGCCGTTTGCGGAGCCGTCCAGCAGATAGCTTTCGCCGCTGCTGATGCCGCTGGAGACGAGGAAGTGGCAGCCGCCCGATTTGGGATCGAAGGTGCCGCTGGTGGTGGTGCAGGTGCCGTTGCCGGGGAGCTCGAACTCATAGACGTCGCGAAGCCCGTTGACGTCGTCGCGAGAGAGGGCGTCGAAGCTTTCGAAGAAGAAGCGAGACCCGTCGTCGGAGAGGTAGCGCGGGCCTTCGTAGACGTTGCTCCAGCCCGGCAGCCCCGCCGGGCCCAGCGGCCTTTCACCGGTCGGGTTGCAGGAGACGCAGCTCAGCTCTTTGGTTTCGGCGTCATAGAGGAATGCCTGGGTGCAGATCGGGCCGCCGAAGAGGACTTTTTCCTTGATGTCCTGCTGGCAGTGCTGGCCTTTGGCGATCGTGTTCTCGTATTCGGCCAGTGCCGGCGCTTCGTGGGAGAGGAAGGCCAGGTGGCGCCCGTCGGGGGAGACCCGGGCGCTGAGGTTTTTCGGCTGCGCTTCCCAGTCCTTGAAGTCTTCTGACGAGAGCCGGGCGATGAAGGCGGTCTGGCCTTCGTGGGAGAGGTAGAGGTTCAGCGCGCCTTCTTTGGCTTTCTCTTTCGCGGCGCCTTCTTCTTCGGAGAGGACGCCTCTGGCGACGAAGTAGATGGAGGAGGCGTCATCAGAGGCGCCGATCACTCCCTGCACGTCGGCGAGGACGATGCCTTTTTTGGTCACGTCGGTGAGGCGGGAGCCCACGGCTTGGCTGAAGTCGTAGCGATAGAGATCGGGGGCGCCGGGTTCTGCTTTGGCGCCGGTGACCAAGCGGTTGGGGCTGGTGAAGTAGACGACCGAGCCGTCTTTGGCCGCGGCGACGAAGACGCCGTTGCCCGAGGTGCCGGCGCCCGATTGCTTGGCGTCGAGCTGGACCGTTTCGGCGCCGTCGATGTGGGCGAGGAGCTGGGTGGGTTCGCTCGTGTTTTCCGGCACGTAGGTCCAGAATGCTTTGGAACCGTCGGCGGAGACCACGTGGCGCATCGTCGTCTGGCCGAACTGGCAGTTGGCGATGGCGTTAGGGTGGAGGGCGTCGATAGTGGGTCCGAAGGTGGTCCCTTTGTTCGGCGCGACCGGCGTGCTCTGCCCGGGCAGGACGCTGATCGGCTTCAGGCCGTCGGTGGTCGACCATTCATAGAGGTTGAAGCCGTTGCCGGCGGGCGCTCCGGCATAGGAGGAGCCGGAGGCGAAGAAGACCCGGGAGCCGTCTTCGCTCGCCCCGGCGTAGTTGAAGCAACCGAAATCGCCTGCCTGGGGCACTTCCGCCGTCAGGCAGGTCAGCGTACCCATGGTGTTGTCACGCAAGTAGAGGTTTTCCACCCCCTCCGGGCAGCCGGGCGCCAGCGCCCCGCTGGTCACCTTGAACACTGCGAACCCGAGTTCGGGGTCAAAGCCCTTGTAGGGGATCGCGATAACCGGGGACTGGAAGCCGAAGGGAGAGATGTTCTGGGTGTTCCAACCGGCCGCGGTGCGCTTGGAGAGGTACTGGCTCGCCGACGGCGCGCCTTCGGCGTCTTTGCCGAAGGAGGTAAAAGAGGTGTAGGTGGCGGCTTCACCCGATCCTGAACTGACCTGGATCAGCATGCTGCGGTCTTCGTTGAGACCGGCGGCAACGATTGGCGTCGCCACTTCGGCGCTGTTCTTCTGCCCCGGGGAGACGAGCTCATAGCCGCGGTTGTCAGGACGTGCTTCGGGTCCGTAGGTCCGGAATTCGTGTTCGTTGGCCGGGCAGGGCTCTTCGGCGTTCTTCGGGCAGACGATCCCCGCGGGCGGGACGCCGTTTTTGACGTGCAGTCGCCAGTGGTAGGTGGTGGCGGGCTGAAGGCCGATGAGCGTCAGCCCTTTCAGCACTGGGGCTTCCCCGGCGCCGTAGTCGAGTTCGGGTGGCGGGGAGTGCGAGGCCTGGGCGAAGCGGTCTTCCTGGAACTGGGCGTCAGTGACGTATTCGATCTCGGCCGTGGCCGCCAGCCCGAGCGGGTTGCCTTCGGCGTTCAAAGTCGCTTCTTCTTCGCTCACGCTGGTGACGAAGGTCGGACCGAATTCGAAGCTTTCCTTGGTTTCGAATTCGCCTTCCGGGCTGGGCGAGGTAGTGCCGTCGGCGTTTTCGGCGACGATGCGGCAGCGGTATTCGGTTTCTGGAGTCAGGCCCTGAACTACCGGCGCCGCTTCATAGAGTTTGAAGTCGCTTGCCCCGTTCGCCAGCGAAAAGGATCCGGTTTCCTGGAAGTTTTTGAACTGGTTGCCTTCGGCTTCGAATTTCGCCTGCGGCAGATACTGGGCGCGGAAAGTCGTCGCTTTGCCCTCGGGGTTGACTTCCGCCTGCAGCGTTGCCCTGACGCTGCCAAGGCCTCCGGGCTTTACGTGGCAGGCCTCGGGCACGATCACGGGGCCTTCGGGGACGGGCAGGAAGTTGACTCCCGCCGATCCTTCGGTCGCGAAGACGCCCTCTTTGCCCCCTGATAGTTCCAGGGCGGCAAGGGAGGTGCCTGCTGAGAGGCCGGGGAGGTAGCCGAAGCGCTTGACGAGAGCATCGGAGGTGTACTCAGCTACGAAGTAGTTGGAGGCCGATTTGGTGACTGCATCGCCCCTCTGCTTTGCAAAGAGATTGTCGGCAGCGTCAATGCTCAGCCCTTCGGTCTGCACTCCGCCCAGGTTGACGAGCAGCGTTCCGGTGGGGCTGTATTTTCGGATGATGCCACCGCCACCGGCCACCGAGACGTAGAAGTTCCCGTTGGAGTCGACCGCGAGGTCGCGGATGGTTTCGTTTTCCCCTTCAAAGAGTTTGACTTCCCCAATGCATGCACCGTCGGGATCGAATTTCTGCACCCGGTTGACGAAGATGTGAAGGCCCCCTGCCCCGTCTTTGTCATAGCTGTCGGCGACATAGACCGTGCCGTCAGAACCCACCGCGATCGGGTCTTGGGTGCTCATCAGTTTGCAGACGCCTTCGCCCTCTCCGCCGAATGATTTGACGAATTCGCCCGAGGCTTTGAACTTCTTTACCTCTAAGCCGTCGGTGACGTAGATGTCGTGGTGGGAAGCGCTTGCCCCGTCGTTGTCGACAGCCACCCAGGTCGGTTCAATTAACTGCGCCGCTCCGATGGAAGGAAGGGCGGTGCCGTCTGATTCGAAGACGTTGATGCGGTGATTTCCACGGTCGACCACGTAGACGTGGCCGGTTTCCCAGTCGGTGGCAAGACCCTTGGAACCGTTGCACTGGCCTGAACCTGAGCCGGGGAGACAGAACGGGATCGCCGCTGAGGCGTTCGTAGCCGAGAGCGCCGACGCGATGAAAAGCAGGATGGTGGCACCCGCGACTACTAGTTTAAGTTTCAACTTGTCCCCGCTCCCTAATGCGTTTCAGCGGCCACTTAGTCGGCCGAGGTCCCAATAGATATTCAACAAGATCCTAAATTATTTGTCAAGGCATCACACGATATTGCTTTAGGAACTAATTAATGCGTTTCTGGAGCTTCTACCTTGTGCTGAGGAAAGAGTGGGGCCGCGATTTCGCGGCCCCACTCGCCCATACTTCAACAGCTTCTACCTAATTCGTTATTCGAACCAGGCTTCAGCAGCTACGCCACCCGGGTCCGTCTCAGCTTTGACAAGCGTGTTGCCTGTCGTGTAGACGGCGCTGCTTACTTCATCCAGAGGACAGTTCGCGTTTCCTTTACCAGGAGCATCTACTGACGCAGCCGGTACCGTGACGTTGGCAGTCGCTGTCACGAGCCGGTTTTTTAGAGCTTCGGTGCCGACGGTTTTGTATCCGAGTCCCGTCGCCGTAAACGGTGTGACTTTGTAGCACAGGACGCCAGCGATGTTGATGTCGATCCCATCCCCTGCCGTAGTGCAGAGAAGACCGACCTGGGCACTAGCCGTGCTGCCGCCGGTCGATTTGAAATTGTAGTCACAGCTTGTGAAATTGACTACAACCGATTCAGCTGCTCCTACTTTGCACTTCACTTCTCCAGCAGAGTTTTTGTAGACGAGATTCGTAAATGTGAGTTCGCTCGTTGTTTTGGTGCTGGATGTCGCTTCGCCGGTCAGCTGGTTACATGTAAACGAGGCTGAGGCTTCCACTCCATTCTTTTTGCCTTTCAACACGAAGACATGATGAGCTGTGGTGGTACCGACCGCTTCGTCCGGTGCCAGTGTTGCCCGACAGGGTTCCACGGAGCAGTGGAATTTTTCTTCGGCCGCGTGGGCGGTTGCGCTGAGCGCTCCGAATGCCATCAGCGCCATCGCTGCGGCAATCAGAACCTTGAGATTGCGGATCATGGATTGATCTCCTTGTAGTTGCCGCCCGGAGCCTTTCGCCGGGCGGAGTGGGTCAATCCATAGGGGGCGGCAGGTCAATGATCAAGAAATGCCGTGCGATCAGCGGTTGCCTGGCCGGCGGAAAGAGGAATCGCCTGCAAATTTCGCTCGCCGTTTTTCGAGCTTGCGGTTCTGCGCATGGCATTACCTCGCGCGTCAGCGTTTCCGGGCGTTCGCGGATTTGGTCTGGAAATTGCCCCCGAGGCACGAATGTCGAGCAGATAGGCGAAAAAAAACCGACCGTGGCGAGCTCGCCACGGTCGGTTTTGATCGGCCTAGGCCGATCCGCTCCGAGCCAGAGCTAGGGAGCCCTGACAGCGAAGCTGCCGCTGACGTGAGTTGGGCCGAGGAATTCTTCCCAGCGGAAGATGGCGCCGCTCGTGCCAACTTTGTCGTCTAATCCGTTCAGATCTGGTTCTTTAAGCGGAGGTACTTGGGTTGCTGGGCCACTGACGCTGTAAAGACAAATGGTCCCGGGTTCGGCTTTCGGGTTATTGACCGTGCCGGTGCATTCCGGATCCTGTTCGGTGGGCTGGCCCTGAATCCACCTGTGAACGGTGATTGCGGGGGCGTCGGTTGCTGACAGTGGTATCGGAAAGCTGATCGGGACCAGGGTGGTTTCCCCTTCGCCGCCTTCGCTGTCAAATACCCAGGTGCCCGTCTCGGTCGCGTCGGATGGCAGGGTCCCGATGCCTCCGTCCTTACCGTTGCAGGCAAAGGTGGTCGTGGCTCCGGCTTTGAATTCAGATCCGCCCACGGTGCAAGTAGGCCCTTTGGGGCCGGTGAATTCCGTCGCGGTGACGCTGGTCCCAGGAGCTCCGGGAGCGCCAGGAGCGCCAGCGTCCCCCTTGGCTCCGGGGGCCCCGACGTCGCCCTTAGCTCCGGGGGCCCCGGCAGGACCGGCGGGCCCGGGGGCTCCGGGAGCACCCGGCTTGCCCGCGTACTTCTTGGCGATCTTTTCCACTTCCTTCTTCTGCTTGCCCGTGAGAGCTCCCGACGCCGCGTAGGCGCCGCCGGCGAGCGCGGCCACCAGGGCGACGATCGCGACGATGAAGCCGGCTGGGCCGAGCTTCGCTCGAATTCTGGAAATCATCTCTCCTACTTTCTGTCGTAGTGCCCGCCGAGCTGATCGAGGGGCTCCCCTTTCCACCAGGCGCCGCTCCCAAGCGGCTCGCGGTGGTCCCTTTTGCAGGTACTGGCCGAGTATCGGAACGGTCCGATCTAGTCCCCCTGCTGATTCTCAATATACAACTAAACATGCGAATAATTAGGTCGATTCGCTTTAACGGAACTCAGTCATCCCTGATTGAGTTAAGATCTTCGAGCAATGGGCGACGGGGGCACCAAGGAGGCAGGGGGTCTCTCGCGGAGCGAGATGCTTCGCAAGGGAGCGCTGGCGGGCGGGGCCATCGTCGGCCTGGGGGTCCTCGGGCCCTACGCCTCAAGGGCGCTGGCGCTGCCGAGCACGATCCCGCCCGGCGACCTCAACATCCTCAACTACCTGCTGCCGTTCGAGTACCTCGAGTTCAAGCTCTACCTGCGGATCCTCTCCGAACGAAACGACTACGGGGAAAAGATGCCGCTGACCAAGGAGCAGCGCGCCCTCTTCGAAGAACTGCTCGGCCACGAGGAAGAACACGTATCGGCGCTGAAGAAGCTGGTCACCGAGATGGGCGGGAAGCCGGCCCCTCGCGGCAAGTACGCCTACGCCTTCCGCGAACTGCCGACGGCCTACTTCCTCGCCAACGAGATCGAGGGCTACGCGGTCGGCGCCTTCAACTACCAGATCCCGAAACTGAAATCGAAGAAGGCGGCGGAACTGGTCGCCGCGATCGCCCAGGTCGACGCCCGCCACACGGCGATCATGCGCCAGGAATCGAGGGAAGAACCGGCGCCCTTCGCCTTCGACACCGGCGTCAACGAACAGGGCTCGGTGATCGAAATCGAGAAGTTCACCGGGCCGGCGATCTACCAGGAACAGGGAATCGAATGACGGATGCGGCAATCCCACGCCGGCGGTTCCTGCAGCTGGCCGGGGGCTCGGTCGCGGCGGCGGCCCTGCTCGCCGCCTGCGGCGACGACGCCGCCTCGGTCGACACCTCCGAATTCGGCAAAGGTGACGTCGGCGTCCTCAACTTCGCGCTGACCCTGGAGCACGTCAACGTCGCCTTCTACAAAGCGCTGGCCGAAGCCGGGGTCCTCGCCTACGCGCCGCAGGAGCTCTCCGAATGGTTCGGCGAAGACGAGGAAGAACACGCCGCGGCGCTGAGCAAGGAAATCAAGAAGCTCGGGGGCACGCCGGTGGCGGCGCCGGAAACCAGCTTCTCCTTCACCAGCGAAGAGGACGCGATCGCCCAGGTCGAGGAACTGGAGAACGCGATCGCCGCCGGCTACCTCGGCCAGCTCCTCAACGTCAAGGGCGAAGCGGCCCAGAGCCTGCTGGTCTCGATCCACACGGTCGAGGCCCGCCACGCCGCCTCCTTCGCCCACACGCAGCACCAGTCCGGCATGCCGGATGGCGCCTTCGCCAAGCCGGTCTCCGAAGACGAAGCGCTCGAAGTGGCCGCCAACTTCCTCTCATGAGCGCGCCGGAGGCGGCGCTGCCCAAGGCCCTGCCCCAGCCCGCTGCCGCGGCCCTGGTATTCGTCGCCGCCGGCGCGGTGCTGATGCTGGAGATCCTCGCCGTGCGCCTGCTCGCCCCCTACGTCGGGCTGACCCTGGAAACGACGACCTCGATCATCGGCGCGGTGCTGGCGGGGATCGCGCTCGGCGCCGCGGTCGGCGGCTACTTCGCCGACCGCCTCGACACCCGCCTGCTGATCGTCGGCCTCCTGGTCGGCGGTGGCGCCCTGACCCTGCTGACCGTGCCGGTGATCCACTGGCTCGGCCCCGGCGCCCGCGGCGACGGCAACCTCAGCGCCCTCGGCATCACCGTCGCGGCGCTGTTCCCCGCCGCCGCCGTGCTCAGCGCCGTCTCCCCCGCCGTCGCCCACCTGCAGCTGCACAACCTCCACGCCAGCGGCACCATCGTCGGCCGGCTCTCGGCCTTCGCCACGGCCGGTGCCCTGGTCGGGACCTTCGGCACCGGCTTTGTCGTCGTGCCGCTGATGCCGGGGAGCACGGCGGTGCTGCTGATCGGCGCGGTCCTGATCGTGGTCGGGCTCGCGCTCGGCCTCTCCGGGCCGCTGCTCTCGCGCCCCGCGGTCGCCGCGATCGCAGTGCTCGCGCTCGGCCTCGGGGCGGTCTCGGCCAGCTCGGCCTCGCCCTGCATCGAGGAAAGCAAGTACCACTGCCTCAGCATCGAACAGGACCCGCAGCGGCCGAGCGGCTACGAACTGATCCTCGACGACGCTCACAACTCCTACGTCGACGTCAACGACCCGACCTTCCTCAAGTACCGCTACACGCGCTGGATCGCCCACGCGATCGACGTCAGGTACAAGGGCCGGGAACCGCTCGACGTGCTCTTCGTCGGCGGCGGCGGCTTCACCCTGCCGCGCTGGCTGTTGGCGACGCGGCCCGGCTCCGACGCGCACGTGCTCGAGGTCGACGGCGATGTCGTCGCGCTCGACCGCGAACGGCTCGGCCTCCACACCTCCCCGCACCTGCGCGCCACCGTCGGCGACGCCCGCATGACCATCCTCGACGTCCCCGACCACAGCGCCGACGTCGTCGTCGGCGACGCCTTCAGCGGCTACACCATCCCCTGGCACCTGACCACGGTCGAGTGGAACGAGGAAGTGAAGCGGGTGCTGCGGCCCGGCGGGATGTTCGCGATCAACCTGATCGACCACGAACCGCTGGACTTCCTCAAGGCGGAGCTGGCGACGCTGATGAAGACGTTCAAGGTCGTCAACATGATCTCGCCCGCCTACGTCGGCAAGGTGCCCACCGGCGGCAACGTGATCCTGGTCGCCTCCGACCGGCCGCTGCCGAACCTGGCCAGCAGGATGGGGCTGGAAACAGAAGGCCTCTACGACTTCCCGCAGGGGGAACTGGAAACCCTGGCCGGCGGCGCCGAGCCGCTGCGGGACGACTTCGCGCCCGTCGACCAGTTGCGCACGACCGAATAGGCGGAGGCGCGCCTCCGCCGGCGCGGGGCGCGCTACGCGCTCGGCTGCCCGTCGCCGTTCCGCTGGTTCGCGGTGAGGACGCCGTTGATGCGGGCGATCAGCTCGTAGGCGATCTCGCTGTCGCCGCCGACCTCGAGCGCGTCGGTTTCGTGCTCGAGCACCGCATGGATCCAGGCGGTGGTCGGGCCCGAGGCCCAGGCGGTCGCGTTGCCTTCCAGCCGCGCCCGGCAGTAGGCGACCTTCCCCTCCTCGATCCCGACCAGCACTCCCGCCAGGCGGCGCTCGCCGCCGCTGGAGATCTCGGCCGCCAGACGGCAGACTCCCGAGTGCTCGCTCGGGAGCTGGACCAGCGGCACCGAGAGCAGGAAGCCGGTCTCGATGTCGAGACGGCCGGCCGGGACCGTCACCTCCGGCGCGTGCTGGCGCTCCCAGCGCACCGCCGCCGCGAGCGGCGCAATCGCGAGGCGCAGCCAGTCGGTCACCACGTAGGGCGTGCCGCGACCCTGGCCCGGGCAGCGGCGGACCAGGCCGACCATCCGCATCGAGGCGAGGCGGCGCTCCAGCGAGGGATAGCTGAGGCCGGAGATCAGCGCGTCGAGCTCGGTCAGCGAGAGGGCGCGACCGGCGAAGGCGCGGATCAGCGTGCTCGACCATCCCTCCACCAGGGCCTTGATCGCACCCTTGGACCCGAGGGCGCCGAGGGTGAGCGGGCCGTCTTCGGAGGCGGCGAGCCAGTCCTGCAGAACCGCGGCGACCTGGAGCAGGTCCCGTCCGGGCCCGGCCAGCTCGTAGTCGACGGCGCCCGGGAACTTGGGACCGCGGCGCTTGGAGATGACGCCGAGACGGTCCAGCGCCTGAAGGTGCTTTCGCAGCGTCGTCTGCGGTGGCGAGCCGACCATCCGGCAGAGGGTCGAGAGGGACCTCGACTCAGCCTCGAGAACCTGGAGGACGTGAACGTTGAGAGGGACCGCGAGCAGCGATAGAGCGAACGCGCCTGCCCGGACCCTCCCCTCTGCCTTCCCTTTGACCTGGAGAGTAGTCAAGTTAATTTGATTATGACATCCCTGACCTTCATGTCAAAATAGTTGAGCAAATGGAATCTGTCACGCCAAAGCCGGTCACCTTCGTCACGCTCGGGCCCGCCGGCACCTGCCACGAGCGCGCCGTGCGGCGCTACGCGGAGTTCCAGGGGGTCGCGGACTTCGAGCTCGATTTCATCACCGACTTCTTCGACGGGCTGGAGCTGATCCGCGGTCGCGACGACGCCTTTCTGGTCCAGTGCAGCGCCCACCCGCTGGTCCACAAGATCACCGAGAAGTACTGGACCGAGGTCTTCGTCGTCGACACCTTCATCTTCCCGACCAAGCACCTGGTCCTGCTCAGCCGGCGCGAGGTGGAGCAGCCGCGGTCGATCGGGATCGTGCCCGCGACCAAGGGCTACGTCGATCTCTCCCGGTGGGAGGAGGTCATCGACGTCGCCTCGAAGCCGATCGTCGGCGAGGGGCTG
>Ga0207641_10004547_pt1 | contig 11990 bp, 10 predicted proteins | sample KBSSwiS62_FD_184306 | JGI IMG/M metagenome (GOLD analysis project Ga0207641, IMG submission 184306) | Switchgrass rhizosphere microbial communities from Kellogg Biological Station, Michigan, USA - KBS Switchgrass S6-2 (SPAdes) (version 2) | ecosystem: Host-associated > Plants > Roots >... | reverse complement strand
GCTTCGGAAAACGCATCGTGGATCACCGGGGCGACCTATGAGATCGACGGGGGACGGGGCCAAACTTGCGCTCGTTGAGCGTTTAGTCTAAGACTGGCGGCTGAAAATAAGGGTGAAAGTCCAACTCCTTCCAAGCACCTTTGACGAATCAGGAAGAGCCTCCAGCAGGCAGCATTTGCCGTGCTTCGTTATAAACGACGCCGTTGCCATTGATGCCGGAAGCCTCGCCATGGCGTGTACAGACAATCAGCGGGCCGGTATCCGCGACATCGTTCTGAGCCATGCGCACCTTGATCATATCGCCGGATTGCCGTTGTTTATCGACGATCTCTATTCGGCTCTCACGGAACCGGTCCGCGTGTACGCCAGCCAAGAAGTGATCAACGTTTTAGAGCGCGATATTTTCAACTGGTCCGTTTACCCGAGATTTTCGGAGCTCGAAAACGACTTTGGCCCTGTCATGGCCTATCATCCGTTTAAGGATGGTGCGGAATTTTCGGTCAAAGACCTGACGATAAAACCGCTCGCGGTAAATCACCGCGTTCCAACCTCGGGTTTTATAATCTCCGCGGGAAGTTCAACAATTGCGATGTCGGGAGACACGTCTGCCATGGATCAGTTTTGGCCGCCCATTAACGCGGTTGCCGATCTAAATGCCCTGCTGATAGAGTGTGCTTTCCCGAATGATCTTCAAGATCTTGCGGAAATATCACATCATCTTACGCCGCGGTCACTGGCGGCTGAATTGGAGAAATTTGAACGAGATTGTCCGATCCACATCATCAATATAAAGCCGACATTCCGCGACGCCATAATCGAGCAGATCCATGACCTGAAAATCGGGAACATCGCTATTTTTGAGGTTGGGAGGGTTTACGACCTGTGATTTTTGGCCTTTTCACGAAGGAAATTAATGGGTTCAAATGCCCCTTGCCGGTGCTCGCCGATAAAGTCGTATAATGTTACGCGGCCGTTACGATGCACTTCCTTGATGCGGAAAGTACGCTGTTCCCTGTCGCGACCCGGCATGATTTCCGCCCGAAACGTGACCTGCATTTCAGGCCTGGCCCACATGTGATTTTTTGGTTCGTCACCCGTACTCTTTCTTTTCTGAAAGAAACCCATAAAATGATCAGTCCTCCAACCGGGGCTTTTGCTTGTGTTTTATTTTTCTCTGAGCGGGGTGGATCTTCTCCTCCGCCTTGTCGCCGCCGAGTTTTTGTCCTGGAGGCGCGACCGGTTTCCGGATCGAATCAAAGATCTCATGGTCGCCTTTCTTTTTCCTTTTGGATGGCATTTTTCGCAAAGTATAGCAGAGAAAGAGAATGGCATAGATCAGAAAGCAGGCTGAAACCAGCAAGTCAGGACTTTTCGCGTCGGCGAAAATCTGTATAATTGTCAGACGGCCATTTGGTTCAGAAGACTGTAACGTTAGTACTGCCCTAAGTCCGCTCGAGAACGTGAACGGAGATCCGCGAAAATTCTCTTTATCGCGACGCCCTTTTTGGCTGCCGGCTTCGGGATTCTATGTCCTTGCGGCTGCGCTTGCGATCGCGGTGTTCTTTGTTTCCTGGGGAATACTGCAACAGGGGGGCGATGAAACTCCGTGGATACTTGCGGGTTTGATTGCTTGCGTGGTCCTGAGTGGTTCCGTTCTTTTGCGCGAAGTGATCTTAAGACGGACCCGCAATCATATACTTCAGGATCAAAATCACTTTGAGCGAAATCTCAAGGAAATTGCACGCCGGTCGAGAAGCAGCGAAAGATCGGACAAGCTGACTATCGAGCGAAACTCCGCGATCCTTCGCGAGATCAGGCAAAAATCCGACGCGGCAAACGTTCTAAGTACGTTGCCGAGTGCTCATCGCGAGGTCTTTGAATTGTGTCAGCGATATCTTGGGATCAATAGTCGCGAGCTGGGGCACGTCGGCAATGGCTCACCGCGTTTGGCACCCTTGCTGAAAGGAAAAGACGTCGCTGAAGGCATTCATCGGCATCACATGTTAACTTGGGCGGAGGTCGAAGCTCGTTCCCTGGGGACCGAGGCAAAGTCAAAATCAAAGACCCAGGAAAAGATCAAATTTGCCCGAGCGGCCCTTTCGATAATTGAAACGGCTCTGGAACACTATCCGGATGAACAGAAGCTCAAGGAATCGCGGGACGCTCTCGACGAGTTTGTCGCGGGCGTAAAGGTCACTGATTGGATCGAGAAAGGGCAGAAAGCAGCCTTTAGAGGTAATTATAAACAATCAAAAAAGTATCTTAATGATGCTCTTTTCTTTGTCAGCCAACATCCTCAGATCCCAGGCCAGGAGTTGGCAATAGCGAAGATCAACGAAGAACTTGAAAAGGTTAAGCAGATCGAAGCTTGATTTTTCCTAACTTATTAAATGATTTCCCAACGGTGTCCACGGTGTAAAAGCAAACGTATTCGACGCGGCTACCGCGAGACCCCATTTTGGTCTAAGATCCTTTTCCGATACCATCTCCTATGCGATAACTGCAACTGGACCTTCGCCGGTTTCGCTGTTCCCTTCACGGTTGACAACGGCTATCACGGTCATCATTCTCGGCATAAGGCGCAAACTGCCGTCCAAAAAGCCAAGGATGAATCATAGCTTGCTGCGGTTATATTTAAACGAATGTCTTTTCTGACCGCTGCCTTTAGAAATACTCTTACGCGCCTAATTTTAATTCCGGCCATTCTCGCCCATATTTCCGTTGCGCAAACTCCCGGGAAAAATCAGTCCGAGATCGATCTCGTTCACTATGGCGATATCATTGACGTAGATGTTGTCGGCAGCCTTGATTATGACTGGCGTGGGATCTTAAATCCGGAAGGTTACCTCAGCGGCTTCGATAAGATCGAGGAACCCATCTACGCCCTATGCCGAAGCGAATCGGATGTCGCTGCGTCGATAACGACCCAGTATTCGAAGATCCTGCGCGACCCAAAGGTAGTGGTCAGAATAGTCGACCGTACGAATCGTGCTGTCGCGCTCGTCGATGGAGCCGTTAAAAAACCTCAGCGGTTTCAGATAAGACGTCCGGTCAACCTCAACGAGATTATTGTGCTCGCCGGTGGGATAACTGATAGATCGAGCGGCGAGATCAACATTTTCAGGCCGCCCAGTTTGAATTGTTTAGACAAGTCGACTGCCGGAGATTCAAAGACGGGAACATTCGTCAAAACAAGCCAGGGCAACGGTTCTCCGATGCTGAACATCCGAATTTCTGATCTGCTTAGTGCAAAGGAAGGATCGAATCCACAGATCCTCAGCGGTGACATTATTACGGTGATCGAGGCCCAGCCGATTTACATCCTCGGCGGTGTAAATAATCCCGGTCAGATCTCATCGAGAACAACCACGACCCTGACCAGAGCGATCGCGACGGCGGGTGGCCTTTCAAAAGATGCCACGCCGGACAAGATCTCGATATTTCGACGCACCGGCCGTGACTCGACCACGATAGAGATCGATCTGAAAAAGATCAAGGACAATGCCACGGAGGACCCGGAACTTAAGCCTTTTGACATTGTTGACGTTGGTCAAAAAGGCCGCACGAAACGCAAGTTTCTCCCGACGGTAGGCACCGTCGATTCAAACCGGCTTGCCGCTTTGCCTCTGCGGATAATTGATTGAGGATCGTGATCGATAAGAAACTTAATATTTTGTTCGCGATTTTTTTTGAAAACCCGTAAAATAGCTAGTTTGGCCGTGAATTGCGGCTTTGTTTAAATTATGGCAGATCAGTCACCCAAGTATAGCCGGAGAACCGTCGCGTTGTTCTGGCTGTTTATCTTCAGCGTCGTTATTGGCGCTCTTCTTTATTTCGAGCAGATCGCTGTTTTGTATGTCCTTGCCACGCTTTCCCTGGTAGCCCTTCTCTTAGTCGTGGCCTTTGCGGACCTCGAACATGTTGGAATTGAAGGTGGAGACAATTTTTCGTCCGGAGCGGAGTAGTTTTCATGCGGTCGGTATTACGAATCATATCTGCGTTGACCTTGCAGGCGATCGCCACAGCACAGATATTCGCATTTGCCGACCCGATACCGCCCGCTAGCCAGTCGTTATCGATCCGCTGGAAGAACCAGTCGATCAAGATAGCGATATCTTCGTCTGCTACTTCGCCAAACAGCAGCATAAAGACCGGAACAGATGTCAGGGATGTTATTCGCCGGAGCCTGGCGGCTTGGGAAAACGTTTCGCCTATCCGCTTTGTTGAAACCCCTTCGGATAGGCAGAGTGTCAGTGCGGCCGGAGTGTCGGGAGACGGCGTCAGCCTGATCACGATCGCCCAGACGCCTGAAAATCTTGCGCTTTTTCAAGGCGACTGGCAGACAGCTTCTGCAAGGACGCGCGTCTTTTATAATCGCCGGCACGAGATCACCGAAGCAGACATTGTTCTCAACCCGTACGCGCAATTTTCCGATGATGGCACCTTCGGAACATTCGATCTTCAATCTACTTTGACCCACGAGATCGGGCACTTGCTCGGACTGGAACACTCGTTCTCTTTTGGTTCGGCGATGTACGCAAGTTTCGGCAGGAACGGTATCTTCGGGCTTCAGTCGAGGCGCATCCGCAGTCTCTCGCCTGAGGATATTTCTGCCCTGAACGCGCTGTACGGAACCCAGGCGGATGATGATTCTTGCTGCGGAGCAGTATCGGGCAAATTGAGCGTCGGCGGACGTCCGGCCGATCTTCAGATCTGGGCGGAAAACGCGGATAATGGCTCCGTGACGAACACCACGACAGCAGCCAAAACGGGTATCTACAAACTGGACGGCTTGCCCGCGGGAACCTTTCGGATCTATGCGCAGGAGAGAGGTCCGAAACCCGCATCCGCCGCCTCCAGGATCGGAGATGTGACAGTCGAGAGAGGAAAGTCGCTCACGTTGAATGCGGCATTGAATACATCCCGGTTAGACGCAGATCTTCGCTACCTCGGAATAAATTTTCAACTGGCAGATGCCGCCATTCCCGTCAACGCCGGACGCACCTACGTCGTCTTTCTGGGGGGTGCAAATTTGACGGCATCGAAAGCAACCGTCGGCACGAGCTCTCCTTTCATAACCGTAAATGAATCGCTTTCGAACATTGAGTTCGGCAACAACGTATCCGCCATCCGCGCCGAAGTAACTATCGACCCCAGAACGCCGCCCGGAGACTATAGTATTTTCGTCGATTCGAACGGAAATACCCGCTATATCGTCGGCGGGATCAGTGTCCAGACCTTCGTCGACCCTTGGGATTTCTCGCCTTTTCTAAGCCACTAAGTCAACACTGCGGACTAAGTTTGCATTTTCGAAATTGTTGTGCATAATGAAGTTGTTCACCTCCCCGGTGAACATTTGGTCACGAGGGGTGAGGACTTGTGACCTAAAGGGGCGACGGTGTGGGAGACGTCGCCCCATCATCATTTTAAATCCGTATAAAGAACCGGCGTTGTACTTGACCTAGGGATTTATCGGCGTAAAATCAATATGTTTTTGTGAACGCTTTTGTTCTAGAAATTACAGTTAAGGCATTTTTGTCTAATATCATCAAGAACTAGGAATTCTGGAACCGCAGGCTGATCGGCCGGCGGTTGTTTTTTGTGCTTTCATATGAAGGCTGGCGGACAAGGTTGGTTCAGAAGGTGGCTTTATAGCGGCACCGTCGAGGAGATGGAGGGGCCCGCCGAACCCGTCGGCAGACATCACCAGCACGCCTGGTGGAAGGTGATGTGCCTCACGGGCGTTGACTATTTCTCAACCCTCGGTTACCAACCGGGCATTGCCTTTCTGGCAGCCGGCGTCCTCTCTCCGATCGCAACGCTTATCCTGATCCTGCTCACACTCTTTGGAGCATTGCCGATCTATAGCCGCGTGGCAAAAGAAAGCCCGCACGGTGAAGGTTCGATCGCGATGCTCGAAGCTCTTCTTTCGCGATGGAAGGGAAAGCTTTTTGTTCTGGCTCTGCTCGGATTCGTTGCCACTGACTTTGTCATCACGATCACTCTTTCCGCCGCGGACGCGACCGCACACGTCCTCGAAAATCCTTTTGTTCGGGAATCGGTGCCGTGGCTTAACCATCCGGTATTGGTCACGTTTGCCCTTATTGCTCTCCTTGGAGCTATCTTTCTGAAAGGATTTAAGGAGGCGATCGGAATAGCAGTTGTTCTTGTTGCGGTTTATCTATTTCTAAATGTAATAGTAGTTGCCGCAGCGATTTATGAAGTGGCGACGCATCCTAATTTATTGGGCGACTGGCAGAACTTGCTTTTCGCTACCAAAGCCTCGTTCGGCGGCTATCAGATCGCTGGATCTGTCGGGATCATCCTACTGGCTATACTAAGTTTTCCGAAACTCGCTCTGGGCCTTTCCGGGTTCGAGACAGGTGTCGCCGTAATGCCGTTGGTTCAAAGTCCGAATCGGATCGGCAATACGCGCAAGCTTCTAACGACCGCTGCTCTGATCATGAGCGTCTTCCTCCTCGCCAGTAGTTTCTCGACGAGCGTACTAATTCCTCGAAATGAATTTTGTCCGCGAGTCGATTGCGGCAATAAAGATCAGGATCATCCGCCGCCGGAGTTCTGCGCATGCTCGCAGGCAGATGTCGAAGGCAAGGTCGTCAAAGATCCCGGAAGCGCGAATGGCCGTGCTCTCGCTTTTATCGCACACAAGTATCTCGGCGAGATCTTCGGAACGATCTACGATCTAAGCACCATCATGATCCTCTGGTTTGCCGGAGCATCGGCGATGGCCGGTTTGCTTAACATCGTGCCGCGCTATCTGCCGCGTTACGGCATGGCTCCGGAATGGGCACGAGCAACGCGTCCGCTGGTCCTCGTTTTCACGACGATCTGCTTTGCGGTTACATGGATCTTCCGGGCTGACGTTGATGCTCAAGGCGGAGCTTACGCCACCGGCGTATTGGTTTTGATGTCATCCGCGGCGATCGCCGTTTCGCTCTCGGCACGACGAACCCGCAGCCGCTGGGAATGGGCTTTTTGGGCGATCTCGGTGGTATTCGTTTATACGACGATTGCGAACGTCTTCGAACGTCCCGACGGCATAAAGATCGCTTCGTTCTTTATCTTCACGATCATTGCCGCATCATTCGTATCGCGTGTCATGCGATCGACCGAAGTGCGCATCGACAAGATCGATCTCGACAAGACGGCAAGAGAGTTTATCGACGAACTGAACGAAGAAGGCGAAATACGGATCGTGACCAATCGCCGCGAAACCGGCGACATGACCGAGTATCGCTACAAAGAACACGAAAAACGCGTTGATAACCACATACCTTCATCTGATCCGATCATTTTCTACGAGATCGAAACGGGCGACGCGTCTGAATTTAAAGGCCGGCTTTCAATTCGCGGAGTCGACGTAGAAGGCTACAGGATCCTTCGGACGCAAGCTCCGGCGGTGCCCAATGCTATCGCTGCATTCCTGCTCTATCTTCGTGATAAGACCGGAAAGATACCGCACGTCTATTTTGGCTGGAGCGAAGGTAATCCGATCATGTACCTCGCACGTTATATTCTATTCGGCGAGGGTGATACGGCACCTGTGACCCGCGAGATCCTCAGGCAGGCAGAACCAGATCCCGAACTCAGGCCCAATGTTCACGTCGGCGGCTAATTATTCTGCGGAACCTATCCGCGGGGAGTATCCAGGATCGAAGGATTCATCTCCAGGAAGCATGAACGGCAATAAACAGGGCGGCCCTGCGACGGGTAAAAAGGCACGGTTGTCTTGGCGCTGCATCTTGCGCAGTTTACGGTAACTTCTATCCGCTGCTTGACGCCCGAGGTCTGCGCCGCCGTGATGGCGGCAAGGCGTTCATTTTTTGCCTGCTTGCATTCTTTGCAGCGCTTGGGCGGGTTCTGAAGCTGTTTATCGCGAAAAAAGGTTTGTTCGCCTGCAGTCCAGGTAAAGTCCTTTCCGCAGTCAACGCACAAGATCGAAACGTCTTCAAAATCTGATGTATCGGTAGCTGGGGCGTGGGCCAGGCTTCCTTCTTCTTTCGATTCGTTGTTCGACATTACCGCCATCCCTCCTTGGTGTTGTGAGACTTGATTCCGGACAAATCCAGCCGAAAGCCTTATTCATAAAAAGCCATGTCGTAAAGCTCACGATCTTCCTCGCTGGGATATTATAACTCTGGTGTAGTAAATTCTTCTGGTATTCCTGAGTTTCAAAGCAATTGTGCCCGATCAAGCGACCGCGCTCAAAGGCAGTTATCCGGACATAATTTTTGCTTTTGCTGAAATCAGATTATATAACAATTGTCCGAAATCAAGAAAGAATCTATGCGAGTTTTGGTAATCGGCTCGGGCGGGCGGGAACACGCAATATGCTACGCATTTTCGCGAAGCCCTCGTGTTTCCAAGATATTTTGCGCTAATGGGAACGCGGGGATCGCCGAGATCGCAGAATGTGTCGCCATTCGGCCGGACGACGTCGCGGCTCTCGCTGATTTTGCAGTGGCGAACGCCATTGAACTTACCTTCGTTGGCGGCGAGATCCCGCTCGCCCTCGGTGTTGTCGACGAATTTGAAAGCCGCGGGCTGAGGATAATCGGGCCGAGCCGCGATGCCGCCCGTCTTGAATCCAGCAAGGCTTTCGCGAAGGATTTCATGTCGCGGCACGGTGTTCCGACTGCAAAATACGTAGCCGCTCATTCGCCCGACTTTGCGATCCTGGAACTGGAAAGCGGAGATTTCGGCGACACATCCAATCCGGTAGTGGTGAAGGCCGACGGCCTCGCGGCGGGAAAGGGCGTGGTCGTAGCACAAGATCGGGCCGAAGCTATAGCCGCTATCAACGGCATGGCTGACGCCGTGGGCACGGCTGCCACCGAAAAGATCGTCATTGAAGAATGTCTTTCCGGCAAAGAGATCTCGCTTCTGATGTTTGCTGACGGCCAGAACTTTGCACTGATGCCGCCGACTCGCGACCACAAACGCATCAGTGATGGCGATACCGGTCCGAACACCGGCGGCATGGGCACAATTACCGATGCTTCGCTTCTTTCCGAGAGCGACACCGCCGCTATCGTCGATCAGATCGTCCGCCCGACGCTTCACGGTTGCGCAAAAGAAGGGTTTCCCTTCCGCGGTGTCCTTTTTCTCGGCCTGATGATGACCGCAAGCGGACCACAAGTTCTCGAATACAATGTTCGCTTTGGAGACCCGGAGACACAGTCGATCCTGGTACGGCTGGAAACGGACCTCGCCGATATTTGCGACGCGATTCTCTCCGGCGGCCTCGCGAACGGCACAATTAATTGGCGGCCCGGCAGCTCGGCCTGCGTTGTCCTTGCATCGGCGGGCTATCCGGGAAAAGTTAGGACCGCTGATGTAATAAACGGGCTCGAAGAAGCGGCAGCTATTCCGGAAGTCAAAGTTTTTCACGCGGGCACGGCACGGAACGACACCGGCCAATTGATCACAGCAGGCGGCCGGGTTCTCGGCGTAACTGCCGTCGGACCCGATCTGGCGTCTGCACTGGATCGTGTATATTCGAGCGTCAACAAGATTTCCTTCGAAGGCATGCAGTACCGCCGCGACATCGGCCGGACCTAGTGGATCTCGTCTATTTTTACCTCGATGTTGGTTCTCCTTCATCTTTTTGCACTCTTTCTGCTCGTAATGCTCGGGTTTTATGTGTTCGTGTCGAACCCCAGAAACCGGGCACATCAGACGTTTGCTGCTTTCATCGCGTTCCTTGCCTTATGGACGACAAAGGACCTGCTCTTCTGGGATTTTCCGGCGGCCGGCGCTCGATACGACTGGTGGGCGGCGGCGAGTTTTGTGATCGCCCTGCTGATGCAGTGTTCGCTGGTCGTTTTCGCGTGGGTGTTTCCCGAAAATGCTCGAACACCAAGGCGGCGAGCCGCGATCTTGTTTGCTCCCAGCTTGGTGCTCATCCCTGCGGCATTATCCGGATTTCTCTGGCACGGCATAACGTTTGAGAATGGAAGATTCAGCATTGATCTCGCTCCGCTGGCGTACGCGTTTGTGGCGTACGTCTACATCGTTTTCTTTTTCGGATCGGTCGTCCTGCTCCGGAAGTACCGAAAATATCGGGGAACGCAGAAAGGCCAGCAGGTTGGTGCGATCCTTTGGGGACTGGGGATAACGGGTGTCTTGAAGACGCTTGCGAATATTGTTTTTCCATATTTTGGCTACTACGGCCTACTTCCCTTTAGCTCGATCTTTGTCCTGCCGGGTGTCGTCATCTACGCGTACGCGATCCTGAATTTCAAGCTCTTTTCTCTTCAATCTGCTCTTGACCAATTTCGGTTGTTCGGCATTACCTATAAGATCGCTCTTACGATCGCTCTCGTCGCGATCTGCAGTTTTCTTTTATTCCAGGTGCCGATAGTCTGGTGGTCATTCCGATACGGAATGGACCTGGAAGCGTGGCGTAAGTACCTTGTATTCAGCGTGATCACGGCTCTCGTCCCAAATCTTCTTCTGGTGCTCCTAATTCTTCGAACCATTTCGCGCCCGCTGCAGCGCATCACTTTAGCCGCGGTCCAGGTCACCGAAGGCGAATATGGGACGCAGGTCGATCTACGGAAGACGAACGACGAGATCGGTCTGCTCGCTGATTCATTCAACGAGATGAGCGGGAAGATGGCCGCAGATATCGAACAGCTTAAACAGCTTAACGAAAAACTTATCCGCACCGAAAAACTGGCTGCTATGGGAACGCTCGCTGCCGGCGTCGCCCATGAGGTCAATAATCCTCTTGCATCGATCTCCTCCCTGATCCAGATGATCCAATCGCAGAACGAGATCAACGGTGAGACGCAGGAAAGGCTTAGAGTCATTTCGTCTCAGATCGGCCGCATCTCACGAGTCACCAAAGATATGACCGACTTTGCTCGTGCTCGCCCGTCAACCAAACAGGCGACGGATATCAATTCGATAGTTGAGACGAGTTTGCGACTCGCGAAATTTGACGAATCTTTTCAAAAACTAGAGATTGCTCTCGATCTCGAACCATCTGTCTCAACTATCAATGCCGACGTCGATCAGCTCCAGCAGGTTTTCCTTAACCTGTTTCTCAACGCCCGCGACGCAATGCCCAACGGCGGGCGTCTCAGTATCGAGTCGAAGGAAGCCGGCCGAGAATGCGTTGTGATCGTCGGCGATACTGGATCGGGCATTGATCAGAAAACCATAAACCAGATCTTTGATCCCTTCTTTACCACTAAACCCACCGGCAAAGGAACCGGCCTCGGTCTCGCTGTCTGCTACGGCATCGTCACGGAACATGGCGGGACGATCGAAGTAGCAAAAGGTGAGACGGAAGGAACCAGGTTTGTAGTTAGGCTGCCGGTCTTGATAGGCGATCCGTCTCAACTGATTTCTTCAGCGGATAGTTAAGAGTAAATAGTCCCCATATCCGGTTCCGTCTCAGAGTCTTTGCGGCTTTTGCGTCTTTTGCGGGAAATTTGCGCCGTTGTGCTCAAACGAACAAACTCCCACGAAGCCTCCAAATTGCAAAGGAAAGCCAAATAAGAATTTTTCAAAGAACCGTTTTCGTCACGCTCCTGACGGCCCTCTCTTCCGTCAGTTTGCGTTTCTGCCAATACTCTCCGCGGCTTCCCGCCAAACCGCAACGTCCAACCTGGTGTCCACCTTAAATTAAGATTACCTCGCGAGCCAACTGTGATTTCTACGATTTTTATGAATTTTATGATCCTTATGATTTTTACGATTTTTATGAGATTGCCCGAAGTCCTTAGTCGATAGCAAGTTACGCGTCCCATATCTTGGAATGGCTTCTTGACTCTCGTCCGGATTCGTTGCAATTTAGTTGTGCATTCCAATTACTCAACTTCAAAGTGAGGTTTCATTAATGAAGAAATTCTTTTACTGCATTTGTGCAATCTGGCTGTTCGTGTGCTCGCTCAGCGCGCAGACAAAGCCAGTGGCTTTTATTAATGCAAGGATAATTCCGATAGTTGGGCAGCCGATCG
>Ga0207641_10004546_pt1 | contig 11991 bp, 7 predicted proteins | sample KBSSwiS62_FD_184306 | JGI IMG/M metagenome (GOLD analysis project Ga0207641, IMG submission 184306) | Switchgrass rhizosphere microbial communities from Kellogg Biological Station, Michigan, USA - KBS Switchgrass S6-2 (SPAdes) (version 2) | ecosystem: Host-associated > Plants > Roots >... | reverse complement strand
GATGCTCGGCGGGCACCCCAGCGAGTCGCTCGCCAACGAATACCTCGTGCTCGGTGTCGCGCTCGGGGACATGTCGCGCTTCGATGAGGCCGAGGCTGCATTTGAACGCGGCGCCACGATGCTGCGTGCGTTTGCCGGCAGCGATAGCCGCCGAGTCGCCCACGCGTTGAACGAGGAAGCCACTATTCTCTATGCCAGAGGCGATCTGGCACGCGCCGAGACACTGCACCGCGAGGTCGTGAACATCAATCGCGAGCGGCTCGGACCGGACAACATCAGCACTCTGTCATCCATGCACAATCTGCTCGGCGACATCGAAGGCCAAGGGCGCATCGCCGAGGCGCTTCCGCAGCGACTCGCCCTGCTCGACCTTGCGATGGCTTCGACCGCACTGAGCCCGGTGCGCAAGGCGCACCACATCGACGCGGTTGCCAACGACTATCGCGAGCTGGGCCGCTTCGCCGAATCCGAGGCGATGACGCGCAAGGCGCTGGCGATGATCGTGGAAGCGCAGGGGCCACGCGCGCGCGCTTCAGTGCTGATACTGCGCCATCTGGGCCTGACCCTCGGCTTCCAAGGCCGCTACAGCGAAGCCGAAGCGCTATTCCGAGACGCGCTGGCGATACAGCTCGAAGGCGCCCCGATTACCTCATTCGCGGCCTGCGGCCTACGCCGCGACATCGGCACCGTGCTGGCGCAGCAGCACCGTTACACCGAAGCCATTGCGCAGTTGCAGGCGCTGAAGATCGACGCATGCATGGTCGGCCTGACCGATAGCGATCCCTGGCGCCCGCAGGCGCTCGCGGACCTCAGCCAGGCGCAACTCGACAACGGCGATGCCGCGGTGGCGTACGCGACCGCGCAGCAGGCGCTCGACTACGGCCACAAAGCGCTGCAAAACACCTACCACCTCGGCATCCCGCTGTTCGCGTTGGCGCGTGCCGCGCTGGCGCTTGAACGCGCGCCGGAAGCCGAGCCGCTGTTGCGCCAGGCACTCGCGTTGCGCAGCACGGTGCATCCGGCGGACGATCCGCGCATCCTCGAAGTCAAGGTGGCACTGATCGCGGCGCTCACAGCACTGAGAAAAACGGACGACGCTGAAATACTAACCGCTGAGGTCGGTCCCGTGTTGCGAGCGTCAGCGACACCGTATAGCGCCGACCTGCGCAAGCGCCTGGACATCAGGTAGTTTGTGTACGGCGGAACAGTCTCCGCTCCGTGCTCGTGATTCGCGGTCCCTGGCGCAGCAGGACACGTGCGTCACATTTCCAATCAAGGCTCAAAGTCGCCGGCAAAGATGCGGTCGAAGGGCTGCGATTCGAATGCGCCAATGTCCGCATGCGCGCCGAACGCGCGCAGAAATCCCGCGTGGCGTTGGTCAGAAATCAGGTTCGTCGGGTTTGCGCCCTTGTCGATTGCCGGACTCGTTGGGTCGAGCGCATGCGTCCTGGTCGAGCCGCCGTTGTTGGCCAGCGGCAGCAGCAGCGGATCATCGTGGAGCGTGTCGCCAGGCAATGTGACCCCGACGCGCACAGGGATCAGGTTGTACGAACCGCTGACCACGATCGCGTTGACGCCAATATCGATGTCGGTTGCCGCGCCGCCGTTTTTCGTGTTTTTGGCCACGATCGAACTCTGACTGCTCATCGCCCCGGTGCCCGGACAGATACCCCCTCCTGCCGAGGCTCCGACATTGAACGCGACCGTACTGTTCATCAGGCTCAGGGTCGATTTTGCATACAGCCCCCCGCAGACAAGGAGGGCAGTGTTGGAGGAAATCGTGCTGTTGACGATCGTCAGGCTCGAAGCGGACGCGTTGACGCCACCGCCCAGCCGAGAGTGATTGTGATCGATCGTCGAATAGTTGATTTGACCGATGCCGCCAACATCGATGCCACCACCGAAAGCACTGCCTCCAGGCAGCTCGTTCGATTGGTTGTCGTGAATGGAGGCACCGTCGAAAGTCGCGTTACCCGCGGCAAACATTCCACCGCCGTGCGCTTCAGACGAGGTCACGGTATTGCCCGAGATCACGCTCGAAGTCACGGTGAGGCCGCCGGCCGCGCCGATGCCGCCGCCCTTCGCATAGTTACCGGCGCCGCCATTCGTGATGAGCGTGCAACCTGTAACAGTCGAGCGTGTAACTTGAAGCTGTGAAGCGTTGTGGAACGTTGCCAGGCAACCGCCGATCGCATGCGCGCTGGCCGTTCCGGTGTTGCCGGTAATCGTGCTGTCCACCACGGACATGCCAAAATAGCCAAAAGCGCCTACGCCGGCTATCGTTGTTCCCTGCGCCGCGGAACAGTTGGAAATCGTGCTCGCCGTAAGACTGAGCGGGCCGCCCAATGCTGCAACTCCGGCACCGGCGACGACGTCAGCATCGACGGCTCCATCGATAGTGCACGAGTCCACGGTGACGTGGTCCAGCGCGACGCGGTAACGGCCGTAGATGCAGCCGCCGAGTGCGGTCCCCCCCGAATGGTGGAAGTGACCGTTTGCGATCGTGAGTCCGCTTATGCTGAATGTGCCCTGCAGTGCCGTGTTGACGAGCACCCGGCTGAGGCCCGCGCCGTCGATCGTGAGCGCCTGCTGGCCTGGACCGATGACGCTCAGGTTCGGAGCGGACGAACTGATGGCTCCATGCGCCAGCGTGATCTTGCTGTCGGCACACGACAGCTGGCTCAGGTCGACGATGTCGCCATTCGCCGCGCCAAACATCACCAACCTCAGCGTTCCGGCGCCGAAGTCATCAAGGCAACTCGTGACTGGAAGGTTGCCGGCATGGCCGGCGTTGGACCCCAGCGCAAGGCTCAGGGCGGCGACGAGTGTCCCGATCCGCGGCGTGGTCTGCATGCGATCCCCCGTTCGCTGGTATGCCAACAATACGCGAGTTGCGGACGCCAAACGACCCTATCGCGAGAATTTCCTTGCACGAGTGCCGTAAATGCGATCGCGGCGGTGCCAAGGCGGCGCCACCGCGAAGAGGCTTCGCACTTACTGCTTCGGGCCGACCACGGCACCGGATCCGACCGCAACGTAACCCGTCGGCGCCACTCCGTCATGACCCGCGCAGTACGCTTGGGCGGCTGCCGCGAGCGGGCTGACGAGAGCGAGGCTCTTGGCGTTCTGGTCGTGCGGAACGACAACGGTCGTGCAACTCACGCTGGTATTGTTCGCGCTGTCGGATGACTGGGCAGCCACCAGATAGACGCGTCCCGAACCGGCCTGCAGGCGTTCGGCACGCACGCGCAATGAGCCGGACGCCACATTGCGGGCATCGGGTGAGAAACTCGCGTCGGCATCACCGGCGGGCTGATCAGGCTCGTTGCTGTAGACCTTCACCTGCACGGGCGGCGCTGCGTCGCAGTTGTCGCTCGCAGCGGCCGAGAAGCCGACGTTGACCAACTCGTGGCTCGGCGTCCAGAGAATCGGTTGACCGACCGTCACGCTCAGGGAAGGACCTGATGTGTCGATTACCGTGAAAGCCGTGTGGCACACGCCGCCATTGAACGATGCGTCGGTCACGGTCACATCGATCGGCGTCGTTCCCAGACCGACGAGTGAGCCGGCTGCGATGCTCTGGGACGAAGTCAGATTTGCCGCGGCGCTGCAGTTGTCGGAAGCGACGACTCCGCCGAGCACATTCGGGATGGCTGCCTTGCACGACGCATTTGCAGAGGCGCTGGTTGTTGCCGGACAGGTGACCGCAGGCGGCGTGTTGTCCTGCACAGTCACATCCGCGCGGCAGAACGAAGCCCCGTCTTCGCCATCGGTGGCGGTGAGCAGTACCAGCGTATCGCCTAGCGGATACGGTCCGGCGGGCGATTGCGAGATGTTGATCGTCGTGCTGTCGGGGTCGTAGCTGCCATCGTCGATCGACGCCGGCGCACTGCAGGTTTCCCCGGCGGAAGTGACAACAGCCTTGCACTTGGCAATCGGGGCCAGATTCGGAATCGGAGTCAGAAGGAATACATGCTCCGAATTGTTCGGTCCGACGGCCAGGCCCGCGATCTGTCCAGAGTCGTTGATTGCCTCGGCCTTTTCGAGCGTCCATCCCGTTGGCAATGTAGTTGCCGAATTCAAGTCGCGCACCGTGCCGTTGTGCCAGAGCACCGCTGACACACCGATGTGTGGGGTGGGAAAAAGGGTCAGGGAATCGGAGGAGCCCACAATATCGCCCGCGCTGTTGATGTCAAAAGCCCTGCCTTCGCTGCCGTAAAGCAGCGGCAAGTCGACTTGCGTTCCGTCAGGGTGCCAGGCAACGGGCTTGAAGGAAAAAGAGCATTGGTTGGGATCCGGACAGTGGTTGCGGTCGACCGAACCGATCACCGTACCGCCATCGTTGATCCCCGAGGCATCACTGTACGTATTGATCTCGGTGTTAAGCGTCCGTGGGACCACCCCCAGCACGACAAATGCCCACGCAGTCGCGTGATAGACGCCATCGTCGCCATCGACATTTCCTACGAACGATCCGGTGTTGTTCAATCCGTTGCCGACAGACCTGCGGGGGTCGAGAACTACGGGCGCTACGGCACCACTGGGCCACCAGAGGGCGTGAAAATCTCCGTTGTAGCCGAAACCCACGACGCCATCGAGATTGTTGATCCCCGTCGTCGTGGGGTTATCAGTCGGGACCAGTAGAGGCAAGTTGATGAAGCTGTTTCCTCCAGTCCATATTTTCGGCCCCGCCCCGCTGAAACAGAGTACGTGACCGGAATCGTTGAGGTCGCCGGCCACGCAGTCGGCGAATGCTGCCGGCTGCGGAATTTCCTGCACGCTGCCTGTCACCGCATTGGGCGTGACGGGCGTCCAGACGAACGAATTCGTCAGAAAGCCGGGAAACGGGCTATGGGTCTCGCTGTATCCAGCGACGACACCATCTTTGTTGACACCTACTACGGAGCCGTTCTGTACCTGCCCAAGGTTCGTCAATGTGTAGTTCGCCGCGTGTACCGGCGCACATGCAAGCGGCAACAATCCCAACGCAATAGCGACATGTCGAGCCATGGCCAACTTCACGAGTCTGGCACCACCCAGCGCAAAATTTTTCGCCGCTCGTTTCACTGCAACGCGGCCACGGGAGTGGCGGGCCAACGGGAGCATCGTCATGAGTCATCCTTTGCTTGAGGAGAGGCGCCTTCGAATTGGTCAGACCCGGAGCGCGGAAAGCGCAGGGCCGGCCTGCACGGGACTTCATCTCTTCTCTACGCGAAGCGACACGACCAAACGACATTCGCGCAAGAATTCTCCTGACGTCCTGAGTCCTGTGGCCAGTCTTCGCGGCAGATTCGCGGCCTTTTGAACCGTGATCGACATGCCGCGGCATTGCCGCCGGGCCCCGTTTGCGCGGACAATCGCACCGACGCTGAATGGCTGACGGATCGGACGATCGATGGCTTCGCCACGCTGGGATGGATTGCTGCTCGACTGCCGCCTCGCCACGCTGTGCGATACCGGAGCCGCCTACGGCGCGGTCGAACGTGCTGCGCTGGCCTGGAAGGATGGCAAGGTCGTGTTCGCAGCGCCGCAGGCGCAATTGCCCGGCGACCACAATGCGCTCGCCGCGAATGTTGAATCTGCCGGAAATGCGTGGGTTACACCCGGTCTGATCGACTGCCACACGCATCTGGTCTTTGCCGGCAATCGTGCTGAAGAATTCGAACTGCGGCTCAACGGCGCCAGCTACGAGGAGATCGCGCGCGCCGGTGGCGGCATCGTTTCGACGGTGAATCAGACACGCGCGGCAAGCGACGAGGATCTGCTCGCGCAATCGCTGCGCCGCGCTCGCGCGCTGGTCGCCGACGGCGCGACGACGATCGAGATCAAGTCCGGCTACGGTCTCGACCTCGACAGCGAAGTCAAGATGCTGCGCACCGCGCGCCGTATCGGCGACGAACTCGGCATCAGCGTGCGCACGACATTTCTCGGCGCGCACGCCGTGCCGCCCGAATTCGCCGGCCGCCAGTCCGACTACGTCGACGAAGTGTGCATCCGCATGCTGCCGGCGATCGCCAACGAAGGACTCGCCGATGCCGTCGACGCATTCTGCGAAACGATCGCGTTCACGCCGTCCGAGACCCGCCGCGTGTTCGAAACCGCGCGCGCGCTCGGCCTGCCGGTCAAACTGCATGCCGACCAGTTATCGGACTCCGGCGGCGCTGCGCTCGTCGCCGAATTCGGCGGGCTGTCGGCCGATCATCTGGAGTACACGAACGAAGCCGGCGTGCAGGCCATGGCGGCGGCCGGCACGGTCGCCGTGATGCTGCCTGCCGCATTTTATACTTTGCGCGAAACCCGGCTGCCGCCACTGGACCGGTTTCGCGCGCACGGCGTGCCGCTCGCGGTCGCGACCGACGTCAATCCCGGCACTTCGCCGGTGTTGTCGCTGCGTCATGCGATGAACATGGCCTGCACGCTGTTCCGCATGACACCGGAGGAAGCGCTGCGCGGCACGACAGTCAATGCCGCTCGTGCACTTGGCTTGGCCGATCGCGGCACGCTGGAGGCCGGAAAGCGCGCCGACTTCGTCGTCTGGGATATCGATCATCCGGCAGAGCTGTGCTACTGGATCGGCGGCGCGCTCGCGCGGCGCGTCTGCGCCGGCGGCAAGTGGTCCGTTGCAGCGGCGGCGGCGCCCTCCTGACGCCGGTCATCGCGCTCGCTTATTCGCCGGTCGGCCCGATTCGGCCTCGCGGTTCGAACTCGAAATCGTTGGTGAACGCCAGATCGTAGGTCAGGCGGGCAACGCCGGCCTTCGAGTCGCTTCTTCCGCCGATGATGGGATGCCCGCTGGCATCGAACGCGACCGCCACTCCAAAGCTCGACTCGTTCAAAGTGTCGAAGGCGCCGAAGCTGATGCCGTTGACGCCGAAGCTCGTGTCGAGCGAACCGTCGTCGCCGTGGAGGCGCTCGACGAGGAACACCGTGACGGGCGTGCCATTATTGAGGATGTCGCAATAGCCCGCCACAAGGATCCGGCCAGCACTGTCTACGGCGACTCCCTCTGCAGAGCCCTGAGCCACGCACGACGCCGTTGACCGCGTCGAGAGCCCCTGCGTTCCAAACGAGTTGTCCGGTGTTCCGTCCGCCTTGACCCTTGCGACAGCCAGGGGAGTACCAAGGGCGAAAAGCATGCGCCCCGCGCGATCGGCCAGCGCTGAATGCGGATAGTATGCCGGGCCGGTGATCTTGCCGGTGCCGCTGCCGCCGAACGTCAGGTCCAGGGCGCCGGTCGAACTCAAGCGCGTCAATGCAAGGCTGGAATTCCCGGTAGTCGCGGTTCCGGCAAGCACGATTCGTCCGTCGGACTGGACCACAATGGCTACGGCGGCATCGGGGTTGCTGCCGCCAATGTCGAACGCGACGAGGGCGCCGCCGGCAAAGGTGACATTGTTCGCATCCGTCACGCTGTTGAAGTTCTGGTCGAGTGAAAAGTCGGCATTGACCCTTATCGCGACGAAATCGATGTTGCTGCTTGCGGCCTGACTGTAATAGCCCCCGCCGGCCACGAGCCACTTTCCGGAAGGAGCTCGTGCCAGTGCGGCGCCGGACGTCAGCTTGCCTTGAACGTTATTGATCTGCGTTGACACGGGCACATAGCCCAGCCCACCTGCGACGCCGGCAATATCGAGCGCGTGCGCCTGAAGCGTTGTGCGGACCAGGTACTTGGACCCAAGTACGACAATCCTTCCATCACTCTCCACGGCAAACGCGCTGAATTCATTGCTGGAGGCGCACAAGGCCGCGGACAGATGGCAGCTGGTTACCGCACCGCTGCCGTTGCTGGCACCGAACGTCTGTACCAGTGTGCCGCCCGGCAGCAGCTCGCCGACCCACCAATAGTTCACGCTGCCAATTGCGATTCCGCCCAGCAGCAAATTGCCGTTGCTTTCGAGCGCGATCTGTTCCACCAAGGTGGTAGCGCTCGGGTTGTCGAGGTCGCCGGGGAACGTAACGTGTCCGCCGCCGGCCCAAGTCGGATCGAAGTAGCCATCGTCGACTGCGTGCGCGGAATCGTGGCAACACGCTAGCGTCGCGCCGATCAGCCAAGTCACCGAGGCCATGCGCGGGGTGTGCAGTCGCAATGCCAGTGTCGACATCGGATCGCCTCCGGCGGCGGCGGCGCTGACGCAAGCGTCGATTGTCGAATTCAAACAGCGTCAGAAGCACCGCACGGCGGCGATACTATGCCCTTCTCGCACGCCACGCCAGCAGCGCAAGCGCTTCGGATGGATCGGCCGCGCGTCAGCGGTTTGCAGCGCCGGACCGCGCCTGTCGCCGCGGCGAGTACGCCGGTAGTCTCCGAAGGCCGAAGCATTGGCGCGGAAGATCCATGCCGGCGGGAACTGGCGCGTCCTCGGCTGGGCACGGCGGCGTGCCGCGTTTGCCGCGGCCGGGTGGAATACTACGGTTCGTTCCCGTCAGCGAAGATATCGTCGAACAGCGCGTCGAGGCTCACGACGAAAATGTCCTGCTGGCTGTTCGTGTCGTCGGGCACCAGATTGTCGGCGGTCGCGGCGAACGCGCCCCACAGGCCATCGGCCGAAACCGTCGCGCTGAAGCAGGTGTTGTTGCCGAAGGCGCCGCTGCGCGAGCGGCACATGCTGCGCAGCAGATCGGCCTTCATGTTGCGCACCAATGCGTCGGCCGGAGGCTTGTTCGGATGCGGCGCAAGTGCGGTGTTGTTCGACGTGAAGGCCAGCACGATCCCTTCATCGCTCAAGGCCGGGCGCGGCATCAGCACGGGCAGCACCGCGCCGCCGCCATCGTTGACGCTGACAGCCGTCAACGTACCGGCATCGATGTTCCTCAGCAGCAGCGCATTCGCCGTGTTGGAACCGGCGAAATTGTCGGCCAGGCCCGATGAAAACGCGATCAGCGCGCCGTCGCCGGACAACGCGATATCGCCATCGGCAACATCGTTGTTGCCCTGGCTCTTGTCGCTGTTCAGGCTGACAAGCGAATAGGTATCGGCGTTGACGTCGTAGACATACACGTCGGCATGCGCGTTGACATCGCCGCCGTCGAGCGCCGCCGAGGCGGTCGTAAAAGCGATGCGGTTGCCGTCGGATGAAATCGCCGGTCCGACGCAGGCAAAAGGCTGACACATCTGCGTGAGTGTGCTGTTTTGACTGGATTGATTCAGATAGACGAGAACCGAGTTAATGGCACCAGAAGATTCGAAACTTATCCGCGAGACATCGCTGCTCATGTAGCGACGCAGCCAGGCGGGATTCGCGGCGCCGCTGAAAGCCTGCGACGTTTTCGGCCAGTCGTACATCGGAATGAACGTCGAACCACCGGCGCGGTCGTGGATGTAGATCGTATTGCTGGCGGCCCCGGTACCCGACTTCGGCAGATTCGATGCGCTGCAGACGAACGCCACGAAAAGCCCGTCGCCGGACACCTGCGGCGAACTGCAATCCCCGTCGGACGCCTCCGTCCCGTCGGACGAAAGGCTGATCAACTCCAGCGCCTTCTTGTTGCGATCGAAGACGTAGATCTGCGCCGGCGAATTGGCGGTCAGATTGAAGCTTGGATCAGCGAGCGTGCCCGATTTCGAGACGAACGCCACGACGCCGCCATCGGCCGACAGCGACGGCGAATCGCTGGTGCCGTCGGCCTGCGCGCTCGTGTCCGGATTGACGTTGACGCGTTCGATCGTCAGCGGATCGGCGAGCGCCGCCTCGGTGGCAGCAGCTGCGAGACAAAACCAGAACCATCGCTGCGAAATCATGTGAGCTCCCCATTCCCCGGTGCACGTGAGCGCCGCGTGCTCGCGCCACTATCGCATGATCGCGGCGCTGCCGGAACAAGCATGCCGATGGATCGACCCGGCCGCCTGCGGCGCCGTGAAGCCCGGCCGGAAGCGCGCCGCGGTCGCCTTGTCGTGCGCACATAAAAAACCCCGCTTTCGCGGGGTCTTGGGTACCATTCGACCGGCCGATATCAGGTCGCCTTGCGCGGCGCTGCTTTCTTGGCCGCCGGTGCAGCTTTCTTCGCGGCCGCCTTGGCTGGCGCCGCCTTCTTGACGACCGGGCCGGTTGGCGTTGTCATCGCGTTATGCGGACGCACGTTGCCATAACTGCGGATCGCTCTCTTGCCCTTGCGTGTCTTGCGGTCGCCTCTACCCATTACCCAGTCTCCGATTTTGATTCCAATGTGCGCACAAGAACGTGCAGAAGTTGATCCGGGAAGATCAGTACGGCGCGTAGCTTACCAGCGCAGCGGCTGAGCGCAACCGGAAAATGCCGTCCGCTCAACGGCTTCCTTGTGTCTGGGTGGCAAAACCGCCCGTTTCCACCGCCGAACGAGGCGCTATCATCCAACGCATGGACGCGACTGCGCCGACATTGCGCAAACGCTGCACGCTGAATCTGGCTTTGCAGGGCGGCGGCGCGCACGGAGCGTTCACATGGGGCGTGCTCGATCGGCTGCTCGAGGAACCTTTGCTGGAGTTCGAAGGCGTCAGCGCTACGAGCAGCGGCGCCATGAACGCGCTGGCGCTGGCACAAGGCTCGCTCGAGGGCGGCCGCGAAGGCGCGCGCGCGGCGCTGACGCTGCTGTGGGAGAAAATCGCGGCCCAGACCAGCCTGATTCGCTGGGCGTTCTCGACGCCAGCCGGCGCCGCCAGCGAAACGGTCCTGCTCAACCTGACGCGCTATTTCACGCCGCAGGAAATCAATCCGCTCGGCATCAATCCGCTGCGCGACATTGCCGCGAGTCTGTTCGACTTCGAGAGTCTGCGCGCATCGCCGCTGCGCATCTTCCTGGCCGCCACGCGCGTGCGCGATGGCGGCCTTGTCGTGTTCGACAATGCCAGACTCTCGCTCGATGCGCTGCTGGCCAGTGCGTGCCTGCCGCAACTTTTTGCGCCCGTGCAGATTGATGGCGAGTTCTACTGGGACGGTGGTTACGCCGGCAATCCGGCCCTGGAGCCTCTGATCTACGAATGCCGCAGCGCCGACATACTGTGCGTCCTGGTGCAGCCGCTGGAACAGTCCGAGCCGCCGCAGACGGCACGCGCGATTCACGACCGTATCGGGGAACTCGGGTTCTCCACGACATTCCTGCGCGAACTGGAGACGGTGCGCCGCGCGCAAAAGTCGCTGAGGCGCGCGTTTCCGCTGAGCTGGCTGGGCCGGCGCATGAAATCGCTGCGCATCGCGCTGATCGAGCCGGGTGAATCGCTGGATGCCTACAGCGCAAAGACCCGGCTCAATACGCGGCTTGGTTTCCTGCGCAACCTGCGCGACATCGGGCGCGAGCGCGCGCAGTCATGGCTGGACCGGCAGGCGGCAATTGCCTGACGGCGCAGCGCCCCCGCAAGTTCTCAATGCTGATGACCGGCGTGGTGGCCGGCACGGGACTCGCGCACGTCGTCGTGACAGTCGCCCTCGGCGCAGTCGCCATCGTCGATCTGGATGGTCGCGTGGAAAATGTGGAAATTTTCACGCAGCACGCGTTTCATTGCCGCCAGGGCCGGCTCGGTTTCCATGCCGGGCGCCAGGCGCGCATGCAATGTCGCCATCCGCCGCCCTCCGGCGAGTTGCCAGACATGCACGTGGTGTACGTCCTGGACGCCCGATTCGCGCCGCACCGTGTCGGTCACCAGCGCGGTCTCGATGCCGTCGGGCACGCCTTCCAGCAGGATATGCGCCGAAAGGCGCAGCAGGCGCCAGGCGCTGACGAGTATCAGGGCGGATACGAACAACGAGACCAGCGGATCGGCCTGCAGCCAGCCGAGATAACGCACGATCAAAGCGGCGCCGACGGCGCCGATCGAACCGAGCAGGTCGCCGATCACGTGCAGGCGCGCGCCGGCCAGGTTCAGGTCGTCGTGCTGATGGCCACCGAGTGTGACCAGCACGATCACGTTGACGCAAAGTCCGATCAGCGCGACGACGAGCATGATTCCCGACAGGATCGGTTCGGGCTGCATCAGCCGCAGAATCGCTTCGACGGCGATCCAGACCACGAGCACGAATT
>Ga0207641_10004544_pt1 | contig 11993 bp, 10 predicted proteins | sample KBSSwiS62_FD_184306 | JGI IMG/M metagenome (GOLD analysis project Ga0207641, IMG submission 184306) | Switchgrass rhizosphere microbial communities from Kellogg Biological Station, Michigan, USA - KBS Switchgrass S6-2 (SPAdes) (version 2) | ecosystem: Host-associated > Plants > Roots >... | reverse complement strand
GAGACCACTGCCACCGTTGCGAAGCTGGTGACGCCGGACTCCGAAGTCGGCGCGCTGCTGGGCGCCAAGCCGCTCAAGTCCGAGCGGAGCTGGAATGCCGGGGCCGGACTGGTGCTGACGCCCGCGCCCAATCTCAGCCTCACTGCCGATGGCTACTACATCAAGATCAAGAACCGGATCGAGCGTTCGGGCCGCCTGTTCGGCGCCGGGATCACCGCGATCCTCAACGCGAATGGGCTGACCGGCATCGAGCAGGCGGAATACTTCTTCAACGCCGTCGATACATCAACGCGCGGCCTTGATGTCGTCGCCGACTGGACGGTCTCGCCTGGAGCGCTCGGCAAGCTGAACCTCACCGCCGCGTTCAACTACAACAAGACCAAGGTCGACAAGCTGCCCGACATCCCCGCGCAGCTGATCGGTGCCAACGGCGCTTCGCTGCTCGGCACCGGATCGGCCTTCTTCGGCGGCGACCGGATCGGCGAGCTGGAGGTGATCAACCCGCGCACCAAGCTGGCGTTGAACGCGAACTGGACCAAAGGCGTCGTCGGCCTCTCGCTCACCACCACGCGCTACGGCAAGTATACCCAGCGCACCGCGGCGGGAGACGACCGCTACTTCGGCGCCAAGTGGATCACCGACGTCAACGCGTCACTGGCAGTGACCGAGTTCGCGACGCTGCAGGCCGGCGCCACCAACGTGTTCAATGTGCGGCCCGAGACGAACGGTCCCGGCAGTCCGCAGACAGGGCAGGGCTACTACGGACCCTCGCCGTTCAACCCCAATGGCGGATACTACTATGGCCGTATTTCCGTCAGCTTCTGATCGCCGCTCCTTTCTGGGCGGCGCGCTCGGGCTTGCCGCCATGCCGTGGCTGGGCGCCTGCCGCCGCGAAGAAGGGACGGGATTGGTCCTGGGCGACCAGGTCCACTTGGCCGAGACACGGATGAAGGCAGCCGGGCAGCTCGAACAGGTGCCCTACCAAATCAGCTGGGCAAACTTCGCCGGCGCTGCACCGCTGCTCGAAGCGCTCAACGCCGGTGCGGTCGACACCGCTCCGGCGGGCGATATACCCGTGATCCTGGCCGCGGCGGCCGGTTGTCGGCTCAAGATCGCCGCGGTGACGCAAGGATCCGCGCGTTCGATGGCGATCGTGGTGCCGCGCGGTTCGCCGATCCGCACGGTGGCGGACCTTGCGGGCAAGTCGGTGATCGTCTCGAGCGCGCGCGGCAGTATCTCGCACTACCTGCTGCTGGAGGCGCTAGCCGAGGCGCATGTTCCCACATCCGCGGTGCGCATCGGCTTCATGCTGCCCAACGAGGCGGCAAGCGCCTTCGCCACGGGCCAGATCAATGCCTGGGCGACCTTCGGTACCTATCAGGCTCGCGCCGAAGCGGAAGGTGCTCGCATCCTTCGCGACGGGCAGGGCATCGGTCCGGGCTACTCCACGATCGCCGTGTCCGAGGCGGCCCTCGCCGACCCAGCCAAGCGCGCGGCCATCAGCGATTACCTGCAGCGTGCGCGGAAGGCGAGCCGGTGGTGCCGCGAGAATCCGGAGGCCTATGCGGCGCTCTATGCGCGGCAGACGGGCATGGATCCCAAGCTGGCTCAGGTCGTGGTCGCGCGTGAGCGACCAGGGCTGGTGGCGCCCAGTGCCGCCTTCATCGCCGCCCTGCAGCGTGCTGCCGATCGGTTCTACCAGCCCTATGGCGTGCTGCCGCGCCGGGTCGATGTGGCAGCGCTGGTTGAGCCGGGTCTGCTGAAGGCTTGAGTTGGACGGGCGCAGCGCTTGCGCAGATCATCGGCCTCATCCGTAAGCGCATCTCTTGCGACGTTCGGACAATCTTGCGCGAAGGAACACGTTAAATCCAGCTAAGTGTCCTTAAGTCGATATCAGCTATAATCATCAGGTCGAGCGATCCAAGTCATACATTAGTGCGGCTCATGAGCTGAGGCACGAGACTGAGCCTGTTACGCCGATATCTCAGTACAACGTATTTGGAGCCATCATGCATGGATCTCATCTGTATAGTTGCAGCGCAAATAAGAATAGAATCTTCATGTGCGATTAGCATAGCTATGTTCCGCTTCGCTTCATCGCCTTCCTAATCGTGCTCCACCGCTCGGGATACCGGCGGGTCACAGGAACGCTTCGACGCCTCGGTGAGGGCCGGGCACGAAGCCAGGGGGCTGATTACCATGCACATCACGACTTGCTTTCGTTTGGGAGCATCGTTGCTCGCCGTTGCCGTAGCCTTGCCGGCCCATGCCGACGAGGCGGCGGCGGACGCCGCGGACGCGGGCACGATCATCGTCACCGGCACGCGCCAGACCGGCGTCACTGCGGCGGACAGCCCCGCCCCGGTGCAGATCGTCGGTGCCGAGCAGCTGGCCCGCATCGGTCAACCCAACCTCAACCAGGCGCTGAACCAGATCGTGCCGTCATTCACCGCGCAGGCGTTCGGTGGCGATGCCTCCAACCTCACGCTCACTGCCAAGCTGCGCGGGCTGAGCCCGAACCATGCTCTGGTGCTGGTCGACGGCAAGCGCCGGCATCCCAGCGCCAACCTTCATGTTTCGGCCGGCCCGTTCCAGGGCGCCTCCGCGCCCGATCTCGACCTGATCAATCCGGCAGCGATCGAGCGCATCGAAGTGCTGACGGACGGTGCCGCCGCGCAATATGGGTCGGACGCGATCGCCGGCGTGATCAACATCATCCTCAAGAAGGACAGCCATGGCGGCTCGCTGACACTGACCGGCGGCACCCAGTACGAGACCGGCGGTGACACAGGCGCCGCCACCGCCCGTCTGGCGTTGCCGCTGGGCGAGCAGGGCTTCGTCAATGCCACCGTCTCGCACCGCTACCACGACTACACGCATCTGGGCGACGGCGACCGCCGCGTCGCCGATCGCGACGGCAACCTGCTTCCGGGCGTTTCGCTGGCAGGCTACCCCCTGACGAGCGCGGCGGGGTTTCCCAGGGTCAATCCGATCTTCAGCGATGCGCGATCGCACCTCACGACCGGACTGGTGAACGCCGGCTACGACTTCGGCGAGGTCGAGGTCTATGCCAACGGCACTTATGCCCGGCGCGTCGCGACCGCGAACGAGCAGTACCGCGCACCTACGGTCGTTAGTCGCCCCAACGACGGTCGCCCGATCCAGGCCGGCGCGGTCGTGGTCGGAGCCAACGTCTATGCCTTCCCCTATGGCTTCGTGCCGCACCTCAAGCTGGACGAGGAGGACTGGGCGCTCAGCGGCGGCGTGCGGGGCGAGCTATCCGGTTGGCGGTGGGATCTTTCCGCCACATACGGGCGCGACAAGGTGGCGCTGAGCACGATAGACTCGGCCAACTTCTCGCTGTTCCAGGACTTCGGCTACACCCCGCGAGACTTCCGCGACGGCGGTTTCATCGGCAGCCAGCTGACCTTCAACCTCGATGTCGCCAAGGAGATCGATGTCGGACTGGACAAGCCGGTCAACCTTGCCTTCGGAGCCGAGCGGCGGCGCGACACTTACGCGATCTTCGCCGGCGACGCCGAGTCCTACTACCGCACCGGGGCGCAGTCGTTCCCCGGCTTCCAACCTTCGAGCGCCGGCAAGAGCTCGCGCAAGAGCTGGGCAGGCTATGTCGACGTCACCGTCTATCCGGTGGAGGCCTGGTCGGTCAGCGTCGCCGGGCGCTACGAGGACTATACCGACATCGGCAACACGACGATCGGCAAGCTCACCACGCGTTACGACTTCTCGGACGCGTTCGCGCTGCGCGGCACCGTCAGCACCGGCTTTCGCGCGCCATCGCTGGGCGAATCCTCGTACCAGGCGATCGGTGTCTCGCCCACGTCCGAGACGGTGCAGGTGGCGGCGAACTCGCGCGCTGCGGCCTTGCTCGGCTATTCCGCGCTCAAGCCCGAAAAATCGCGCAACTACTCGGTCGGCCTCGTCGCGCATCCGGTGCCGAGCATCACGGTGACCCTGGACCTCTACCAAATCAAGGTGCGAGACCGTATCGCGTCCACCGGCACGATCAACGGCTTACGCAACTTCGCCGTTGTCAACCAGGCAGTTCTGGACGCGATCGCCTCGACAGGGCGCGAATACGACCGCACCGTGCCGCAAGTGGGCGTATCGACTTTCACTAACGCCTTCGACACCCGCACCCGCGGCGCCGACCTGGTGGTGTCCACCCGAACCCCGCTGAGCTTCGGCAGCGTCGACTGGTCGCTCAACGCCACCTACGGCAAGACCAAGGTGACTGGCAGCCGCCTGCCCGCGACTGCCTTCACGCCCACCGCACGCACCTACATCGAGAAAGCGGCACCCAAGTACAAGGTGGGCTTGAATGCGCTGCTCACCGCCGGCCAGCTGACGGTGAACCTGCGCGAGACGCTCTACGGTTCGGCCTATGCGCTGCTCTCGCCCGATGGTGCGGCCTACTATAAAGGTCGGATCGGCGCGGCGGCTATCACCGATCTCGAACTCGGCTATCGGCCGGCGCAATGGCTGGAGCTCGCGGTGGGCGCCAACAACCTGTTCGACAAGCGACCGCCCGACGTGCCGGCAGTGCCCGGATCGTCGCCGACCAACCCGACCTACATCAACAGCTCGCAGGTCCACAACGCGCCCCTCAACTACGCGGGCTATGGCATCAACGGGGGGTACTACTACGCCCGTGCGACGCTGAGCTTCTGACGTGGGCACGCTGAGGATGGCGAACCCGCTGGCGCTCGATCGGCGGCGCTTGCTGGGGGCGCTCGGGGGCGCGGTGGCGGCCGGCATGTTGCCTGCCAAGGCGCTCGCCGTGGCGCCGGGCGCGGGGAGGGGCGTCAAGGTGGTGGTGATCGGCGCCGGCATGGCCGGGCTGGTCGCCGCGCGGGAGATCGAGAGGGCCGGGGGCGAGGCGATCGTGCTGGAAGCCAACGGTCGCGTCGGTGGCCGCGCCTGGACGGTACGCGGGGGCGACCAGGTCTCGCACCTGGGTGAAGAGGACCAGATCGCCGGCTTCTCGCCCGGGCTGTACCTCAACGTCGGTCCGGCGCGGATCCCCAGTCACCACGATGGCTACCTGGGGCTCGCGCGCGAGTTGCAGGTACCACTCGAAGTGCTGGTCAATTCCAGCCGCAGCACCTTTCTTGAGAACAGCAGCAAGGCGGGGGGAGCGGGGCGGGTGCGTATCCGCCAGGCCAGCAGCGACCTTCACGGGCACCTGGCCGAACTGCTTGAGAAGGCGCTGCGCACCGGCGCGCTCGACCAGGAGCTGACACCTGCGGTGCGGACCAAACTCGTCGCGTTCCTGCGCAGCTACGGCGACCTGGGCGACGACCTTGCCTATCACGGCTCCACCCGCGCGGGCCTGCGCCAGGTGCCGGGCGCGACGATCGAGCAGGCGATCGCGGTGCCGCCGCTTACGCTGGAGGAACTGCTCGGCAATCCTGAGCTTTTGGCGGTGCTGTTCGACGAGAACATCCTGATGCAAGCGACCATGCTGCAGCCGGTCGGCGGCATGGACCGGCTGCCGGTGGCCATCGCGGCCGCACTGCGCCAGCCGCCGCGTCTGGGTGCGGAGGTACGCGAGATCCGCCGACACGGCGAGGGCGTGCGGGTGATCTATCGCGATCGGCGCAGGGGTGCCGCGCATGCAGTCGAAGCGGATCGGGCGATCGTCACCACGCCGCTGCCGATCCTGGCGCGCATTCCGAACGACTTCAGCGCAGCGACAAAGACCGCGATCGCTTCGGTGCGATACAGCGACTCCATGAAGATCGGCTTCGAGAGTGCGCCGTTCTGGGAGGCCGAGCAGATCTACGGCGGCATCTCGTTCGTGGGCGGGGACACCGGACTGATCTGGTACCCCAGCGGCCGCTTCCAGGCCCCGCGGGCGGTGCTGCTTGCCGCGTATACCTCGCGCGAGGCCGCGGCGCGGCTCGGCGCGCGACCCCGGCCCGAGCAGATCACCGCCGCCCGTGACGCGGTCGAGCGGCTCCATCCGGGACATGGCCGCGATCTTGCAGCACCCCTGGTCGTGCACTGGAGCAAGGTGCCCTTTGCCGAAGGTCCGTGGATCGAATGGACCGACCCCGGCAACGACGTACAAGCCGCCGCCACGCTCAACGCCGGCGACGGACCGTTCCTGTTCGCCGGCTCGCATCTATCTGCCTACTCGGGGCACTGGCAGGAGGGCGCGATCCTGTCGGCCCGTCGTGCCGCGCAACTGGCCCTGGCCTCATCAAATCACAATTCAGCGACAAGGAGATCATGATGAAAAAGATCGCATGGACGGCCGCCCTGCTGGGCCTCGCCGTGAGCACAGGGGCACATGCGCAGGGCATCGTACGACACGAAGGCGCGGCGTCCTCACCGATCCTTGCCGGAGTGTCGGTCCCGGCAGATGCCCGGTACCTCTACCTGAGCGGCCAGGTTCCGGCCATTGCCGATCCCGCCAAGCCGGCCACGGATCCGGCCGCCTGGGGCGACACCAAGACGCAGGCGATCAGCGCCTTCCGCAAGATCGAGGCGCTGCTCAAGGCGCAGGGCTATGGCCTGGGCGACGTCATCAAGCTGACCGTGTTCCTGGTCGGCGATCCCAAGCTGGATGGCCGGCTAGACTTCGCGGGGTTCAACGCGGCTTACGGCGAGTTCTTCGGCAATGCCCAGCAGCCCAACAAAGTGGCCCGCTCGGTGGTGCAAATCGCTGCGCTGGCCAATCCGCTGTTCCTGGTGGAGATCGAAGCGACCGCGGCCAAAGCGAAACCTGTGCAGCGCTGATCACAGCCTGGCGCTCTCCCTTCGTCATCCCGCCTTCACGGACGACGACGAAGGGGCAGCCTGTATCTCCTTCGTGGCGCGTAGCTCTCAGGCGAGCTCCAGTTGCGGCGCCGTCTGCTGGAAGCTTGGCCGTTCGGCGAAACTGTTGCGCCACTGTTTCAGTGGCTCGACGTTGAGCCCCAGGCTGCTCAGCCGAAAGTCGACGTAATCGATGGCGGTGACCGCCGTGATCGTGGACAGCGTGACCTCGCGATTCAGCTCGCCAGGCAAAGCTGCCGCGGCCGCTTCGATCGTTTCGCCCCAGCGCTTGATCCAGAACTCGGAGCGCTGTTCCTCGGGCCGGCGCAGTTCGGAGGTGATCGAGAATGCGGCGTCGATGATGCCGTTGGCGAGCGCGTGGCGGCGTAGCTCCGCGTTGCGGGCCTGGCTCTCCAGCGGGATCAACTGTCCTGCGCCTGCCGCCTGATCCAGCCAGTCGATAATGACCAAGCTGTCAACGATGATCGACCCATCATCCAGCTCCAGCGCCGGGATCTTGCCCAGCGGATTGATCTGCCGATAGCTGGGCTCCTCCTGCGGCGCCGTCTGGACGACCTTCACGCGATCGGCCAGCCCAAGTTCAAGCAGCGCGATGCGGACCTTGCGCGCGTAAGGGGAGGGAGCGGAAGCATAAAGACGCATTGGATTGTCCCCGATTTGATCGCACATTGCCCGCCAGATGCGGGATGCGATAGCCATCTTTAGTAGTGGATCACCCGTGCTGCGCCGCCGCCGGCCGCAATGGCATCGCCGTTGATGGCCACGCTGCGCGGGGAAGCCAGGAACGTCACCACGTCGGCGACTTCCTCGGCCTCGACGATGCGCCCGATCAGCGAGCCTCCGTAGAGTGCTTTCTCCGCGTCCTGCGTGGACGAGCCATCGGCGGCGGCCTTGCGGGTGACGGTCTCGGCCGTTTTCTCGGTGCGGGTGGCGCCCGGGTGCACGACGGTGACGTTCACGCCTTTGGGCCCGAGTTCGTCGGCAAGGTTCTTGGTAAGCGCCGCCACCGCCACGTTGCGGGTCGATCCGGTGATCGAGCCTGCAGAGCGCGCGGCGAGGCCGCTGATGTTGATGATCCGACCCCAACCACCGGCAACCAGATGTGGTGCGCCCGCACGCGCCACGCGCAAGTAGCCGACCAGCTTGGTATCGAGTTCGTCCAGCAGCGTCTCGGACGTGACTCCCGCCACGCCCGGCACTTGCGGCGACGATCCGGGGCGCGCCGATAATCGCCTGACTCCATCCACCAGTTCTGTAGCACGAAGTTCCAGAAGCGGCACTCCGGAACGTCGGTCTCGATCACCCATGCCTCATCCGGTGCGATCTCCCAAAAGGCGTGGAGATAATGGATGTTCGGGTCTCCACCGACCTTCTGGAAAATGCTCTGGTCCCAGATGTGGAACGTGTTCGGATAGGCTTTGAACATGGTCGCCCAGTTCGCGAACGTTCGTGCGGTGACGTTCACGAACCTGGCCGACGCGGTCAGCTTGGCCGACAGTTCTGCGGGATCGAGCGATACGAAGTGAGGCCTCTCGCTAACGCGGGACAATTTCACCGTCGCCGGTCGCTCCACGTCGCGGCGCAGGAATGTTTGCCTGACCAACAACAGCGAGGACGCCGCCGTCATCGGGAGCCAGTTCCCCGCGTAAGGTTCTGTGCTCACGATGATTTCGAATGACCCGTCCGCTTCGAACTGCATGGCCGCGTCTTCCAGCTCACCGGTCGAGATCATCCCGCCATCCACGGAGAAGCCGTTCGCCTTGGTGCCGAAGCTGAGGTATGGGACGGATCCCCGGGTGCCGCTTATGCGGTAGGTACGATCGCCTTGGATGGTCGCGTTGAAATAGATGTTGTCGGGATTGTCGCCCCCGATCTTGATCGTCTCGTTGGACAGCTGGAACAGGCGCGGCGCATCCACATCGGAGGACTCGACGATGGACTCCAGGGCTGCCCGAGTCAGCCGCGTCAAATAGCGCAGGCCTTCGGCGGCCGTGATCGCATCGGTCGGAGCCTCGAGATCGGTAAGGATGGCGCCAGCGCGTTGGAGTTTTGCGCAAAAATCGGTCCAGATGCTTGTAGGGTCGACGGGTTTCATGACCATTTCTCCGGCATTTTGTCGGCCTTGTCCTGATGGAAAGAGCATGGGCCGCTCTCCTCAGATGAGCGAAGGTTGGGCGAGGCTCTGCGTCCCAACTACAACGCACGCGAGCAAGCTCTCGCGCAGCCATTGCGCGAGGATCCGAAAAGTTTGCACCGATCACACAAGTTTTGCCCACAGGAGCTCGGCCATCGCGGAGCGAGACAGCGTTTTTGAACACGCAGCTGCCGTGGCTCCTACCTGCCCGATGAGCAGTGCCGCTGTCGGAATCCGCGCGGCGTGTTCCCGATCACCCGTCGAAACGCGGTCGAGAATGCAGATGGAGAGGCGAAGCGCAGCTCGGCGGCGACCTCGCTGATCAGCAGCCTATTCTGCCGCAGCAACGTGCAAGCGTGGTCGATCCGGAGTGCCACCAAGTGCGCTGCGATCGACCGGCCGGTGCTTTGCCTGAACGCGCGCATCGCATGACCGGGACTAATCCCACACAGCGCGGCGATGTCGCTCACGCTGCAATTCCAGTTGCCACCCCGGATGTACTCGTCGATGCGCCGGACCTGCCAAGGAGCCAAGCCCCCCTGATGATGCGTGCGGCTTGCATCGCTTACGGCGCGGTCCAGCTCGCCAGCGATGACCAGGCCGAGCCCTTCTACGATGAGGTTTGCCGCAAACCCGGGCTCGGTCACCTCGTCGGCGAGCCGCTTGAGACTGCGAATCAGAGCGTCGTTTCGCAGGTCGAGATATGCCCGGAGAACAAGAGGATGCTGGCTAGCAGAAGCTCGGTCTGGCAGCCGGCAGTGCAGCATACGGCGCGGCGGCAAGCCCCGCGACCTTACGCTGAACGGAATGCCCTTGGGAATGGCTACGACGGTCCCAAGCGGGGCATGACTGCTTGCGCTTGCCTTGGTCAGGAAGCAGCCGCGCGAGAGATTGCGGTCTGGGCTCAGGAGGAACCCAACCGAAGTACGGTCATTGCAGTGTGTGCGATCAAGGCTGTCGGCCCCGGGATGCTCCGCCACTGCGGCCCACACGCTCCCTGCGGTGACCTCACCCAGTGCGTACCATTGATCATCGACCATCAGGCAGCTCCTGTCTACCCGCCAAAGGTGGGCCCATACGCGCGCACTGTCCAGAACCGACTGGGGCCGTGACGCACGCCGTTTCGGAAGTCGGGTCTTGACTCGCGCTCGGCAGAGTTCGGTCGTTAGCCGAGTCCGCTGCCCCCAACAATCTGACTACGCGGTGGCGAAGGGGCGCTCCCGATAGCCGAAGGCCCTTTATCGATCTGAAACGGCAGCTTCCCACCAGACCCGGTCACTCCCAAAACAGCATCCTAATGGGATTGCTGCGGCCGTCCTGATGGTCGTTCCTTTGTGGGAAGCTGCCCCCTCCTAGTTTCCGAGATCGACTATCGACGGTGCCGGTGCGCCGCGCTGGAAGGCAAGCAGGTCGAGTGAGGGCGGCTCCTTGCCCGTAACAAGGGAAAGGCAAGCGTGAGCTTGCCCGCGATGATGCGTCTGATGGTTGAACAGGTGCTGAAGAATGTCAGCGATCCGCTGCTCCTGCGGCGCCCCCCTCGTGGTGCAGTAGCCGTGCAGCCGATCCAGGGCGGCATCGTCATAGCGGGAGACGGTCGCCAAGATGCGTTCATCCTCCATCACTCTCGCCTGCGCCAGTTCGCGTCGATCATCATGGATGATGGCATCGAGTCGATCAGGATGGTCCCCTTCCCCAGTCAAGCGCCGAAGCCACAACCGATCGGTGACGAGCAGGTGATTGAGCGTGCCGTGCAGGCTTCCGAAGAAGACCCCGATGGGTTTTCTGTAAGCCTCGTCGGGCAATGCAAGTGCCGCCGCAAAAACGCGCGCGTTTGCCCAGCGATTATAGGCAGCGAACTGGTTGAAGAGGGCTCTGGTCACGATTGTTCTCCGCTTTGCGGCGGATAATAGCGGCTTCCTGACGGTCGATGCGTGAGATATGTTCACGCATAACGTCTGGCGCGAACGATATGAACTTACCTTCGACAAGGGGCTTGCAGGCCCTGTCAGCCCTTCAGCGGGCGCCGAGCCTGTCCAAGGCGGCGGACACCCTCGGGGTGACGCGATCCGCATTGTCGCACCGAATCGCCGAGCTGGAACGGCAGCTCGGGGTGAGGCTCGTTCGTCAGGCCGGACGATGCGCCGTGCTGACGGAGGATGCACAGGCCCTCTTGATGGTCATGGGGGACGCCCTCGATCGTATTGAGGCCGCCGTCGCTCCCCTTCACCGGCAGCGCAAGCAGTTGCGGATCAGCACCGTAGCGACGTTCGCATCGCACTGGCTGATCCCGCGTCTTGCGGATTGGCAGCGCGAGCACCCGAACATCGAACTCTCGATCTCCACGACCACCCGAGTGGTCGATCTCACGGCGGAGGACATCGATTGCGCCATTCGCTACGGCCAGGGTGAGTGGAAGGGGCTGAAGGCAACCCTGCTATTCCGCGAGACGCTTCTCCCGGTCGCCCGGCCCGATATCGGCAGCTTGTCCGCCGGGAGTACCATTATCCGGGCTCGCTCCCGCTTCCGCGACTGGAATCGCTGGTGGCTGGCTTCCAGCACGTCGGACGATCCGCCCAATGGAAGCATGATCGTTGAGACCAGGGCTCAAGCGATAGATGCGGTGCTGGCCGGCGCCGGCATCGCGGTGATGGACGAAGCCTATGTCGAGCCGCATATCGCCGCAGGTCGTCTTCACGCCCTTGGCGTTACCGTATCACTCCCTGAGGGTTATTATCTCGTCGCAAATGAGACGCGGCAGCCACGATCGGAGGCAGTCCGGCTGCTGACATCGTGGTTGGTAAGCCAAGCTCAAAGGTGATCGCCGATGACGGACCGCACTGGCCTCTTTCCCGTGTCACCATCCTGGTGGGGATGGCAGAAAGCGACCAGAGCACGAACCCGCTCCGCGGGAGGGTCGCTTGGGGTGACGTAGCGTAGTATTTGTGAGGCTTTCGGCGGGGCGGCGTCGCCCCCCGACGGTGGAGTTCCTTCAACGGAGAGGAACTTACCATGGATGCTATCACGACCGCTGCCCCGGCCCATTCGCTGCGTGAGC
>Ga0207641_10004542_pt1 | contig 11998 bp, 13 predicted proteins | sample KBSSwiS62_FD_184306 | JGI IMG/M metagenome (GOLD analysis project Ga0207641, IMG submission 184306) | Switchgrass rhizosphere microbial communities from Kellogg Biological Station, Michigan, USA - KBS Switchgrass S6-2 (SPAdes) (version 2) | ecosystem: Host-associated > Plants > Roots >... | reverse complement strand
ATGGCTTCCAGTTGTTGCTTTAACTGCGGGTTGGGCTCATAAAGTTTTCCGGACTGTTTTATTGCCCAGAATTTACCCAGCGGGAAAACAGGAATAAAAAAAAGATGAAAATATTTTTGCCTGTATTCAATGCTTATATCAGCATTGGCAGAGCGCTGTATACCCAGCTCATGGGGTTGTACAGAAGTAAGGCGGTAGTTGTTCCATCCGTAGAGTATCATAGGGGTTAGATTTGCAACAAAATAGTATTAAACTCCGGATTATGCAAGCTGGGAGAAGCATTTCACTTACACAAAAAGCAAAGCCCGTAATAAAAAATCTGTTGACTATTTAATGATCTTTCAAGTTTTTTTCTTTGCTCAGCATGCAATGTTCAATCTGGGAAAAAACCTCCTTTCTTTTATTCAGCAAACGCAGGCTAGTTATTGTCAGATTACGAAAGAATGCTGTTGCGCGGCGGGCTTGTGCAATGCCTGCATGTGACCATTCATTACTGACAAAATATAATGCATCTAATTGTATAATCCTTAAACGGCCTCATCGACGCCTATGGGATTACAAACAACAATTTTTGGGTGGTGCATTAAATATGACTTAGATTTAATAAACATCCCACTCTTGAACTAACTGCCTACCCAGTCTCTTTTCATTCATTTCTTCATTCAAAAAAAAAATTATGCCCCAAAAACCAAACCGCCAGCTTATTTTGGCATTGTGCATTGCCTTGTTTCTTATCTCCTGTAACGGGGGCGAGAAAAAGGAAGAACCAACTGCCAGCACAGACAGTACCAGCAAAGCAGCAACAGATACCGTAAAACCAGCCGCAAAAGAACCCGCCACGGATGCTGTAACTATTGCACCTGATCTTTACAAAGTATTAGCCGATTCATTGGGCATTACAGTTATCGAAGCCACTTATAAACCCGGAGATTCATCTGCTATGCATACCCATCACGACTATGCCATTTATACGATCGGCGGAGGTATGGCAGCATTTTACACAAAAGACGGCGCCCGGATGGTAAGCGATATGAAGACGGGATCGGTAAGAATCAAACCGGAAGAGTTTCACAGCGTAAAAAACATTGGCAAAACAACCATCAAAGTTTTGCTGGTGGAAGTCAATCGACCTAAAGGAGCGCTTTCACAAGACGCTGCAACGGACCCAACAAAAGTTGCGGCAGCCCATTACAAATCAATGAGCGATACACTGGGCATTAGGGTGCTCATCGCTAATTACAAACCCGGTGAAACATCTGCTATGCATGCACATCCCGACGCAGGGGTATACGCCATTAGCGGAGGCACTGCTGAGTTTACCGGGAAAGACGGTAGTAAACGCAGCAATGAAATGAAAACAGGAATGGCAATGATTACGCCTGCAGATACACATAGCGTAAAAAATACCGGCAAGACAACGATGAAAGTACTGATAGTAGAAGTGGCCCGGCCTGCGAAATAAGATGGTATTTTTGGCTATCCATTTTTAAATATGTTTAAAGGGCTGTTCAGGTTTATAAAACCGAACAGCCCTTTGTATTTCTTATCCCCCATCCGGGTTGATCAAACTATCCAGCATTTCTTTATAGCTTCTGCCAACCGGTAACAGAATATTATTAACCATGACCGCCTTGGGTGTCACTTTCCGGATATAATGTTTCTGCACAGCATAGCTGCGGTGAATCCGGATAAAGGATTGAAAAGCTTTTTCTTTCAAGAGATTGCCCAATGGCGTCAGCACGCAATATTTTTTTTCGCGCGTAATAATGCCCGTATAATCCTTAAGTGCCTCCAGGTAAATAATATCGTAGAATTGAATCCTGATATGATCGTGACCATCTTTAATAAACAGGCTCTCTTCATTTAACGAATGATCTAACAATTCAGCCTTGTAATGCGTATCGAGGAAATACTGCAGCCTGTTCATGGAAACATCAAAACGCTCCTGCCTGAGCGGCTTCACTATAAAATCCAGTGCATTCACTTCAAAACTTTGCACCGCATACTCCGGGTAGGCAGTAATAAATATGCAAGCCGGTACTTTTTCCAGTTGCGCCCTGAGATCCAGCCCGCTGGACTCCGGCATATCAATATCAAGAAAAATGGCATCGGGCATCGCCTTTTCAGCAGCTTCCAGGGCCGGCTCCGCAGCATCAAACAAGCCGGCTATTTTTATAAAAGAATATTTACGTACAAAGGATACCGTAGTGAGCCGATCGATATCATTATCATCCACGATAAAACATTTGTATTCTTTTTTCCCGGGGTTCATGGCCGTCCTTTGAATATTCAATGTAATACTATTTTTGGCGGCCGATAGTATTTATTGCAGGATCGCATGCTTTCCAATCAGAAGAGTTATTATTTATTAACCGACGTATCAGCCTCCAATCATGACGGTCGGAAATCCCGCCATAATAGTTCCCCCATGCGCTGTTTGATCGCCCATCCGGGCGGCGGGTTTATTTCCGATCAACACCGTGGTTGAACCCATTGCGATGAGATCCGGAGGGCCTACACAAACGCAGATATCACCCGCAACGGCTGCCGGCATGCCGCCGATTAAAACCGTTGGACATCCCGGCCCGGTAACCGGCCCACCTACATGCGGAATGGGCGGAAGACCGGGGGTAAGCATGGGGCAAACATGCATATCTCCAATTCTTGCTGCGGGCTTGCTCATCAATAATTTTTATCAGGTTAACGGGCTCCAGCGGCTATTTGGTTTCTGTACAGGAGTTTGGGCGGCGGCTTTCGTGTCCTTTACTTCCTGCTCAATCACAAAAATGCCCTGTCCTTTTTTCTTGCCGATAAATTCCAATTGAGCAAGCTTCTGAAAAACCGCCACATAAGCAAGGTAACAACGGTAAATTTCATTTAAAAGAGAGCCGGCATCGTAGTGGTTGTATTTTAGTTGCAAAACACGCAGGGTTTGATTTTCCAAAGCGCCCGCGGCCGTTTCGGCCCACTCTGCAAAATAATTCAGCATTTCCTCGCGGTCCTTTTCTGCAAAACATTGCAGCATGGTATACACCAATTGAATGTTCTCCAGTAAAGACACACATAAATAAATGGGAGCAGATTTGCCAAGAATCCATTGGTACCGGGTTTTTTGCTTCACCAGTTGCTCCAGCATTTTTTCGCTGATCTTCTGAATATTGTTCGCCAGCAGATTTGGCTGCTGCGATTGTGTTTTCGAATTTATTTTCTGTACCACTTTCAAACAAGATAATTCCCAATTATCCAGCGATTGCCGGAATTTTGAGAACCACTCGCCCAGAATGGGTAAACTATTTACCGAAGTAGAGGGCGGAATAAATTCATTGTTCAATTGCAATTCTCCGTTTTGATAAGCGATATTACCAACAAGGATACTATCAGTTAATTGAATAGTATTTAATTGCTCCGCTGGTAATACATCCAATTGTATTTCCGGTTTGGTAAACGGATGCCGCGGTGGGTTTTCCTCCATTACCGGAATACCGGCAGGCATGCGCTTAAACGGGTTAACCGAAAGCAGTATAAATAACTGCTGCGTTTGCGATAACTGCAGATGATACCTGGCCGCCATCTCTTTAAAATTTATACTCAGCTTGCAGCCATCACCAGATCCAATCTGAATCCTGCTGCCATTCGGCGTAACGGCATTACAGGATTTCAGTTCTATATTGATTGATTGAGCAGAATCGAAAAAAACGGATATATCCAATGAAGCTTCATCGGGTAAAATGCCGAAATTATAATCGGTCAGGCCCAGGGCTGCAATATCCCTGCCCTGCTCTTCCGTATAAAACCCGGTTTGTTCAAAATGCTTCCTGGAAATTTTCATTCCGTCAATCCAGTTTACTGGTAAGTGTTTATTATCTCCGGGCATATACGCTGGCTTTAAATAATGGTGGTATAATGTAATCTTCCCTGGAAAACCGAATCGGTTTCCAGCAAAAATGTTTTGGCATTTTCTGCAAACGCCGTTTCAAAAATAATTTCCGCATCGAGCGGCATAAATAAATCACAGAGAAATTCATACAGTATAATTTTTTTACCGCCCGGCATATAATCCAATAAATTTTCCATGTCCGATACAAGAATAACCATTGTAAAAGCAGGTTGCAGGCCTTGTACAGATCCACCCAACACACTATTTATGCTTAACTGCATATTCCCCAGCAACGGGTTTTCATTCATACAGTATGTTCGGGGAGCCGTTTTTCTGATCTCAACAGGGTTGCCGGTGATACTCTCAAAAACAAACGACAACAGATCTGTCCTTCCGGTTAACTTATGAATAACCGGCATTAGTAAACCCAGTTTGCTTTTCTGCAGATCATCCAGGAATTCCGGCAGGTCCCACAGGTGATTAAAGATTTCGCCGGGTAATACATCATTGGTTTCAAACAAAAATTTCCGTTCTTCCATCTCCAGCTTTACCCGCTGGTGATAGAATTCCTGTTCCAGGGGTTGAAAAAACAGGCGGCTCTGTTTTTCGACATCGCGGTTTTCTTTGATTTCCTGTATGACTTCATACTTATCTGTAACACGGTTTGCTTCTGATACCTGGTGAAACATATCTTCCGGAAGCTGGTCATAAATCCCTTCCCTGTTCAAAACAAAACGCAGTTTTTTCTTTCTTCCTGCGCCATATTCTATTTCGCTGCAGGCTTCGATATCGTAATGATAATTTCTTTTAAAAAGGCTTTCGCTCTCGATCACCACATCGTCGATATTTAGATCCTCCGTCAGCAAATCTGTAAGAATCACTTCAAACCGGATATCTGAATGAAGTGCCTGCAAAAAACCCGCAAACGCTGTATGGCTAATCATAAGCTGCCAGGTTTAGCCGGTAAGGAATATTGTTGACTGATTGTTTCTCCAGTGTAAGGGTTAGCTGCCGTAGACGCCCTGCCCATTCTTCGGGTTCCAGGCTTCCGGGTTCGGGTGTTATTTCAATTTGCATACAACGGATAAAACCTTCCATTGGGTGATCGCCGGCAACATATATTTTTTTATAGTTGATGGTACGCGCCATGGTGCCTAACTCGGTTCGCATAAAAAGCTTCAGGTCTTCCAGGGTCACTATCCGGTTATGCGATAAAAGTGATCTTTTATACTGATCAATTTTTTCGGCATCATTGAATGTATTCCTGCCGCCATGGGTAGAAGAAATAAAAAAAACGGTATTGGACGATACATTGCTGCTTTTATAAGGAATCAGTTTTGACCCAAGTGGTATTTTATTGGCGAGTTCACCATTACAGCTCCAGAACTCCACCATGATATTACCATTGGGCTGTTGTGGTTTTATGGCCAGGTAGGGAAATGGCGATTGGTTCTTATTGAGCATTTTTACTTTGTCCTCAATACGTGCCAGCACCTGGTTCAGCTCGCGGATATGATGTATCAGGAAGTCTTCGCCCAGGGAAGAGAAAAATGAGCTTTCCTCGCGGATCAGTTCAGTAAGGTTAACCAGGGTTTCGTATGAATTCCGTTCGTCAAAGCGGTTAATTCCGTAACGAAGGGTATAGGTTTCGGGCATTAACCCCGCCGGGTTGGCGAAGGGTACCAGTTTTACCGGTTGTCCCTGGCTGTTAGTTACCTCCTTAACAGATAAAAAGCTGCCGTCCATTTCCAGCGGAACAATATTCAGGTACTGCGCCAGCTTATAAGTGATTTTATTGAGTTTCCGGTTGATGACGGGAACTGCGTTGATACTTACAAACACCGTGTCCAGCGCTACAGCAGGTATAAGCTGCGGAAAACGGATTTCAATCCACAACAAGGATTCCTTTAATGCCTGCAAGTCTTTTTTATCAAAAAGTTGCTCGAAGACTTTTGGATAAGGCATCTTTTTGACCCCCAGTTCATCGAAACTTTCCTTTGAGGATAAACTGATGAAATGGCGGTTATATAACTCCGTTACCTGTACTTCTATTTTTTTCATCGGGTCAAACGCTTCCTGCAGGATGGCTACCGGTTCAGGCGCCTCTTCATTGATACTCATGCCGGCATACCTGCTGAGCGGGCTTGATTGCAGCAGCCAATCAGTATAGTGCAGGTATTGATACCAGCTATTGCTTTCCGGTTGGTTCATCCAGTTGAAGAAGAAGGAGATTCCGTCCACTGAAGATATTTCTTCATTCAGATCTAATCCTATCCATAGCACATGCTGCAAATCAACCCGTTTTTTTATGGATGATGATACCTGCATTTTCTGGGTGCCATCTGTTACGCTGAACATTTCACGTGCGGAAGCTATATAAGATACATTTCCATCGAAAATCTTTGTATGGCTAACCGGGGAAAAAAAAAGTTCCGTTTTAAGGTTATCTCGTTTCCTGTCGTTACCGGCAGGTTTATAGATAAACTGTTCTTCCGGGTTCAAAACCGCTGTTGGTTCGGAAGACTTTACCTGGACGATGCCGTATGCAGGATTTACATCGATCATACCCGGGTATAATAAACGGGCCAGCCGTTCCAGCATCCGGTTTTGCGTTTTGCCGATGGCTGCGGCAATTTTTTCAAACTCAACGGAACAGGCTTCCATCAATAGATTTACCAATGGATCAAAATCATCCATTTCGGATTCCGGGAAGCCCCAGAGTTCGGAGGCTCTCTTAATCATCCGGTTCCTTACCCTTTCGCGGGTAAAATATTTCTGGTTCAGTTCGTCTGTTGCCATGCTTATATTTTTTTCATGGTCTTAATGCAGCCTCTCCCATATAATTCCAGGCACCCTTCAGCACTTCACCGCTTGCACCAACAGACCCGGAGGCAGCTCCGTATCCAAGGCCGCCAACGCTTTGGGAATAAAAATAATAGTCATCGGGATTTGTGAACGGGTTGGCCGTTATATAAGTTAAACTGTAACCAACAATATATACACCTCCCCCAAGAGACGATATTCTTCCCGGAGCGCCGTTCAAATCCGTTGCACTGAACGCATTCACGCCGCATATATAAGGCAGGCTGCTCATGCTTGACCAGGGCGCAGAAACTGCTCCATAATCCGCCGGGTTAACCACGCCCGACATATTTCCACCAACCCCCATTCCGATGCCGGAAAAACCAAAATAAGCAGACCCGCCTGCCGAAGCACTGTAAAAGCAGAAAAGAAAAAATCCTCCTGCTACGCCGGTGCCTCCGGCAATTTGTCCCAGGCAGCAGACCTGCCAGTCTGTTGTTTTTTTTATCCAGTCCATTTTGATTTTTTAAATAATTAGCTAATCAATCGACGATTATTTTATTTCCATGCTTTCTCATGGGATGCATCGCCAACAGAAACTTTTTTTGCAGAAATATTCAGGGTAATGGTCATGGGTAAACTAGAGCTTGCGTTAAAGGCCTCGGAATAACCCACACAATAACCATCTTCAAACTTGACTTCCTTTAGCACGCCGCCACTGCCATCTGAGCCCATGAAAGCAATGCTGCCGCTCTTTTTCCCGTTTGGATCAACCATCCAGTTTATAATACTGCTATCATCTGATGCAGCGATCTGAAGCGCTATCGTGCCGCCCTGAACATCGGTACTCGGTTGGCCCTGGGAATTAATGCCCTGTCCGAATGAATAAGAACAACTGAGCACGGAAAATTCATTTCCGTCCAGTTTAAATTTTGCTGATAATGCTGATGCCATAATGGTAAGTTTTAAAATGACTAATTAAAAGTTTACTTTATTCGTGATAAGCCGGGAAAATAATTCCGGCTTACTGACCGACGTTAAATGGTGCGTTCCCTATTTGAATTTGCGGGGCGGCAAGTCCAATAGATATAACTCCGTTGTCTACCGCAGCCGGATCTTGTGATATCGCAAAATCCACGGCGTATTGCACACATTGTGCATTTGAAATAGCATAAGAAGTAATTTGGTCACTCGAATCGAAGGCGGCCTGCACTCTGACTGTCAGATTTAATTTTTTTGAAGAATCAGCAAAAGCGTCAGCGAATATTGAATCCGAGCTTCTTTCGGTAAACATAGAAATTGAAAAAGTGATGAGGCCAGCCTTTATCGGGGAAGTAGCCAGTGCAGTGACATCCGAAATCTCCCGAAAATAATTTATATTAAATGCCAGTGCAACGAATGAATGATCACTTGTATCGATCACAATTTGAATTGCCATAATGGTAAATCTTACGTGTGTTATAGTTATTGTTAGTTTCCGAGGACAACAGGTGATTGCCCGATGGAAATATTCTTAGAGACGATTTGGATTAGCACTGTGGAATTTTGTGTATTGGTGTCTATCCGCTGATCGACGATTAGAGTATATTGTACACATTGCGCTTTGCGGCAATCGATAGACAGAAATCTGGATGCTTCCCCAATAGCAGTAATATCAACAACTGCATCTTTTTGTGAGTTGTCTGCAAACCATTGAGCAAAAAAACTTTCACTGTCGGTTTCTTCCTCCAGATCGATCTCAAAGGATATAACGCCGCCCTGGATGGCCGATGTAAGACTTCCGTCTACAGTAGAGAAAGTTTTAAATGAATTAATTTTGAAATTAATGGGCACGACATTTTTGCCTTCTACCGACATCTGCGCTATTGTTGACATGTTGTGGTGGTTTAATGATTATGAATAGTTAATTTATTTTTACTAATCCGCCTTTGATAGTCGTCATGGCATCGCCGCTCACTTCGGTATTGGCGCTGCTTAACGTGGCGCTTGCATTTGCCTTGATCTCTGCTTTTGCATCCGCTTCTATTGAAATGGAAGTCGCTTTTATCGTTGCTTTATTAACCGCCTTCATTTCAATTTCCTGTGCTTCAAAACTGATCTTCTGTTTTGCCTTGATCAAAATATTTTCCTGCGCTTCTATATTTATTTTTCCATTCGTCTTCAGCGTAATAGCACCATTGTCCTTAAACTCAATCACAATAGCGGTATCGGCATTATTCACATTGGTTATTTGTATTTTATTTTCGCCCTGCTTATCCGTGAGCTCAATGAGATTACCAGCCTTCGTATAAAATGTTTTTTCATCATTATTTCCCTTTCTCGATCGCATGCCATCTTTTTTTGGATACAGGCTCGTCATAATAAATGGCAGTTCAGGTTTATCCAGTTCGTAACCAACCACCACCTGGGCTTCTTTTTCGGGGATGAATTGCATGCCCTTGCGATCGTCGCCGCCAGTATAAAAACTTCCCACCCGGATCCAGTCTGAATGATGATCGCTGCCCGGCCAGTTATAGGCAACTTTTACACGGCTCAGCTTATCCGGATCATTATTGTCTGTAACGGTTGCCAGTTCGGGTTGCCCAGTTGGGTGTTTTACCCAGGGATTAACCGGCGGAAATTTCGCCGTTTCAGGTACGGCCTTAAAAGCATTGGAATAATTGCCATTCACATCTATTGAATGGGTGATTTCAGTTATCCTGTATTTGCCGATCGATTCCTGGCTGCTGCGTTTGCCTTTTTCTGCGCGGGTTGCACTTACGTTGATAACCGTTCCCACCATCAGGTTCGCATTTCCGCCCCGGCCATGAAACACTATCATATTACTGGCTATACAACTGCGCCTGAATTTGATGAGGTCGTCCAGCTCGTTTTGATTGCCAACCGGCTTATCTGCGATCATCAGCGCTTCCTGGCTGAATAAATTTTCCGATTCATCCAGCGCAAATTTGCTGAATTGGCCCAGCCCCTCTACTGTTTGTCCCGATGATTTGCCTTTGTACGATTGATCTTTTGTATAATCATACGCCGTCATATTAAACCTGGCAGGCATCAGGCTGATCGCCATATCAAAAGATTGGTTGCCGTCTATGATGAAGTCTACCTCCTTATTATTTCCCGCTGCTCCCAATATGATCTCCTGCCCGTCGTAGTACAACCATTCACCATATTCTGCCGACAGCCGGCTTAAAAACTCAAAATTTGTTTCATCATATTGTACCACGTAAGGGATGGCGTTCTTATTTCTCGGGCTCAGCTTTTTTTTGATCACATTGCCAGGGTAATCATTTAATACGGTATCAAAGATCTGTTGCACGGATTTTTTTAGGAACGTTCTTCTGAGCGAATAATCTTCCAGCAGCATGGTTGAACTGAACCCTTTTATTACAAACACATTCGAGAAATCGGATAAATTGGAAAGTATGATTTCGGTGATGATACCCTTAAACTGAAAATCAAACTGTGTTTTTTTGGAAATGGATTCGAAGGATATGGAAAGAGTTTTACCACATATATCCTTGTGTGCGTTCTGAAAAAAGATCTCGTCTTTTTTTTCCAGTTCGCTAAAAGGCACGGTTAGTTCAAAACGGTGATGGTTGAATAAATCCTGAAAAATAACAAGGCTTTTGAAACGCTCTATTTTCTTCCCGGTTTCCAATTCTAATTTTGTTCGTACCTGCTGTGCCATAACATGAAAACTGTTTTACCATTGGTTATCATGATCCACTCCGTCAATGGAAACCTTTTCTGCGGAAATGGAACATTGCATCAGGTAGCCGAGCTGTGACCGTTCCTGGTAATCGATTATCTCGTCGTACATATAGTTTTCGGCGATATCATCAAATTCAGTAAGGCGGTCAAAACGATCGTGCTTTGGCACGCCTTCCCCATGAAAACTTTCATGCATCTTCACCAGGAACCCATTTTTAAATTCAATTTTCTTAAAGGATGCATCATCTATAGAAAAATTGACGGTGCCGTCTTTGGGTTGCTGGTCGCACATCCAGGAAGCAAAATCATCATCGGCCGTTCCTTCCATTAACAGACTGATGCTTCCACCCCTGACACCCGAGGCCGGACTGCCGGTCTGATCGAATTTCTGTTCTGTTTTGCAAAGGCACTTGAGCACCTTGAATGTTTTACCATCCAGATCTAAACTTACTGTTGAGGCCATACAATATTTTTATTGCACATTAATGGGAACGGTCAGGCATTCGCATCCAGTTTAACATTACCCACATGAATTTCCGGTCCCGAGATTCTCATAAAGCAACTGGTTTCAGCAAACTCCGGAATGAACTGGTCAACCATTCCAAAACAGTTGGCACCCTTAAACTGAATTTCTTTCATTTTGCCTGTTCCATCTGTTTGGTTAATGGTGAGGCTTCCATCAACCTGTTTATTCGGATCGATCATCCAGGCTGTGATTGTTGTGTCATTGATCGCGTCGATGGTAATATCCAATGTCCATGTTGGGCTTGAACTGGGCTGCCCCTTCGGAGTGACTTCCCTCAACACCGAGAGATAAAAATCTTTGACAGGAAAAACCTGGTTATCGACATTTAATTCTACCTGGAATGCCATACTTAATAGATTATTTATTTTGTTCGTATTCTGCCTGCCATTCAGCGGAATCCGGATCGTCTCCTTTATGTCCGTCCAGCTTAATTAAAAAGTTTTTCGCCGGAAAGTAAGGTGTCATATGAATATCCAGGAAGATGCGGTCTTTCTGTTTTGGATCCTGTTCAAACCGGATCACTTTGAATTTCTCGATCAGTTTACCCGGGCCTGTAATGCTGTCAAGAAATTTTACAATCTGTTTCTGCAGATCCATCCGGGTATTCACATTGAAATTTTCAAAAGCCCTGCGATTAAGAAAATCGATCAACACCTTTATAACGTAATCGAATACACGAACAACCGAATAAGTCTGAAGACCGATATTGTCGCCGTTGAACAATGTTTTTGCAGAAAACGGCATTACTTTTCCATATTCATTCACCATGGGCACCAGCCCCAGTTTTTCAAGCTGTGCTATTTCACTTTTTTTCAGTGGAAACTTCACGCCGTCTATTTCATTCAAGGCACCATGTTTTCTGCCCGCAGCTACCTGCGACATTAATGTGCTGTACACTTTTCCCGCCAGCGCGGTGGAAGGCGGAACAAATAAATCTTCTTCTTCTCCCACATCCTGTTGTTTTCCTCTTCCAACAAGCCAGTTGCAGGCCATCATAACATTTGACAGATAAGCATCACCGCCGGTGAGGTTGGCCGATTCAAACAGATCCAATACATCGTCGGCCCCATCCAAGTGTTCAA
>Ga0207641_10004540_pt1 | contig 12001 bp, 8 predicted proteins | sample KBSSwiS62_FD_184306 | JGI IMG/M metagenome (GOLD analysis project Ga0207641, IMG submission 184306) | Switchgrass rhizosphere microbial communities from Kellogg Biological Station, Michigan, USA - KBS Switchgrass S6-2 (SPAdes) (version 2) | ecosystem: Host-associated > Plants > Roots >... | reverse complement strand
TGAAAACCACCCAAACTTTGAATACGCAGAAAAACCGTTCTCCAGCGTCTCATTGGTTTTTCGCATCGCGCATGGAATTGAAAACAGCCTCTCAAACATTATTCCGGATCATTCAGAGGCGATGCCCGATCCACCTTTTTCTGGCTGTATTTGCTGCGATGTTCTTCACCGGTTGCACCAAACAACCCGCCGAAACCAAGACGCTCTACACCTGCGGCATGCATCCGCAGATTATTCAGGATCATCCCGGCGACTGCCCGATTTGCGGCATGAAACTCACGCCCGTTCGCAAACAGCCCGGCGGACAGAATGTCGATACGGCCGCCTCTCCGGATTCCGCGGCCATCGCCATCGATCCCGTCACCGTTCAGAGCATGGGCATCCGCACGGAACCGGTCACCCGCGGACCGTTGCGCCGCACGATCCGTTCGGTGGGTGTGATTGACACCAATGAAACCGCGCTGGCTGACGTCACCACCAAGTTCAAGGGATGGATCGAAAAATTGTATGTCGATTCCACCGGACAACAGGTGAAAAAAGGGGACCCGCTTTTTGAGATCTACTCGCCGGAACTCTGGAGTGCGCAGAACGAATACCTGCTGGCGCTCAAGCAACCGGGAAACACCTCCTTGAAAACCTCGGCGGTGACGAAGCTGAAATACTATGACATTTCCGACGCGCAAATCGCCGAGATCGAAAAGAGCGGCAGCGCGACCAAGACGCTCCGGGTTTATGCGCCGATTGACGGGGTGGTGGTTGAAAAAATGGTGGTCGCAGGACAGATGGTCGATGCGGGGATGAAGCTTTACCGTCTTGCCGATCTTTCGCTCGTTTGGGTGCAATCGCAAATTTACGAACAGGATCTCTCGTTTATCCGCCTCGGTCAGGAGGCGGCGGTAAGCCTCTCCTACCTGCCGGAAACCAAATTTCGCGGCCGCGTCACCTATATCTATCCAACCGTCGACGACAAGACCCGCACGGCGAGAATCCGGATGGAATTTCACAACCCGGGGTTATTGCTCAAGCCGGGAATGTTTGCCACGGTTGAATTGAGCACGGAGCTTTCCGCCTCCGCACTGCTCGTGCCCGACTCGGCGGTGTTGCGCAGCGGAGAAAAAAACACGGTGTTTCTGGCGCTTCCCGGCGGAAAATTCGAACCGCGCGTCGTGGTTCTCGGACCCCGCTCGGAGAACAACCGGTATCAGGTGCTCAGTGGATTGAACGAGGGCGAGCGCGTGGTAACTTCGGGGCAGTTCATGCTGGATTCCGAAAGCCAGCTCCGGGAGGCGATTCAAAAAATGCAACATCCGGCTTCCGGCAATCAGCCGGCGGAGGTTCCCGAAGTGAAGCCTGCCGAGCAGGCAATTGCGATGACTGCCCAATCCGCTGGTGAAGTCAACTATGTCTGCCCGATGCCGGAACACGAAAGCATTCTTCATAATGCCCCGGGAAAATGTCCGATTACCGGATGCGGAATGACACTCATTCCGGTTCCAAAAACACCCGCCGCAACGCCCGCTCCGGCTCCTGTTGCAGCGGTGACCCTTTATACCTGCCCGATGGAGGAACATGCGCATGTCGTTTCCGATCATCCCGGAAAATGCCCGAAGTGCGGGATGGAGCTGGTAGCGACCGGAACGGTGAAGCACGGGAAAATCGCGGAGGACGAATGGGCGAAACAACATCCGAAACCATGAATGGCGCAGTTGTAGAGACGGTCTGCTCCCAGCCGCCTGTCGAAACCAAGTGCGCGAGAAGCGCGATACCCGTCTCAAAGGAGAAATCGTCGGATTTTGGCGCTGTGCGCGCAGGATTTTCAATAGGCGGCTGAGAGCAGACCGCCTCTACAACATTTAGAATTATGCTGAAAGCCATCATCGATTTTTCGCTTCGCAACAAATTCATCGTGCTCCTTGCGACGGCGGTGTCCGTTTTGCTCGGCATTTATTCATTGCGAAACATCCCGCTCGATGCGCTTCCCGATCTTTCCGACGTGCAGGTGATCGTCTACACCGAATGGCCCGGTCAGGCTCCTCAGATTGTCCAGGACCAGGTCACCTACCCGATCACCACAAAGATGCTCTCCGTTCCGCATGCAAAGGTGGTGCGCGGTTATTCGTTCTACGGGTTTTCGTTTGTTTATGTGATTTTCGATGACGGCACCGATCCCTACTGGGCGCGGAGCCGGGTGCTTGAATACCTCAGCTCGCTCAGTTCGCGTCTTCCGAAAAATGTCGCGCCAACTCTCGGGCCGGATGCGACCGGCGTCGGCTGGGCGTTCATGTATTCACTCCACTCGAAGGAACGCAGCCTTGCCGAACTCCGGTCGATGCAGGATTGGTATCTGAAGTATCAGCTCAATGCCGTTGACGGCGTTTCCGAAGTCGCGTCGGTCGGCGGGTTCGTGAAGCAATATCAGGTCACGGTCGATCCGACCAAGTTGCGGGCCTACAACCTCTCCGTTTCCGAGGTCGGAATGGCGATCCAGCGCAGCAACGGCGAGGTCGGCGGACGTTCGATTGAGATGGGGGAAAAGGAATTCATCCTCCGGGTGCGCGGTTACATCCAGGGACTCGATGACTTGAAAAAAATCGCGGTTGGAGTCGGTGAAAACGGGGTGCCGGTTCTGCTCGGCCAGGTCGCCAACATCCAGCTCGGGCCCGATATGCGGCGCGGCATTGCGGAATGGAACGGCGAAGGGGAAACCGTCGGCGGCATCGTTGTGGCGCGCTACGGGGCCAACGCGCGGGAGGTGATCCTGAACGTGAAAAAGCGTCTCGACGAAGCGATGAAGGGGCTTCCGCCGGATGTGACCTACGAGATCGCCTACGATCGCAGTTCGCTGATCGATCGCGCGGTGAAAACGCTCGAGGAAAAACTGGTGGAGGAAAGCATCGTCGTCGCCCTCGTCTGCCTGCTCTTCCTGCTGCATCTGCGCAGCGCGTTGGTCGCGATTGTGATCCTGCCGATCGCGGTGTTGATGTCCTTCGTCGTGATGTATTCCCAGGGGATCAGCTCGAATATCATGTCACTGGGCGGCATCGCCATCGCCATCGGCGCCATGGTCGACGCGGTGATCATCATGATCGAGAACGCGCACAAGCACATCGAGCGGGACGGCGGGAAAAAGCCGCACTGGGAGATCATCCGGGATGCGTCGATTGAAGTCGGCCCGACGCTCTTTTATTCGCTGCTGGTAATCACCGTTTCGTTCATCCCGGTGTTCACGCTTCAGGCGCAGGAAGGCCGGTTGTTCAAACCGCTGGCTTTCACCAAGACCTACTCGATGGCTGCCGCCGCACTGCTTTCAATCACGCTCGCCCCGATTTTGATGGGTTATTTCATCCGTGGAAAAATGATTCCCGAGGAGAAAAATCCAATCAACCGCCTGCTGATCTGGCTGTACCATCCGGTGATCGATTTCGTGATTCGCTGGCGCCGGCTGGTCCTCGGCGGCGCTATAGCCATTGTCGCATGGGTGTTTTTTCCATGGAACGCGCTGGTTACGAACCGGCTGCCGGAGGGGCCTGGCAAAGAGCTGGCATACCGCGTGGGGAAAATTTTTCCGTACCAGAATATCGGTTCCGAATTCATGCCGCCGCTTTACGAAGGCGATCTGCTTTACATGCCGACGACCTTTCCAGGCCTCGGTCCGACGGAGGCGCGCGCCGTGTTGCAACAGACTGACCGGATTATCAAATCCTTCCCCGAGGTGCATCATGTGTTTGGCAAGGCCGGGCGCGCGGAAACCGCCACCGATCCGGCGCCCATGGACATGATCGAAACCACGATCATGCTCAAGGACGAGAAAGACTGGCCTGCGGTGGATATCAAAAATCCGGACGGGAAAGTCTTCGCGCATCGCCGCCGGACGCCGGATGAACTCTCCGATGCGATGAATTCCGCCATCCAGTTTCCGGGCCTGACCAATGCCTGGACGATGCCGATCAAGACCCGCATCGACATGCTTGCGACCGGCATCAAAACACCGGTCGGAATCAAGGTGGCGGGCAGCGATCTTGCAAAACTGGAAAAAATCGCCGCACAAATTGAAGCGGTGATCAAGCAGGTGCCCGGCACTTCAAGTGCGTTTGCCGAACGGGTGATGGGGGGCAATTATATCGAGTTCAACATCGACCGCGATGCCATTGCCCGGTACGGACTGTCGGTGGGGGCGGTGCAGGATGTGCTTGAAGTGGCGCTCGGCGGAATGCCACTGACCACCACGGTTGAAGGGCTTGAGCGGTACTCGGTGAATCTGCGTTACGACCGTGATTTCCGGGAAAATCTGGAGGCGCTTCGCGAGATTATTGTGCCAACCCCGACCGGAGCGCAGGTGCCACTCGGACAGCTTGCGAAAATCGATGTGGTTCACGCGCCGATGGGTGTGAAGAGCGAGGCGGCCGTTCCGAATGCGTGGATTTATGTCGATGTGAAAAATATCGATATCGGCACCTATGTGCAGATGGCCCAACGGGCCGTCGCGGAGGCGATCGCGGACAAGCGGATCGAGCTGCCGCAGGGCTATAACATTTACTGGAGCGGCCAGTATGAATACATGCTGCGCGCCCAGCAGCGGTTGATGCTGGTTGTGCCGCTGACGCTCCTGATCATCGTGCTGATCATTTATCTGAATACCAAATCGGCGGTCAAAACCGCCATCGTGTTGCTCGCCGTGCCCTTCTCACTCGTCGGTGCGTTCTGGATGATTTATTTGAGCGGTTACAATCTCAGCGTGGCGGTCTGGGTCGGGCTGATTGCGCTGGCCGGACTTGATGCCGAAACGGGAGTGGTGATGCTGCTTTATCTCGACCTGGCCTATGAAGAATGGTGGGCGGGCGGAAAAATGAAGAGCCTCGCCGATTTGCGCGATGCAATTTACCACGGAGCCGTAAAGCGGGTCCGTCCAAAAGCCATGACCGCCGCTGTAATCATCGCGGGCCTGCTGCCGATCCTCTGGAGTCACGGAGCCGGCGCGGATGTCATGAAACGGATTGCGACGCCGATGATCGGCGGCGTGGTGACTTCGACCGTGATGGAACTGGCCGTTTACCCCGCGATCTTCTTCATCTGGCGCAGAAGGCAGTTGAGAACAACGTAGACGGCTTTTCCTAAAGCCGTTCCCGCGGCTGCCAGCCGGAGTTTCCAAAAGAGGCAAAAGATGGAGGCGGCTGAGAACAGACCGCCTCTACAACAGTGACTATACCGCCTGACGCGCAGGCACCGGCGCAATGACACGCGCACCCGCAAGGGCCATGCAGCTAACAAAAACGGCGGTGAAGAGCGTATCGCTCACCAGCGTGTTGCGGAAGAAGGTCCAGGTCGGGGCGAATCCGGGTTCGCCAACGGTCAAAGCCTGGATCCAGCCGGCGAAAGTTTTTGCATAAGCCGCATCCCCGATCCACGAACCGGTATTGGTGATCACATAAAAGGCAATCGAACCGGCAATGCTGGTGAACAGGACTTTTACAAAGCCCGGATTCGAACGGAGTGCGAGGCCGGCTACAGCAACGCCTGCCAGCACAATGTATCGCGAAATCATTTCAGCGCTGAACAGCGAGACTCCGTAGTAAGCATTCAACACAAGATCCGACGCGAGCAGCGCTCCCAGCGGAAGCACGAAAGCGATCCGGCGCGGCAGATAAATTGCTCCACAGAGCGCAATGGCGGCGAGCGGAGAAAAATTGGAGAACCAACCGAAGTGTCCCTGCGCGACGAAGCCGGTCATGAGGCGGTAAATGACAGCAACGGCAAACAACGCCAGTGCCGCGAGAGAAATTTTGGATGCGTTATTCTTCATGGTTATTATTAGCGTATTTTTTTGGAGATTTTGCAAGTGCTGGAATTAATATTTTTTAAGGAATCCGGACCGCGGGTCTTCACCAGTCGCTTTGTCTGAAGTAGGTTGAGGGCAAACGTCCGATGTTGGCGGATGGCATCCGCATATCCTGGCTCCCTGGCACCATGTCGGAACTCATATCCAATGAGCGGACACTGCCATCGAGAAATGCAGCCAGTGCGTGACCGCCATGCCGGAAGTGGATTGACGGGTACTGCCGGGCGTCATCGTTAATCATATAAAATTCTTCAATCATCGGCTTGTCCGGTGAAGCGGGGGGTTCAAAATCGTTCACCTGCGCGGAAGTGGCGAATACGATGATTTGCGAGTAATTTTGGATTTGTAGGGCGCTGATGGGAACGCTTGGCCCACCTGGATAGCTGGAACTCCCTGAAAGCACGGAGTTATAGCCATAACCGTAGTTCCCGTTCTTGTACTTCGGTTTGAGCCGCTGAGCGGATTGTAGAAAGGCAGGATCGGTTTTGATTCCGCCCGAAGTGGAGGTGTAAGGCCCGAGCGGCCCGATGGAATAGTCACAGGTGCGTTCGCCCTCCGGCATGCCTTGGGATTCCCAGGTTTCAAATCCAAACCACCACTGCGTTCCGGTTGAAGTGAAATACTGATAAGGCCAGAATTTGTAGTTGTGATCGCCGAGATAGCCTTGCCCACCCACAAGCAACTGATGCAAAGTGTGCGTGCTGACGGCACGGGAAGCCGCCGCTCTTGAAGCATTCACGGCAGGCACCAGCAGCGCCGTGATAATCCCGATAATGGCCACCACGACCAGCAACTCAATCAGTGTAAATGCTTTTTTCATGGCTTCCGGGAAGGTGATCCCGGACTTTTCACAATGTTTCCCGCTGGTGTCTCCCTCTTGCTCCTGCTCCCGGGGAAGAGAGCAGGAGCCGGGCAATGGAATACACCCTGCATCACAAATACCGATTGGGAAAATGAGCCTTCCGGATTACGCGCACCGGCGTCTGGACAGGAATAGCATTCCACTCACACCGATCAACAGCAGTACGCCGCTTGCAGGTTCGGGCACAGCGCCACCGGAAAGGGTGCTGTTGATGCTTACGGCATTGAGGTAAAGTTCCTCGCCGCTCGCCACACCGTTGAAACGAATGTAGCCGACCTCGCTTAATCCCGTGCTGTCAAGATCAAGCCATGTGCCGCCTGCCGAACCGTTCAGTGTCTCGACAATCTGCGGGTAGGTTTTCCCGTCGAAATCGGACAGGGTTCCCGTAAATGGCTTTCCGAAATCTGCCAGGACCGGCGACTCCGGAGCCGTGGAATCGAATGGCCCCGCGTTGGAATAATAAAGGCCCGGCAAAGAAAAAGTAATGGGCGCTCCGCCGTTGAGGGTCACCCAGTCCACTCCGTTTGCACTGACTGAAACCACTGCGCTGGAAGGAGAGCTGAATGTTGAAGTCGGATTGTCCGCTGTGCCGTTCGGATAGTCCACATCCGTTAAACCGACATTCGACCAGATGCCGATTTCCCTGGCGCCGGTGGTGACGGTGACAAAATTCTGGAGCTGCAACGTGAGTTGTCCGCCAAAACCGATACCGGTCAATTCGGAGCTTTCATAGTGCGGGTTAAACGGGCTGAACACCCCTTCGAAGCCCGAGCCGACTCCAACGATATCGCCCGGTTTGCCGAGGACGGCATTCGGGTCATTGTAAAAAGTAGGGGTGCCGGGATTGTAATCGATAACCGCCGTCGCAAAACTTTCGGCATGCATCCGATGGGGTAATCCGAGGGTAAAGGCAACGAGGGTTGTTAGGATGATTTTTTTCATAGGTCTTGGTCTCTGTTAACGGGTCGGGAGAGACCAAGACACTTCAATGCACGCCTCTTCGAGAAAGAGTGTGGCAGTCGGTGAGCTGATCCCTCATTCTTCTTTTTTGCGAAGAAGTTTTTTCGAGTCATCCGCACACGCGGAGACACGAATGAGAGCTATCTGGAGTGAATTTTCTGACTTCCGGCTGCCATTTTCCCACCTGCACCACCGGTTGCCCGGCGATTAATGGTTGAAAAATTGGCACCCAGTTACAGTAGCGCAACTGTTCCCGATTCCCACGGGATTCCTCGCTCCAGATGCTTACTTACTAGTTTGAATTTCGCAAAGAACTGTCGGCATGCTGGAATGCCCAACCGGCAGAGTCAATAATATTTTTATTGAGAAACGGCGTTTAAACGAATGAAATTTCTGGATTCGTTGGTCACATGGACTTTCACCTCGATGATCGGATCCCCTGTATTTGGATCGGTGCCGGTTTGTTGAGTGAAGTCGGGGGTGATTGTGGACCAGGACTGCAGGTCGGATGTGATTTGAACATTAACTGCGAGGCCGGTGATCAACTGGTTTTGACGGTAGGTTAGCGTGAGGTATTGCGTTCCGCTCAGACTGGTTGTGCCCAAAACAGGCAAGGCGGCGCGATCCGATCCGTTCATGGGGCGTCCGGGATTGATGTTGAAGAGATATTTCAACAGATTGGGAACCCCGTCATTGAGCGGGGTATCCGCACCTCCCCCGGTGAGGCTGTTTTTCGTCTGCCATTGCAGAAATGTCAGAACCGGGATGGAAACCGGCGTCGGAAATCCGGGGTTTGGAATGGTGAAATTGCTTTCATCCAACGAAAAACTCAGCCCATACCAGGAATTATTGCTGATCCGGTCCACCCCTACGCCATGGGCCAGGGAACCGGAGTTCCAGGATCCGCTGACATACGGATTTCCTACCCCGATGACTTCACCCCAAAAACCGGTGTACCAGCCTTCCCGGTAGTGGTCGCCGGAATAGGGAGGAGACCCGTTTTCAGTGCCGCCGAGATTGTATGGCTTGCCCACCACGGGATTTCCGCCGCTGCCGGTCAGATCAAAGAAAACGGAATAAACCGAGGTAGTGGCATATTTCGGATTCGAGGTGAACTGAAAGCGGGTATCCACCGATTGAATGGCTTGCAACATGGCAAATATCGTCGGATTGGTGCCGGAAACCGGAGTGTTCCATCGGTAACCCCAAACCAACGAATCGGGTGATTTTCCGTCATTCCAGGAAACAACCAGGGCCGCCGAGTTGGTTCCCGATCCGACCCAATATTGAAGGTCGGAAAAGGCGAATGCCTGCGCGGACGCAGAAACGGCAAACAGTAAAGTTACGATCAGAAACAGCTTAACAATGATTTTTTTCAAAGGGTGGCTCCGAGTTTCGAGAGATCGAAAGGGAGTGCCGCCGCACAAGGTTTTGATCCCCCATTCTTCTTATTTTGCGAAGAAGTTTTGTCGAGTCGTCCGCACACGCGGGGACACGAATGAGAGCAGGTCGGGCAAATATTCTGACTCCTGGCATCCGGCGAAACGCATTGGATTGCATTTCGCCAACCTCATTCCCGCCTTCGCCGCGGCCTCCGGAAATCCGGATCCGTGACTGGCCTGGTAGGAAATTGTATCCAGTTACAGCAGCGCAACTGTTCCCGATTTTCACGGGATTCCTCGCACCGGTCTGCTTGATTTAAACTCGCAAAGAACTGCTGCAAGATTGGATGCGGCAGTTTTTATGCGCAAGGTTTTTCTGAAGAAGCAGCTTCCAGTTCCGGCAGGTCGCAGGTCGGACCGTATTTATTGCGCGGTGTGCAAAATCAGGAAAAGCACCCGGTGAATACAGCAACCCATCAATCCGGTGATCGGCAGGGTAAGCACCCAGGCCCAGACGATCCGGTGCACAATCCCCCACTTCACCGCGCTGAACCGTTTGGTGGCGCCAACCCCCATGATCGAGGTTGAGATGACGTGCGTGGTGGAAAGCGGGATCCCCAAATGGCTGCCGACTTGAATAATGAGCGCGGCCGTTGTTTCCGCAGCAAATCCGTGAACCGGTTGCAGTTTGACCATCTTATGTCCGAGCGTGCGAATAATCCGCCATCCGCCGGCGGCCGTGCCCATGGCCATCGTAAACGCGCAGATGCAGATGACCCATACCGGAATTTGGAATTCCTTCGCCGCCGATTGGTTGACTTTGAGGAAATGAAGCGCCGAAGGAAGATGATCAAACGCTCCGCTGCCGGTGGCAGTGATCAGCGCCAGCGTAATGATTCCCATGGTTTTCTGGGCGTCGTTGCTGCCGTGGCTCAGGCCCATCGCGGCGGCGCTGACGATCTGAAGCTTGCCGAAAATCCCGTTCACGATCCGGGGCCTTACTTTGAATACGCAGACCGTGATGAGCGCCATCAGCAGCGCCCCGATGATGAAACCGCAGACGGGAGAACTGATCATCGGCACGATGATTTGCGGCCAGAGCCCCTTGCCGTTATGCTGCCAGATCAGCACGGACCAATCCCCTTTGCTGGTGGAAAGAGCCGCCCCGCAGAGGCCGCCGATCAGCGCATGACTTGAGCTGGATGGAAGTCCCAGCCACCAGGTGAGGAGGTTCCAGATGATGGCCGACATCAGGGCGCTCAGCACCGTGAGCATATTGACGAAATGAATGTCCACCACTCCGCTGCCGATGGTTTTTGCAACGGCCGTTCCGAGAAATGCTCCCAGCAGGTTGAAAAACGCCGCCAGCATGATCGCCTGACGCGGGGTAAGCACCTTGGTCGAAACCACGGTTGCAATGGCGTTAGCGGCATCATGAAAGCCGTTGATGTATTCGAACGCGACCGCGGCAAGTAGGACGAGCAGAAACAGAATCATGGCAGGTTCCGTAAACTGCTAGGAGTATTTCAATACAACCTGGAAAACGACATTGCCTGCATCCCGGCAGCGGTCGATCACTTTCTCGAACAACTCGTAAAGATCCTTGAGAATGATCACGGTCCTGACATCGATGTCGCCCTGGTACAAATCCCGGAGCAACGCCACCATCAGTTTGTCCGCTTCGCCCTCGATCGTCTGGAGCCGCTCGAAGGTGTCTGAAATTCTTTCCACATGGGTCCGTTTGCGCAGGCACATCACCATCGTGGCCACCGAGTCAGCCGCGCCTTCGATCATTTTGATCTGCTTCGTAAACTGGTCCTCGGCGATTTTGTGAGGATAAATCAGGAGTCGTTCGCCGATCTTTTCCACGTTTTTGGTGATGCGATAAAGCGCACCCGAAAGCGCCTCAATATCTTCGCGCTCCAGCGGGGTGACGAAGTTTTTGCACAACTGCTCGGTGATTTCCTGGCTGGTGCGCTTGTGTTTTCTCCGGGCTTGCGCGAGATCGGAAAGCGTCTGGTCAAAATCATCGGTGCCGTGTTGCGGCAGGATGCGCGAGAGGATCGTCGCACTGTTTTTCGCCTCAAGGGCGCTGGCTTCCAGAAGGTCGTAAAATTTTCCGTCCCGGCCGAAAATTTGTTGTAGAAGACTCATTTTAGTAAGTGGTTGTCTGATTGGATCCGCGTTCTTTTGACGGTAAAAACCGAAAATTGCAATGGAAACTCAGAAGCTATGAAAGAAGTAGGGATGGGTCGCACGAGAGGAGAATAGGTCATCTGGCAAGGCGCGAACGAGGCGAATCCCCGCATGGGGCTTTAACGAGTAAGCAACGCGGCCAGATGACCTATTCTCCTCTCGCCCTTCGGGTTGTGCAGAATTTTGGCCTGAGCTGCGTTGCTCCTCAGTTACAGACACACGAGGGGTATGTTCCTTCGTCACGCCTTGCTCCGGCCAAAATTCTGCAACAATGCGGCCTACCCCTACTTCTTTCATAGCTTCTCAGGCCGCCGGCCGCGGGGGAGGAGTTTGTCCGGTTTGCTGTTGTTGAAGGACTTCATATTCCTGTTCGACTCGACCGTGACGGATGTCGCGTCCGCGATGCAGATAGTAAACGTCCTCGGCAATATTGGCGGCATGATCAGCGATGCGTTCGATGCATTTGACCACCCGCATCAGGTTGATGCAGCGATTGATCCGGACATCGCTTTCCTTCATTTGTGCCGTCAATTCCCGGGTGAGCCGGCGATTGATATCGTCCACCGCCTCGTCCCGCGCGATGATTTCCAGCGCCAGTTCCGGCTTGTTTTCAATAAAGGCGCTGATGCTGTCGTGCAACATGGCGAGAGCGATTCCCGACATGGTGGAGAGCTCGGCCGGCTGCTCGAGCGGCGGCTCCTGGTTGAGCAATCGGGAACGGCGGGCAATGGTTGTCGCTTCGTCCCCGATCCGCTCAAGGTTGCT
>Ga0207641_10004533_pt1 | contig 12013 bp, 13 predicted proteins | sample KBSSwiS62_FD_184306 | JGI IMG/M metagenome (GOLD analysis project Ga0207641, IMG submission 184306) | Switchgrass rhizosphere microbial communities from Kellogg Biological Station, Michigan, USA - KBS Switchgrass S6-2 (SPAdes) (version 2) | ecosystem: Host-associated > Plants > Roots >... | reverse complement strand
AGGCATCGCCTTCGGTGGCGGCCCGCATTACTGCATGGGCGCCGCCCTCGCGCGCCTGGAAGGCACCGTCGCCATCACCAGCCTCCTACGCCGCTTCCCCCGCATGCAGCTCGCCGGCGAGCCCTCCTTTTCGCCGAGCTACATCATGCGCGCCATCACCGACCTGCCGGTCCGGCTTGGCGCGCCGAACTGAAGCGCGCCTCAACGCCGACAGCAGCAAGGGGGTGGATTCAAATGAAAGTCGGCCTACTGGTCGCGCCGATGCACCCGTTCGAGTCGTACCGGGCGCTGGTCGCCGTGGCGGAAGAAGCGAACATCGACTCGGTGTGGGTGCCCGACCACCTTCTTGGGTGTGCGCATCCCGCCCTATGGCGGGACATGGCGCTGGCCTCACTGTCACCGGATGCCGACGCCTGGTACGACCCGTTTGCCTGCGTGGCCGTAATCGGAAGTGAATCGAACCTGCCTATCGGGGTCTGTGTCACCGACGCGATCCGTCGGCGGGCACCCGACATCGTGCGGACCACACTGACCCTGCACCAGCTCTGCCGCCGCGGGTTCCACCTGGGTGTGGGTGCCGGAGAAGCCGAGAATCTCGTGCCGTTCGGCTACGACTTCTCGACACCTGCAGCAGATACGGAAGCATTCTTGATCGAACTGCGGTCGCTGCTGGATCACGGGGTCATGCCGTCGGAAGTCTCCGGACGAATCGGCCTGCCACGGCGCCGCGAAGACCTTGGTCCGCCGAAAGTATGGGTTGCCGGGCATGGCCCGCGGATGCTTCGCCTGACCGGCCAGTACGGCGATGGGTGGGTACCGGCGTGGCCGATGAGCCCCGCAAGCTACGGCGAGAAACGCCGCACCATCGGCGAGCACGCCGAGCGTGCCGGGCGCCCGATGCCAGAGTGCGCGCTGCACGTCGGCGTGATCATCGGTAAATCCCGTGACCATGTCGCTGAGCTTATGGAGCGCGATCCCCTCGGCAAGCTGTGCGCCCTAATGTGTTCGGCCGACATCTGGGCCAACTACGGAATGAAACATCCGTCTGGAGACCGTTGTCGCGGCCTCGTGGACCTGATCTACCACGACCTTGACCCCGAAGAGCTTCGCGAGCTCGCGCCACGGATTCCGTTCGAGCTAGTCGAAGAGTTCATGTTCATTGGCAACGCGAGCGAGATCGCTTGCCGCGTCGGCGGATACGCCGACAATGGTCTCGAGCATGTCATCCTGGGCAATGGGACCGGCACAGTAGGCGGCCTCGACGAAATCAATGCCAGCGCAACACAGTTCCCAGATATCGTGTGCGCCCTCCACGGGCTGTAGGCATGGCTTGAAATCCATTGGCCCCGGCCGCGCCTTCGACGTCGTCGAGCATTCGTTCCTCGTGGCGACAGGAAATGTGGGCTGTCGAGGCCGAAATCTCGTGTTCAGAGGAAGCGGTCCCAATATTGCGGCACAGTGCTCACGCGGCGCGCGGTCGGGCGGCAGTGACGCGCCACCGCGACGGTCTGGCGTACCCAGGCTGCGGCTATGTCGCCAATCGGGGGAGCACTTCGTCGCCTAATCGTTCGACCCAACCTCGGGGATCGGGATTGCCGGGGATCGGTCCGGTGCTGATCAGGTCGAACCCGAGCTGGGCGTATCGGTCCAAGGTGCGCAGGTATTCGTCCACGTCCTGGAAAGGATCTGCGAAATAGCCTGCGGTGAGCCGGATCTCGGCGAAGTCACGGCCGACCGTGTCGCAGTGGCGGCGCAAGACGTCGAGTTTGTGGGGCATCTCGTCGATCGAAGCCGTGCCATTCCACACGTCGGCGTACTGGGCCACCAGGCGCAACGTCTTCTTCTCGCCGGAACCTCCGATGAGGATGGGCGGTCGGCGCACGGGCTGGGGTTGGCAGATCGTTTCGGCGAGGCGGTAGTGGTTGCCCTCGTAGGGTCCGTCGTCGGCACTCCACATCTGCAGACAGATCTGCAGCGTCTCCTCGAGCATCTCGAAGCGTTCGCTTACGGGCGGGTAGGGGACACCCAGGGCGTGGTGCTCGCGGTCATACCAGGCCGCGCCCAGGCCGAACATCGTTCTGCCTCCGGCCAATACGTCTAGCGTCGTCATCGTCTTCGCCAGCACGCCGGGGTGTCGGTAGGTGACACCGGTGACCAGCATGGCCAGCGTGATGCGCTCGGTGAGTCCTGCTAGGTATCCCATCGATGTGTAGCCCTCCAAGAACGGATCCTCGGCTCGGCCCATGCCTTCCATTTGGAGGAAGTGGTCGGCGAGTGTGAACACCTCCACGCCAGCGTCCTCGGCGGCTTTAGCCGTGGCAGCCAGTGTGGGGCCGAGCCGTTCTGGCGCGCCGGGCAGGAAATCGATGTAGTGAACACCCAATCGCATTGTCGTACCACCCTTCATAGCTTCTCGAGACGGCCGAGCAACGTCAGCGCCTCGTTGATCACCTGACGTTCACGCTCGGTGTAGCGGTCCTGCATGGCGCGCACCAGCCACTCGTCGCGCACCTTGCAATCGCTTTCGGCGCGGCGGCGACCGGCGGCGGTCAGTGTGATGAGCTGGCGGCGGCCATCGCCGGGATCGGGCTTGCGCTCGATCAGGCCGTGCGCGTCGAGCCCGGCCAGCGTGGCGGCCATCGACTGTGGCCGGACCCGCTCGGCACCGGCGAGCTCACTGGTCGATGCGGGCCCATCCTTGATCAGCCGTAGCAGCACCGCGGTCTGTGAGGGTGTGAGGTCATCTGCGGTCGCAACCTCACGCAGTCGTCTGCGCAATCTGCTGAATACCACCCGCAGGTCGCGGGCCGCCCGGACAGACGATTCACTCACCGCATGCATATTGACAGTTTAAACTGAACAGTTAGAGCTGTCTAGTTGGCTTCACGACACGATCGTGAGCCGGCGACAGCATCCGAACGGTTAGCAATTCCGCCGTTGTGGCACAGAACACCGCGCACTCACCCGGACAAACTGAATCAACCCGAAACGAGTTCTGATGAACAGCTACCTGATCGGTATGCGCACAGCTGGTATCCGGGTATTGCTACCACCCGAAATCAGGTAGTTCGCTACTTGGATCGTCAGCAACGGCCGGCCAGAAGATCTATGGCAAGACGGCCCATACGGGGCCGGCGGACCGAAGGAGCACTTCATGACCATCCGACCCACCACTGACAGCCGCAAGGCCATTGCCCGGACTGCAGTTATTGCCACCGCGACTGGACTTGCCGCACTTGCCCTCGCGGCGCCAGCCTCGGCCGACACCTACATCGAGGTGCCCCACTGCAGCCAAGTCGGCAGTGAATTGTGCCCAGGCATTGAAGGGTTTTCCTTCTTCAACACCAACCAGAGCGTGAAGGCCGAATTCACCGCGAACGCCAACCACTGCTCCGACATCATCGCCCACGTCATGGTCGACGGACGCGAATGGGGCTCCAACGTGGTGCACCCGGGTCAGAGCGACGGCGGATATGAAATCCCGCTGAATTACGGAAGCCACTTCATCGGGATCCAGGCAGAGGGCGTCGACGGAGGATGCAACCCCCCAGGGGTGGGCCCCGGCAACACGCTCTCCGCGTGGGGAGGCACCCTTCATGTAGAGGGACTTGGCGGCCCCGCGCCAGGCTCACCGCCTCCTTGTGATCCCAACGTCGACATCTGTGTCCACTAACCGACGAGCCAGCATCACCACCCAGGCGTTCAGCTATCGCACCGCCCGCCCGCGAAGTGCTGCCGCACCGGTGGTGATGCTTGGTCGTTCACTGTGGACGCGCCGCTGGCGATGCCAGTCCAGTGGAGTTTTGTGTGTTTGCCTGCTGCCCTTCGTATTTGGCATGCGCCGCTCAGACACCTCCGGGCTCGGCATCTCCAGGGAGACTAACCAGCCGATTATTACGCAAGTTCGTTTGGATATGAACTCCGCGTGACGCCCGGCTGGCGTCGGTTCACTTACGCCGTGCCAGCGCGGCCCGGGTTCCGTACAAATAGCGTTGCCGGGCAAGCCCAGAGATTCGACTGCCACTGTGACGGAATCTTCGGCTCAGTCCACTAGCACCGTCAGCAAGACAGCGGGAAGTGTGGTGTGGCCCGCAAGGCTGCTTCGAGTCCGCTGCGGATCGCGCTTTCGGTATGGTCACGATGTGTGGTTATCCGATGGTGATGGCACCTACGTCGATGGCGACCAGCAGTGGGTCCGGGACGCGCTGGTAGTCGCCCTGCCAGGCGTAGCCTCGCCGCGTGGTCGGCATGATGATGCCGTCGACGTCACGGTAGTCGCTGGCGTAGAGCATGCCGGTCGCCCCGCTGATAACGTCGATGGTGAAGTCATGGCGGCGTAGCAGTCCGTCGGGGCCGAAGCATGAGATCTGTTCGCGGGTATGACTTTTGATGTATTCGGGGCACGTCACTTTTAGCCGTCGCCAGATTTCACCATCGACCTCGATCGGGGCGATTTCTTCGGTGGTGAACCCGGGCCAGGTATAGAGGAACGGCATGTTCAGGTACGTCCATAGCGCCTCCCCGGTGAAGTAGGCGACGTGCAGATCGTCCCACAGGGTTTCGAGCTGATGGCCCTCAAATGAGCTCTCCGGCTCGTCACGCGCCTCGATGATCGTGCCGTCATTGTGCTCGATAACGACGCGAGAGGGCTCGAAGACCGACCGTTTGTCTTGGCCGACGAAGTCCATCACGAGCAGCTGTCGTGTGGTGTCTGCTGTCACACGCACGTCTTTGAGGACGTCGGGTTTGCCCTTGACGTGCCAGAGGGCGCCGGTGATGGAGGCGTCGACGCTGATCGATGTGAGGTGGTTCCATCGGTCCAGGCCGCCGTGCGCGGCGACGGCGCTCTCGAGTAAATCGTTCATTTCTACTCCTGTGGCTAAGGGCACGTCTCTGCAGCATCCGGCTCGATGGGTGAGCCAACGCCAATACGGAGGCAGCGAGTGGCTGAAACTCATCGCCCATACCGCGGCCCATGGGCCTGAGCAGCCGTCTCGGCATCGTCGCGGTCGTGGTTGTGGCCGATGAGTCTGCTAGCCACCAGGCCTCTGTAGGTGTGGGAGGTATGTGATGAACAGAGCCGCTGTGGTGCAGTACTTCACGACCATCGAAGGTGCGCAGCGCAACCGCGAGCTGATCGAGGACGTGTTACGCGAACTGGCTGCCCGAGATCCCAGGGGAGTCGACTATCAAGTGTTGATGTTCGATGACGGCGTCGGATTCATGCATGTCGTCGCGTTCGACGGAACCACCGACCCATTCGCGGAGTGCGCCGCCTATCGCGAATTCCACCGCGAACTCGCAGAGCGCCTCGCCACACCGCCCGTCGTCATGCATGCGACGTTGATCGGCTCCTACCGCGGCCGCCAGCCCGCGAGGCTGGGCGCTGATCTCACGCCGCGCCGATGAGTTTCGACCACTGGGCTCCTCAGTAATGCTGACGGAAGGAACCACAATGAAAATCACGCATATTGCGTCGCGCGAGGAGTGGCTGGCGGCGCGCCTTGAGTTGTTGGCCAAGGAAAAGGCCGCCAGCCGACAGCTCGCCGCGCTGGCCGAGCAACGCCGCGCACTTCCCGCCGTCGCCGTCGACAAGGACTACGCATTCGACGGCCCCGACGGCAAGGTAGCGCTGATCGACCTGTTCGAGGGCCGTAGTCAGTTGATCGTCTACCACTTCATGTGGCTGCACGACATCGACGAGGGTTGTCCCAGTTGCTCGTTCGCCGCGGACGACATGCCCGATCCGGTCCACCTCAACGCGGGAGCCGACACCACGCTGGCGCTGGTGTCGCGGGCACCCTACGCCCGGCTGCGCCAGTTCAAGGACCGCATGGGATGGACCTTGCCGTGGTACTCGTCGCACGGCAGCGACTTCAATTACGACTTCCATGTCAGCAACGACGAATCGAAGAACCCCATCGAATACAACTACAAAGACAAAGCCACCCTGGTGCGCGAGGGGCTGGAGTACATGGTCCACGACGGCGCCGACGGGCAAGGCATCAGCGTCTTCGTCCAGAACGGCGGCACGGTGTTTCACACCTATTCGGCCTACGGTGTCGGTGCTGACGTCATGCTGAGCACCTACCGGTTCCTGGACCTCACCCCGTTGGGCCGGCAACGCTACATCAACGAATGGCCATGGCACGACACCTATGGGGCACCGGAAGGTCATGAGCATCACCACATATAACGGCGAGGACTTCGCACGGCTGGCCGAGCCGTATCGACGCGAGTTGATCGCCTACGGCTACCGCATGCTCGGCTCGATCGACGACGCCGAAGAAGTCGTCCAAGACGTCTACTTGGACGCGTGGCGGGCCTATGACCGGTTCGAAGGGCGCTCGTCGCTGCGCACCTGGTTGTATCGCATCGCCACCCGGGCTTTCCTGAAGGCACTCGAAGGTCGGAAGCGCCGCCCGCTGCCCTCGGATCTGCATGCGCCGGCCGCCGACCCCACCGCGCGCATTGTCGCCGGTGACCCGAAGCTGACCTGGTTGCAGCCCGCCCCCGATTCGCTGCTGGCCGCCACGACGAGCGACCCTGCCACCGTGGTGGCTGCGCGTGAAACCATGCGGCTGGCCTTCCTGGCCACACTGCAGCTTCTTTCGCCCCAGCAGCGCGCGGTGCTGATTCTGCGGGAGGTATTGGGTTGGTCGGCAGCCGAAGTCGCCGCCCTGCTGGATCTGACCGTGGCCGCGGTCAACAGCGCCCTACAGCGGGCCCGCTCGCATCTGCCGGCCGCCACCGAGTCGCTGGCCCAACCCTCCGAGCAGCGTCAGCGTGAACTGCTCGACCGCTACGTGGCGGCGTTTCAAAACGCCGACGTCGACGCACTGCTCGCCGTGTTGACCGAGGACGCACGATACGAAATGCCGCCGTTTCTCACATGGTTTGAGGGCAGCGCGGCCATCGGCGCCTTCCTCGGCCCGCACATGCGAGGCTTCGGTAAAACTCCGGTCATACCCACGACGGCCAACGGACAACCCGCGGTCGCGCTCTACCCGGCCACACCTGACGGGCAGCCTCGCCTGCACGCCCTGCACGTACTTACCCTCGCCCCGCACGGCATCGGGCGCATCGTGGCCTTCATGGACATCGACATGCTGCGGCGCTTCGACCTGCCCGAGCAACTGCCGTCCCAAACATCGCCATCGCCGTAGGCGCAGCGTTGCGCCTGTCGTTGGCGCACCACCGTTACGGCGGGCGGGTCCGCGACTGATGTGTGGTCGGAGCCGGCGTCGCCGCCGAAGAGCTCTCTCGCATTGTCAACGTCGCATATGCCCACCGGCGGGAACGCGGTAAAAGGCAGCGGCCCAACGTCATTCATAGTTATCCGAATCAGTTCGGATGACGCGACTGACTTGAAGCACTGCCTCATCAATCACGTGACACGGCGTTGGATCAATGCTCTCTGCGTGGCCGATGAGTTTGCCGACCGTGCCGCCTCTGTACAGAGCAAGGCGATTGTTGACCGTGAGGAGGCGGGAGATGACATACGCCAGTTGCACACGAACCATCGTGCACCGGATAGGTTTCGAGGCCTCGCTGTGAGCGGTTTCCGGGTCGGCGTGATGGATCAGATTTTCAACTCGAGGTTTTCGCCGACGGCAGCGATGCGGGCGAATTACCTGGGTGCCGTTGCGGCCGGCGCGGATTCGTTCTGGGTCGGCGATCACGTCAGTTCGATGTTCGCACGCTCAATCGCGACATCCCAACACATGGGGGCGGCCAGATTGGTCCCCGACATCGATGCCGTATTGGAGCCGTGGACCACGCTCGGACATTTGGCCACGCCGAATCGGTTGGGGCGGCGACGACTCGGAGTGGGCGTGACCGATTCGGCTCGCCGTAGCCCGGTGGTGACCGCACAAGCTGCCGCAACACTGCACCTGCTTACCCGTGGGCGGGCGATCCTCGGCATCGGCACCGGCGAGCGCGCAACCAACGAACCATATGGTGTGGATTGGACGAAGCCGGTAGCTCGGTTAGAAGAAGCTCTGGCCACCATTCGCGCGCTGTGGAATTCCGGCGGTGAGTTCGTCTCACGTGAGTCGCCGTACTTTCCGCTGCGCAACGCGCTGTTCGCGCTACCGCCCTACCGGGGCACGTGGCCCGAGATTTGGATCGCCGCCCATGGACCGCGGATGCTGCGGATCACCGGACGCTACGGCGATGCCTGGTTCCCGGAGGGCGCCGTTGTGACCCGCAAGCACGGCTATGCCGAACGTTTAGACGTGGTGCGAAGTGCGGCGTCGGACGCCGGGCGAGATCCGCACGCCGTCACACCGGCAGGCGCGGCGTTCGTCGTCACCGGATTCGGTCGAGACGAGGTGGACGAGGCACTCGACAGCGTCGCCGTGAAATCGGCTGCCCTGCTGGCGCCCGCTGAAATCTGGGCCCGTCACGGTGCCCGACACCCGCTGGGAGCGGACGCGACCGGCGGTCACGACATCGTCCCGCAGCTCCTCGATGAAGGCACCGTCTTGTCCTACGCCAAACAAGTGCCCGCAACATTGATAAGGGAGCTCACACTCAATGGGCGACCACGCGAAGTGATCGAGCAGGCGGCGGAATTCCGCGACCAAGGACTGCGATACCTCGTGATCGCCAACATCGGCATTCTGCAGCCCAGCCTGTCGAAGGGTATGGCCTCAAACCTGCAATTCAGCAGAGTAATCCGCGGCCTCAAGCGGCTGTGAAGCAGTCAGCGGCGTCCGCCGCGGCAGAAAAGTGAAAACCACCAAGTCGCTGCACATTTCAGTTCAATTGAATTCGCCACCATTATTTGAGGAGACCTGAAGTGCCGATCTATCAATGCCACGTCCCCGCCGGATCACTGACCGCGCAAACCCGCGCCGCAGTGGCCGATGCGATCAGCGATGTGCACAGTACTGTCACAAAGGCACCGCGCCGATTCGTGCGTGTCGTATTCGTCGAATACGGCCACAATGCCTACTTCACGGCTGGCAAGCCCGACAACGGCGCGCTGATCCTCGGGAACATCCGTGCCGGCCTCGACCGTGCGGTACGCGCCGAACTCCTGGAGAAGCTGTCCAACGCGTGGGCATCGACCACCGGCCAAGACCACCGCGAGTTGGTGATCGGCCTGTCCGACATCGATCCGACATCGGCCATGGAAGCCGGGATCATCATGCCCGCCCGCGGCGAAGAAGCCCAATGGCTCGAGCGCCACCGCGACCACCTCGCGCAGTTCTTGACCGGCCAGTAGTAACCACACAGCGTGATCGAAGCGGTCGCACGGCGGCTACTTCAACAATGAAATCCCCTGTGACATTGCGCTTTTCGAGCAGCAGACGACGGCATCCGCCGCGTCCCTGCATATGAAGGTTGAGTCAGTGACGCAAGACCCGATGAGTTTGGAGACCGCGCCTCCTCTATATAGGTCGAATCGTTCATGTTGAGGAGGAGCCAGAGATGACACCGGCCAATTCCCCGCTTTTCCTGGTTGTCGGTGCTGGCGGAAGTCATGGAGCCACGGGCAACCATGTCGCACGCCAACTGCTGGCACGGGGGTTGCCAGTTCGGGCGTTGGTGCGCCGGGCCGATGAACGGGCCACTGAGCTCAGCGAGCTCGGTGCCGACATCGCGGTCGGCGATCTGCACAGCTTCACAGACATGTGTGCCGCGCTGGATGGCGTGCATCGTGCGTACTTCACATACCCGGTGGCCGATGGCCTTCTGGAAGCGACGACGATTTTCGTCGCCGCCGGAAAACAGACTGGTCTGCAGTCGGTGGTGAATATGTCGCAGATAACGGCTCGCGCGGATCACGCGAGCCCGGCCGCGCGTCAGCACTGGTTGGCCGAGCGTGTGCTCGAGTGGTCTGGGATCGGCGTCACGCACCTACGGCCTCCGTTCTTTCTGGAGAATCTGCTCAACGTCGCCGCTCCCACCACGGTCGGAACCGAAAGCAAGATCTATCTTCCATACGGCCAAGGGCGCCATGCCCCGATCGCAGGCGAAGACATCGCCCGGGTGGCCGTGGGCATCCTGACCGATCCTGATCCGCACCGGGGACGGACCTACGTGCCTACCGGGCCGGCGTCCTTGACGATGGCCGAACAAGCGAGCGTTTTCACCGACGTGCTAGGCCGTCAAACGGAATACGTCGAGATCTCTGTCCAGGCGTGGCGCGAGATCTTGTCCCGAATCCCTGTTGTGACGCCCTACTTGATCGAGCATCTCGCCCGGGTGGCCGAGAGCCATCAACATGGCGAATTCGATGCTGTCACCGATGTGGTCGAAACGATCGGCGGTGCCTCGCCTAAATCGCTGGAGATGTTCATTCGTCAAACCCAAACCACGTTAGGAGCACCACGGTGAGCGAAACTGCGATCACGCAACAGGACAATCCGCCTCGGGGACTGGGGGCGTTTCGGGTCTTCCTGCGCGTCTACGGCGTGCTGACGCTCGTCATCTTTGTGTCGCTGCTCGTGGGATTCCTCGCGCAGGCACCGCTACTGGCCGAGCATGGTGGAGTGCTGAACTGGACGATCTGGAACGATGTTCGGTGCGGGCATTCGCATCTGCACGTGCCGCCCATGCTGATGGTGATCTACATTGTGTGGGGCGTGTTTTTGCTGCGCGCCGCGAGTGATCCGCGAAGCTATGGATCGTTTCTGAGTTTCACGATGTGGGCCAACCTCGCCCACGGGTTGTTGATGGTAGTGCAAGCGGGCAGCGAGATCTCCCACTACTGGAGTAAGTATCTAACCGACATACCGTTCGTGTTGATCCTCGCGCTGGGAATATTCTTGTGGCGCCGCGCAAATGGGGCAGGGGAGCGGTCTGCCGTGCTGAACAGCTGACAGCCGTCGCCGCTCCAATACTGCAAAAGCTCGACAGCCCAGGCGAATTCCGCACGAAGTGAGCACTGTGGGCCGCGGAAATACATTGTCCTACACGGGAGGCTGAACGAGGCGGCGCGATGCATGTTGATGAACAGCCTCGACCGAAGGGCCTGCACGATCAGACTGGACGACGAATCATCGGTTGCGGCGCTAGAGGGTCAGGCCGCTGACCTGCGGTGCCATCTACCCGCTTCGTTAGCGGTGCCGGCGCACGTGCCCCGGTGAAAAATGGTGGCAGCCAACGGGCTTCGAATGCCTTGGCGGGACAGCTCGCTGCTCAGCGACACCGCTGACGCGGGGGGCGTCAGGCGCGCTGCCGCCCTGAATTGTGGAACCAGGAAATGCGTTGGCTTACGTTGCACAATCAGAAGATGCCTGAGATTCAACCATTCACGGTGCACGTACCCGAGGCGGCGCTGGAAGACCTGCGCGGTCGCCTGCACCGCACGCGCTGGCCCGAGCGCGAGACGGTTCACGACTGGTCGCAGGGCGTGCCGCTGACCTCCATGCGGGCGCTTTGTGCGTACTGGCGCGACGAATACGATTGGCGCCGTTGCGAACGTCGGTTGAACTCACTCCCGCAATTCACGACACGTATCGACGGGCTCGACATTCACTTTCTACACGTGCGATCCTCGAACGCCGACGCGACCCCGCTACTGCTGACCCACGGCTGGCCCGGTTCAATCTTGGAATTCCTGGACATCATCGACCCTCTCACGGATCCGACGTCGCACGGGGGCACATCCACCGATGCATTTCATCTCGTGATCCCATCGGTTCCCGGATACGGTTTCAGCTCACGCCCGACAACTGCAGGCTGGGGCATAGAGCGAATCGCGACTGCCTGGGCTGAGCTGATGCGCCGGCTCGGCTACGACCACTATGGCGCGACCGGCGGTGACTGGGGAACGAGTATCAGCACCATGCTGGCCGTGCAGGCGCCCGATGCGGTGCTGGGCATCCACCTCACCCCACCGCTGGTCGCCCCCGACTACGCCAATCGTGACAACTGGACCGCACAGGAACATGAGTCGGCCCAAATGCTCACGGCAGCAACACAAGCCGGCAGCGGATACACGGCCCAACACTCGACTCGGCCACAGACTCTCGGCTACGCCCTACTCGACTCGCCT
>Ga0207641_10004532_pt1 | contig 12015 bp, 13 predicted proteins | sample KBSSwiS62_FD_184306 | JGI IMG/M metagenome (GOLD analysis project Ga0207641, IMG submission 184306) | Switchgrass rhizosphere microbial communities from Kellogg Biological Station, Michigan, USA - KBS Switchgrass S6-2 (SPAdes) (version 2) | ecosystem: Host-associated > Plants > Roots >... | reverse complement strand
AAAGACGAAAAGGAACTTCGGGAAGAACGGGAAGAGCGAGCAGCCCGCGAAGAACGGGAAACGCGCGAAGCGGCGGAAAGCGTGGAACGCGAGCCGGTCTCGATCTGCGTCGTTCCCCGGCTCAGGGGCGGGTCGGTAACGGCCGCTCGGCGGAAGCTGCACGCAGCCGGGTGCAACCTGGGAGAGATCCGCGGACCTCGCTCCATGACGGCGAAGGTCATCCGGCAGTACCCCGCGCCCGGGATCGTCCGTGCGGCCGGTGCTGAAGTCGCCGTCAAGCTCGGCGGCTAAGTCTCCACGCCAAGGGAAGCAACCGTCGCCGCCGAAGTATGGGGCGATGGCCTTTGACCTGGACAAGCTCGAGGAGATCGCCGAAGGGCTGGCGCTCGGCTTCTACATGCTGATGTTCATGGCGCTGGTGACTCTCCTCGCCGGAGCCGCCGGCTCCGGGTTCGAGCTGCTGATCGCCGGCTCGCTGGCGCAGGTCGGGCGTGCCGGGATCGAAGAATTCGTCAGCGAGGCCCGCTCCTCGGCCAGACGCGCTCCAGCGCGCTCGCGCACGTCCGGCTAGACGCTCCGGGCCTAAGTGGCGGCAGGCTCGCCGCCGCGCAGCCGCGCGCACCAGAGCGCGAAGAGGCCGACGGCGAGGATCGCGCCCGCCCAGTGCAGGTCGATCAGGACCGCGACCAGGCTCGGCAGCCCCGCGAGCACCGCGCCGAGCAGGGTCGGCGCCAGCGGCAGTCGCAGCACCCGCGCCGTGAAGGCGGCGCAGAGCATCCAGGAGGCGGGGCCGGCGATCCAGCCCCAGTCGATGAAGAAGTCATGGGGCAGGGCGAGGGCGAGGGCGACCGAGAGGACGGCGACCGCGGCCAGCTGCACAAGCGCCGCCCGCCAGAGGGTCGATGTATCCATGTCCGGTGAGGCTAGTTGACGATGATCTTGCCGTGCATCAGGGGGTGGATTTCGCAGTGGTAGGCGAAGGTCCCCTTCTGCTTGAAGCGCACCGCGACCGACTTGCCGGGCTTGATCAAGCCGGTGTCGAAGTTGCCGCCGGTCGCCGTGTGGGTCACCTTGCTCGCGTTGGCGAAGGTGACGGTGGCGCCCTTGGCGACCCGCAGCGTCGGCGGGTGGAAGGCGAAGTGGTTGATTTCGACGCTCCCCGCCCGGCTCGTTTGGGCGGTCGGGCCGGCGGTAGCCGTCTCGCCCCGAAGCCCGATCAGGGCAAGGGCGAAGGTGAGGAGAGAGAGCGCCAGCGCGAACTGCAGCGGGCGCGGCCGGGTGCGCGGCGTGGTCGTCATCGCCGGGAAGTACGGAGCCGGGTTGGCGATGGTTCAAACCTCGTTCATAATTCCCGGTACCCGGCATCACCCGGGCGGTTAGCTCAGTTGGGAGAGCACTTCCCTTACAAGGAAGGGGTCACTGGTTCGAGCCCAGTACCGCCCATCGGTTTGTCGATCTTTTTCGCGGGTATCTCGGTGACATGCCATTAGCACTGCTACTCATCATTATCGGGATCATCCTGGCGATTCTTGTCAACTACGCCTTGGGGATCATCTGCATCGTTATCGGCCTGGTGCTGCTGCTGGTGCCGTATCTGCGCGGTCGAGGCACCTCCCGGGTCTGACTCGGGAGGGCGCCTCCGTCGCGTCATCCACCGACTCCGCTCCGGCGGCCCGGCTCGCGCTCTCTACTGGAGCGCGAAGACGACGTGGACCGTTGCGGTCACCGTCGAGGTGCCGGGCTTGACCGGCGGCGGGGCGGTGGCGCAGCGCTTGGTCGCGACCGGCGCGGCCGCCGGGGTCTCGGCTGCGGCTGAGGTGCCGCACCCGGAGACCGGCGCCGCCTTGGCGTCGAACTCGGGCGTCAGCGTCGGCCCTTCGCCTTCGTCGATCTGTAGCGCGATGCCGAGCGTGCCGCCGGCCTGGGTCGCCAGCGCGGTCGCTCGCACTTTGGCCTTGTCGAAGGCCGCTGCCAGCGCCCCGGTGAAGGCGGCTTCGGAGTCGCCGACGAAGAAGTTGGGACCGCTAACCCCGGTCGCGCCCGCGCCGATCGCGGCGCTGACCAGTTCGCCCGCTTTTTCGGGCTGGTGGAGGATGACCCCGACGCCCTCGCTGGCCCGGTAGACGAGGTTGCGTCCGCGGTAGGCCGGGTTGTTGCCGCGGAAGCTCTTGCGGACCGTGATTCGGCCGGTGGTGATGTCGCCGGGGCCGACCCCGGGGGTGGCCTGGACGACGGCGATGACGCCGCGCAGCCCGGCGGCGACGGCCCGCAGCGCCGCGCCGCGGCTGCTGCGTTCGCGGCTGACGGCGAAGCCGAGGCTGGCGCTGTCGTTCGGCACCTTCAGGGTCGCGTCGGCGGTGACGGAGATCGTCCGTTCGGTCGCCGCCGCGGCACTCGCGGCGGGCACGAGCAGCGCCAACGCCAGCAGGGCGGTCAGGAACGTGATGCGCGAGCGTGAAGTCATCGTGCCTCCCAGGCTTTAACCGTCCGCGGGCCGAAAGGTGCGGAACCGGTGCTCGCAGGCTACCCGCGCCGGCCCGCGGTCAACCAAACGCGCGCCAGGCCAGCACCGCCGCCACGACCAGCCCGATCAGGGCGATCGCCACCCGCAGCACGTCGCCGGAGACCCGCCGCGCCAGCTTGGCGCCGAGCCGCCCGCCGATCAGCGAGGAGACCATCAGGCAGACGGCGAAGCGCCAGTTGACGTCGGCGAGGAAGGCGTAGGCGACGGCCGCCAGCAGGTTGGCGATGCCGGCGAGGAGGATCTTCAGCCCGTTCAGGTGCTGCATCGAGTCGGCGACGAAGAGGCCGAGCAGGCCCAGCAGCAGGATCCCGACGGCGGAGCCGAAGTAGGCCGCGTAGGCGCCGGAGAAGAGCAGGCCGGCGGTCAGCCAGGGCGAGCGCTCGTCGCCGGCGTGCGACATCCGCGCCGTCAGCCGCGGCTGGAACAGCAGCAGCAGGCAGGAGCCGGCGACGAGGGCGGGGACGATCGCCTCGAAGGTGTCGTTGGAGGTGATCAGCAGCAGGGCCGTGCCGGCGGCGGCGCCGAGCAGGGTCGGCACGGCCAGCCGCGTCACCCGCTGGCGCTGCTCGCCGATCAGGTCGGCGTAGCCGATCGCGCCCCCGGCGGCGCCCGGGATCAGCCCGACGGTGCTGGTCACGTTGGCCGAGAGCGGTGGCACCCCGAGCGCGATCAGGGTCGGGAAGGTGATCAGCGAGCCCGCCCCCGCGAGCGCGTTCGAAGCCCCCGCCGCGGCCCCGGCCGCCGCCACGGCGAGCAGCTCCAACAGCGGGCTCAGCGCGCTCCCGTGCTCAGCTTCGGCGTCGCGGTGCCGCCGCGCTTGTGCTCGCTCTTGGTCACCACGTCGAAGAAGGCGTCGTTGCGGCCGCGGCGGACCTGGCGCGGGAAGGCGGGACGGGCGCGGCGGTGGCCGGCGGTGAGCGAGCGGAAGGCGGCCTCGTGGGCGCGACTCCAGGGGATGCCGAAGATCTCCCGCACCCGCGGCGGCAGCGTCCCCTTGATCACCAGGTTCTGGGCGACGAGGTTACCGCGGGCCGGGGCCGGCACCGGTTGCTTGAAGGCGACCAGCGGCGCCATCTCCAGCGCGTGCGGGGTCGCGTGCAGGTCGGGGGAGGCGAGGCGGCCGTCGAACCAGGCGCGGAACTCCGGGTAGCTGCCGGGGACCTCGCTGGCGGGCAGGCGGAAGAGCTCGCCGAAGCGGACGTAGTCCTGCCAGAGCGCCTCGCGCTCGGCCGCGCTCAGCGGCCGCACCATCGCCTCGTACAGCGCCCGCCCGGAGTCGGCGATCACCGCCAGCGTCCACAGCATCAGCTCGGGGTCGAAGGCCGAGTAGGTCGCGCCGACGGGGTGGGGCCCGGCCGCCTCGTCGAGCGAGCCGCTGATCCGCGCGTGCAGGCGGTGGACCGCGGCCAGCGCCTTATCGGCTTCGGCGCGGGTGCCGAGGAAGACGGTCTCCTGGATCTTGGCGGTGCGGGCGAGGCGGGTGAACGGCCACTCGCCGGACTTGGTGCTCAGCATCGTGCCGGTGTAGGTGAGCGGTTCGAGGGCGCCGATCAGCAGCGCCCGCTGGCCGTAGAGGAGGCCGACGGAGCGCTCGCCGTGGACGCGCCGCGCCATCGACCGGCCCGGGGGGAAGTAGTAGGTGTCGTCGCTCATCCTGGCCGCCTGGCCAGGGATGCTACCCGCGCCGCCCGCGGGCCATCGCGACCAGCGCCGCGCCCGACCCGTGCGGCTCCGCCAGCCCGTGCAGCTCGTGGGCGGCGAAGACCTCGTCGAGCTCCTCGCGGGTCAGCGTCTCGCGCTCGAGCGCGGTCGCGGCGAGGTCGTCGAGGCAGGCCCGGTTGGCGGCCAGCAGCGCCCGCGCCCGCCGGTAGGCGTCGCGGGCCAGCGCCATCGCGGCGACGTCGACCTCGCGCCGGGTCGCGTCGGAGACCGCGTAGTCGCCGGTCGGGATCGCGATCGGCGGGGCCCCGTCGTAGTCGACCGGCACCCCCATCCCGAACTCGCTGACCATCTGCTTGCAGATCGCGTGCACCCGCGAAAGGTCGCTCTGGGCGCCGGTGTAGAGCTCCTCGAATACCTCCTCTTCGGCGGCGCGGCCGCCGAGCAGGGTCACGACCTCGTCGAGCAGCTCGTCGCGAGACTTCATGTAGCGGTCTTCGTCGGGCGAGTGGGCGACGAAGCCGAGCGCCGGCCCGCGCGGGACGATGCTGAGGATCTCCGGCGGGTCGAGCCCGAGCAGCTTGCGGCAGAGCGCGTGGCCGGCCTCGTGGCAGGCGACGATGTGGCGCTCTTCCTCGTTCATGCAGCGCCCCTGCTCGGAGCCGACCGTCTGCCGCAGCAGCGCCTCGTCGAGGTCCTCGCGGCTGGTCTCGCGGCGGCCGTCGCGGCCGGCGATGATCGCCGCCTCGTTGAGCGCGTTGGCGAGTTGGGCGCCGGTCATCCCCGTCGTCTTGCGGGCGACGTCGGTGAGGTCGAGGTCGGTGGCCAGCGGCTTGCCCTTGGCGTGGGTGCGGAGGATCGCCTCGCGGCCGTCGCGGTCGGGCGGCGCCACCAGCACCTGGCGGTCGAAGCGGCCCGGCCGCAGCAGCGCCTGGTCGAGCTTGTCGACGTAGTTGGAGGCAGCGATCACGATCACCGTCCCCGGGTCCTTCTCGAAGCCGTCGAGCTCGACCAGCAGCTGGTTCAGCGTCTGCTCCTGCTCACCGGAGCCGGCGGCACCGTCGCGGGCACCGCCGACGGCGTCGAGCTCGTCGATGAAGATCACCGCACGCCCGGACTTGCGCGCCTCCTTGAAGAGACGGCGGATCCGCGCCGCGCCGCGGCCGACGAACATCTCGACGAAGCTGGCGCCGGAGGCGGCGAAGAAGTCGACCCCGGCGTGGGCGGCGACCGCCCGCGCCAGCATCGTCTTGCCGGTGCCGGGGGGGCCGTAGAGGAGGACGCCGCGCGGCGCCTGGGCGCCGAGGGCGGCGAAGCGCTTGGGGTCGCGCAGCCACTCGGTCACGTCCATCAGCTCGTCCTTGGCGGCATCGACTCCCTGCACTTGCTCCCAGAGGACCGGCTCGGTCTTGCTCGCCTTGACCGTCTCCGGCTTGGTCGAGCCCATCGTGCTGCGCAGCAGTTTGAGGAAGATGAAGACCAGGCAGCCGGAGAAGATGACCCCGAAGACGGGGTACCAGTTGAAGAAGAATTCTTGGATTTCGGTCGCGAGCATCGGCGGGAGCGGTTGTCAGGGCGCTTGCCATAACAACGTCTCGCCGCCGTAAAGCTTGCGTCAGCCGCGCTCGACCTGGGAGCCGCCGACGATCGCTTCTTCGTTGCTGTCGGCGAATGTGATCCAGGCCTTGTTGCCGCCGTCGTAGTCGGGCGCCCACAGTTTCAGGGTCGCGTCGCGGCCCCAGACCGCGACCTTCTCCTCGCCGGTCGCGTCGAGGCCGCGCCAGATCCGCACGAACGGGTTCTGCTCCCACTCGGCGCCAATCGTCGTCGGCTCGCGGTGGCCAGGGTGGACGGTGGTCTCCGGCGGCAGCTCCATCAGCCGCATCACCGAGGCCTTGAGATCGTCGAAGCCGCTGGCGCCGGGCGCCATGGTGCCGCCGACGGTGCCTTTGAAGAGGACGTCGGCGGTGAAGACGTCGCTGCCGTCGATGAGGAAGGCGAGGTGGCCGGCGGCGTGGCCCGGGGTATAGAGCGCCTCGATCTCGAAGCTGCCGGCCCGCAGCTTGTCGCCGTCGGCCATCGTCACCTCGACCTCTTCGTCGAGTTCGGCGGCGGTCGCCTCATGGGCGACCAGCGGCGGGTTGCCGAGCGCCTTACGGGCCTCGGCGAGGCCGGCGACGTGGTCGCCGTGCGGGTGGGTGACGAGGATGTGGGTGATCCCGATCCCGTCGCGCTCGATCCGCTCCAGCAGCGGCCCCAGCTCGTCGTTGCCGTCGATCAGCACGCCGGTGCCGGCCTCCGGGTCGGCGACCAGGTAGGCGTTGGACAGCCACTCCGGGTTCTCGGTTCTCTCGATGATCACGCCGGTGAGGATAGCCGCGCGCTGCCCTCGAGCAGAGTGCGGGCGACCAGCTCCGGGTCGTCCCACATCGGCGTGTGGCCGACGTCGGGGAGGACGAGGAAGCGGGCGCCGGCGGGGCGGCGCCCGGGCTTGGGCGGGCCGAGCAGGCGGTCGCGCTCGCCCCAGGCGATCGTCACCGGCACGTCCATCGGGTATCCGTCGGGATCGAAGATGTGGGTGCGCATCGCCCGGTTGGCGCCGTCGTAGCCGTTGGAGTCGATCCAGCCGAGGACCAGCTCGCGACCGGCGGCGACCGGGATCCGCTCCGGATGGGCGGCGAAAGTGGAGAGCATGCGGCGGCGGACGGGCGGGACGTGGATCGCGGCAGCGACGAGCGGGCGCAGGCGCCGGCCGAGGGCGCGGGTGTCGCGGCCGGGGCGCTGGCCGAGCGGCGCCCGCCAGAGCCCGGCGGGGGAGAGCGCGGTGACCGAGGCGGCCCAGCCGGCGCGACCCATTTCCAGCCCGACCCAGCCGCCGAGCGAGTTGCCGGCGACGTGCGGGCGCTCGACCCCGAACTCTTCGCAGGCCTCGTGCAGAGCGGCGGCGAGGTTGGCGGCGGTCGGCTCGACCCCGTCCGGTAGCGGTGGCGCGGTGCCGAAGCCCGGCATGTCGAGGACGACGACCTCGCGCTCGCCCTCCAGCAGCGGCAGCACCGGGTCCCAGACCGAGCCCGAGGCGCCGAGCCCGTGGATCAGCAGCAGCGGCTCAGGCACCGGCGCGCCCGCTCACGACCAGCCTGGCTTCGCGAACAGCGCCTGCACGTCGCCGATCCGGTGCTCGCGGAACCCCGCCTCGGAGGAGGAGAGGTAGAAGTCCCAGAGGCGGCGGAAGCGCTCGTCGTAGCCGCTCGGGCGCAGCCGCTCCCAGGCGCCGAGGAAGCGCTCGCGCCAGGCCGCCAGGGTCGGCGGGTAGTGGGCGGTGATGTCGTCGAGCCAGACCTCGCGCATGCTGGTGACGCGGCTGACGCTGTCCGCGATCGCCTCTCGCGAGGGCAGGCAGCCGCCGGGGAAGACGTGGGTGTTGGCGAAGCTGCGCGCCCCCTTCTCGGCCTCGTACATCTCGTCGTCGATCGTGATCGCCTGCAGCAGCATCAGCCCGTCGGGCGTGAGCAGATCGTCGCAGCGGCGGAAGAAGTCATCGAAGTACTGCCAGCCGACCGCCTCGATCATCTCCACCGAGACCAGCCGGTCGTAGCGTCCCTCGAGGTCGCGGTAGTCCTCCAGCAGCACCGTCACCCGCTCGCCGAGCCCGGCCTCCTGCACGCGGCGGCTGGCCAGCTCGTGCTGCTCGCGAGAGATCGTCGTCGTCGTCACCCGGCAGCCGTGCTCGCGGGCGGCGTGGACGGCGAGCCCACCCCAGCCGCTGCCGATCTCCAGCAGGTGGCTGTCGCGGCCGAGCCGCAGCCGCTCGCAGATGCGGTCGAGCTTGGCCACCTGCGCCTCCTCCAGGCTCGCCCCCTCGCGCGGGAAGTAGGCGCAGGAGTACATCATCCGCTCGTCGAGGAAGGCGGCGAAGAGGTCGTTGCCGAGGTCGTAGTGGGCGGAGATGTTGCGGCGCGAGCCGTCGCGGGTGTTCTCGGGGACGAGCCCGCGCAGCCGGTGCAGGGCGCCGCGGGGCTTGGCGACGAGGCCGCGCAGGCCGTCGAGGTCGCGCAGCTCGCGGGCGGCGATGCGGATCAGCGCGACCAGGTCGTCGGTCTCCCAGAGCCCGTCGACGTAGCCCTCGCCGAGGCCGACGCTGCCGTGCAGCGGCCCGCGCCAGGCGGCCGGGTCGTTGATGGTGACGGTGGCGCGCAGGTCGGCATCGGCGGGGCCGAAGGCGCGCCGGCGGCCGGCCTCGACGACCTCGATCCGGCCGCTGCGGACGCCGCGGCTCATCACCGTGGAGACGGCGGCGCGGGAGAGCGCGTTGCGGGCGCCGCTGAGGCGAGGCGCGCTCGGGCGAGGCTCGCTCACGGCGCCACGAACCCCTTCGGCTTGCGGCCTTTGGGATGGGGGAAGTAGCGCGCGCCCTTCAGCTTCAGCCGCAGCGACTGCGCGTAGATTTTCGCCACCACCTGCAGCGACATCGCCGGGTAGCGGGCCAGCATCGCGGTCAGCAGCGGCCGGCTGAGCTCGCGCCGGCGCAGGCTGAGGGTGGCGTCGAAGGACTTGGCGGCGGGTGTCCCGTCCGGCCGCGACTCGATGTGGACCGAGAGCCGCGCCCCCGGCTCGCTGGCCCGGAAGCCGTAGGTCTGGTCCATCCCCATCAGTGGGGAGACGTGCAGGCGCTTGTCGAGCTCGTCCCTCAGCACCGGCCCCTCGCCGGCGCCCCGCGCCAGCACGTACGGATGGCTCTCTCCCCAGGGGATGTTCTCGACATCGGCGACCACAGCTTCCACCCGCTCGCCGGCGCTGTCAAAGCAGTAGTAGAAGCTGACCGGATTGAAGGAGTGGCCGAGGTAGCGCAGGCCGGTCAGCAGCCGCACCGGCCCGGCCGGCCGGGCGCCGGTCTCGGCCTCGACCGTGTCGCGGGCGCACTCGTCCAGCGGCCGCGCCGGGTCGCCCATGAAGTCCTCGCGGCGGAAGCGCGCCGGCGCCGCCCGCCGGGCCGAGAAGAGCGGGTAGGGATCGAGCACGCCCGGCAGCTCGCCGAGGTCCAGGTACATGAGGAAGAGCCGGTAGCTGAACTCGTGCTCGACCGGCTCGAAGCGCCGATGCCGCACCGTCCCCTCGTAGACGGCGGAGGCGCTCATGCGGCCAGCTCCCCCTCGATCGCTTCCCGATTTCCCATCGCTATAGCGGGGTCAAATCGGGAAGCGGCCTCGGCCGGGGCGGGTCTCTGGGCGATTCCCTCGCAGGCCCGCAGCGCGCTCACCACCCCGTCCTCGTGGAAGCCCCAGCCCCAGTAGGCGCCGCAGTAGTGGGTGCGGCGCACGCCGCTGATCTCGGCGTGGCGCCCCTGGGCGGCGACTCCGGCGGCGGTGTAGACGGGGTGGTCGTACTCGAAGCGCCGCAGCACCTTCTCCGGGTCGATTTCCTCGCCGCGGTTGAGCGTGACCAGGTACTCGCGCCGGGCCCGCAGTCGTTGCAGATTGTTCATCCAGTAGGTGACGGTGCTGCCGGCCCGCGGCTCGGCGGCGAGGTGGAAGTTCCAGCTCGACCAGGCGGTGCGGCGGCGCGGCAGCATCGTCTTGTCGGTGTGGAGGACGGCCTCGTTGCGCTGGAAGGGGATCGCGCCGAGCACCTCGCGCTCGGGCTCGCTGGGGTCGGCCAGCATTGCCAGCGCCTGGTCGGAGTGGGTGGCGATCACGACCTGGTCGAACTCCTCCGCCTCGCAGCCCGCGGCCTCGATCCGCACGCCGCCGGGCAGCCGCTCGATCCGCCGCACCGCCGCGCCTAAGCGCACCCGCTCGCGCCACGGCGCCGAGATCGCCTCGACGTAGCTGCGCGAGCCGCCGCTCACGGTCCGCCACTTGGGCCGGTCGCGGAGGCTGTACATGCCGTGGTTGTCGAAGAACTCGGCCATAAAGCTGGCCGGGAAGCTCCACATCTGCTCCGGGTCCGCCGACCACACGGCCGAGGCCTGGGGGACGATCAGGCGGTCGATGAAGTGCTGGGAGAAGCCCTTCCGCTCCAGCCAGGTACCGAGCGAGGGCGCGGTCCCGTTCATCCCGATCAGCGCCTGCGCCTCGCGGTTGAAGCGGCGCCAGTCGCGCAGCATGCCGAGGAAGCTGGGACTGACCAGGTGGGCGGGGCGGGCGAACAGGCCCCAGGGGGTGCCGGAGTACTCGAAGCGGCCGCCGTCGGAGACCGAGAAGCCCATGTGGGAGCGCTGGCTCTCGACCCCGAGCTCCGTCAGCAGCGCTTCGAAGTTCGGGTAGTTGCGGTCGTTGAAGACGATGAAGCCGGTGTCGATCGCGAGCGTGCCCGCTGTCGCGTCCTCGACCTCGACCGTGTTCGAGTGCCCGCCGAGCCGATCGGCCGCCTCGTAGACGACGATCTCGTGCTCGGGGTGCAGCTTGTGGGCGGCCACCATTCCGGCCACCCCGGTTCCAACTATCGCGATTCTCATCTGCCCACCAGTACGCAGTGTGGCGCCGATCGGTTGCATCGGGCGATTTGACCGGCTCCTTTTGACTTGGTCGCCCTCTGGGCGACTAAGGACAAGAGCGCCTCGGGTCAGCCGTAGGGTTTGTAGATCAGCTTGTCGCCGAGCAGGGCGCTGACCGTCGCGAAGCGGTAGCCGCGGGCGCGCAGGGTGTCGATGATCGTGGGCAGGGCGGCGAGGGTGCCGCTGCGGTCGCCGCCGCCGTCGTGCATGAGGATGATCGAGCCGGGTTGGGCGGCGCCGACGACGCGGCTGTAAACGGCGGCGCTGCCGGGATTGGCCCAGTCGGTCGGGTCGACGTCCCAGGTGACGGTCCGCATCCCGAGGCTGCCGGCGCCAGCGAGGACGGCGGCGTCGAGAGCGCCGCCGGGCGGGCGGAAGAGGCACGGGCGGAAGTGGGTGTAGGCGGCGATCCGTTCGGCGGCGCCGGCGATCTGCCCGTAATCGGGGAGTTCGACGTGGTTCTCGGTGTGGTCGCCGAGCTCGCCGCCTTCGGCGAGGACGCGGCGCATCGTCGCCTCCCGCCCCGGCATCTCCTGGCCGATCTCGAAGAAGGTCCCGGGCACGCCCTTGGCGCGGAGCACGTCGAGGAAGCCGGGGGTGTAGTCGCTGGGCCCGTCATCGAAGGTGAGGGCGACGACCTTGCGGTCGCGCGGCCCGTTGGTGACGGGCCCGGTGGAGCCGCCCGTGCAGCCGACCGCGCGCACTGGGCGCAGCCGGAAGGCGAGGCTGCCCTTGCTGGGGAGGGACTCGGCACAACGGCGGCGGACCTTGCAGCCGTGGCTCGCCAGCACTCGCCACGCATAGTGCTGAGGCCTGAGCCCGGCATCGGCCGGGACCAGGGCGACGACGAGCTTGCGCGGGTTCGGTCGCTTCACGGTCGCCCGCGCCCAGGCCGCCCCGCCGGCAGCGGCCGGTGCGCCCGCACCCGGCCCCACCGGCTTGCCGTCGCCGTTGACCGCCTCCAGCCCGACGCGCCGGTGCGCCCTCGGCCCGCCGAGGCAGAGCCGCTGCTCGCCACCACCACCTTCCCGGCTCAGCGCCAGGCAGAGGTAGCGGGAGCCGGCGCGCCTGGCGTCGGGCAGCGGTTCGAGCTTGCCCAGGGCCACCGGCGCGCGGGTTCGCACCGTGAAGACCAGCTCCCGGCCCGCCTGCGAGAGACTCGCCCGCAGCAGCTGCCGCCCGGGTTGGGTCGCCGCGGCCTGGCCCGGGACTGAAGCCAGCGCCGCCGCGATGAGCGTCAGGGTGCAGAGGATCCTGCGTGCAGGTGCGATTGCCGGGCCCCTCGGTCGCTTCCAGGACGTGTCGATTATCGCGCCCGGTCCCCAGATGGGCGGTCCCC
>Ga0207641_10004526_pt1 | contig 12021 bp, 16 predicted proteins | sample KBSSwiS62_FD_184306 | JGI IMG/M metagenome (GOLD analysis project Ga0207641, IMG submission 184306) | Switchgrass rhizosphere microbial communities from Kellogg Biological Station, Michigan, USA - KBS Switchgrass S6-2 (SPAdes) (version 2) | ecosystem: Host-associated > Plants > Roots >... | reverse complement strand
GTGCGCATCCTGTTGCGGGCCACAGCGAGCAATTCGGCGCCGCGCATGACCACGGCACCGACCGGCACCTCGCCGTCACGCGCGGCGTTCTCTGCCTCGTCGAGGGCGAGGCGCATCGGCTCGGGAAGCGGGAAGGCGATTATTGCGCGTTGGACCCGTTGGAGACTGCGACGCTCGGCACGTCGACCTGCCTCGTCTCGGTCCGCACGGTCGGCACCTGCACATTGGCCTTGGTCGTGCCGACCTCGACGTCGCGGGTCTCGATCGAGACCGAGCCGTTGGCATTGCGGTTGAGATTGATGACGCCGGTCCAGACCAGGGCCATGGCGATAACGACCAGCAGCGCGATGACGAGAAGGATGGTGCGCATGTTTTGGGATCCTCGATGTTCCGATTTCGCCGTCAACGAAAGGAATGGCAGATTGGTTGCCTATCCGCAACGATCGCCCGGCGCGACTCCGGTTGACGAATCTCGCACATCCCGCTATCCGCGCCACCTTTCCGGGACGCCTTGGGCTCCCATTCCAGGAAGAGATTGAAATGTCGCGGATTTGCGAGCTGACCGGCAAGGGCCGGCTGGTAGGGAACAATGTTTCCCACGCCAACAACAAGACCAAGCGCACGTTCCTGCCCAATCTGCAGAACGTCACGCTCATCTCCGACACGCTGCAGCGCGGCGTCAAGCTGCGCGTCTCGATGAACGGCCTGCGTTCGGTCGAGCATGTCGGCGGCCTGGACAATTGGCTGACCAAGGCGAGCGACGATTCGCTGAGCCTCAAGGTCCGCCGGCTGAAGCGCGAGATCGTCAAGAAGCAGGCGGAAACCGCCGCGGCCTGAATCGTCGCCGGCAAATCCGGCGACGCTCATTCCACCAGCGCGAATTTCAGCAGCAAAGTCCGCTGCAGCGGGAAGAAATTGTCGTCCGAGACGAGCCAGACGATCGTCCGGCCATTCTCGGCCGTCACACTCACGCCCTCCATATTGTCGATCGTCAATGGCGGCTGGAGCCGCGCGACTTCGCGCGACTCCATGGTGGCGCCGGGCCGGACCGCCTGCGGATCGGCGATCGTCACCACCAGGGAAAAGCCCTCGAGCCATTCGAAGCGCCGGTTGAGGATCAGCAACCGGCCGTCCGGCAGAGTGGCGGCGTCGCTGACCCGATAACCGGGGACGCGCCGGTAATGGAGCAAGGCGGCCGGCGTGCGCGGATCGGCCGGGTCGCCGTCGAACAGGATCAGATCGCTCAGCGGATCATTGTTGCTGGGCCCCTCGGCAAAGACGAGGAAGCGGCCGTCGGCGAGCCGGGTCATTCCTTCCGCCCCGGAATTGGCGCGCCAATCCCGCATCAGCGGTGGCCTCGCCGAGGCGGCGGCGCCGAGATCCGCGCCCCGATAGCGCCAGATCATATTGTGCTTCTCGAACCCGACCCAAATCCAGGGTCCGCGCATCACCAAGGATTCGGTATCGCGATTCGACTTGCGAGTCGGCGAGCCCGGCCCGTCGCCGAGCGGATCGATGCGCAGCGGCTCGCGCCCGTGCGACGTCGGCAAGGCGAAGCGGAACAGAGTTCCGCTGTCGCTCAGCGCGGTCATTTCGCCATTTTCCACATGAAGTGAGGACAGTCCGCCAAAGCGGGGCGAATCGCTGCTCAGAACCCATCCTGCGAGAAAATCGAGGTCGCCTACCCGTCGTCGACCAGGGACGCTTTCATCGAGCCCGACGGGCTCGAATGTCAGACTTGCGACAGCCGGACCGGGCGGGGGCGGCTCGGGCGGCGCGGCGATATTGGTCCCAAGAGCGGCGAGGGCGAGGATCAGGAAGGCCGACCGTTTGGCGCGGGACCGCCATAGCTGTTCAGGAAAACCCCCCAAAATCATGAACGGCGCCTGACAGCCACATTCAGGACCGGCTCAACCGCGCCACGGCAGAAGGGCGCCATGTCGAAGGCCGGGGACGAAGCAGATCCGGCATCCGGCCAGAAAGACAAAGGAGCTTTTATCATGTTGAAGAAGATCATCATTTCCACTGCCGTCGCCGCTTCGGCGTTGACCGCTTTGCCCGCAGCCGCCGAGGCCCAGAGCCGCTACGGCTATTCGAGCCGCTATGACAACCGGTACGACGATCGCTATTACGGTCAGCAGCGCTACGTCCAGAATTACGACCGGCGCTACGCCAATCAGCGCTATTACGGCCAGCGCACTTATAATGGCGGCTATTACAATCATTACGGCCGGCGCTGCAGCGGCTCGACCGGCACGATCATCGGCGCGATCGCCGGCGGTTTGCTCGGCAGCCAGGTAGCCGGCCGCGGCGACCGCACGCTCGGCGCCATTCTCGGTGCCGGTGCCGGCGCGCTCGGCGGCCGGGCGATCGACCGCAGCGACTGCCGCTAGCAAATGACAAAGCCTCGCCCGTCGCGGCGAGGTCGGGCCGGCGCTTCCGTCAGGAGGCGCCGGCCTCGCCATGTTCAGTCCGGATCGCCCCATTTGCGCATGAGATTCTGCTGGACGCGCTGCAGGCGCGTATAGGTATGGACGTCCATTTTCTCGCCGGCCATAGCGGCGACCTCGTTCAGCTCGTAGAGCAATTCGCGCTGCTCGCCGTCCGCGATCCGGCTCTCGATGAAGGTCAGTGCAACGAGCCGCTCCCCCCTGGTCACCTCCTCCACGCGATGGATGGTCGTCGAGGGATAGACGACGGCGCAGCCGGCAGCAGCGCGGAGCCGCACCTCCGCATTGCCGAGCCTGGCAATTAGATCGCCCCCTTCATAGCTGCCGGGATCGCTGAGAAAGACGGTACAGGACAGATCGCTGCGCAGCGAACGCGACGGCAACTGCATAAAGGCCGCATCCGTATGCGTGCCATAATACATGCCGACGCCATATTTGGTGAGGATCGGCGGGGCCATCGCCTTGGGCAGGGCGAAGACTCTAAAGTCCTCGCTGCGGTAGAGGGCGTCCGCCACGAGCTGCGCCGACCGATCGAACATGGCCCGATCGACCATCACGACATTGTTCTTCAAAGGCGCCCCCGGGGCGCTGATCCGGCCGTCAACGAAGGGCGCGCGCGCCGCGATCGAGCGCAGCTCCGCGATTTCCTCCGCGTTCAGCACATTCTCGATCGTGTTGAACATGGCGGCGCTCAGCTTCGCTCAGAGTGCATGTCGAAGAGGCTGGCGAGCTGCTCGACCATCGTGCCGCCAAGCTGCTCCGCATCCATGATGGTGACCGCCCGCTGATAATAACGGGTGACGTCGTGGCCGATGCCGATCGCGATCAATTCGACCGGCGAGCGCGATTCGATCCAGGCGATGACCTGGCGCAAATGCCGCTCGAGATAGGTCCCGCTGTTCACCGACAGGGTCGAATCGTCGACCGGGGCACCGTCGGAAATCACCATCAATATCTTGCGCTCCTCGACCCGGCCGATCAGCCGCTGGTGCGCCCAGAGCAATGCCTCGCCGTCTATATTCTCCTTGAGCAGCCCCTCGCGCATCATCAGCCCGAGATTCTTGCGCGCGCGGCGCCAGGGCTCGTCGGCTTCCTTGTAGACGATGTGCCTGAGATCGTTGAGCCGCCCCGGATTTGGAGGCCGGCTGTCGGCGAGCCACTTCTCCCTCGACTGCCCGCCTTTCCAGGCACGGGTGGTGAAGCCGAGTATCTCGACTTTCACCCCGCAGCGCTCGAGCGTGCGGGCGAGAATGTCCGCGCTGATCGCAGCGATCGAGATCGGCCGCCCGCGCATCGAGCCGCTATTGTCGAGCAGCAGGGTGACGACCGTGTCGCGGAATTCGGTATCGCGCTCGACCTTGTAGGAAAGCGAGTGGGCCGGATTGACGATCACCCGGGCGAGCCGCGCCGCATCGAGCATTCCCTCTTCCTGGTCGAACTCCCAGCTGCGCGACTGCTGCGCCATCAGCCGGCGCTGCAGCCGGTTGGCGAGCTTGGTGACGGCGCTCTGGAGGTGGACGAGCTGCTGATCGAGATAGGAGCGCAGCCGCCCCAATTCCTCTTCGTCGCAAAGGGCGCCGGCGGCGACCTCCTCGTCATAAGCGGTGGTGAAGATCCGGTAGTCGAATTTCGGCGGCAGATCGGAAAGGGGCCGGTTCGGGCGGACGGGCAGCATGCCCTCCTCGCCCTCATCGCCGAGCCCGTCCGAGGAGTCGGTCATCTCGTCCTCGGCCCATTCGCCCTCGCTGTTGTCTTCGCCGCCCTGATCCTGCTCGCCGCGTATCTCGGCCTCGCCGCGGCCGCCGACTTCGTCGTCCTGATCCTGATCGCTGTCGTCGCCGCCTTCGGATTCGTCCTCCCCGTCCTCCTCGTCGCCGGGGTCGGGCTCGAAATCGGCATTGGCATCGCCCTCGACCAGCTCCAGGTCGCGCAGCATCTTGGTCGCCAGAGCCGCGAAGGCTGCCTGGTCGTCGATGGCAAGGCCCAGGGCGTCCAGGTCCGATCCGGCTTTCTCCTCGATCCAGCCGGCGACCAGCTTCAGTCCGGCACGGGCGGCCTCGGGCGGGGCCTCGCCGGTCAGCCGCTCGCGTACCATCAGTCCGATCGCGGATCCGAGCGGCACTTCCTCGCGGCTGCGCGCCCTTATCAATGGATCTGTCCGAAGCCGCATCTCGGCCAACTGGGCGAGATTGGCCCTGATTCCGGCCATGCCGCGCGCGCCGAGCGCCTCAATCCGCGCCTGCTCGGCGGCGTCAAACACCGCGCGCGCGGCCTCATCCCCGGGCGCGTTGCGCTGGTGAAGCCGCACATCATGGTGCCGGAGCCGCAGCGCCGCAGCGTCCGCGAAGCCGCGCGCCTCGCTCACCTCCTTCAGTGAGATCGACCGTCCGGGCATCGGCGCCTTGACGCTCTTGCCCGAAACAGCGGGCACGTCGCTGGTGAATCCGAGCTCGACCTCGGAATCGCGGGCGATCGCCCGCGTCGCGCCGGCAAGCGCAAGACGGAAAGCTTCGAGCGGATTGTCTTCGGCCAAGGCGCTAGACCTTGCCCACGACGCTCTCAGGCAGATCCTTGCCGAACACGCGCTGATAATATTCGGCGACGGTCGCCCGCTCCGCCTCGTCGCACTTGTTGAGGAAGGTCAGGCGGAAGGCGAAGCCGACGTCGCCGAAGATCAGGGCATTTTGCGCCCAGCTGATCACGGTGCGGGGGCTCATCACGGTCGAGATGTCGCCGTTGACGAAGCCCTGCCGGGTCAGGTCGGCAACCTTGATCATGCGCTCGACCTCCTGGCGGCCGCCCTCATGATCATATTCGCCCGACTTGGCGAGAACGATACGGGCCTCGGTTTCGGCCGGAAGGTAATTCAGGGTCACGACGATGTTCCAGCGGTCCATCTGGCCCTGATTGATCTGCTGGGTGCCGTGATAGAGGCCGGTCGTATCGCCGAGACCGACCGTGTTGGTGGTCGCGAACAGCCGAAAATAGGGGTGCGGGCGGATCACCCGGTTCTGGTCGAGCAGGGTCAATTTGCCTTCGGTTTCGAGCACGCGCTGGATGACGAACATCACGTCCGGACGCCCGGCATCATATTCGTCGAACACCAAAGCGGTGGGCGTCTGCAAGGCCCAGGGCAGAAGCCCCTCGCGAAACTCGGTGACCTGCTGGCCTTCCCTGAGCACGATGGCGTCTCGCCCGACCAGGTCTATGCGGCTGATATGGGCGTCGAGATTGATGCGGATGGTCGGCCAGTTGAGCCGCGCGGCGACCTGCTCGATATGGGTCGACTTGCCGGTGCCGTGATAGCCCTGGACCATCACCCGCCGGTTCTTGGCGAATCCGGCGGCGATCGCAAGCGTGGTGTCCGGATCGAAGACATAGGCCGGATCCAGATCGGGCACGCGCTCGTCGGCTTCCGAGAAAGCGGGCACCTCCATGTCGCTGTCGACCCCGAACAGGTCGCGCACCTTCACCATCCGATCGGGCGCATCCATCACCGTCGCGGTGCGGCTGTCCGGGTTCACGTTGGGAATGTCTGCCATGCTCTATCTCTTGTTGCGTCCTTCGATATGCCGGTTCGACAAGCTCACCGGCACCTCAGGATGAGCGAAATCCATTCGTAAGCCCCATACTCCGCTCATCCTGAGCAGGGACTGAGCCTGGCGAAGCCCCAGGTCGAAGGACCCGATCAGGCGAAGATCGGACGGCCCTTGAGCGCCGTATAAGCCTCGATCACCGCCTGCAATGCTTTCTCGTGGCTGCGGTCGCCGCCATTGCGATCCGGGTGATAGCGGCGGACCAGCTCCGCATAGCGGGTGCGCAGGCCGCGCCGGTCGGTGTCGAGATCGAGGCCGAGCACCTTCAGATGCTTGCGGTCGCCCTCGCTGATCTCGCGGCCGTCCGCCCGCATCCGCGGACCGCGATTTGCGAAGCGCGCGCCGATCGCGTCGAGCGGATCGACGAAATCGGCCCAGCGCGGCGGCGGCGAAGCTCCGGCGGTGCCGAAGGCCCGGGTCTCGCGCTCCCATCCGCCATAGGGGCTCTGCGCGTCGCTGATCTCGTCGGCGCTCATGCCGTCGAAATAATTATAGCCGGAATTGAAGGCGCGGACATGATCGAGGCAGAGCCAGCGCCACTCGCCCGGCCCATCGAAATCGGGCCGCTGCAGGCCGGGCGCGCGGAATTCGCCGGGCGCGTCGCAGCCGGGCTCGGCGCAAAGCTGCGCCCGCCCCTCGACCCGTCCGTGAAATCTCTTGCCCGCGCTCGCCAAACCCCAACTCCCTTTCTGCCGCGACCCCGCTATATAAGCCTGGATGAGCCTAGATTTAACAGGTCCCGTCGCACGGGAAATCGACCAACGCCTGCGCGCCGCGCTCGCTCCCACGCGGCTCGCAGTGATCAACGACAGCGCAAAGCATCATGGCCATGCCGGCGACGACGGCAGCGGCGAGAGCCATTTCACCGTCGAGATCGAAGCGCCCCAATTCGCCGGCATGACCCGTCTCGATCGCCAGCGCGCCGTCAATGCGGCGCTTGGCGACCTAATGCGGGAGCGGGTCCACGCGCTGGCGATCAAGGCGCGGGCACCCGGCGAAGGCGGATGACCTACGATCTGTGGTATTGGGCCGAGATACCGGGCCGCGGCGAGTTCGTCCGCCTGACGCTCGAGGCGGCGGGCATCGCCTATCGCGACATGGCGCGCGAGCGGGGCAGCGACGCCATGATGAAGGACATGGCCTCGCGCCGCCCCCGCCCGTTCGCGCCGCCCTATCTGGTCGCCGGCGATTTGTGCATCGCCCAGACCGCCAATATTCTCCGTTTCCTGGCCGAGCGGCACGACCTCGGCCCAGCGGAGGAGGCGGGCCGGCTCCTGGTCCACCAGATCCAGCTCACGCTGGCCGATCTCGTCGAAGAGATTCACGGCGTGCATCATCCGGTCGATCCCGGACTCTATTATCACGAGCAGAAGGCGGAAGCGCTGCGGGCGGCTCGGGCGTTTCGCGCCGATCGGCTGCCGAAATATCTTGGCTGGTTCGAAAACCTCCTCGCCGACGCCGGCGGCGACTGGCTGGCCGGGAATCGCTGGAGCCACGCCGATTTGTCGCTTTTCCATCTCGTTGACGGCCTGGACTATGCCTTTCCGCTGCGGATGGCCACGCTGGCACCCGACATATCGAAGCTGCGCGCGCTCCATGGCCGCGTGCACAGGCTCCCCGAGCTCGCCGACTATCTCGCCAGCGACCGTTGCCTCGGCTTCAACGAGGAGGGCCTTTTTCGCCATTATCCCGAGCTGGACGCGGCATGAATGTCGCCCGGGTCGAACGTCCCTCGGCGCGCATCCTGCTGCTCGACGGCGAAGGCCGCATCCTGCTGTTCCGCTTCGATGCACCCGATCGCGCTCCCTTCTGGGCAACCCCTGGCGGGGCGCTCGACCCTGGCGAGACCTTCGCCGAGGGCGCGCGGCGCGAGCTCAGGGAGGAAACCGGTCTCGACCTGGATTGCGGTGGCGAGGTCGGCCGACGGCTAGCCGAATTTGACGATCTGAATGGCGTCCCGGTCTTCGCGGATGAGCGCTATTTCCTCGTTCGTACCGAAAATGCATCGATCGCGACCGAAGGCCATACCGAACTCGAGCGACGGGTGATGCGCGATTGGCGCTGGTTCAGCCGGGCCGAGCTGGCCGGTCATGACGAGCCGGTCTTTCCCACCGACCTGCCCGCCATGCTAGAGCGTCTCGGACGCGGAGACTGACATGACCGACGATCTGTTCCTGCAGACCCTGATCCCGACGACCCACGATCTGGGCGGCTTCAAGGTCCACCGGACCCTGCCGCATCGCGAGCGCACGACGATCGGGCCATTCATCTTCTTCGACCAGATGGGCCCTGCCAAGCTCGACGCGGGCAAGGGAATCGACGTGCGGCCCCATCCTCATATCAACCTCGCGACCGTCACCTATCTCTTCGCCGGCGCGATCGACCATCGCGATTCGCTCGGCACCTTCGCGACGATCGAGCCGGGCGCGGTCAATCTGATGACCGCGGGCAAGGGCATCTCGCACAGCGAGCGCTCGCCCGCGTCGGTCCGCGCGGGCGGACCGGAGCTTTCCGGAATCCAGACGTGGATCGCGCTTCCGAGCGCAAAAGAGGAGATGGATCCGGCCTTCGAGCATGTCGGGAGGGACCGGCTGCCGCTGGTCGAGGGAGACGGCGCCCGCGCCCGGATCGTCATGGGTAGCCTGTGGGGAGAGACCGCACCGGTCACCTGCCACAGCCCGACTATCTATGCCGACATCCACCTGGCGCCGGGCGGTGCGATGCCGATCGACCCGGAGGCGGACGAGCGCGCGCTCTATGTCGCCGAGGGTGAGGCGTCGCTTGACGGCTTCGTGCTGGAACGCGCGACGCTCTACGTATTGCGGCCCGGAATCCGCGCGACGCTCCGCTCGCAAGCCGGAGGACGCATCATGCTGTGCGGCGGCGCCCCGCTGGATGGCCCGCGCCATGTCTTCTGGAACTTCGTCTCGTCGCGACGGGAGCGGATCCAGCAGGCCAAGGAGGATTGGAAAGCTGGCCGCTTCGCCCTGCCCCCGGACGATCATGACGAATACATTCCGCTGCCCGAAGTGCCGACGACTGTCAGCTATCCGTGACCAGGCCACGCCGGAGACGCGGGTTGAGAGCTAAAGGGAATATCCATGACCGATCCCGCCACGACCCGCATCGCACTGCCCACCGGGATCACCTTGAACGTCCAGGTCGAGGGGCCCGAGGATGGCGAGCCGATCCTTCTGCTTCACGGATTTCCCGAATCGCACCGCACCTGGCGGGCAGTGGTGCCCGAGCTCGCCCGGGAATTTCGGGTGGTGGCGCCGGACCAGCGCGGCTTCGGCGCGTCGGACAAGCCCGAAGGGGTGGAGAATTACCGGACGGACCGCATCCTGGAGGATCTCGTCGCGCTCGCCGACGCGATCGGGCTGGAGCGCTTCACCCTTGTCGGCCACGATTGGGGCGGCGCCGTCGCCTGGCTCGCCGCGCTCAGATATCCCGACCGGCTCTCGCGCCTGGTCATCGTCAACGCGCCGCATCCCCTGGTCTTCCAAAAGAGCCTGTTCGAGGATCCCGCCCAGCGCGCAGCCTCGCAATATATCAGCGCCTTCCGCAATACGGCGATGGAGCAGGGCATCGCCGCAATGGGGCTCGAGACCTTCTTCGCCAAGACCTTCGCCAGCCATGCCGACATCTCGCTGCTGTCGGACGACGAGCGCCAGGCCTATCTCGACGATTGGGGCGCCCCGGGCGCGATGACCGCGATGCTGAACTGGTATCGCGCCAGCGAGATCGTGGTCCCGCAGGTGGGCGAACAGTCCAACGCGCCTGCCTGGACCAAGGCGCCATTTCCGAAGATCGTGGTGCCGACCTTGGTGCTTTGGGCAATGCGCGACACTGCCTTGTTGCCGGTTCAGCTCGGCGGCCTCTACGAGCTGGTGGAGAATCTGCGCCTGGTCACAATCCCGGACGCCGGCCATTTCGTTCCCTGGGAGCAGCCCAAAACCGTCGCCGCCGCGATTCGGGACTTCATGTACGACGCACGTAAGGATTGACTCATATTTAGCGCCGCTGCTAAATATGAGTCATGTCCGACGCCTATGAGGCCATCTTCACCGCGCTTGCCCATCCCGCCCGGCGCCGGATCCTGATCAGCCTCAACTTCGCCGGGGGCGAGATGAGCGCGGGCGCGATCGCCGGCCTTTTCGCCCATGCCTGGCCGACCACCACCCGTCACTTGCAGGCGCTGGAGGCGGCCGGCCTGCTCCGTCACGAACGTCGCGGACGCGCGCGCATCTACGCGATCGATAAAGCCCGGCTCGCGCTCGCTCGAGACTGGCTCGGCTGGTTCGATCGCGATCCCGTCACAGCAGAGGAGTTCGTTCACGATGACCAGCGACCCGCCCCGCCTGTTCCGGCTCAACGTCGAAGTGGGGGACGTTGACCGCGCCGCAGCTTTCTATTCCGAGCTGCTCGGACTCGAGGCCCGCCCGCAAATGGGATCGCGCGTCTATATCGATGCCGGCGCGGTGACGCTCCAGATCGTCCAGGTGCCGGATCCGCACCCGGCGGCCAAGGCGCTCTATTTCGCGGTAGCGGATCTCGACGCGCTGCACGGCCGCGCGGCCGGACTCGACACCCTTTCCGGCGATTCGGTTCACGGTATGCCGGCGGGCGAGCCCATCGTCCGCCCCTGGGGCGAGCGCAGCTTCTACGCCGACGATCCATGGGGCAATCCGCTCTGCTTCGTCGACGAGGGCACGATCTACGCGGGCTGAACCCCGTGCCCGCGATCGTTGGGACCCTGGGGTTACGACGTTCCAGAAAAGGCTCTATGGCCGCGCACCATGGCCACCACGCCCAAACGATCGCGCTCCCGCTCCGCCGCCCGGCTCGCTGCCGTGCAGGCGCTCTACCAACAGGATATGGAAGCGACCCCGATCGCCAAATTGCTTTACGAATTCCATCATCACCGGCTCGGCGCCACGATCGACGACGTGGAATATGCCGATGCCGAGGTCGACTTCTTCGACGATCTGGTGAGCGGCGCCGACGCCCGCCGCGAGGAGCTGGACGGGCTGATTGCCGGAAAGCTGAGCGCCGGATGGTCGCTGGCGCGTCTCGACAAGCCGATGAAGGCGATCCTGCGCGCGGGCGCCTACGAGCTGGTCGCGCGGCCAGACGTCCCGGCCGGCATCGTGATCAACGAATATGTCGATGTCGCCAAAGCCTTTTACGATGCGCGCGAGACCGGCTTCGTCAACGGCCTGCTCGACGCGCTCGCCAAGGGTGTCCGCCCGTGACGCGTCTGGCCCTCCCCCTTGGTGGAGGCGGGGGCTAATGCGATGAGCGCCGAGACCGCCTTCATTGAAATGCTACGCGGATTCGCGACCGATCCGGCAGCGCGCGGCCTGATGGACGATGCCGCGGTGCTGGAGTTGGGTGGTGAGCATCTGGTCCTCAGCCACGACATGATCGCCGAGGGCGTCCATTATCTGCCCGACGACCCGCCGGCCGATGTCGCGTGGAAGCTGGTCGCGGTGAATCTTTCCGATCTTGCCGCCAAGGGCGCGCGACCGCTCGGCGTTCTGCTCGGCTTCACCCTGGGCGACGAAGGCTGGGACGCCGCCTTCGCCGAAGGCCTCGCGGCCGCCCTGGCGGCGTTCGCCGTGCCATTGCTCGGCGGCGACACCATATCGGCCCCGGCCAGGATATTCGGCCTCACCGCGATCGGCCGCACGAGCGGACCCGTGCCCTCCCGCACCGGCGCCAGGCCCGGTGACCAGCTCTGGGTCACCGGCACGATCGGCGACGCCGGGGCGGGCCTGAAGGCGCTTCAGGGGATGCTCCCCCGTTCGGACGCCTTGATCGAACGCTATCGCAATCCGCGGCCGCGGCTCGAGGCGGGGCAACGCCTCGCGCCGATCGTCACCGCGATGATGGATGTTTCTGACGGCCTTCTGATCGACGCGGCCCGCATGGCCTCGGCAAGCGGCTGCGGTATCGACATTGCGCTCGATTCG
>Ga0207641_10004525_pt1 | contig 12021 bp, 12 predicted proteins | sample KBSSwiS62_FD_184306 | JGI IMG/M metagenome (GOLD analysis project Ga0207641, IMG submission 184306) | Switchgrass rhizosphere microbial communities from Kellogg Biological Station, Michigan, USA - KBS Switchgrass S6-2 (SPAdes) (version 2) | ecosystem: Host-associated > Plants > Roots >... | reverse complement strand
ACCGATCCACAGCGTGACGCGCGTGCCCGCATTCAGATCTCCCGGCAGCGCGTCGGCGATGTGGGCCAGGATCGGTGCCACCATGAATGCGGCCACCGCCCTGAGCAATTCGATGATCGCGAACACCCTCTGCAGGCTCGCCGACTGCAGCGAGAAACCCGCAACGAACAGCGCAGGCGCCACCGTCGCCCCCAACGCCAGCCCCGTCAACCCCGAACCCACCAGTGCCAGCGGCACATTCGCGGGAAGCGCGAACCAGAACACCACGATCCCCGCCGCCAGCAGCACCATGCCCACCAGCGGCAGGTAGTGCATCGCGCGGCGGGTGATCACGATCCCGAACACCACCGCCATCACGACGGCCCCGCCGAGTTCGGGCAGATACAGCAGACCCACCTCGACCGGGCTGAAGCTCTGCAACAACACGTTGGCCGTCAGCGCTGTCGCCGCGATCGACGCCGCGGCCGCGAACAAGGCCACTCCGACTCCGGCGACAGGGATGGCACTCGTCACCATCGTGCGGATCGTCAGCAGCGGCCGCTGCGCCTTGAACTGGTAGACGATCAACGCCACGATCAGCGCCAGGCCACCGAGCATGGGCGCGGTCGCAGCGAGGTCGTGTAGGCCGTGCGTGGTGAGCTGTGCGGCGCCGACGAACGCCGCCGTACATCCGACCGTCGCCAACGCGATGGCGGTCAAGTCCGTCGGCGCGTCGCGGTCCGCGGGCGGCGCGTCCTCGAACGTCAACGCCGCCATGATCAATGCCAACAACGCGATCGCGGCGACGATCCAGAACAGCGGCCGCCACGCGTGCGCTTCGGCCTGCGCACCCCCGATGAAGGGACCGATCGCCACGGCCCCGAACACGCACATGTTCATGATCACCGCGGTGTTGCGCAGCTTGTCCCTCGGGAACCCGATGGTCAGTGGCGGCGCAGCGGCGATCAGCAGCATGCTCGTCGCCAGCCCCTGCAGCACGTGCCCGCCGATGAACATGCCGGCGCTCTGCGCGGACGCGGTCAATACCGATCCGATGACGAGCACCACGGCGTAGCCGAGCAGCATCCGCCGCTGCGGCAGGTGCTGGGCGAACTGGACCGCAAGCACCGTGCCCACTGCGTACGCCGCGTTCCCCAGCCCCGAGCTCAGGCTCATCGTCTGCGCCGTCATGTGCAGGTCCCTGCAGATGATCGGCACCAGCGGGTCGATCGCCGCCGACAGCGCCAGATAAGGAATCAAAGCGAGCGTGACCATGGCGGCCACGGCCGGATATCGCCCAGCTAGAGGTCCCTGCCGCATCAGCGCTGCCCGAGGACGGCTGACGACAAGGACGCGTGGTTCGCTACTGGTCTGGGCACGTGCTCCGGAAACCCAGATGCGCGAGCTTCTATTCCCCGTCCAGCAGATTCACAGGGACGAACTACGGCGACATCGGGATCGTCGTCACCGGTGTCGAGCCGGAACCTCCACTGCCGCTTGATGATCCGCCACCACTCGACGGCGCCTCGATCACCGGGGCAGGCGCCGGCTTCTCGATCACCGGAGCCGGTGCCGGGGCTGGCGCGGGCTCCGGTGCCACAACCGCCGGTGGGACGTACGCGGGCGCCTGCGACACCGGCGACTCCGGTTGCGGCGCCACCGTCACCGGTGGCGCGGTCTTCTCGATGACCGGAGGCGGCGCCTCCGACGACGTGGTGGTTGTCGTCGTCGGTGTGGTCGTCGTCGTTGTCGGTGTCGTCGTGGTGGTTGTCGGTGTGGTCGTCGTTGTTGTCGGCGTCGTCGTGGTGGTCGTCGGCGTCGACGTCACCGTCGTCGTGAACGTCGGCGGCGGGAACGGGTTGAACGGCGGGAACGGGATCACCGGCGGAATCGGGACCACCGGCACCTCCGGCGCAGGACCCTCCGCTGGCGGCGGCGGCTGCTGCGGGGCCGGAGCCTCCGGCGCGACGCTGTTCGGCCCGCGGTTGATCCCCACACTCGGCGCCGGGGCCGCAGGCGCAGGCGACACCACCGCGACCGGCAGCGCCACCGGATCCGGCTCGTGCGGCACCTGCGGCAGAAAGCGCCCCGGCACGGTCTCCGGTTGGATCGCCTGCACCGGCTGTGCCTGCACGTCTGCCGCAGGACGGATCGTCACCGCGACCGAAACCGCCAGCGTCGCGAACGCCACCACCACGAACGCCAGCGCACTGCCCATCAGCACTGTTCTCGGCGGCGGCGGCGCGATCATCGCCGTATACGCCTCCTCGTCCTCCAGCTCGGGAACGAACTCCTCGAGCTGTTCGAAGGGCAGCTCGTATTCGCCGGGCTCCTCCTGCGAGTACGCCAGCTGCGGTCCAACGGCCGCGGGATCCGCCGACGGCGCCATCTGCGTCGCATCCGCGGCCGCGGGCGCCATCAACGTCGCATCGCTGACCGCCGACGCCATCAACGTCGCCTCCGCGGCTGCGGGCGCCATCATCGTCGCCGCACCCGCCGGATAGCCGGACTCCTCGGCCGTGTCCGCCGCACCCCGCGCGATCGCATAGCTCGCATCCGGCGGCACCTCCACCGGCGCCGTCGAACTCAGTTCTGCTGCAATAGAATTCAAGTCCAGCCGCTGCCCAACCAGCATGATCCGGGTGACCTCAGGGCCAGGCACGCTCTGCAACACCGCCGCACATGCGACCGCAGCCCCTGCCGCGCCGATCGGCACCGACGCCAGCACCGACGTCGACTCCTCGTCCTCGCCGACCACCGTCAGCGAGACGGTGTCGTCGTCGGCCAACAGCAACGCGGCGTCCGCGCCCATCCGCCGGGCCAGCGCCGCGGCCGCCTCGGCCTCGCCGACCGCTTCGACGTTCGGCACTCCCGCGCTCACGATGGTCTGCCGCAGCGTCTCGGCCGCGGCCGGGTCGGGTAGGCACAGTCGCGTCGCAGCCACCCGATTCCCCGAGTCGGCCACCTCGCGATAGGTGCCCACGATGGTCTCGGCCAGGTCGGTCATCGCGTCGTCGGGCAGGTCCAATGCGTACTGGTCGAATACCTGACCACCTGCACCGACCATCGCCAGGCGCGCCACCCGTCCGGTGACCGCCACCCCGACGACTACATCCACCGCTCCACCCTTTCACAGCGTTGCTTGTGCCCGAGAGCAAAAATGAGCACCCTAAGTGGCGACCCCTCCCGCCACTCAGAGAGGAAATCGCCACGTGAGCGACTCGCGTTACGACGCGCAGGCCACCGTCGCGGTGCCAACCACCGCCGCGCCCGCCGTCGCCCGGTCGCCCCGCGTCGGCTATGTGCCCGCCCGCACCAACACGGTGCGCGACGGCATCGCGGTCGGTCTGCTGGTCCTCGCGCTGCTCCTGCCGTGGAGCCTCGTCTTCGGCCTCGGCGTCCCCAATAGCAATGGCCTGCTCTTCGGCCTCGTCGCCGTTGTCACGCTGCTGGCACTGGCCGCTGCGCTGGCGCCACACCTCGGGCCGTTCCGGCTGCATGGCCCGCAACCCGATGTACGCCGCACCAGCCGCCTCCGACTGCTGCTCAGCCTCCCCTACGCGATCGTCGCCATCTGCTTCGTCGGCTACCACCTTGTGCACACGGTTCGCGACGGCGGAACGGGCTTGGTGCCGCCGGGGATTGGGCCCGGCCTGATTGCCGGCATCGGCGGCGCGATGCTGGCCGCGCAACCGCCGGTCACCAGTATCACCATCGAGGACAACCGTTTTCGGCGCTGGTACGCAGTCGCCCGCCTGCTGGGCGCGGTGTCGATCGCGCTCGCGACTCTCGCGGTTGCTTTCAACGTCTACTGGCGACTGCGCTACCTCTTCGTGACGGACGTCGACTTGGGCGGTCAGGATGCCGCCGTCATCATCACGACGCTGCTCTATGGCGCAGAGGCGATGATCGCGTTGGTCATCGCGTCGCGCTGGCTCATCGAGAAATCCGCCGCCGCACGACTGTCCGTTACCGCGCTGGGCGCTTCGGCCGCATTCGCCGCCACACTGGTGTGGATCCTGCCGGTTGGCCGCGATATCGACGCCTTCCACGGCATCGCGCAGAACACCTCGACGGCGGCCGTGGGCTACGAGGGCTATCTGTTCTGGGCTGCGGCCGCTGCGATCGTCGCGCCGACGACGCTGTACGCCGTCTTCCTGATCAAGCCGCCGACCCTGGGCGCATACCGCTCTGCTGCGCAAAAATGTCTGACCCTCATCGCGTTCTGGGCGTTCGCCGCTGCCGCATTGCGGGTCGTCGACTACCTGATCGCGTTATCGCTGGATCTGCCGCGCGCTCTGTTCGACAGCGTTGCGATGACGGCGTTCAACCTCGTCGCCGGCGTGATTGCGACGTGGCTGCATCGCCAACTCGGCAGAGGCGACCCGGCGCCGACCGTTATCGCGGCCTTCAGTGGGGTGTTGTTCGTCTTCACGGTCGCGAACCTGGCCATCGGCCTCGCGCTAGCCCCGCGCTACGCCGCATCGCCGCCCGACGCGATCTACGGCAACAACCTGGCCCAGCAGATCACCAGCACGTTCGACGTGGTTGTCTGCGCGCTGAGCCTGACCGTGCTGATTGCCATGCTCTTCACCGGTCCGCTGGCCGCGTATCTGGGGCGTCGACGTGAGACCCCCGCCGCACCCGTGCCGCCGCCCACACCTGAGCCGACCGCGCCGCCGACGATCGCGCGGCATCCGCAAGCATCGAGCATGCCGAGAATCGCTCGGATCAAAGAAGATTCGACGACTGTGCTCGAGGCTCCTGCTACGGAGGAGATCTCTCCGGCCACCGCAACGCTTCGCATCAAGCGTCGCGAACCGCCGACCGACGGGTGACGCTACCCTTCGCCGCCGAGTTCGGATTCGTCCCGCTCGTTCTCGGCGGTGTCCTGGGCCACCGGGGCGTCATCGAGCCAGTCTCGGACGTCGACGCCAAGGCGGTCGGCGGACAGTCGGGCGAAGTCGATGGCCAGTACCGCCATCGCAGCCAAGACTTTCAAAGCCCTTCCGCTGCGGTGGATCTCGGACATCACCGCACTCAACGCCTCATTGTCATCGGCAGATAGCGCCCTCAGATACCGTCGAGCGTCGGCAAATTCGCGGTCGACGTGGGCCGCTTTCCTGCGGAAGTCGTCAGGTGGCGGCAGATCCTGGGGCGTCTCGGTCATCGGTGTTCTCTCGCGCCTAGCCGTTGGGGCAGGGCGCGGGAATCCACATCGCCCAGCACATACCGGGAGGCGGAGGCAGCCCGGGAGGCGCGGGGGCCGGAGGAGCTTGAGGGGGCGGAGGATTGGGACCCTCATAGATGCCCTGGCCTTGGTTGGCATCCTCGGGGGCGACATGCCAGTAGGTGTGGCACACGTTCATGTCCCATGTCACCGGGTTGTAGACGTGATTCTGAGTCAAGTGGAACAGGGAATCCCCTGGGCACCACTGATTTGGGCCGTAGCACATGCCATTGACCCTCGTGGGCGGCGAGCAATCGTCGTCCGCGTTGGCGACGCCCGATCCAAGACCGACCAGCCCACCCGACACCAACAAAGCGGTTGCAAGCCCCACAGTTAGTCGCTTCATCGTTCTCCCTTTCACGATGCCGACCGTCGCCGGTCACGCAGAGCTTGCGACTGACGCCTTGGAGTATCCTTGGTACGCAGTTCAGCCGCGGTAAAATCCGCATTCTGTGAATTTGCTCCGAGCCAAACGGACTCGCTGCTTAGACCCCTATCCGGTAGCGCCAGGAGCGCGAACAACCATGTGCACGCCAGGGAAATAGGCCGCCATCTCCGACCGCGCCTTGCGCAGCGCCGCAGTGCCGTAGCCGTGCTGTCGGTGCTCCGGATGAATCCACACGCGAACGTTGACCTCGCCGTCGACGAGTTCGCCGAACACCATTCCGACTGTCTGCGTTCCGTTTTCGGCGACGAGCCACACGGCGTCCTCGTCGTCGATCCGCCCCAGCGCCGAGCGGATCTCGTCATCGAGACTTCCAGCAGGCCCGCCGGAGCCGTCGCCCGCGGCGCCGATATCGGTCGTCCGTGCCCCAAAGAGGTCCCGGTCCGTCTTGCTGGAGAACGGCCGCAGCACAAGGTGCTGGCCCGAGCTCTCCGGTCGCTCGATCAGCGTGAAGGTCAGCTGGCTGTTGAGGTCGTCGAGCTCGGCGGCGATCCGTTGACGCGAGTCCTTGGTGAGTCGATGCAGCGGCATCCCCACCACCGCCTCGGCACCCAATGGCGTGGTGCCGAGCAACGCTGCAACCGCGTCGACGGCCGCGCCCCGGTTCTCTGCGTCAACGATCGCGTCGAGCACCTCATGGCGACGGTCAAGCGCTGCGATCAGAGCATCGGTGATCTCGCGGCGCGAGGCGGCGCGGTCGTGGTCAGCCATGGCGCCAAGCGTAGACCTGAGCGGGAAACCCCGCGTGCCAATGCTTCCTCGCCTTCGTTGCCCACGCAAATAGGTTGTGCGCGTTACATTTCCACGGTCAGCCTGGCGCCGGGACGCAGTCAAGCAATTCCTCGAGCGCAACGTCGAAGTCGTCGACCAGCCGCCACAAGTCGGGCAGCAGCTCAGGACAGCAGACCACGCCAACGTTGAGCTTCCCGTTGAGCGACATCGCCGTCACATTCAGCCCGCAGCCGTGAAACAGCGGTCCCAGCGGATACATCGCCTCGACTTCGCAGCCCAGGAAGTACAGCTGCGACTGCGGCCCCGCCACATTTGAAATGATCAAGTTATGGACGGGATGGGCGAACAGCGGCGAGTCGGCGACAAGCCGGAACACGCCCCCGAACACCGCCCGGGCGGCCAGTTGCGCCCAGTCCTGCAGAAGCGTCGGACTGATGGCAGCGCTGTGGTTCTTCGCGGCCGCATCGGCGCGCGCGATCGCCCGTAGACGTTCGGCGGGGTCGGCGATGCCCGTCTCGAGCTTGCAGAACATCCCCGACAACTGGTTGTGGCCGGGACGGTCCGACCGGTCGTGCACCGATACGGGCACCATCGCCACCAGCGACCTCGCCGGCAGCTCTCCGTAATCGCCAAGGAACCACCGCAGCAAACGTCACTTCAACGCCATCACCACGTCGTTGACCGTGACGTTGAAGTGGTCCTTGACCTTCTTGATGTCCGCGAGGTCCAACTGGACCAGCGCGACGTTGCGGTCGGCAGTGATCGAGGCGTTGAACCGCGTGGCCGGTGCCGCGAACGGAGCGGCCATGGTCATGCCGCCACGCGCACGGCGCACCGTCTTCGCGATTGTCGCGACGGTTGTCGGCATCAGGTTGGCCAGCTGCCACGGACGAGAGGCGAACCTCAGCAGGCCGCCAGCCGCGATCTGCAGCCCTCCGGCACTTCCCGAACCCTCCACCGGATCCGGCGCCGGCTCGTCGGGTTCGACGCTGCATAGCTGCGACAACAGGTTGGCGCCCGTCACCCCGTCCACCGCGGCATGATGAACCTTCATCATCACCGCCAGTGGCCCGCCCGCAGCGGGGTCGGTTTCGGCAATGCCGTCGATCACCCACATCTCCCACAGCGGCTTGCTGCGATCCAGCGGCGTAGATGCGATATGTCCACACACCGCGGCCAGTTCCCGACGCCCGCCCGGCGCCGGCAGGGCGATGCGCAGCAGGTGACGATCGACGTCGAACGCGTCGTCCTCGACCCACACCGGATAGTCCAGGTTCAGTCCACTGTCGGCCAGCTTTGCCCGGAAGTCGGGTATGGCACCGATCCGCACGGCCAGCTCGTCGTGGAGCCGATCGAAGGTGTAGCCACCGGGCACCGTCGAAGTGTCCAACTCAAGGATCGAACACACGTGAAGGGGCTGGGTCAGGCTCTCGATGTAGAGGAAACTCGCGTCGAGCCCGCTGAGCCTTTCCATGGCCCGATGCTAGGCGCATCGCACCCGCATCTGAACCCCCAATTTGGTCTGGCTGCAACAATTTCCGTCAGCTTGCAAACCTGCGCACACGCCGACGAAATGTCGGGTGGTAACAGGTGTTGGGCCCTTGTTGTTCCTGCGCGCCGATCGCGAGCAGGTTGCCGACCATCGAAGTGTCGTTAGGTGCCGCCGCGGTCATCATCGCCTCGTGAGCAAGATCGGCGTCGGTATACGGAGGTACCACCAGCAAGGCAATCCTGCCGCCGGTCAGGCCGAGTACTTCGATGGTGTTTGTTGGCTGCCGAAGGTATCCGTCGAGCCGTACCAGTCGTCCGCCAGTCGCCAGTTTCGGCAAGGACTTCGCCCACTCGTTGAGGTTGTACAGCACGCGGTCGATGCGCCCGAGCCGAACCGACAGCACCGCCAGCAGATCTGGCAGCTCCGCGGCGAGGTCGTCACTGCGCGGCCACCATGCCCCGTCGACATGCCCACTGTGGGGCGCCTTGGGCTTCAAGCGCAATCGTGGCGTGTGGTCCGGCGGTGCGGATCGTTGTCCGGTTTCGGTGCGATCTTGTTTCAGCGTCATCGAGACGCTCCTGTCTTGACCGCGAACCGGCCAGATCCTCCAAATCGACGACGACACAACCTTGAACGGTCATATGACGAAGTACCGGCGATTTGTCTTCAGTCTACCCGGGTTGTCCAGCTCTGCGCCGCCGATCTAGATCGTTGGGAGACAGGCGATTTAACCGACGTCCCCAGCGTGGCTGCCAGACCGGACAGCAGGTCGGAGACACCGTCGAGCAGTAGCGGCTTGCTCGGAACCGACGATAAATGAGAATCTGTCAACGCCGATGAACAACGCTGTTGACAAACTCTCTAATCGCGCGTGTACTGGGGGTCTACCAGCAGATAAGAGCCGTTGAATGCTTGTCATCCACATTGACGCGGGGGAGACGCACCCGCTGACCGACTTAACGTGTTCGGCCGTCAGCCCTCAGGGGCGGGCTGCACGTCGTTCCTCTTTAGGATCGCGGTCGGCGCGGTGACGTCGCTCGGACTGCGGCTTCTGCGAACGGACTTGTGGCCGGCCGCGAGCCGCGCGGCCGACGCCCGCCGGGCAGTCGCCCGCCATCTGCGCAAGATGGCGTTCATCGATCGAGACCACGACAACAGGCTCGATCATCAAGCGCGCGCAGACTCGTCGGATCAATCTCATGGATCGGCATGCTCAGCAACACAATCGTTTTGATACTCGTCACCGCATTGGCGGTGTTGGCCCTCGCGGGCGTGCTCGTCTGGGTCACCTATAAGACACGCGCGCCTGCAGCGCCGATCGCAGACCTGTTATCGGTCCACCCGAACGACTAACCGGCGTCGCGGCACCGAACTTGCGTTCCGACGCGGTTTCCGGCGCGTCGTCAGATGTGGCCCGCAGGAACTCGTCGGGCAGCGCGAGTTTGTGGATGGTTCGCAGTGTCAAAAGATATTGGTGCACAAGCGAACCGGTGGTGTAAGGCAGGTCGTACTTGTCGCAAAGCGCCCGCACACGCGCGGCGATCTCGGCGTAGCGGTTACTCGGAAGGTCGGGGTACAGGTGGTGCTCGATCTGGTAGCACAGGTTGCCGCTCGAGAACGCCAGCAGCGGCCCGGCTTTGAAGTTCGCGGCGCCCAGCATCTGCCGCAGATACCACTCGGCTTGACTCTCATGTTCGAGTACTTCGGGAGTGAATTTCTCTGCGCCATCAGGAAAGTGCCCGCAGAAGATCACCACGTAAGCCCAGAGGTTCCGCAGAAGGTTGGCTGACACGTTTGCGGCCAGGGTTCTGCGCCAGCGAGAACGGCTCAGCGCCGGGATGAGCACGTAGTCCTTGACCGCTTGGCGGGTGATCTTTCGGATCAGCGCCGCCCTTGCACTGGCCACCTTTTGGGCATCTTCTGCCGCCCGGTCGCGCTCCGAATGGACACCGTGAAGCGCGATACCCCACTCGAAAACGATTGCCAACAGCAGATTTCGAAGCGGCTGCACAAGGTGAGAAGCTCGCCACGGTTCGTCACGGGTCACCCGTATCACGCCGAAGCCGAGGTCGTCGTCCACGCCGACCACATTGCTGAACACGTGGTGGCGATAGTTGTGCGAATACCTCCATTGCGACGAGACCGCGACCATGTCCCACTCCCACGTGCTCGAGTGAATCTCCGGGTCGTTCATCCAATCCCATTGGCCGTGGCCGACATTGTGGCCGATTTCCATGTTCTCGACGCTTTTGGCGAATGCCAGCGACGCGGTCCCCAGCAGCCAACCTGCGCGTGACTTGCTGCAGCCGATGAGCAGGCGTGCCGCGACGTCGAGGGTCCTTTGAAACCTGATGGTTCGCCGGATATAGGCCGCATCCCTTTCACCGAGTGACTCCTCGATGTCGCGACGGATGGTATCCAGTTCGTACCCGAGGGCCGTAACATCCGCCTCGCTCAGATGCGTGTACGCAGCGATGTCCGCTATTGCCAAGAGTGGTCCGTCCGATGGTGGTGAGGGTTGGGCTCGTGTGAGAACCCGCGGATTGCGGACCACCGGCCGAGATCGAGACGACGGCAGCGCGTCGGCGTACCCCCAGTGTACGTGCTGCCAACGCCGTAAACCAACGTTGTGCGCCAACATCAAATGCCAACCGAGTAACGTCAGGGTTATCGGGACCAACCAGGCCCCATGATCAAGGGGTCAGCGATGTCTGATAAATCTCCCCGACATGCAGAGAGCAAGAAATCCGGAAAGTCCTTGAAAGAGAAGAGGGCCGTCAAGCACGCCAAGCAGCTGGCCCGGACCTCGGCAACCGAGGCATTGCTTCATGCCAAGAAGCGCTGACGCGCAACTGCTTTCGCTCGGAGTACTGGCTCGTTCACGAAAGCCGAACGAGCGCAGATTGCCGATTCACCCGGCCCACTTCATCAAGATCGACGAGCAGGTTCGGCAGCAGATCTACATCGAGCACGGCTACGGCGCGGAGTTCGGCGCCACGGACGACGCGCTGGCCGGACTGGTCGCGGGCATCAGGACTCGGGAACAACTCATCGCCGACTGCGATGTCATTCTGTTGCCCAAGGTCCAGGCCGAGGATTTGGCAGAACTCAATGTGGGACAAATCGTCTGGGGCTGGCCGCACTGCGTGCAGGACACCGCCCTGACCCAGATTGCGATCGACCGACAGCTGACGCTGATCGCCTTCGAGGCGATGAATCACTGGCAGGCCGACGGCGGATTCGGGCTGCACGTCTTTCACAAGAACAACGAGCTCGCCGGTTACTGCTCCGTGCTGCACGCCATGCAACTAGCGGGGATCACCGGCAGCTACGGCCGGCGCCTGCGAGCTTCGGTCATCGGGTTCGGGGCCACGGCCCGCGGCGCAGTCACCGCGTTGAACGCCCACGGCGTGGACGATGTGCGCGTGCTGACCAACCGCGAGGTAGCCGCCGTCGGTTCGCCGATTCACTCCACCCAGATTGTCCAGATGGGGCAAGACGAGGAGGCGCCCGGCCGGACGTGGGCGGATACCCCGGATGACGGCGTGATGCCGGTGGCCCGATTTCTTGCCGACAACGACATCGTCGTCAATTGCGTGCTGCAGGATCCCGCGGCGCCCCTGATCTTTGTCACCGAGAACGAGTTGGACGCCTTCGCTCCGGGGAGTCTGATCGTCGACGTCTCCTGCGACGTGGGCATGGGCTTCAGCTGGGCGCACCCGACCTCGTTCACCCACCCGGTCATCGAGGTGGCCAATGGTGTGCACTACTACGCCGTCGACCACAGCCCGTCATACCTGTGGAACTCGGCCACCTGGGAGATCAGCGAGGCGTTGTTGCCGCACCTCGAAACGATCCTTGCCGGTCCGGCGATGTGGAACTCCAGCTCGACGATTTCCCGGGCCATCGAGATCCGCGACGGTGCCGTTCTCAATCCCAGCATCCTGAAGTTTCAGCACCGCGGCGATGCCTACCCGCACCCTGTCGTCGCTGAGGGAACCGGGCACGCGCAATAACGACGTCGTGGCAGCGACTCCGCTACTGCGCGCCGCTATCTGCCCGCGGTGGCGGGCGGTAGGCCGAACGCCGAATCCGTTGTACGCCTGAGCCGGCGGTTGTTCATCGGTTCGCGCGCCGACTTCT
>Ga0207641_10004524_pt1 | contig 12021 bp, 10 predicted proteins | sample KBSSwiS62_FD_184306 | JGI IMG/M metagenome (GOLD analysis project Ga0207641, IMG submission 184306) | Switchgrass rhizosphere microbial communities from Kellogg Biological Station, Michigan, USA - KBS Switchgrass S6-2 (SPAdes) (version 2) | ecosystem: Host-associated > Plants > Roots >... | reverse complement strand
CGCGGCCCGTCGTACTTCGCACGCCGCTGTTACTCTGACCGGTCGTGCTCCGTACGCGGCTGTTGCTCTGGCCGGTCGTGCTCCGCACGCGGGTGTTGCTTTGAGCACCCGTCGTGGTGCGGGTGCGCGTGCGTGTCTCAACGCTGGACTTGCTGCGCGTCGAGCCGGACTCGCCTCCGATGCGATCGCCACGGCGGTGATCTTGCCAATTGCCCTGGTGATGATGCCGGCGCTCATAGGGTCCGTAACTCCAGCTGTTCCAGCCGTAAACGCCGCCCCAGCCCAGACCGCGGCGCCATGCGAAGCCGCAGCGATACCAGCCCGGCCCCTGCCAGCCTTCGAAATAGAAGCAATAACGGCGACCTTCGTGCACGTAGACCTGCACGGCCACCGTATCGATCAGACCAGTTTCCGCGCCGGTCAGCTTATTGACGGGAAAACTTCCTGCATTTGCCTGGGTCGCAACCAGCAACGCGCCGGCTGCAACGGCCAAGGTGAGTCGCCTCATAGGGGTATCCTCCTGTTGTCCCCCGACGCAATGCAACGTGCTGATTTTCCATTGGTTCCGCTGTGCAGTGCAGCTCGTTACGTCAAAACGACACGCACATCGTATTCTGAAAAATCGTTCATGAAGACCGGAACTCGAACCGCATGAATCAAGCGCGGCAATCCGGGAACGTTATCGCGTGTGCGTCTGTTGCCCTTGGAAGTGGCGGGCGAACCGTCACGGAACAACGACCAGAGAGGAACGACCATGAGACGCAACTTGAAAACGTTATTGATGGGGACAGTCGCACTGATGGCAGGTGTGGGCCTGGCATCAGCCCAGGGCATGCGCGACGGTCCCGGCAGCGCGGGCGACCGTGGTGCCCCATCCAGTCAGATGACCCCAGACTCGTCCGGCTCGCATCGCGAGATGAACGGATCGCAGGGCAAGGCTCAGAAGAGTGAAAAGAGCGAAAGATCGACCACCGGGCAAGGCGCTTCCGATAAGGATGAGCTGAAGAGCAAGAGCTCGGCCAAGCCTGCGGAAAAATCGACCAAAGGCCAGGCCAAGGAGTCGGCCAAGGACAAGGCCGACACGGGCAAGAACGCGGCCAGCAAAAAGGACGAGAAGTCAACGACCGGTCAGGCTTCAAAGGACAAGACCGAAAAGTCGACAACCGGCCAAGGCTCGTCTGACACCAAAGCCTCGTCCGACAGCAAGGCCTCGTCTGACAGCAAGTCCCAGACGCAGCCGATGAACCGGCAGTCGCAGGATCCGAATGCCGCCAAGCAGAACCAGACGAGCGGTTCGGCAACGCAGAGCAACTCAACCGAGTCGAGCGCCAGCATCAAGTCGCAGGCCGGCGTGCAGGTCAGCTCCCAGCAGCGCACGACGATCCAGCGGGATGTTCTGTCCGCGCGGAACGCTCCGCGCGTGGATCGCGTGAGCTTCTCGATCCATACCGGCACGGTAGTGCCGCGCGACGTCCGTATCGTGTCAGTGACGACATTCCCGGTCCTGACAGAGGCCTTCCCGCGCTACCGTGAGTACAGCTTCTTCGTGGTGGAGGACCAGGTCGTGTTCGTGGACCGCAGCCACAAGATCGTCGACGTCGTTTCGTTCGGCGGCGGTGGGCGTGTCGGCAGCGCGACGACCAGCACAACAGTGGCCGTGGTGGACCTCAGCGAGCCAGAGATCCGCGAGGTTCAGACGGTTCTCATCCGCGAAGGCTTCCTGCGCGGACGCGTCACCGGGGTGTTCGACACGAGAACTCGCGTGGCGGTGACCAGCTTCCAGCGCAAGAGGGGCTTCGAGGCGAACGGGCGCATCGACACGCGCACCGTTAGCGCCCTCGGGTTGGAAGGCAAGATCAAGGTGAAGTCGGAAAGCAGCTCGTCGTCCAGCTCGTCGTCGTCGAGCAGCCAGTCGTCGTCAACGACCGGCCAGAGCTCGGGCGCCGCGCAGAAGTCCGATCCGAAGGCCACGACTGGCCAGGCGCCATCCTCGTCGCAAAAGGCGGCTCCGTCGGAGGCGCAGAAAAACGCGGCACCGGAAAAGGGTCCGTCCGAGCAGAAGGGCTCGAGCAACACCCAGCCGACTCCGGCGACACCGAAAGACCAGCGCAGCTCAGCTCCGAGCAGCTCCACCACTGGTCAGGGCAGCAGCGAGAAGAGCACGCAGCCTGGAATGAGCGATCAGAAAACGGGCCCGTCGCAGCCCCCGGCCGCGAGCGAGCAAAACGAAAAGCGTAGCCAGTAATCAACAACCGAAACGAGAGCCCCGCTTCGGCGGGGCTCTTTTTTTGGCTCAGCCTGCCGACTCCCTCGTGACCTCTACCGGCGCCAGACCGTTGAAGCCGAGCGCACGCGCCGCCGCCGGCGTGAGATCGATAATGCGCCCGCGCACGAACGGCCCGCGGTCGTTGATCCGCACCGTCACGCTGCGTCCATTGCGCTTGTTGGTCACCGTGACCTTCGTTCCGAACGGCAGCGTGCGATGTGCTGCGGTGAATCCACCCGGATTGGCTCTTTGGCCGGAGGCGGTTTTTTCGCCCGCATAGGCATAGATCGAAGCGATTCCTGACTGAGCCATTGCGGGTGAGCAGCCACAGATCATTGCAGCGCCGCAGGCAGCGGCGCGTAAGCGCACGGACATGAAGAAAACTCCCAATTGTCCCCCGTCCGTGCGCGTAACGAGCCGATCCTGCTTATTCGCGGCGAGACTGAGGCCATTTCGAGAAACCGGAATTAGTTCCGGCGATTCGGCGATTCATTCGGAACCGGTGGCCTGAACCAATCGCGCGACGTGCGGTTGTCAGCTTGCTCCATTTGGGAAAAGAACATGCAAAAAACCGCGATCCTCGTTTTTGCGGCGCTGGCCGGGATGACAGTGCCCGCTTCAGCGCAGCTCGGGCCGTCCGATCCCGGAACAGCTGTGCTGTCGCCCGGTTCGTTAACGGGGGAACCTTCGACGGCGCCGCAGCCTCCGTCCAAGCTTCAGGAGCTGGTTAGCGGCAGCCTTTCCAGCTTCATCGATCGCAAGCCGGAGCAAACGGCGGCCGGGGCCTTCTATCAGACGCGGAATTACCAACCGATCTGGACCGGCAGCCCCGAGGCGTTGAAGCGCGCCGAAGGCGCCATCGCTTTTCTTCGCAACATCAAGAGCGAGGGACTCGAACCGCGCGATTATCCGACGCCCGACCTCTCCGGAAATCTGAGCGAAGAGCAGGCGGCGAAAGCCGAGTTGCAGCTCACCGGCTCAATCCTGCGCTATGCCAGGCATGCGAGCTCCGGGCGCGTGAGCTACACGCGCGTGAGTGCGTCGATCCTTTACCCTGACCACGCCGCCGACCCGGCGGAGGTTCTCAATAAGGTCGCGTCAGCACCGGACATGAATGTCGTCTTGCAGAGTTTCGAGCCGCAACAGCCGGGGTTCGTGGCCCTCAAAGCCGCGCTCGCGAAAGAACTTGCCACCCCCGAGCAAGCCACCTCGCTTCAGGATCGCGAAGCATCCAAAAAGCATCGCGGCAAGGATGCGGATGAACGAAGCCAGAAAAAGAATGGCGTCGATTCGATCGTCGCCAACATGGAGCGCTGGCGGTGGCTGCCACGCGACCTCGGCGAAACTCATGTGGTCGTGAACATTCCCGACTACACGCTCGGCGTCTACAAAGACGATGCGCTCGTCTGGCACACCAAAATCGTGGTCGGAAAACCAGGCAACCTGGCGACCCCACTGCTCAGCGAGACGATGAAATTTCTCACGGTCAATCCGACCTGGAACGTGCCGCCCTCGATCATTCGGAACGAATACCTGCCTGCGCTCGCACGCGATCCGGGCGCCCTCGAGCGAATCGGGTTGAGGGTCAGCAATAACCCCGACGGCTCGCTCCGCGTCTACCAGCCGCCGGGCGAGCGCAATGCGCTCGGACGAATCCGGTTCAACTTCCCGAACCAGTTCCTCGTCTATCAGCATGATACGCCGAACAAGAATTTGTTCGCGCGCGACAGCCGCGCCTTCAGTCACGGCTGCATGCGTGTTGAGAATCCCGAGAAGTATGCCGAGGTGCTGCTGTCGCTCTCGCAACCGGCGGAGGGGTACAGCATCGCCCGCATCCGCAGCCTTTATGGTGACCAAGAGCGGACCATCAACCTGAAGCAGCCCATTCCAGTCCACGTCACCTATCAGACCGCCTTCGTCGACAAGCAAGGGCAACTGAATTTCCGGCACGACGTCTACGGCCTCGACACCGCGACGCTGAAGCTTATGCGCAACGACGAGCGCATGATTGCGGATACACCCATCGCGCGTCCTCAGAATGCCAGCAGCAAGCCGGTGATGGCCCGCGCGCCGGCGCGCGAGGATCGTGAGTTGCAGGGACAGTATCGCGAGGATCGCGAATCGCAGGGACAGGTGCAGAGCGGTGGGTGGTTTGCTTTTGGCACTGCCGAGCGCTCGTATGCATCCTCCCCGTATCGCTCCCGCTCTTCGTCTCGCGGCTTCGATCGCGCCGACGGGCTCTGGTAATCCAGGCTTAGCCCATCAAGCATCTTGGGGGAAACGAGACGGGATGGTACCAAGCGCCAGGATATCGGGCGCGGCGACCATGAAGAAAACGAAGAGCGGCGCGAAAGAAACAAAAGGCGCAGAATGTCCCTCTCGACTGATCGACGCTAGAATCAAGAAGCTGGGTGACTGGCGGGGCAAGGTGCTCGCCCGCGTCCGAAGCCTCATCAAGGAGGCCGACCCGGACGTGGTCGAGGAAGTGAAATGGAGAAAACCGTCGAACGCGATGCTGGGGGTTCCGGTGTGGGAGCACGATGGCATCATCTGCACCGGGGAGACGTACAAAGAGGTCGTGAAGATGACCTTCGCCAGGGGCGCCGCGCTGAAGGATCCTTCAGGCCTTTTCAACGCGAGCCTCGAAGGCAGCACCCGCCGCGCTATCGACATCGGTGAAGGCGACAAGGTCAATGAAAAGGCGTTGAAAGCACTCGTTCGCGCCGCGATCGCGCTGAACACGTCGGTGCGCTCTCGAAAGAAGGCCAAGAGCACTTGATTCAAAGCTACGCCTCGACCCCGAGATAGGCTGCCAGCACGTTCGGATCGTTAAGGACGCGCTCGGGCATGCCTTCAGCAATCGTGCGGCCGTAATCGAGCACGTGGATGCGGTCGGCAAGATCGGCGATCATCTGCATGTCGTGCTCGATCCAGATCATCGTCATGTTTAGTTCGTGCTTGATGCGCAGGATGAAGCGCGCGAGATCTTCCCGCTCCTCCCGGTTGAGGCCCGCCGACGGCTCATCGAGCAGCATGATGGTAGGCTCGAGCGCAAGCGCGCGCGCAAAGCCGACAATCTTCTGCACCCCGAACGGCAGGCTGCCGACGGCGGCATGCCGGTAGCGTTCAAGCTCCACCAGATCGACAATGCGCTCGACCGCCTCGCGATGCGCGATTTCGGCACGTCGCACGCCGGGCAGGAACAGCATTTCGGCCACCGGGTTTGTGCGGATACGCGCGTGACGGCCGGTCAGCAAATTGTCCAGGACGCTCATCTGCGGAAACAGCTCGCCGTGCTGGAACGTGCGGGCGAGACCGAGCCGCGCGATTTCGTGCGGCGCGCGTCCGGCAATGTCCTCGCCGCGGAAACGGATGGCGCCGCTGCCGCGATAGATGCCGCTGATGCAGTTGAGCGCGCTGGTCTTGCCGGCGCCGTTGGGCCCGATGAGCGCGAACAGCTCGCCCGCGGCAACCGAAAATGACACGTCGTCGAGCACGGTCAGACCGCCGAAACGCAGACATAAATGCGCGACGTCGAGCTCAGCCATACCACCTCCGCGACCGGCGATATTGCTTGACGGCCCGGTACGAGCGGCGCTCGCCGCTGGCCTGGCCGAGGTAGAATTCCTGCACGTCCTGATGGCTCTTGAGCCGCTCGCGGTCGCCGTCGAGCACGATGCGGCCGTTCTCCATCACATAGGCATGGTCGGCGATGGTCAGCGCCGCCGCGGCGCTCTGCTCGACGAGCAGGATCGCAATGCCGAGCTCGTCGCGGACCGCGAGCAGGCGTCGCGTGAGATCCTGCACGACGACGGGCGCGAGCCCGAGCGAGAGCTCGTCAACGAGAAGAAGGCGCGGCCGGCACATCAGCGCACCGGCGATTGCCAGCATCTGCCGCTCGCCGCCCGACAACAGCCCACCGACCCGCTGGCGTAGCTCGGCAAGGCGCGGAAACAGCTGGTAAATCTGCTCATCCTGGCGGCGGCGCTCGGCCGCGCCCGCGCGCGAGACCGGCACCGCCAGGTTTTCGGCAACCGTCAGGTTGGGAAAGACCTTGTCGCGCTCGGGCACCAGCACGACGCCGCGCGCGGTGATGTCGTGCGGCGGCGCATTGTCGATCCGCCTCCCCGCGAACGAAATCGCGCCCTCGGTGATGCGGGCGTCGTCGAGCCCGAGAAATCCGGAGATCGCGCGCAACGTCGTGGTCTTGCCGGCGCCGTTGGTGCCGAGGATGGCCACGATCTGCTTCGCGCCGACCGACAAAGTGACGCCCTGCACGGCGGTAATCACGCGCTTGTAGACGACCTCGATCTTCTCGACCTGCAGCAGGCTCATTTGCGCGCTCCCGCCAGCGGCCGGTATTTGAAGGGCCAGAGCAGAAAATAGTTCTGCAGCCGGTGCCAGATGCCGACGAGCCCGAGCGGCTCGAACACCAGAAACAGGATCATCACCACGCCGAAGGAGGCGTAGTTCACCGCGAAGATATCGCCAGCGAGCTTGTCGGCATTCGGCAGAAGATGCAGCAGCGCCTCGATCGCATAAGGAAATAGTGTCACGAACGCGGCACCCAGTAGCGCGCCGAGCAGCGAGCCCATGCCGCCGATGATGATCATCGCCACGTACTGGATCGACAGGAACAGGTCGAAGGCCTCGACCGATACGAAGCCGCGGTAATAGGCGAACAGGCAGCCGGCGACCGACGTCATAGCCGACGAGATCACGAAGGCGAGCAGCTTGGTGCCGGCGATGCTGATGCCGAGCGCCTCCGCGACCGTCTCGCGCGCATGCACGGCGCGGAAGGCGCGTCCGGACCGGCTGCGCAGCAGATTGATGCAGATGAGCAGGCTGAGCGCCGCGGCCGCCAACAGCACGAAATACCAGAACCGGCCACCGCTCAGCTTGAATCCGGCAAGGCTCGGCGGCTCGACAAGGATGCCGGTCGAGAAGCCGCGCTTGGTCTCGTATTCGCCACCGAGATAGATGACGACGAAATGCAGCGCCAGCGTGCTCACCGCGAGATAGAGCCCGCGCAGCCGTAGCGACGGCAGGCCGAACACGAAACCGAGCACGATTCCGGTGACGGCCGACGCCGGCAACGTGATCCAGAACGGCGCGTGAATTTCGCGCGCGAGAATTCCGGTGGTGAAGGCGCCCGCGGCGATCAGGCCCGCATGGCCGAGCGAGATCTGCCCGGCATAGCCGGTGAGCAGCATCAGCGAGAGCGCGCCGACCGAAGCAAGGAAGACCTGGCAGGCGAGATCGAGGGCGAAGGCCGATGCTACGAACGGAAATCCCGCGAGGATCACCACAAATATGGCGAGGCCGATGCGCTCGGCGCGCGTCTGCACCAGCGCCAGGTCCTGCCCGTAGCCGGTGCGAAAATAACCGCTGGCGCGCGGCACCGGCCTAAACACGGTCGAGCTCCTCGCGCGTGCCGAACAGGCCCCAGGGGCGCACGATCAGCATCGCAATCAGCACAAGAAACGGCACGACGTCGGACAGCAGCGGGTCGACATAATAAATGAGCAGCACCTCGGCTGCGGCGATGATCAGGCTGCCGGCCAGCGCACCTACGAGACTGTCGAGGCCGCCGACCAGCGCCGCAGGAAAGGCCTTGAGCCCGATCACCGGCATGCCGCCGGTCACGCCGGAATCGAGCGCCATCAATATACCGGCGAGCGCGCCGGTGAGCGTCGACAGGCTCCAGGCCAGCGCATAGACGCCGTGCAGGTTGATGCCGCGTTGCGCCGCAAGCAGCGGGTTCTGCCCGGCCGCGCGCATGCGCATGCCCCAGCGGCCGAAGCGCAGGAACGCAAACAGCGCCGCATAGACAATGACGGTCGTGCCGACCAGCACGGCGGACCACATCGAGACGCGCGCGCCACCGAACAACACCAGCGACGGATTCGGCACGCCGAGCGCCTGCGCCGGATATTGCTGCTGCGCCGACCAGATCAGCACCACCAGGCCGCGGATGAGGATGCCGAGCGCCACCGTCGTGAGGATCGCGGCGAGAACCATCTCGCCGGTCATCTTGCGCATGAGAAAGACGTAGACCAGCACGCCGACCAGCAGGCTCAGGAGGATCGCCGCTGCCAGCGCGATGACGGGATGCCCGTTGAAGAGAGATGCAGTCGCCAGCACCATATAGGCGCCGAGCATCATCAGCTCGCCGTGCGCGAGATTGAGCACGCGGCTGACGCGGTAGATCAGCACATAGCCGCACGCGATCAGCGCGTAGATCGACGCGAGGACGACGATGTTGACGGCAAGCTGCACGAGAAGTGTCCGGACAGACTGATATCGGCGGCACGGGCACGCCGGCCCGCACCGCCGTATGACTACTCTACGCGGATCACTTCACCGCGTAGTTCTTCCAGTCCTGCACGCGCGCGATCTTGCTGCCGTCCCACTTATAGACGCGGTAGTAGAGCTGCGTGCGGAAGTGGTTGTCCTTGGTCCACACGATCGGCCCGCCGCGCAGGCCTTTGGTGTCGATCGTGAGGTTCTCCATCGCGCTGCGCAGCTTGGCGCGGTCAGCCCCCGCGCCGGCCGCCTTCAGCGCCGCCTCGATTGCCATGCCGCCGATCCAGCCTTCGGTCATGGTCTGCCCCGGATATTTCGAACCAGCCTGCTTGGCGGCGGCATCGATCTCCTTTTGGATCGGCAAGCCATCCTCGAACAAGGCGTTTGAATTGACGACATAGAACTTGCCATCCTTCAGCCGCACCAGCTCGGCTTCGGCCTCGAGATGGCCCCAGGCGATGTAGTCGTCGTTCCAGCCGAGCTTGCGCAGCGCTTCCAGCGTGCGCACCTGCGTGACCCACGGCGCCCAGGAATAGACCCAGTTCGGCCCGGCATCCTTGAGCTTGGTGGCGAAGGGCGTGTAGTCGGCGGTTGGCGGCGGGATCACCTCCTGGTCCACCGGCTCCATGCCGACCTTCTTCGAGAGCTCCATGGCGTAGTCCATCTCGCCGCGCGAGAGCGGGATCGCCATTGCCGAGAAGCCGATCTTCACCGGGCCTTTCGCCGTCGCCTTGATGAAGTCGAGCGTCGCCTGGCTGTCGAAATGCGAGGCATAGCCGGTGGTGCAGAACTGCAGCGGATCGGCCGGCGGATAGACGCTTTGCGGGCAGACACCGCTGGCAAACAAGAGCGGAACGTTCTCGCTCTTGGTTTCGGCGATCACCGGCGCATAGGTCGAGGACAGGCTGGCATTCACCATCAGGACGACGTTGTCCTGCGTGATCAGCTTTTTCGTGTTGGCCGCGGCCTTCGAGGGCTGCGCGCCGTCGTCCTCGATCACGAGTTTGATCTTGCGGCCGTTGACGCCGCCGGCGGCATTGACGCGATCGATATAGAGACGCATCGCGTCGACCGCCGGCGCATAAGTGCTCGACGGCGGGCCAGTGAGCGCGGCCGTGACGCCGACGACGTAATCCTGCGCGGCCGCGGGCAGCGCAAAAGCGGTCGCCGTTAAGGCGCCGAGCAAAGCCTTCTTGAACATGGTGGTCCCTCCCGTTGTCATTGTTTGCGTCCTCTAAAACTTTACATCGCCCGCTCCGGCTGCGATCAGCCGTTCTTCGCTGTCATCGTACATTCCATCGACGAGATCGCGGAAACGCTCGTACATGAGTTTACGTTTGACTTTACGCGTCGGCGTCACCGGCTCGCCCTCCTCTTCCGGGTCGAGCGCCTTCGGCAAGATGCGGAACGACTTGATCTGCTCGACGCGCGCAAGATCGCCGTTAACGCGGTCAATCTCAGCACGCATCAGCCTTTCAATCTGCGGATGCGTGGTAAGGCTGGTGAACCCGGTGTAGCCGACATTGTTGGTGCGCGCCCAGTCGGCGACGGTGTCGAAGTCGATCTCGATGACGGCCGTCAGATATTTGCGGCCATGCCCGAACACCACGGCCTCCGCCACATAGGGGCTCGCGCGCAGCGCGTTCTCGATAAAAGACGGCGAAATCGTCTTGCCGCCGACGGTGACGATGAAGTCGCGCGCGCGGTCGACCAGACGCAAGGCCCCGTCGCGCCACTCGCCGATATCGCCGGTGCGAAGCCAGCCGTCGGCGCGCATGACCTCGCGCGTTGCTTCGTCGTTTTGCCAGTAGCAGTCGAACAGATCCGGGCTGCGCACCAGCACCTCGCCGTCGTCAGCAAGCGTAACCTCAACGCCGTCGACGGCCGTGCCGACATTACCCGGCCGCGCGAAGGGACCGCGCTGGCCGGCGATGATGCCGCCCGCTTCCTCGGTCTGGCCGTACATTTCGACGACGTTGACCCCGTAGATTTGCCAGAGGGCGGCGGTTTCGGCCGGCAGCGAAGCCCCGCCGCTGACCACGAGCTCCAGCCGGTCAAAGCCGAGCTTATTGAGGATCGGCCGGAAAACCAGCGCCTGCAGCACCTGGTAGGCGGCTTCCTGCAGGCCGGACGCCGTGCCGTCCCAACGGCGGCGCGCATGTTTGCGCGCAAACCGCACCGCCAATTCGTAGGCGCCGCGCTTGATGCGGCTGGAATTGAGCACGCCAACCAGCACATGCGAGACGAACTTCTGCAGATAACGCGGCACGGTGAACATCACCGTCGGTGCGACCTCGAACAATGTGGCTGCGAAATCCTCCGGGTCCTCGCCGAAATGCGGTACCAGTCGCGACATCAGCGGCAGGGTGATGGCGACATCGCGACCGAGCACGTGGCACATCGGCAGATAGACCACGGTCCGGTGCGGCTTTTCGCGCAGCGTCGGATAATGCGCGATGACGGTGTCGGTGGCGGCAAGATGCTTGCCGTGGCTGACCAGCGCGCCCTTCGGATGACCGGTCGTGCCTGAGGTATAGACGATGAAAGCCGGATCGGCCGACGAAAGCCCCGCCAGTTTTTTCTCGAGCCAGGCGAGGTCGGGCTTTTCCGCGGCGGCCAGCAAATCCGCAAAGCGGTGCAGCTTCTCGTGTGCATAGCCGAACATCGCGGAATCATCGAGCACGACGATCGCGCGCAGATCCGGCAGCCGGTCCGTCATCGGCAGGATCTTGTCGACATATTCCTGATCTTCCGCGATGAAGACGCAGGCCCCGCCATCGCGCATCTGGTACTCGACTTCGGCGGGTGCCGCGGTCGGATAGATGCCGTAGGTAATGGCACCGAGCGATTGCGCGGCAAGATCGCAGACCATCCACTCTTCGCAGACATCACCCATGATGGCGACGCGCTCACCGCGCGCAATACCGAGGTCCTGCAGCGCGCGCGCCGCGTGCGCGACCGATGCCGCGTAGCCGCGCCAGCGGCGCTCACGGTAGATGCCGAAATGCTTGGAGCGGAAGGCGACCGAATCCGGCATTGTTCGCGCCCGCTCGCACAGAAGGTGCGGAGCGGTGGTGCGGCGCAGCCTGTCGCGATCGACCGTGACGGTCATCCTGCGCTCTTTCCGCGCTTGGCTCAGCGAAATTCTATAGCTTTATCGAATTCCATATCGAGACGCGCGTCAAGCAACGCTGGCGGTCAGCGGCGCCTGCGCCGCACCGTGGGGCGCTTGCCCAACCCGTCGGTCATCAGGCGCGCGAATTCCTCGGCAATGTCGTTGACGTCGATGTTTTCCTTGCGTTGCCAACTCGATGCCGCATTGCACATGCCGAGTATGGCCAAAGTCGCCAGACGCACGTCGAGATCGGCGCGGAATTCGCCTTTGGCGACGCCCTCCTTGATCACGTCCTCGAAGATGCGCTCGAGCCCGCGTGACCAGCGCCCGATGC
>Ga0207641_10004521_pt1 | contig 12024 bp, 8 predicted proteins | sample KBSSwiS62_FD_184306 | JGI IMG/M metagenome (GOLD analysis project Ga0207641, IMG submission 184306) | Switchgrass rhizosphere microbial communities from Kellogg Biological Station, Michigan, USA - KBS Switchgrass S6-2 (SPAdes) (version 2) | ecosystem: Host-associated > Plants > Roots >... | reverse complement strand
CGCCGGACGCAGCCGACTGGACGACGTCGTGGGCGGCATTGGCCTTGCCCTCGAGCACCGCGTCGGCGACCGCCTTGGCGTAGAGCGCGACCGCCTTGGAGGAATCGTCGTTGCCAGGGATCACGTAGTCGATGCCGATCGGCGAGTGGTTCGAGTCGACCACGCCGATGATCGGGATGCCGAGCTTCTTCGCCTCGGCGACGGCGATCTTGTGGAAGCCCACGTCGATCACGAACATCGCATCGGGCAGGGCGTTCATGTCCTGGATGCCGCCGATGTCCTTCTCGAGCTTGGCCATCTCGCGCTGGAACATCAGCGCTTCCTTCTTGATCCGGATCTCGGCGCCGGCTTCGGTCTGCGCCTTCATTTCCTTCAGGCGCTTGAGCGAGCCCTTGACGGTCTTGAAGTTGGTGAGCATGCCGCCGAGCCAGCGCTGGTCGACGTAGGGCATGCCGGCGCGCTTGGCTTCCTGGGCGATCACCTCGCGCGCCTGGCGCTTGGTGCCGATCATGAGGATGGTGCCGCGGCGCGAGGCCAGCTGGCGGATGAACTTCATCGCGTCCTCGAAGAGCGGCTGCGTCTTCTCGAGGTTGATGATGTGGATCTTGTTCCGATGGCCGTAGATGTACGGGGCCATCTTGGGGTTCCAGAAGCGGGTCTGGTGTCCGAAATGGACGCCGGCTTCCAGCATGTCACGCATCGAGATCGTCATCGAGTATCCAAAGGTTGGTTCTAGAATCCCGGCTCGAATCGCGAAGCTGAGACGGTCCCGTTTTCGGGATCCGGCATCGCGCTTCGCAACACCTTGAATGAACCGGTTCGCGAGTCTTTGCTACAGCAGGCGGCAGCCTCGCCGGATCGTTGGATCCGGCCGTTCGTCCGCCTCGGGCAAAGCACGCGATTGTAGCACCCGCGATGCCCGCCGACCTGACTGACTCCCGGGACGGCGTGCAGCGCCACGAGGTCGGCGCCGCCGCCCGGATCGAGCAGTCGATCGCCGCGGCCGGCGCTTCCGCCTGCGACCGCGCCTTCCTCGCCACCGACTTCGCCGGCGCGCGCGCCGCCGCCGCGGCAGCCGACCGCGCCGTCGCCGCCGGCCGCGATCCCGGCCCGCTCGCCGGCCTGGCGGTATCGATCAAGGACCTGTTCGATGTCGAGGGCGAGCCCACCCGCGCCGCCTCGGTCGCCCTGGCCGACGCGGCCCCGGCGGCGCAGGACGCGCCGGCCGTCGCCCGCCTGCGCCGGGCCGGCGCCGCCTTCATCGGCCGGACGAACATGTCGGAGTTCGCCTTCTCCGGCGTCGGCATCAATCCGCACCACGGCACGCCCGCCAACCCGGCGACCGCCCGGCTCGACCCGACGCCGCGCATTCCCGGCGGCTCGACCTCGGGCGGCGCCGTCTCCGTCGCCGCCGGTGCCGCCTGGGCCGCCCTCGGCTCCGACACCGGCGGCTCGATCCGCATCCCGGCGGCGTTGCAGGGCCTCGTCGGCTTCAAGGGCACGGCGCGACGGGTGCCGATCGCCGGCGCGGTGCCGCTTTCGACGACGCTGGACACGGTCTCGGCGATCACGCTTTCCGTGCGCGACGCGGTGCTGCTGCATGAAGTGCTCGCCGAGCGCCGGGTCGAGGTCGCCCGCCGGCCGATCGCCTCGCTGCGCTTCGCCGTGCCGCGGACGATGGTGCTCGACAGCCTCGATCCGACCGTGGCCCGCGCCTTCGACCGGGCGCTGTCCCGGCTCGCCGCGGCGGGGGCGACGATCGAGACCATCGACCTGCCGCTGCTCGGCGAGATCGCATCGATCAACGCCAGCGGCGGCTTTGCCGCCGCCGAGAGCTGGACCTGGCATCGCAAGCTCCTCGCCGAGCGCGGCGCCGACTACGACCCGCGCGTCGCCCTGCGCATTCGCCGCGGCGCGGCGATGAGCGCGGCCGAATACATCGAGCTGCTGGCTGCGCGCCGCGACTGGATCGGCCGCATGGAAGAGGCGATGCGGCCTTACGACGCCCTGCTCTCGCCGACCGTGCCCATCGTCGCGCCGGCGATCGGGCCGCTCGTCGCCAGCGACGAGGCCTTCTTCGCCGCCAACGGCCTCCTCCTGCGCAACCCCTCGATCGTCAACCTGCTCGATGGCTGCGCCCTCAGCCTGCCGTGCCACGCCGAGGGCGAGTTGCCGGTCGGGCTGATGCTCTGGGCCGCGGCGATGCGCGACGACGCCGTCCTCGACGCCGGGCTCGCCGTCGAGGCGGCGCTCGCCCCGATCCGGTCCGACGCGCCCGTCGCCGCGCGCTGACATGCGCGTCGCCGTCATCGGGGCCGGCGTGATCGGCGTGACGACGGCGTACGAGCTCGGCGCCGACGGCCACGACGTGACCGTGTTCGAGCGCCGCGGCACGGTCGCCGCCGAATCGAGCTTCGCCAATGCCGGCCTGGTCGCCCCGGGCTATGTCGCCCCCTGGGCGACCCCGGGCATGCCGCGCAAGGTGATCTCGCATCTCTGGCGCGAGCATTCGCCGGTGCGCTTCGGCGGCCGGCCGGATCTCTCCACCGTCGGCTGGGTCTGGCACTGGTGGCGCGCGTGCAAGCCGGCGACCTACCGTGCCAACCGGGCGCGAATGCATCGCCTGGCGCAGTTCAGCCGCGACCGCCTGCACGAGCTGACGGCACGGCTGCACCTCGACTTCGAGCGCGCCAACGGCTTTCTCGTCCTGCTGCGCTCGGCGCACGACCTCGCGCTCGCCGAGCCGGGCATCCGTGCCCTGACCGAGCTCGGCGCGGCGCCGCAGCTTCTCGATGCCGCCGGCTGCCGTCAGGTCGAGCCGGGCCTCAATCCCGAGACCGAGCTCCACGCCGGCGTCTATTCGAAGGACGACGAGGTCGGCAACTGCCGCGAGTTCACCCACCTGCTGCGCAAGGAGGCGGCACGCGGCGGGGTCCGGTTCCGCTTCGAGACACAGGTCGAGCGGATCATCGCCGGGGCCCAGCCGGTGCTGATCGTCGCGCGCACGCCGGGCGATCCCCGGGACGAGGCCGTGTCGGGTTCGCGCGCCGGCGTCAGCGGCTGGTCGGTGACCGAGCCCGAAGACGAGGTCGTCGGCGAAGTGAGCTTCGACGCCGTGGTGGTGTGCGCGGCGCTCGGCTCGACCGCCCTGCTCCGCCCCCTGGGCGTGCGCCTGCCGCTGCAGCCGGTCTACGGCTACTCGGTGACGGCGCCGCTGCGCCACGACGAGCAGCACTTGCACCTCGAGCCCCGGGCGGCGCTGATGGATGAGCGCTACAAGGTGGCGATCAGCCGCTTCGGCAATCGCGTCCGGGTGGCCGGCAGCGCCGAGATCGGCGGCCCGCCCGAGCGGCAGAGCGAAGCGGCCCAGCTCACCCTCGACAAGGTGCTCGACGACTGGTTCCCGGGCGTCACCCGGCGCAGCCAGGCGCAGCGCTGGAAAGGCGCGCGCCCTATGCTCCCGGACGGGCCGCCGGTGCTCGGACCGAGCGGTGCCGAAGGCGTGTGGCTCAATCTCGGCCATGGCGGTAGCGGCTGGGCCCTGGCCTGCGGCTCGGCGAAACTGGTCGCCGATTCGGTGGCCGGCCGGCCGAATCCGATCGGCATCGACGGGCTGGGCATCGAGCGCCTCTGGAGCCAGGCGAGAAAGTGAGGAAGGCAGCGTGAGCACGATCCGTCGGGTCGACGCCTCGAGGGGCCGCGAGCCGTTGTTCGGCGTGGCCGCGACCCGCCGGATCGAGGCCGACGGCCTGCGCGACGTGCCGGCCTTCACGCTGATGGCCCGCGCCGGCGACGCGGTGGCGCGCCTGGCGCTGGCGCTGGCGCCGCACGCCGAACGGGTGCTCGTCCTCGCCGGCCCGGGCAACAACGGCGGCGACGGCCTCGAGGCCGCGAGCCGTCTGCGCGCCTTCGGCAAGGACGCCGTGGTCGTGCTCCTCGGCGATCCGGCCGCCTTGCCCGCCGACGCCATCCAGGCGCACGCGCGCGCGCTGCAGGCGGGTGTTCCCGTCTCGCCCTGGCCCGCGATGCCGCACGACACGCCGGACCTGATCATCGATGCCCTGCTCGGCATCGGTGCCTCGCGTCCGCCCGCCGGCGACCTGGCGGCAGCGATCGAGCTGATCGCCACCCTCGCCGCGCGCGGCGTTCCGGTGCTGGCGGTCGACGTGCCCTCTGGCCTCGACCCCGACCACGGCCAGCCGCTCGGCGAGGCCTGCGTCGTCGCCAGGCACACGCTGGCGCTGATCGGCGCCCGTCCGGGCCTGTTTACGGCCTCGGGGCGCGACTTCGCCGGCACGGTCTGGACCGATGCCCTCGGCCTCGATCTCGATCGGCCGGCCCCGGATGCCTGGCTCGTCGGCACCGGCGAGATCGCCCGCCACGGCACGCCTCGCCGCCACGCCGAGCACAAGGGCAGCTTCGGCGATGTCGCCATCGTCGGCGGCGCCGCCGGCATGACCGGTGCGGCGCTGCTCGCCGCCCGGGCCGCGCATGCCGCGGGCGCGGGCCGGATCTTCGTCGACTTGCTGGACGCCGACGCCGCGGCCCTTGGGCTCGATCCCGAGCGGCCGGAGTTGATGCTGCGCCCGCGCTGGTCGCAGGGCCCCGCCGCGACGGTCGAGTTGAGCACGGTGGTCTGCGGCTGCGGCGGCGGCGATGCGGTGCGCGCCGCCCTGCCCCGCTTGGCCGGCCTCGCGTCGCGGCTCGTCCTCGATGCCGACGCGCTCAATGCCCTGGCCGTCGACACCGCCCTGCGAACCGTGCTCGCGGCGCGCGCCAGCCGCGACCGCGCCACCATCCTGACGCCGCATCCGCTCGAGGCGGCGCGACTCCTCGGCACGACGACTCAAGCGGTCCAGGCCGATCGCCTCGGCGCCGCGACCGCGCTCGCCGATCGCTACCGCGCGACGGTCGTGCTCAAGGGCTCGGGCAGCGTCATCGCCGCGCCCGGGGAAGCGCCACGGATCTGCGCCACCGGCAACGCCTCGCTCGCCACCGGAGGCACGGGCGACGTGCTCGCCGGTTGGATCGGCGGGCGCTGGCGGCCGGGGGCGTCGGCGTTCGACACCGCCACCCTCGGCGTCGTCGAGCATGGCGCCGCTGCCGAGCCGGCGCTGGCCGGCGCGTTGCGGGCCGCGGATCTGGTCGAGCGGCTCTACCGACGCCTGCGCGAAGGCTGAGCCGGGGAGCCGGCCGCTCGGACCGGAGCGCGGTCCACTCAGCCGGCGGCGCGCATCGCCTTGCCGACCTCGAGCGTGCCTTGCGCGGCGCCGCTCTCGGGGACGGTCTCGCCGTCGCGATCGGAGATCTCCTCCCAGCGGCCCGCGACCTGCTCGGCCGCGTCGGCGCCCATGCCGACGTGGATGCCCTCGGTCAAGGTGACGTAGGCACGCTCGAAGGCGCCCGCGCCGGCGCAAAGGATCGCGCGCGTCGGCGCGTCCTCGGCGACGAGCGCGAGCAGGCCCGGCGTCACCGAACCCGGCTCGAGCTGCTTCAGCACGGCCTCGGGCATCAGCCCGGCGGTCATCCGCGTGGCCGCCGTCGGTGCCAGGCAATTGACGCGGATGTCGTACTTCGCACCTTCGAGCGAGAGCGTCTGCATCAGCCCCACCAGCGCCATCTTGGCGGCGCCGTAGTTCGACTGGCCGAAGTTGCCGTAGAGCCCGGTCGACGAGGTCGTCATGACGATCCGGCCGTACTTCTGCTCGCGCATCACTTCCCAGACCGCCTTCGTGCAATGCACCGCGCCCATGAGGTGGACGTCGAGCACGAGGCGGAAGTCGTCGACCTCCATCTTAGCGAAGCTCTTGTCGCGCAGGATGCCGGCGTTGTTCACGAGGATGTCGACCCGGCCCCATTCGCCGACCGCCGCCTGCACCATCGTCTGAACCGCGGCGAAGTCGGTCACCGACGCGGCGCTGGCGATCGCCTTGCCGCCGGCGGCGCGGATCTCCTCGACCACGGCATTGGCCGCGGTCGGCGTGCCGCCGTTGCCGTCGAGCGTGCCGCCCAGGTCGTTGACGACCACCGCGGCGCCGCGCCGCGCCAGGGCGAGGGCATGGAGCCGGCCGAGGCCGCCGCCGGCGCCGGTCACGATCGCCACTCGTCCATCGAATCGAATCGACATCTGCTTCTTCTCCGAAATGAAATTGAAAGGAGGGATCTAGCGTCGGGTCGCGCCGCGCGGCGAACCGCGGGCGCCCGACTTGCGCGTCGCCGACTTGCCGGCACGCGAAGGCAGGAGGGCCGCGCCGGAGCGCGCCCGTGCCTTGGACTTGGTCGCGGCCTTGACGGCGCGATCGGCCTGCTTCAGCGCTTCGATCTCGCTCGTCGCGGCCTCGCCGGCCAGCGCCTTGTCGCGCTTGACCCGCGGCATGGCGAGATCCTCGCCCTCGCGGACCATGCGGAAATCGATCTTGCGGCCGTCGAGGTCGACGCGGCTGACCTGCACCCGGACTCGGCTGCCGACGACGTAGCGCACGCCGGTGCGTTCGCCGCGCAGCTCCTGCTTGACCTCGTCGAAGCGGAAGTACTCGCCGCCGAGCTCGGTGATGTGCACCAGGCCCTCGACGTACAGGCCGTCGAGGGTGACGAACAGGCCGAAGCTGGTGACGGCGCTGACCGTGCCGCCGTACTCCTCGCCGAGGTGCTCGCGCATGTAGCGGCACTTGAGCCAGGCCTCGACGTCGCGCGAGGCCTCGTCGGCGCGGCGCTCGTTGGCGCTGCAATGCGCGCCGGCGACTTCCCAGGATTCGAGCTCGCCCCCCGGCACCAGCACCGGCGGCGCCGGCAGGCCTCGCGCTTCCTTGGCGTCCTTGGCCGCCTTCGCCGCCTTGGCCACCTTCGCCGGAACCGGGCGGGTGTTGCCGGCACGGGAAGCGAGCTGGTAGCGGCGGCCGCCGATCAGCGCCTTGATGACGCGATGCACCAGCAGGTCGGGATAGCGCCGGATGGGACTGGTGAAATGCGTGTAGGCCTCGTAGGCCAGGCCGAAATGGCCGGCGTTGGTGCCGGTATAGATCGCCTGCTGCATCGAGCGCAGCAGCATCGAATGGATCTGCGCCGCGTCGGGCCGGTCCTTGGTCGCCTGGGCGATCGCCTGGAACTCGGCCGGCTTGGGATCGTCGCCGATCGCCAGGCCGAGGCCGAGCGCCTTCAGGTAGTTCTGCAGCAGCGTCTTCTTCTCCGGCGTCGGGCCCTCGTGCACGCGGTAGAGCGCCGGATGCTTGGCGCGGGCGATGAAGTCGGCCGAGCAGACGTTGGCGGCGAGCATCGATTCCTCGATCAGCCGATGCGCTTCGGTGCGGGTGCGCGGCACGATCTTGTCGATCCGGCCGTTCTCGTCGCACAGGATCTGGGTCTCGGTGGTCTCGAAGTCGATCGCGCCGCGCTTCACCCGTGCCCTCAGCAGCGCGCGGTAGACGTCATGCAGGTCGAGCAGGTGCGGCACCAGCGCCTCGCGCCGCGCCGCCTCCTGGCCGCGGGTGTTGGCGAGGATCGCCGCCACCTCGGTGTAGGTGAAGCGGGCGGCCGAGCGGATCAGCGCCGGGAAGAACTGGTAGGCATGGATCTCGCCCTCGGCCGTGACGAGCATGTCGCAGACCATCGCCAACCGGTCGACCGCCGGATTGAGCGAGCAGAGGCCGTTCGAGATCTTCTCCGGCAGCATCGGGATGACCCGGCGCGGGAAGTAGACCGAGGTGGCACGCTCGTAGGCGTCGGCGTCGAGCGGCTCGCCCGGCTTGACGTAGTGGCTGACGTCGGCGATCGCCACCACCAGCCGCCAGCCCTTGCCGCGGCCGACCTTGGCCGGCTCGCAATAGACCGCGTCGTCGAAGTCGCGCGCGTCCTCGCCGTCGATCGTCACCAGGGGCACGTCGGTGAGATCGATCCGGCCCTTCTTGTCGGCGGCGACGACGCTGTCGGGCAGCGCCGCGGCCTGGGCCAGCGTCGCTTCCGAGAAGACGTGCGGCACCTCGTATTTGCGGACCGCGATCTCGATCTCCATGCCGGGATCGTCGATCTCGCCCAGGACCTCGGTGACGCGGCCGAGCGGCTGCGAGTGCAGCGACGGCGGCTCGGTGAGCTCGATCGCCACCACCTGGCCGGCGCTCGCGCCGGCGACCGCGTTGCGCGGCACGATGATGTCCTGGCCGTAGCGCTTGTCCTCCGGCGCCACCAGCCAGATGCCGCTCTCGTGCAGCAGCCGGCCGATGATCGGCGCCTTCTTGCGCTCGATGATCTCGAGCACCCGGCCCTCGGGCCGGCCCTTCTTGTCGTAGCGCACGATGCGCGCCTTGACGCGGTCGCGGTGCAGGACCGCACGCATTTCCTGCGGCGAGAGGTAGAGATCGGGAAGCCCGCCCTCGCGGGTGAGGAAGCCGTGGCCGTCGCGGTGGCCGAAGACCGTGCCCTCGACTTCGGCCATCAGCTCGGTGCCGATGCCGGTCGCGGGATTCGTTGTTGTTGTCGCTTTGATGATAAAGTCCGTGGTTGCCTGAGATGCCCAGGTGGCGGAATTGGTAGACGCACTAGTTTCAGGTACTAGCGGGTAACTCCGTGGGGGTTCGAGTCCCTTCCTGGGCACCAAGTGATTGAGAAGATAGAGTGAGAATCAGCCCGCCTCGGCGGGCTTTTTGTTGCCTGTGTCGCAAGCCGAAGCAGAGGCGAGTCAGGCATCAGATGACGAACTTCTTCGCCAGTCCATCGGGGCGAAGGTCGTCGTATTCCTCGAACGGCTGATGGATCCACGGGCTCGTGGGCAGCAGTTCGACGTGATAGTCGGGCGTGTAGGTCGAGACGCCCTTGGTCCAGAGCACCGCCGAGCGCAGCTCGCTGATCGACGGCATGCCGCGCAGCCGGTCGACCACCGCGCGCAAGGTGATTCCCGAATCGGCCAGGTCGTCGACCAGCAGCACCCGGCCGGCGAGCTCGCCCTTGGGCATGGTGATGTACTTGGCCATGTCGAGCCGGCCCTGGATCGTGCCTGCCTCTGAGCGGTATGAACTCGTCGACATGATCGCCAGCGGCTTGTCGAACACCCGCGAGAGCACGTCGCCGGGGCGCATGCCGCCGCGCGCCAGGCAGAGGATCTGGTCGAACTCCCAGCCCGACGCGTGGATCTTGAGCGCCAGCCGCTCGATCAGCATGTGGTACTCGTCCCAGGAAACGTAAAGGTGTTTGCCGTCGTCGGTAAGCATCGTTCGTCGCGGGAGGTCGAGGTGAAGGCTAGGCGGCGAGGCGACGCTGCGCCGCGCTGCCCGGCTGGTACGGATGGCGCATCAGGATCGTGTGCACCCGGTCGGGGCCGGTCGAGACCATGTCGACCGGGGCGCCGATGAAGGCCTCGACCCGCTGCAGGTAGCGGCGGGCATTGACCGGCAAGGCGCTCCACTCGGTGACGCCGAAGGTGCTCTCGGTCCAGCCCGGGAAGGTCTCGTAGATCGGCACGCAGGCGACGATGTCGTCGGCGTCGAGCGGCAGGATGTCGATCCGCTCGCCGCGAAGCTCGTAGCCGACGCAGACCTTGATCTCCGCGAGGCCGTCGAGGACGTCGAGCTTGGTGATGCACAGGCCCGAGATGCCGTTGATCAGGATCGAGCGCTTGAGCAGGGCCGCATCGAGCCAGCCGCAGCGCCGCGCCCGGCCCGTGACCGTGCCCCGCTCCTGGCCGACGGTGGAGAGGTGATAGCCGATCGTGCCCGGCTCGTCGATCGGCAGCTCGGTCGGGAACGGGCCGCTGCCGACGCGGGTGGTGTAGGCCTTGGTGATGCCGAGGATGTAGTGCAGCTGGTCCGGGCCGACGCCCGAGCCGGCCGAGGCGTTGCCGGCGACGCAGTTGCTCGAGGTGACGAACGGATAGGTGCCATGGTCGATGTCGAGCAGCGTGCCCTGCGCGCCCTCGAACAGGATGTTGGCGCCGCGCTGATGCAGCTTGTAGAGCGCATAGCCGACGTCGCCGATCATCGGCCGGAGCGACTCGCCCGCCTTCATCGCCATCTCGAAAATCGGCTCGAACGCGAGCGCCGTGCCGCCGAGCTGGCCGACGAGCGCGAAGTTGTGCAGCTCGAGCAGCTCGCGCAGCTTGCCGGCGAAGCGCTCCGGATGCTTCAGGTCCTGCACGCGCAGGGCGCGCCGCCCGACCTTGTCTTCGTAGGCCGGGCCGATGCCCTTGCCGGTGGTGCCGATCTTGCCGGTGCCGCTCGACTCGCGCAGGCGCTCGCGTGCCCGGTCGAGCTCGGCATGGAAGGGCAGGATCAACGGGCAGGACTCGCTGATCAGGAGCCGTGAGCGGACGTCGAGGCCGATGGCCTCGAGCCGGCCGATCTCGCCGAGCAGGTGCGCCGGATCGACGACCACGCCGTTGCCGATGAAGCAGGCGACGCCGTCGCGCATGATCCCCGAGGGAATGAGCTGCAGCGCCGTCTTGACGCCGCGGATGACGAGGGTGTGGCCGGCGTTGTGCCCGCCCTGGAAGCGCACCACCGCCTCGGCATGGTCGGTCAGCCAGTCGACGACCTTGCCCTTTCCTTCGTCGCCCCACTGGGTGCCGACGACGACGACGTTGCGGCCGCTGTTGCTCGTGTGCATCGAAATACCTTCGGCCTGGCGGCCTGCGGTGCGAGCCTCTTCGGGCGGCCGGACGAGGCTCATGCGTCGGCCCTGCCTTGCACCATCCAGCCTGTCGGAGAAGAAACCACGTTGCGGTCGAAGACGAAGCCGGCCTCGTCGCCGCGGTCTCCGGGCAGATCGCGGACGACGATCTCGCCACGGGCCCGCAGTTGCCGCACCGTGCCGCGCAAGGCGGCATCGCCCGAGCCCGGAGCGCGGATCGCCGGCCGGGCCGGCGCCTGCGGCACGAGCTCGGCCACTTCCTTGACGTCGAGGCCGAAGCCGACCGCTGGCCGGGTGCGGCCGAAGATCGCGCCGACCTCGTCGTAGCGGCCGCCGCGGGCGACCGCGTCGCTCGCGCCCTCGGCGTAGACCGCGAAGCGGGCGCCGCTGTAGTAGGCATAGCCGCTCGAATCGGCCAGGTCGAAGCCGATCTTCACCTCGGGCCGGGCCTCGGCGGCGTGGTCGGCGAGTTGCTTCAGCTCGTCGAGCGCGGTGGCGATCGCCGCCCGCGCCGGCAGCACGCGGCGCGCCTCGGCGAGGATCGTGGCATCGCCGTAGAGCGAGAGCAAGGCCTGCAGGCCGCGCCGCGCCTCGTCCGGAAAGCCCTTGGCCACCGCCGCGAGCTCGGCCGCATCCTTGGACGCGAGCGCGGCGTGCACCGCGTCGAGGCGGGCGGCTTCGACCGGCACGCCGGCGAGCACGGCGCGGACGATGCGCGTGTCGGCGAGGTCGAGCACCGCTCCCTTCAGGCCGACGACGCTCAAGGCTTCGAGCGCCAGGTCGAGGATCTCGATGTCGGCCTCGATGCCGGCGTGGCCGTAGATCTCGGCGCCGAACTGCAGCGGCTCGCGGCTCGCGCCCGTGCCCGTCGCCCGGGTGTGCAGCACCGGCCCGCAGTAGCACAGGCGGGCAACGCCGCTGCGGTTGAGGAGATGGGCGTCGATGCGTGCGACCTGGGGGGTGCTGTCGGCGCGCAGGCCGAGGGTGCGGCCACTCAGCTGGTCGACGAGCTTGAAGGTCTGCAGGTCGAGCGCGTGTCCGGTGCCGGACAGAAGCGATTCGATGTGCTCGAGCATCGGCGGGATGACCAGCTCGAAGCCGAAGCTTTCCGCGGCGTCGAGCAGGCCGCGTCGCAGCTTTTCGACCTGGCGGGCCCGTGCGGGCAAGACATCGGCGATGTGCTCCGGCAAGAGCCAGGCAGAGGACATGCGAAAGCGCCGGGTATTGAAAAGAGAATTGTACCGGCCGGGGTGGGGTCGGTTCAGGTCCAGAAGACCAGAAGCATCGCCAGACCGGCCAGCATGCAGGTCAGGCCGAGAAAGCGGATCTGGCCGTCGCTCATCTGCATCGCCTTCTCGAAGATCTGCCGCCAGGAGACCGGGCTGATGAAAGGCAGAAGACCCTCGGCGA
>Ga0207641_10004520_pt1 | contig 12024 bp, 15 predicted proteins | sample KBSSwiS62_FD_184306 | JGI IMG/M metagenome (GOLD analysis project Ga0207641, IMG submission 184306) | Switchgrass rhizosphere microbial communities from Kellogg Biological Station, Michigan, USA - KBS Switchgrass S6-2 (SPAdes) (version 2) | ecosystem: Host-associated > Plants > Roots >... | reverse complement strand
GGGCGCACGCCCGGAACTCACGCCGTCGCGCGCCACCGGCAGCCCCACCCGGACCCGCCGCCTTACCGCGGCCCCGCCGACCCGGCCCCGCAGGGTCCACCGGCACCCGCCGCTGGCCGAACCCACCGAGGAAGTCACGGCCACTCACGCCACCACGCACCCACCAGCCCACCCCCGCGGCCCGTCCGGCCGCTGCCTGTTTCCCCTGCCCAGGGGAGGTGACCGATGAACAACCAGCCCGCTCGTGACGAGCAGGACAGCACCGTGATTCCCGGCCCATGGCTGCCCGCGATCCCCTCCGCCGCCGACCTGACCCCACCCGCCGCGGCGGCGCCGGGTGCACTCGTGCCGCGCCCTGACACCCTGCCCGCCGCACCCGTGGCCGTGCGGCCGGTGCCGGTCCGGCCTGGGTTGGCCGACCCGATCCGGGTTCCGGCGTGGGTGACGAGCCGCACCGTGGCCCGTGCGCGGGGCCGCCAGGTCGCCCGGTCCGTGGGCCGCGCGGCGGTCCGCTCGACTGGCCGTGCGCCGGTCGCGGTGGTGCGCGGCACGTGGCGCGGTGGCCGGTTCTGGTGGCGCTGGGTCCGCGCCGAGGACCTCGCGACCGAACTGCGTGACGCTGGCAGCGGGAAGCTTGGTAAGGACGTGTTCGTCGTCCGCGAGCACCGCAAGGTCCGCTGGTACGTCACCGGCGGCACGCTGGCGGGCACCGGTATCGCCGAAGCGGTCGCCGCCGCGATGGTCGGGGACTGGGTGCCCGCGCTTACCGCCACCGCCGCCCTGTCCGCCGCCGGGATCGCCGGCCGCCACCGCGGGCCCGCTGCTGACCCGGCCGCACCCGGGATCGAACCGGACATCAAGGCCGACCTTGCCCCGGCGCATCTCAACGACGCGTTCCGCGCCGCTGGCCTGCTCAAGGGCGAAGCCGGACTGGTGCTGTGCGCGCCGATCATCCGCGACCGGCTCGACCGCGGCTGGGAAACCGTCATCGACCTGCCGCGCGGCGGGGGGAAAACCGCCGCGCACGCCCTGGAACGCCTACCGGTCATCGCCGCGGAACTCGGTGTCGACGAGATCCAGCTCCTCATGCGCCGCGTGCGCGCCCATGAGGGCGGCCACGGCCGGCGGATGTCGATCTGGGTCGCCGACGACGACCCCTACCTCGGCGAGCCGACCCCAAGCCTGTTGATCGACGTGGAACGGTTCGATTTCTGGAAGGCCGTCCCGTTCGGCCAGGACGCCAAAGGCAACCGCGTTGATCTGCTGCTGCTGTGGCAGTCCGCGTTCTTCGGCGGGCTGCCACGGCGGGGCAAGACGTTCACGATGCGGCTGCTCGTCGCCGCCGGGGTGCTGGACCCGTGGGTTCAGCACTGGCTCGCTGACGGCAAGGGCGGCGCGGACTTCCGGTCCATGACCCAGATCGCGCACCGCTACGTCTCCGGCGCCGACCCTGAGGACCTGGCCGCGTTCGAGGCGATGCTCGACGAGCTGATCTCGGAGATGTCGCGGCGGTTCGCGCTGTTCGCGACGCTGCCGGCGTCGATGTGCCCGGAAGGCAAGCTCACCCCCGAGATCATGCGCCGCTACATGCTCCCGCTGATCCTGCTGACCATCGACGAACTCCAGGAGTACTTCGACGCGATCGAAGAGGAGAAGGACCGCAAGCGGATCATCGGGAAGCTCGCCCGGATCGCCCGCCGCGGCCCCGCCGCCGGCATCATGCCGATCTACGCCTCTCAGCGGCCCGACGCCCAGAGCGTCCCGACGAAGCTGCGGGAGATCGTCAGCTACCGGCACTCCACCCAGGTCACCGACCGCGACAGCTCCGACATGGTCCTCGGTTCCGGGAAGGCGAAAGCCGGCGCCGACGCCTCCGTCCTGTCCGAGGAACACCTTGGGGTCGGAGTCCTCGTCACCGGCCCCGCGTCGTTCGTCACCGTGCGCGCCGACCTGCTCAACAACCCCGACTTCGAGGTGATCTGCCAGCGCGGCAGGGCCCTGCGCTTGGCCGAAGGCACCCTGACCGGACAGGCCTGCGGCGACATCGGCGCCGCCGCCACCCAGGTCGGCTACACCATCGCGCCGATCATCGGCGACGTCATGGAAGCGTTCGGCTCCCGGTCGCGGATGTGGACCGAGGACCTGCTTCCCGCCCTGGTGAACATCGACGAAGACACCTACGGCGACTGGGACGGCACCCGCCTCGCAGCCGAGCTGGAGGCGGCCGGCGTCGTCCGTTCCATGCGCCAAGTCAAGATCGACGGCCAGAACCGGGCCGGCTGGCTGCTGCGGGACATCGAAGGCGCGATCCCCCCCGAAGTGCTCGCGGCCCGGCCGGTAGAGGGGCCCCCGTCTACCCCGGCCGCCGGCACACCCCCCGCTACCCCCCTCGGTCTCCCACCCGCCCCGTAGCGGCCCCCCACTACCCCGGTAGCGGCCCCGGTAGACCCCCCTGACCTGCACGGTAGCGGCGGTAGAGGGGGCCCGCCGGGCCGCGCCCACCCCCGCCCAGACCCCCCACCGCGACCCGCCACACACCGGAGGACCCCCATGGCTGCCCGCTGCCCCCGCTGCCACGGAACCCGCTTCGTCGGCCGTGGCAGCAACCGCGGCCCCTGCCCCGCCTGCAACGCCGACGCCACCGGCGACAAGATCACCGGTCTGGTGCAGCCCACCGCCGACCGGATCACCGGACGCCGCCTGACCGTCGACGGCCCGACCACGACCAGCCGCCCGCACCGCCTCGGCACCGAAACCGTCCGCACCCGCAAGCCGAGGAAGACCACCGCAGCCAAGACCCGCAAGCAGGCCGCCACCCCGGCCCCGGTGGTCCTGCCGGCCTGCGACCGGTGCGGCACCCACGGCCCCCTGAAGGTCACCAGCCACGGCGCCCACTGCGCCCATGGCTGCCCCGCCTGACCCCACCACCGCCTAAGCCCGAAGGAGACGTCATGCCCCCGACCACCCCAACCCCGACCACCGTCCCCGACCTGCTGCGCGCCGCCCACAACGAGCTCAACCACCGCGGCTGGGCCCAGAACGACTACGAGAACCCCGCCGGCGAGGTCTGCCTGATCGGCGCGCTGAACGCCGCCGTCGCAGGCGACCCGATCGAGGAACCGTCCACCCCCGACGGCTGGCGGCTGCTGGGCGGCGCGCTCAACGCCCTCGTACAGCAGATCGCGCCGTTTCGATCCGACGAGGAGTTCGAGTACCTGACCGGGCACGTCACGACCTGGAACGACACCCCCGGACGCACCCTCGACGACGTCCGGGCCCTGCTCACCACCACCGCCGCCGCCCTCGACACCGCCACGGCCAGCCAGTGAGCCGCCTCGTCCCGCCGCCGGACGGCTTCGACATCGAGGCCATCGCCGCCAAGGCCGTCGCTGACACGACCGCCCAGGAGGCACCGTGACCCCCACCCCGACCACCGTCCCCGACCTGCTGCGCGCCGCCCACACCGAGCTCAACCACCGCGGCTGGGCCCAGAACGACTACGGAACCCCCGTCGGCCGGGTCTGCCTGGTCGGCGCCCTTCTCGCCGCTTTCGGCTGCGATCCGTTGGACGACCCGCTGCAGGAGCCGTCCACCCCCGCCGGCATGCGCCTTCTGGCCGACGCGCTTGACGCCCTCGTGCGGCACATCGCACCCGTCCGGACCGATGAGGAGTTCGAGTACCCCGAAGACCTCGGCTACTACTCCATCGACCACGTCACGACCTGGAACGACACCGCCGGCCGCACCCTCGACGAGGTCCTGGCCCTCCTCGACACCACCGCCAACGCCGAAACCGACGGCACGGCCATCTGCACGTCCCAGGCCGCGTGATGGGCGTCCTTGTGGAGACCTACCGGGGCCGAAGGACGGCGAGGTTCGCGACGGGCCGCCCGCGGCGTCGCCGGAATGCCCAGGAGGCACCGTGACCCCCACCCCGACCTACCGCACGACACCCCTGCACCCGTGGGAGCACCGGGCAACCACCCGGACCAGGTTGCCCGACAGGTTGCCCGACAGGTTGCCCGTCTCGTCGCGTCTCCCCAGCCATCTGAGCCTTCCCCTGGCAAGCGGTCACCACGGCCGAACGGCAACCACCCAGGGAGGATCCACGCCCGCCCGTATCCCGACCGACAGTTCGGCCCGACCACGCCGAACGCCGCAAAGGTCTACCGCGGTGAGCACGTCGCCGCCGAGGCTGACACCCGCGAACTCCTCCCCAAGGTCCCGCCCAAGGTCCCGCCCAAGGTCTCGCCCGTGGTCTCGCCCGTGGTCTCGCCCGTGGTCTCGCCCGTGGTCTCGCCCGCGGTCCTCACCGCCGAGGCTGTGGCCGGTCCCGACGCCCAGGTCAGGGGTGGTAGGCAACCAGCCGCCGGCCATCCGACATGTCTTCATCCTGGTCCGGCACCGCTGGTGGGGGAGCTCGTGACGGTTCCCTCCCCGCATCACGTCATCGACGCCGGCCACCGCGCGGCCGACTGGGCGAAAAGGGCGCCTCTGGCGCTCCCGACAGGCATCAGGCAACCCGCCACCAGCCACCCGACATGTCTTCTCACCCCGCAGGCAGAACGCAGACACCCGCGGCTCACCGATGCTCGCTGACGTCCTCCCCGACTGCGCGGATCGGCTCGCCGACGGCACCTTCACCGACCTGTGGGCGCAGGTCCAGCGGATCGGCGGCTGCGCGCACCCGATCCGCCTGACCGGCCACGTCGACCAGGTCGACCGGGCCACCGGCGAGATCCGCCGCCAGGTCGACTCGTCGGGCATGCCCGACGGCACGATCCTCGTGCCGTGCGGGAACCGACGCGCCTCGGTGTGCCCGTCGTGCTCCTACCTGTACAAGGGCGACGCCTGGCAGATCGTCCACGCCGGCATGGTCGGCGGCCAGGACGTCCCCGACACCGTCGCCCGCCACCCCGGCCTGTTCGTCACCGTCACCGCCCCCTCGTTCGGCCCGGTGCACTCCCGCCGCGCCAACCACGGCCCGGCCGTCACCTGCAACACCCGCCCGGGCCGCTGCCGCCACGGCCGCCCCCGCGGCTGCAAACTCGTCCACCCCGACGACGATCCCCACCTCGGCGCCCCGATCTGCATCGACTGCTGGGACCCCGCCGGACAGGTCGTCTGGAACCGCTTCGCCCCCCTGCTGTGGAAACGCACCCTCCACCTCACCTACCGGCGGATGGCCTGGCACGTCGGCCTGACCGAAGGCAAGATCCGCAACCTCGTCAAGATCTCCTGCATCAAGGTCGCCGAAGGCCAGAAACGCTGCGCGATCCACTTTCACGGCGTGCTGCGCCTGGACGACGCCACCATGCCCGACGGCACCTGGGCACCCCCCTCCCAGGACTGGGCCACCGCCGACCTCCTCGCTTCCTGCTGGCGCTGGGCCGTCAGCCACGTCCAGATCCCCTGCCCCGACCCGCACCACCCCACCCGAGCCGAACCGGACGCACCCCACCCGACCATGATCGTGCGGCCCGTCCGCCGAACCAAAACCCCCAGCCCGGTTCCGCTCCGCCCAACCCGGTGGAGCCGAACCAAAACCCCCAGCCCCGACCCGCCCCACCCCACCCGCCCCGCACCCGGCGCCCCCTACCCGACCATGCTCGTCCGCTGGGGCGAGCAGGCCGACACCCGCCGCCTCACCGTCGACGGCGGGGACCTCACCCCCGACGCGGTCGCCGCCTACCTCGCGAAATACGTCACCAAGTCGGTCACCGACTCCGGCATCCTCGACCGGCGCATCCGCGACACCGACGACCTGTGGACCCGCTGCCAGTACCTCCCCGACCACCAGGCCACGATCGTGCGCACCGCCTGGAACCTCGCCGTCTGGCCCGTCTTCCGCGACCTGAACCTCCACGGCTGGGCCCACCAGTACGGCTTCAACGGCCACTGGATCACCAAAAGCCGGAACTACTCCACCACCTTCAAAGCCTGCCGGGAACGCCGCCGGACCTGGGCCCGCACCCACACCGCCACCGGCGAGGAACGCGAACCCCTTGACGCCTGGGGGCGTCCCGAAGACGACGACCAGGTGCTCACCGTCGCCCACTGGCAGTACCGCGCCGCCGGCTACGCCCGCACCGGCGACCAAGCCCTCGCCGACCTCGCCGCAGACCAAGCCCGCTCACGACGAGAGGCCGCCCGGGGCAGCGAGCCCAGTGAACCCGCCGCTGCCTGACGACCCCCCGCCCACACCGCGCACCGCGACGCACAAGCCGCCAAGCACGCCGTCGCGGGACGCACTCCGAAGGAGCAGACCCAGCATGACCCCACGGATCGCCCGCCCGGAACCCGCCATGGGAGGGACCACGCTGGACCACACCGAACGCCTATGGACCGCTGCCGACACCGCTCACTTCCTGGGCGTCCCGGTTGCCACCCTGTACCAGTGGCGGACGCGTCGGCTCGGGCCGCGCGCGTACCGGGTCGGGAAGTGGCTCCGCTACGACCCCGCCGACATCCGGATCTGGCTCGCCGAGAGGGCGGTGTAGCCGTGGGCAGCGTGGAGAAGCGGGTACGCGACGGCAAGGCCGTCTACCTCGCGCGCTGGCGCGACGAGGACGGACGCCAGCGGTCGAAGTCGTTCACGAAGAAGGGCGACGCGGAACGCTTCCGGGCCGCCATCGTCTCCGACCTGGCGAACGGCCGGTACATCGACCCGCACGACCGGACCACGGTCGCCGAGTACGCGTGGAAGTGGGTCGCTGGCCGCGTTCACCGGCCGACGACCGCCCGCCGTGTCGAGGGGTCGATCAGGGTTCACATCGAGGGGACGTCCCTCGGTGGCCGACGTCTGGCGGTCGTGCGGCCGTCCGAAGTGCAGGCGTGGGTGTCGGAGCGGGCTCGCGTCCTGGCTCCTACGACGCTGCGCAACCTGGTGTCGCTGCTGCGGTCCATCTACGCGGCGGCGGTACTCGATCGGCTGGTGGCCGTCTCCCCCGTCGTCCGGCTCACCTTGCCGTCCGCGCGGCGGGAGCGGGTGGTGCCGCTGACGATCGACCAGGTGCGCGCGCTGGCGGACGCGATCCCGCACCGCAACCGGGCGATGGTGATCGTCCAAGCCGGCCTCGGGCTGCGCATCGGGGAGCTCCTGGCGCTGCGCGCCGAGGACGTGGACGCGGGCGCCCGGATGGTGCGCATCGAGTGGCAGCTTGCCCCCGGCTCGAAGGTTCGCAGCGAGCCGAAGACGCCACGGTCCCGCCGGGTGGTGCCGCTGCCGGACGTCGTCCGGGACGCGGTGGCCGCGCACGTCGAGGTGTACCCCCCGGGCCCGGACGGGTCGCTGTTCACGACGCGCTTCGGGGCGCCGTACCGCCACGACTACTACGGCGCGCAGATCTTCATCAGGGCGACCCGTCGGGCGGGGCTCCCGCCGGGGACTACCACCCACGACCTTCGCCACCACTACGCGTCGGTGCTGCTCGCCGCTGGGGAGAGCGTGGTCGCGGTGGCCGAGCGGCTCGGTCACGACAACGCGAACCTGGTGCTCTCGACGTACGGGCACCTGATGCCCGACAGCGAGGATCGGACCCGTCGGGCGGTGGATTCGGCGTGGTCCGGTGTACCCGACGTGGAACACGATCACCCACACCCTGTGGGACCTGCGGAAATGGTGCCCGATCAGACGTTGAAGCGGAACTCAGACCACCAAGCCGGGGGTCTGGAGTGACGGATCAGGAACCCCTGCGCACCAGGGGAATCACTTCCCGTCGTCTGTCATCAGTCAGCGCCTGTCGCCATGATCGTGTGGAACATCCGTGTACCGAGCGGGCCCGGTGCGACGCTCCGACGCTCCGACATGGCGAACGGGCCAGGCGGCCGACGCGCCCGGTGGGGTGCCGACCGGAGGGAGGCGGGGCCCCGTCCGGCGCGCGGCGGGACCGGCCCGGCACGGTCGGCGTGGCGCGTGCGGCGAGTGCGGCGCCACAAATCTCTCGGCAATCGTCACGTGACGATCGATCGGATGCCGGTGAAGATCTCTTCGCACAGTCCGGGCTGAGCTGGTCTCCTCCGTCGGTCGGGCAGGCTCTGCCCTACCCCGGGTTCTCCCGGGCGGGCAAGCCCGCCAGCGTTCCCGACCCCGGGCTCACATGGCCGCAACGATCCGTGACCACACTTGTACGATGTGCGGTCATGTGTGACCGGGGGAGCCACCGGTCAAGCCGCGCGGGCTTGCGCGCCCGGGAGGTTCCGGGGTAGCCCTCGGGTGCCCGAACGGCGGGGGAGACCAGCGGACCCAGCCACCCCCCACCCACCGAGACGAACAGATGTTCCCGTCACCTCCGGAGAGAGGGCCGGGGTTCGGGGCGGAGCCCCGTTGCTCTTCACACCAGCGGCCGGTACCCGCGAGAGGTACCGGCCGCTTCGCGTTGCCCGCGCGGGCCCGAAGGGCCCCCTTGAACAAGTACGGAAAGTTGGCACAGCCCCCGGCACCGAGCTGATCACTCGGCGCTGACGTCGTATAGCAAGACGTGACGATCGCCAGGCAGGATCACGACGTAGACCTCGATCGGCCGGTCATCCTGGTCGAAGCTGGTTCGGACCAACCGGCCGACGGGAACCCCGGGCGCCAGGTGCAGCTTGGCGGACTCCTCGGCAGTCGGCATGCGCCAGGTGATCTCGTCCTCGTATCGCGTTGGAATGTGGCCGAGATCTTCAAGGACCTGGTCCGTGCCCTCGACAACGTCCGCAGGGTTCATGATCTTACTTCCGTCAACGATGTCGAGTGGGTAGTAGCTGTCCCCTAGCTGCAGCGGCTCGTCGTTCGCGTACATCACCCGGCGACGTACTCCGACCAACTGATCTGAGCCCACGGCCAGGTGGGCTGCGATTTCCTCGCCGGCCGGGACGACTTCCGTCGTACTGACCTGTCTCGGTACCTTCCCCTGCGCCTCGACCTGCTGGCCGAAAGTGTCTCGCCGCCGGTCCGCTTCGAGCCGCTTGCGACGGGAACCAGTGAGCGATGCGTAGTACTTCATCGGTGGCTCTGGTCGAACGAAGCTCCCAAGGCCCCGCTTAGAGATCAGCAGGCCCTCGGTCCGCAGCAGGTTCAGCGCCAACCGGACCGTGTTACGGCTGGTCGAGTGCTGCTCAGCAAGTTCAGCTTCCGTGGGGATCTGAGCGCCTGGCGCCAGTTCGCCGGAGCGGATCTGCTCGCGAAGTACCGCAGCTAGCTGGTGGTACAGCGGGCGCGGGTCCGCTGGATTGAAGATCACTTTTGTCCCTTCACCTGCCCTCCACCTGCATGGTTGTACCCACAGGCTAACAACCCTTGACACCCGAGCGGGGCGTCGTGTATCAATGGAGTTGTTGGTACAACCCAACAACGGTGAGACGGGGAGGCAACCCCAGCTCACCGGGGCAAGGCCCCGGGCCTTCTGGCATGAAGAAGGCCCGGGTGGGAGGCAACCCACACCGGGCCAGACGCGACCTTGACATCGCTCGTTGAGCGTACAGCGTCTGTGCACGTCGTGGTGCCTTCCGCACTCCTTGGTGCGCCCCTGGCTGCGGTTGGGGGCTGATCGGAAGGACAGCGCTGTGAGGAAGAAGGATCTCGCCGACGCGATCAAGACGGCGCGGGAGATGGCCGCGTTGAACCGCGCCGACGCCGACGACCAGGACTACGACGAGCGGGACCGCTACGGTGCCGCGCAGGCCGCGTTCGGTCAGGACTGCGTCATCCGGGTGTTCACCGACCTGCTTGAGAGCGGGCGGTAAGCGCCATGGCCCGCACGAAGACCAGGACCGCCAGCGGCGAGCGGATCACGGACACGACCACCGGACGCACCGGCCGCACCCGCAACATGGGTGGGGGTCTCGGGTGGAGTCTCGGGTCCAGCTTCGGCCCGTGCGACCCCGACGGCCGGGCCACCGGCCCCCAGTTCACCACGGTCACCTGGGACGACGGCACCGAGGACGTCGTCCTCGACGACACCCTGGACCGCGACTGATGGCCGCCACCCTCACCCCCGCGGCCCCCGCCCGGACCGACCGGCAGATCATCGCCCTGCACGCGGCGGTGAGCCTGCTGCAACGCCTCGGGGGCATCGCTGCCCTGGTGGTGTCCGTGCACGCCGACTGGGCGCCGGACTTCCCCGTCAGCGTCGACGCGCAGATCAGCGTCCACGAGGCCGACCCCGGCCCCGGCGACGCTGCCCGCTTCGACCGGCTCGTCGCCGCCGCCGTGGCGTTGAACGCCCCGATCACCCGCGAATGGGCCACCAGCGACCAGCAGGCCTTCGCCCTCACCGGCGTGCGCATCGACACCGTGCCGGTCCACCTGTGGGCCGTGTTCACCGACCCCGACGTGATCGCCCGTGCGCACGCGCTGGCCGCGCTGAACGGAGGTTCCCCGATGACTATCAGCGACACCATCGCCGCCTACCGCACCTCCGGCAAGGCCCTGCGTGCGATGGACCGCGGCCCCCGCCCGACTCGGAACTTCGGAGCAACAGAGAAGGCATACGCCTTCCATAACGCCACCCGGTCCCGGATGGCTGGCCTCCTGGCCGATGCCGGCCGCGGGGACCTGGTGCACGCCCTCATCGACGTCGAGACCCTGCCCGCGCGGATCACCGACAGCCCCGGGCCCCGACCCGAACTGCGCCAGCGTCTGAAGGCCGCCCGCGCCACCCTCCGCGCCGCCCAGAACCAGCAGAACCCACCCCCGTTCTTGCACCGCCGGCCGGCAGGCACCCGGACCGGTGAGCTGTGACCGCCCCCTACCTGGCGCCCGCCCCGGCCCGTCTCGGCCGGCAGACCGCCGCTCTGCACGCGGCAGCGACGCTGCTGGAGTGGCTCGGCCACCTCGGGGTGCTCAACATCGCCGTCCACGCCGACTACGCCCCGGGTCTCCCAGTCGAGATCGACGCCCAGATCGGCATGGTCACCGAGGACGACGACGACCAGGGCGACCAGGTCCGCCTGGACCGGCTCAACGCCATCTCCGTGCTGCTCGGCCTGCCGATCCGCCGCGAGTGGACCAGCGGCAGCATGCACGCCTTTGCCCTTCCCCGCTTCGACGTCGACACCGTGCCGGTCCACCTGTGGACCGCGTTCACCACCCCCGACGTCATCACCCGCGCCGACGCCCTCACCACCGAGGTCCGGCGCTAACCACCCCCCTCTCGCGCACCGGCCGGCTGTCTCCCGCGCGGCCTGCCGGCCGGTGCGCCCCCTCCGGCCTGCCTGGAGCGCCCCCATGACCGTTCCCACCCTGCTCGCCCCCGACCCCGACCCCAGCCCGTACCTGCCGGTGCTGCACGACCTGTCCGCCGCCGGCTACGTCGAGTTCCACCGGGCGTTGGGTCAGGCCCGCGACATGGTCGCCGCCTTCCAGCAGATCGCCGCCGACTCTCGCTGCAGCCCGGCCGAACGCACCTGGGCGGCGCTGACGGCGGCCAACCAGCAGGCCGCCATCCGGCCCTTCGCCGCCCTCATCGGCGACCGGACCGAACTCGACGCCCTGTGGGCCCTCGACGAACCGACCCCCTGACCACGCCGCCACCACCCCTGTTCCATGCCACCGCCCCGGCGCGACCGGCTCACGCCGGGGCGGTGGCCCCACCCGTTCCCGAGCCTTTGGAGGACGCCATGTCCGACACCATCACCAGCCCCGCCGACCCGCTGGCGGGCCTGCCCCCGCTGATCTCGGTGGAACGCACCGCGGAAGTCATGGGCTTCTCACGCGCGTCGGCCTACCGCTACGCCAAGGCCGGGCACCTGCCCACCCGGCGTATCGGCGGACGGATCTTCGTCATCACCGCTGACCTGCGTGGCCTGCTCGTGGCCGACACCCCCGCCGGCACGGTCGCCTGATGTGCCCGGGGGTCTGCCGGTGCCACGCGGAAGTCACACGGCCCCACGGGCGCACGCCCGGAACTCACGCCGTCGCGCGCCACCGGCAGCCCCACCCGGACCCGCCGCCTTACCGCGGCCCCGCCGACCCGGCCCCGCAGGGTCCACCGGCACCCGCCGCTGGCCGAACCCACTGAGGAAGTCACGGCCACTCACGCC
>Ga0207641_10004517_pt1 | contig 12026 bp, 13 predicted proteins | sample KBSSwiS62_FD_184306 | JGI IMG/M metagenome (GOLD analysis project Ga0207641, IMG submission 184306) | Switchgrass rhizosphere microbial communities from Kellogg Biological Station, Michigan, USA - KBS Switchgrass S6-2 (SPAdes) (version 2) | ecosystem: Host-associated > Plants > Roots >... | reverse complement strand
CCTCGTCAAGGTCAACCAGATCGGCACCCTCACCGAGACCCTGGAGGCGATCCGAATGGCCCGCGAGGCTGGCTACACCGCGGTCATCTCGCACCGCTCCGGAGAGACCGAGGACACGACGATCGCCGACCTCGCCGTCGCCACCGGCGCCGGTCAGATCAAGACCGGGGCGCCGTCGCGCTCGGACCGGGTGGCGAAGTACAACCGCCTGCTGCGGATCGAGGAGGAGCTCGGCTCCGCCGCCGAGTTTCCCGGCCTGAACGCATTCGTCCAAGCTGGACGGCGCGCGTGACGCTTCGCATCTCGGCGTCCTCAGTCGCTCGCGTGCGAAGCGCGCCACGCTCCCTGGGTCCTTGATCTGCTCGGTCACGCGCACCCCCAGCAGGGAGGATTGTGTGATCGCGCCTCAAAAGAACAACCGTGGCACGACGTCCAGCACCTCGGCGGCGCCCGGCCCAGCGGCGGGGTGCCAGCCGCATCAAGTGGGACCGGATCGGCCGCATCGCCCTCGTCGTCGTCCTCTTCGCGGTCGGCTACTCCTACCTGAACCCGGCGATCGACTTCGTCAAGACCTACACGGCGACGACCGCCGCCAAAGCCCAGTTGCACGAACTCCAGCACGAGAACACCAGGCTGCACGAACAGGTCAAGTCGGCCGACGACCCGCTCGTCGTCGACCGGCGCGCCCGCGGGCAGGGGATGGTCGCCGAAGGCGAGACCCCGATCGTGATCCGCGGCAACAACGGCTGAGAGGCCTACTGAGGCCCGCTGATGCTTAGTTTCGGCTCCTACCTCCTGGGAGCCGTCGAGCTCGCCGCAGTCGCCCTCTCAGTCGGTTTCAGCGCCTATCGGCTGCGGGGACGCCTCCTTCCTGCCTGGCACGGCGCTCCGGCGCGACTGGTCGAGGTGATCGTGGCCGTCGCCCTGATCACCTGGATCGCGGAGATCCTCGGCACTTTCGGGCTGTTCTACGCGGGCCTTGTGGTTGCCGCTTCTGCGTTGTGCGCAGTCGTCTCGGCGCTGGTGCTCTCTGCGGGGGGCGGCGGTGGGGCGGGGGCCCCCCGCGGCGCGGAGGCGCGTCCGGTGCCGAGGACCGTGGGCGATGCCGCACCGACAGGACCCGCCGGCCAGAGCGGCTGGCGGCTGCTGATCATGGTCGGGGTTGTCGCCCTGGTCGTAGGGCACTGGGCCATAACGACGAAGCATGCGCTGGACAGAGGGATTTTCAACTTCGATTCGCTGTGGTACCACCTGCCATTCGCTGCCGACATGGCGCAGAGCCACTCCGTGACCGGGATGCACCACGTCGACACGGTGTTCACGAACTGGTTCTACCCGCAGAACTCGGAGCTGCTGCACGCCGATGGGATGCTGCTGATCGGGCGGGACACGCTCTCGTTGTTCCTCAACTACGGGTGGCTGGCAATCGCGTTCCTGGCTGCCTGGTGCGTCGGCAGGCCGTACGGGCGGGGGGACCTGAGCGTTGTGGCCGCCGCGATTCTGCTTGAGGCCCACGTGCTGGTGGTGCGGGAGCCGGCGGCGGCCAAGAACGATCTGATGGCGGCGGCGCTGACGCTGGCGGCGATCGCGATCCTGGTCACCGCCTGGCACCTGGTCCGCGACAAGGAGGGCAAAGGCTCGTTACCGGTTGGCTGGCCGCTGGCTGCCGCTGGGCTCGCGATCGGGCTGGCCGCTGGGACCAAGGTGACGGCGCTGGCGATGGCGGCGGCGCTGAGCGTGGCGGTGATCGTGCTGGCACCGGTGGGGAGGCGCTGGGTGGCTGCCGCCTGGTGGTTCGTGCCGGCGCTGCTGGCCGGGGGCTTCTGGTACCTGCGCAACCTGGTCGTCGCCGGCAACCCGCTGCCCGCGGTCGAAAGCCTGGGGCCGATCTCGCTGCCGCACCCGCAGCGGCTGCAGATCGGCAGGCCCGACTTCAGCATCGCCCACTACGCGACCGACACCGGCGTCTGGCGCCACTACTTCGCCCCCGGTCTGCACGACGCCTTCGGCGCCCTCTGGCCACTGGTGGTCGGGGGAGCGATCCTGGCGGCGCTCCTGGCTCTGCTGAAGGGGCGAGACCGCGTCATCCGCGCGATCGGGGCGGTCGTCCTCTTCGGCTTCCTCGCCTATCTGGTCACCCCGCTCAGCGCCGCCGGTGCCGACGGCGCCCCGGTCGCCTTCGGGATCAACCTCCGCTACGTCTACGGCGCCGTGCTGGCGGGGCTGGCGCTGGTGCCGTTGCCACGCCTCTTCGACGACCGCCGCCGCCAGTGGTGGCTGCTGGGAGCGCTGCTGGTCGTGCTCCTGGTCAGCGACCGCGCCGACAGCGCCGCCCACGACCCGGCCCGGGTCTTCGCGCTGGCGCTGGTCGTGCTCGCCGTCCTCATCCCGGCAGGGTTGCTGCTGGCGCGGGGGAGGGGCGCCAGCCGCGGCATCGTCGCCGCGGGCTTCGCGGTCCTCGCCTTGGCCGTGGTCGCGATCGGCTACCCGCTGCAGCGCCACTACCTCGACCAGCGCTTCCGCAACGAGGTCGCCGCCGAAAGCATCCCCGGTATGCACCTCGACTCCGCCTATCGCTGGGCTCGCGGCCTCGAGGACGGCCGGATCGGCCTCGCCGGCACCAGCGCCGGCTTCGCCCAGTACGGCTTCTACGGCACCGACCTCTCGAACCGGGTCGTCTACCTCGGGGAAGACGGTCCGCACGGAGCCTTCAACGCGATCCCGACCTGTCGCGGCTTCCGCGCCGCCGTCAACGCCGCCGACCTGGACTACCTGGTCACCGCCCCCTTCCTCAACTTCCTCCACCCTGGCGACCCGATCCCCTCGCCCGAGGCGCGCTGGCTGCGCGGGGAGGGCGCCGTCTCACCGGTCCTGCGCAGCGGCCCGGTGACCGTCTGGAAGGTCCGCGGCAATCTCGACCCGTCGGCCTGTTCGACCCGCAACGCCCCGCTGCGCGAAATCCCCGATACCGGCACTGGGTAATCTCGGGCCGATGGGCTACCCGCTCGCCAACGCGCTGTTCCAGTGGGAGGAGGGCTACCGCGAGCTGCAGGCGCTGCGCGACCCCCGCGCCCGCCGCCTCGCCGACCGCTTGGTCGGGGCGATCCGGGACGAGTTGCGCCGCCGCATCGGCGTCACCTTCACCGCCGCCGAGCTCGCTGACCTCTACGCCCGCGGCACCGACTGGTGCCTGCAGATCGCGATCGACGTGGCGCCGGCGGCCGAGGGCGACGCCCAGTCGCTGGCCGACGCCGCCTTCTGGCTCTACCTCCGAGGAGCCGGCGACTTCGCCGGCGGCAAGCAGCTAGTCGTCTGAGTCGGAGTCCGAGCCGGAGTCGTCTGACTCGGGCGCGGGGGAGCCGGCGCGGCGGATGACGATCTGGTCGGCGTCGATGCGGACCGTGACCTCGCGCTTGCCGGCCCAGTGCTCGGCGTACACGGGGTTGTCTTTGACCGCGGGGTCGAGCCAGAGACCGTAGCCGTCGCTCTCGCCGTGGTCGAAGGTCGCCTCGAGCTCTTTGCGGCGGCCGCGCCCACCGCGGCGGCCACGGCGGCGGCGGCGTTTGGGACGGTCGCCCGCGGGTCCGCGCTCGGAGTCGCCCGACCCCTCGTCGCCGTCCTCGTCCTCGTCGTCCTCCTCGACATCCTCCTGCTCGGCGGCAGCGGCCTCGATCTCGGCTTCGATCTCGTCGCGGAGGTCGATTTCGCTGGAGCCGGCGTTCTCGTCGTCGGCGGAGAGGTCGTACTGCTTGCGGAACTCGCGCAGCTCGGTGGCGCTGATTTCCAGCTGGTGCGCGATCCAGGCGTCCGTGCGCCCCTGGTGCACCCAGGCGCGGATCTGGTTCAGCTGCGGCTTCAGTGAGCGTCTGGCCATCGGCGGGCGAGTCTATTCAAGAGAGGCGGTCGTCGGCGGTTAGGCCATCAGAAAGGCGAGCGCCTCGAACATCGCGACGACGACGACGACGACGGTGACGGTGAGGCAGACGGCGAGGACGCTGAAGCGAACCTTGCTCTCCTGCTCGGTGCGATTGATTTTGCGCGCGCGCGAACGGTTGGCGGCGCGCCTGCGCAGCTGCTCGCGCCGGCGGCGCTCCAGTGAGGTCTCCTGCTCGAAGGCGTTCTCGAACTGGGAGATGCTTTGTCGCATTCGCATAGAAAAGGGGCCCGGGGGCCGCGGGCACCGTAGCAAAGCATCTTGCAAAACTCACCCCGCGCTCACGGTTCACAGGCACCCCAGAGGCCGCGCCCGAGCCGGGCCGCACGCAGCTCCAGGCGCCCAAAAAGGGGCTCGTAGCGGGTATTTGGGGCGATCGCCAGGGTCCGCGCGAAGCCCTTACGCACGAGTTCGGCATTGACGAACCTGTGACCGATGTACACGTAAGCGAGCAGGCGCCCGTAGACGTCGCGGCGCTCGACCCCGAAGACCAGTCGCGCCCGCCGGTGCTCCGCCAGGCGGTGGTTGAAATCCGAGGCGCGGTGCCCGAAGCACTGCACCGGCGTCCCCGGCTTGACCGTCTCCGGGGTGTCGACCCCGATGTAGCGGACGTCCTCCAAGGCGCCGTCGATCCGCGCTTCGATCGTATCGCCGTCGACCGCGCGGACGACGTAGGCATGGGCGCTCGCGGGCGCGTGGCCGGGCCGGCCGATCTGCTCCCACGGCCGCAGCAGCACGATGGCGGCGAGCAGCAGCAGCACGACGCTGCCGATCCGACCACCTCTGCCCGCTCTCGCCGCCACCCGCACCCAAGGGCGCGGATGGCGGCGGCTCTCCCCCGGAGCGCGGGCGCTATCCCTGAGCCAGGAAGGTGATGCCGCTGAGCGGGATCGAGCCCACTTCGGTTTCGGTTGCGTAGACAGCCCCGCTGAGGTCGATTCCGCCCAGTTCGGTGCCGGTGCCACCGATCAGCACACCCCGGTCACTCGCCTGTTCGTAGGTGAGCAGCATTCCCGGGGCGGGCCGGTATCCGGGCGGGAGGACGAACATCAGGCCCGGGGCCGAACCTTCTTTGCCGGCGGTCACGACCCCTTCGAGATGGACGACGCCCTCGTGGTCCTTATAGAAGCCCGCCGGCTGGAAGGCAGCGCTCGGTCCCGGCGCCGCCCGGTTGACGCTGCCGCTGAGGAAGGGCGGCTCCCCCGGGGCGCCGACGAGACGGATCGGTCCCGCCGCTGGGATGCTGGAAGCGCTGTCGGCAGTCAGGGCGTGATCGGAGTTGGTGGCCGTGCCGGCGTGAGTGGCGCTCTCCGCGGAGGTCGCGTGAGTCGCCGTCTCGGCGGAGCCTGCCTTCGTCGCTGACGCCGCGGTGGCCGCCGCGGGCACGGTGCCGAGCGTCGAGAGCTTGATGTCGCCGCCTTCCAGCGAGCCCTGCTTGACCTTGGCGCCGGTCACGGCGCTGTTCTTCAGCTGCTTGGTGCCGACGCTGTTGTTAGGCAGCTTCGACGCCGCGTAGCCGGTGCCCGCCATCGCCACCACCAGCGCAACGACGGCGACGACCAGTGCCGGCGACGGTCGGGGAAATCGGACTCCTGACATTTGCTTCTCCCTCTCAGAATGGGCAGCGACGTACGAGCGGGGAAAGCTAGCGGCGGCCCGAGGGGCCGCCGCTAAGAAGGACGAACGACTTACTTAGGACTGGGAAGGCGCTACGGGGTGCGGCGCACGTTGGCGAGCAGCGAGGCCTTGATCTCCTCGACGATCGCCAGCGCCTCGTTCCACTCGCGCTGCCAGACGTTGCGCCCGAAGATGACGCCGCTGCCGCCGGCCTCCATCACCTCGCGGGTGTTGGTGAGGACGGTCTCGTCGTCGGTCTTGGAGCCGCCGGAGAGGACGACCAGGGCGCGGCCGGCCGATTCGACGCACTGGCGGATCGCCTCCGCCTGGTCGACCTGCATCTCGTTGTAAGGAGCGGGGGCGTCCTTGTCCTTGCCCGGGTCGATCTTCGGCATGTTGAGCTTGACGATGTCGGCGCCCATCTCCATCGCCATCCGCGCCGCGTAGTCGATCGCGTAGAAGGAGTTGGCGCTGCCCTTGGCGTCGACGTTTTCGCCGCGCGGGTAGGACCAGATCACCAGCGGCATCCCAAAGCGGTCGCATTCCTGGCGCACCTGGCGCAGCTGGGCGAGGTCCTCGTCCTGGCGCGGGGAGCCGACATAGAGCGTGTAGCCGATCGCGTCGGCGCCGAGCCGGACGCCGTCCTCGACGCTCGAGTTGCAGGAGGAGAACGACTTGGCCGAGGAGGGGATGTCGGTCTTGCCGTTGACCTTGAGGATCAGCGGCACCCGGCCGGCGTAGTCGGGGTAGTACTTCTCGGCCATCCCGATCTGGCAGGCGAGGGCCGAGTAACCGGCCTCGGCGGCGAGCCGGAACTGGTAGTCGGGGTCCTTCGACGCCGGGTTGGGGAAGAAGTCGCGGGGGCCGTGCTCGATCCCCTGGTCGATCGGCAGCAGCATCAGGGTTCCGTTGCCGGGACCGAACTCGAACAGCAGGCGGTGCAGTCGGGCACGTTTGCCTGGCGGCAGGGTCGCGAGCAGCGATTTCTGCTCGGTCAGGCTCTTCAGCTCCACGTGTAATTCCTCCTCGAAGACGGGTGTCCCCGGAGTATGCCACCGCAAACGGAGGCGGGGCGCGGGACAAGGGGGTTATTCTCGAAGGACTATGAGCGAGACTGAGCTCAGCGTCATCTGCAAGAACTGCGGCTCCGAGGTCAGTCCCTACGTAACCGAGTGCCCCTACTGCGGCACCAGGTTGCGCAAGCGGGCGCCGAAGCTGGAGCGGCGCGACGGCGCCCTCGAGGCGCAGCGCCCGCGCCGCCGCTGGACCCGCTCCCGGCGACCCGCCCGGTCCGGCGCGCCCAGGCCCTTCCGCCCCTACGCGACGCTGGCGGTGATCCTCGCCTCGGCGGCACTGCTGCTGATCCAGATCGCCACCGGGCACCCGCTCTCCAGCTTCGGCGCCCTGGTGATCCCGCTCGACGACGAGTGGTGGCGCTACCTCACCGCCCCCTTCGCCTATCTCAACCTCGGCTACATGTTCATCGTCGGGTTGGCGCTGGCGATCTTCGCGACCGGGGTCGAGCGCCGCCTCGGCAGCGTCCCGACCGCGGTTCTGCTGGTCGCCTGCGGCGCCCTCGGGATGCTGGCCGCCAGCGCCGTCGCCAACGCCCAGGACCACTTCACCGTGATCGCCGGCGGCAACGGCATCGCCCTCGGCGCCGTCGCCGCCTGGTTCGCGATCCGCCGCGCCGAGGCCCACCGGACGATCGCCGAGGAGTACGACGTGATCGGCGTCGTCGTCTGCGCCGCGGTCCTGATCGCGCTGCCGCTGTTCGCCGAAACCGCGGACCTGGTCGCCGGCCTGGTCGGCGGTGTGGTTGGTGGCCTCGCCGGCCTGGTCGCCGTCGCCGTGCGGCCCTCCGAGTAACTAGGCTGAGCCGGTGCCCGACGAGAAGGAGCTCGAGGCCGCGATCGAGCGGCTGCTCGATCCCGAGCGGTTCTCCGCCGCCGAACGCGTCGTCGCCCAGGCGGCGCCGCAGTTGCAGAAGGTGCTGGCCAGCGCCCTCGCGGAGGGAGGCTGGTTCGGCGAGCCGCACGAAGCCGAGGCGCTCAAGGCCGCGACCGTCCCCGGCCCCGACGAGCGCATCGCCGCCGTCCGCGCCCTGCTCGCCGAGGAGGCGCGGATGGGGATGATGGTTGGAGTCGCCGTCGGCTGGGCACTTAAGGAAGAGATGACCGACCCCACGCACCGAGAGGGAGAGCGCTGAAGATGGAGATCAAGTTTCACGGCCAGTCCTGCTTCGAGCTGAGCGACGGCGGCACGACGCTGCTGATCGACCCGTTCCTCAAGCCCAACAACCCGGCCGCGGTGGCGACGGCGGACGAGGTCGAGCCGACCCACATCGCCCTCTCCCACGGTCACGCCGACCACATGGCCGACGCGGTCCCGGTCGCCAAGCGCACCGGCGCCCACTGCATCGCCATGGTCGAGCTGGCGAACTGGCTCGAAGGGCAGGGCGTGGAGAACGTCAGCGATCCCAACTTCGGCGGCACCGTCAGCTTCGAGGGCGGCTCGGTCAAGCTCGTGCCGGCCTGGCACACGAACACGATTCCCGGCTCCGAAGAGGCTCCCTACAGCGCCGAGCTCGGCATCGTCATGGGCCCCGCCGCGGGCCTGATCGTCAAGCTCGGCGGCAAGACGATCTACCACGCCGGCGACACCTGCCTCTTCGGCGACATGAAGCTGATCGCCGAACGCGACCCGGTCGACATCGCCCTGCTGCCGATCGGCGGCCATTACACGATGGATCGCCATGACGCCATCGTCGCGGCCCAGTTCGTCGGCGCCGGCACCGTGATCCCGATGCACTACGACACCTTCCCCCCGATCGAGACCGACGCGGGCGCCTTCAAGGCCGATGTCGAGGCCCAGACGTCAGCCCGGGTGGTGCTGCTGAAACCGGGGGAGACGCACAGCGCCTGAGCGACCGGCGCGCCGAAGCGCCGCGAGCGCGGGCTAGGGAAGCAGTTCGGAAGCGGCCGAGCCGGTTTCGCCGTCGCCGGATTCAGAGCCGGCGGGCGGCGGCGATTCGGCGGGCGGCGCTGCTTCCGGAGCCGGTTCGGCAGCGGGGGCGGGCGGCGGCGGAGGCGGCGCGCTGCCGACGGTGACGACGACGGTGCTGCCGCCGCTGTGGACGCCGGGGGTCGAGCCGACGGGCGGGGTCGCGACGTTGACGGCTTCGACGGCGGGGTCGCCGGCGCTGATCGTTTCCTCACCGGCGTTGGACTGCCCGGCCGCTTCCTCGCCGGTTGCGGGCGGGGTGGGAGTGGGTTCGGTCACGGGGGCCTCCGGAGCGGCTTCGGTGGCGGCCGGCGGTGGGGTCGTCGCCTCGGGCGCGCTCGCGGCGACCGTCGGTGCGCTCACCTGGGCCGGCGCGATCGCGGGGCCGGTCGGCTGGGAGCTCTGGATGTGGGCGACCCTGGGTGCGGGCGGATCGACCGGGGTGCCTGCGTTCTGCGTCACGTCGGCGACGCCGGCGGTGAGCACGACCCCGGCGACGACGCCGGCGACGGCCTTGGTGCCGATCGCGCCGCCGATCGCGCCGATGCCACCGGCGGCGCTGCCGCCCCCGAGTGCGGCGCCGACGCCCCCGACCGCGCCCGCTCCGGCGGCGCCGCCTGCAGCGGCGCCCGCGCCCGCGGCGCCGGCCGTCCCGGCACCGCCGGCGCTACCGAGACCGAGCTTGGAGGCGATGAAGCCCTTGAGGGCGAACAGGCCGCCGACCGGGAAGAGGGCGGCGAGGGCCTTCTCGTTGGAGCGGACCTGGGAGCGGAAGTCGGAGCACTCCTCGCATTCGCGGACGTGGCGGCGGACCGGGCCGGAGACCTTGCGCAGGCCCTCGGCGGCTTCGGAGAGCTCGACGTGGACCTCGCCGCAGGTGAGCAGCCGCGCCTGGCTGGCCTCGGCCAGCGAGATCCGCGCCCGCACCAGCAGCGACTTGACCGAGGGCACGGTGGTCTCCATCGCGGCGGCGATCTCCTCGTAGGAGAGGGCGTCAATCTCGCGCAGCAGCAGGGCCGAGCGCTGGGTCTCGGGAAGCTTCTTGACGTCGACCAGGAGCTGACGGAACTCCTCGCGGTTGTGGACCCGCTCGGCGGTCGAGGAGGCTTCGACGGCGGGCACCATGTCCATCGATTCCTGGGCGTCGGCGGTCGGTTTGCGCAGGTGGTTGAGGCAGCGGTTGCGGCAGATCCGGTAGAGCCAGGGGCGCAGGTTGATATCGCGCTCGTCGCGCAGCATCGCTTTGTAGGCGTTGACGAAGACCTCCTGCAGCACGTCCTCGGCGTCCTCGGTGGAGCCGAGCATCTGCCGGCAGAAGCCGAGCAGGCGGCCCTGGTAGCGGTCGACGATCGTGTCGAAAGCGCCCGGGTTGCCGCTGCGCACCATCGCCACCAGCTTCTCGTCGCCCTGGAGCTTGAGCAGGGGAGAGCGGCGGGCTAGAAGTCCGCGGCGACCGGCGTGCGTTAGGGCTGAAGCCTCCAAGCTCTCCTCCAGGGAAGGCGTTGTTTCCAGTACTAAGGACACCGTAACAGCGGCGGAGTTGCGCACCGGGAACATTTAATGCGGTTTTATGCGTCTGCAGGCGGGATACCATCGCCTGGCCCGGGTGGCGAAACTGGCAAAAGCGGCGCCCTTAAAAGGCGCTGCCCCGTAAGGGGCTTGCGGGTTCGAGTCCCGCCCCGGGCACTCCTTATAGGCTCAGTCGATGGAGGCGCACGGCGGGCGCATCGTCGCCCAGGTTCTGAAGTCGAGGGGCGTGAGCCATCTCTTCACGTTGTCGGGGGGACACCTGTTCTCCATATACGACGGCTGTAAAGAGGAGGGCATCGGGATCCTCGACGTCCGCCACGAGCAGACCGCCGTCTTCGCCGCCGAGGGAATGGCGAAGGCGACACGGGGGCTGGGCGTGGCGGCGCTGACCGCGGGGCCCGGGGTGACCAACGGGCTCAGCGCGATCGCCGGCGCCCAGGCGAACAACTCGCCGGTCGGAGTCCTGGGCGGGCGGGCACCGGAGATGCGCTGGGGCTCGGGCTCGCTGCAGGAGATCGATCACCTCCCCTTCGTGGCGCCGCTGGTCAAGTCGGCGGCGACGGTGAAGGAGCCGGGCCTGATCGCGGCGATGACCGCGGCGGCGCTGGACCTGGCCGCGGCGGCGCCGAGCGGGCCGACCTTCGTCGACTACCCGATGGACGTCGTCTTCAGCGAGGCCGAGGTGGAGGTGCCGGCGCTGCCGGCCGCGGCCGCGGCCGAGCCGGCGGCGGGGGTCGAGGAGGCGGCGGCGCTGCTGGCCGCGGCCGAGCGGCCGGCGATCATGGCCGGCACCGGCCTCTACTGGGGCCACGGCGAGGGCGAGCTGCGAGCCCTGGCCGAGGCGCTCGGCATCCCGGTCTTCCTCAACGGCCTCGGCCGCGGCTGCCTGCCGGCGGACCACGAGCTCGCCTTCAGCCGCGCCCGCGGGGCGGCGCTGCAGGGCGCCGACGTCGCCCTGGTGATCGGGGTGCCGATGGACTTCCGGCTCGGCTTCGGCGGCAGCTTCGGCGAGGAGACGAAGATCGTGCGCCTCGACGTGGCCCCGAACGAGCTCAGCGCCAATCGCGCTCCCGCCCTCGACCTGGTCGGCGACGTGCGGGCGAGCCTGGCGGCGATCCGGGAGACGGCGGGCGGGGGAGAGCCGCGGACCGGGCCCTGGCTGGAGAGCCTGCGCGCCGTCGAGGCGGAGAAGCGCGCCGCCGAGCAGGAGGAACTGAACGACTCGCGCTCGCCGCTGCACCCGGTCCGCATATATCGCGAGCTCGGCGAAGTCCTCGACCGCGACGCGATCGTCGTCGGCGACGGCGGCGACTTCGTCTCCTACGCCGGCCGCCACATCGACACCTACGAGCCGGGCTGCTGGATGGACCCGGGCCCGTTCGGCTGCCTCGGCGCCGGCCCCGGTCAGGCGATCGGCGCCAAGGTCGCGCACCCGGACCGCCAGGTCTGTCTCCTGCTCGGCGACGGGGCTTTCGGCTTCGCCGGGATGGAGTTCGACACTTTGGCGCGTCACGGGCTCGGTGTGGTCGGCGTGATGGGCAACAACGGGATCTGGGCGCTCGAGCATCACCCGATGAAATTCCTCTACGGATACTCCGTCGCGGCGGAGCTGCGGCCGGAAACGCGCTACGACGAGCTGGTCGAATCGCTGGGCTGCGACGGCATCCTCGTGCGCGACCCGAGCGAGCTGCGGCCGGCGCTCGAGCGGGCCTTCGAGTCAGGCCGGCCGACCCTGGTCAACGTCCTCACCGATCCCGAGGTCGTCTACCCGCGCAAGTCAAATCTGGCTTGAACAAGCCAGATTTCGGTGTAGCGGTCGGCTGAGAGCCGGGTCTGGCCGCAGAACGAGAATCGGCCACCATCGCTGGCGGCCGATTCAAGCTGGTCCCTCAGGACGGGCAGGGGTACGTCTTCAGGGACCATGTGTATTCGATGGGCTCAG
>Ga0207641_10004515_pt1 | contig 12028 bp, 7 predicted proteins | sample KBSSwiS62_FD_184306 | JGI IMG/M metagenome (GOLD analysis project Ga0207641, IMG submission 184306) | Switchgrass rhizosphere microbial communities from Kellogg Biological Station, Michigan, USA - KBS Switchgrass S6-2 (SPAdes) (version 2) | ecosystem: Host-associated > Plants > Roots >... | reverse complement strand
GCCATTATCCACAGAGCGCAGAATACCTGCCCCGTAATAAGAATCCAGCGCGTCATTGGGGTCACCGGTCCCCGCAAGGACGACACCTGTCCCGCCGGGCTGAACGGTAACTGCGCCGATGCTGATGGAGCCATATCGGAGGCTGTCGAATGGTGAGGACGCATCAGTCAGCGGGTTGAAGATAACTTCGCCGGATGATGCGGCATTCTGCGATGCCCAGACGCCGCCACCGGTTGTGCCGACATACACGCGATTGCCGGTGACGTCTGCGGGATCGATCGCAATCGAGGAAACCCGCCCGGTCACCACTCCATAATTGGGCGTCATCACTCCCGTTGGACCAAGCGGCTGCCACACTGCAGTCGGGGCGGGAGTCGCCAGAGGCTTTAACGATGAGGCCATTGGACGCACAGACATTGTGCGCTGATCCCGTTGTCCCGACCAACCTCGATGCTGAAGGAAGCGTCGAGCTTGCGCGACGCGTGGCGGCGTCGACGGCGCGGCCGATGGCACCGAAACCTGTGCAGCACCAGTTGGAATCGCGAGCATGGCGAGTAGAAAAACCGCCATACGACTGCGGCCGATGGTGGAGAACGAAATCCGACGTGTCAGACATTGCTCAACTGCCGAAACCGTCACGCGCTCACAGGGTCCGATTCCTGCCTCCCACACTGATCGTCCGAGGGAAGCTATGCGAAATCCAATGGAATTAGCCAGCGCGGAGCATGCAGTTTCCGGGATTGATAATGCGTCCCATTTTAGGACGGTGCATGAAGTGGAGAGATGTGATGACCGCTACATATCGCTGTGAAATGGAATGGCTTCAGAAGAGCATCGCGGTAGTGCTGCAGTTTTGCGCTATGTATGCTTTCGAGTCGAACTTCCTGGACGTCGAAGCACCTGACATCGGGCGGATCAGACCAAAGATAGGACGGTTGAACCACGGACGATCGTGCTTGCCGGCAATCGCCCACGCAATGCCTTGATAGCCGTTCGGATCGCGGCCATCGAGTTCGTAGCGGTCGTTGAGAGTAACAGCCCACTCAAAAGCACGGGCGGGATCAGGAGCCCACTCGAGGATCATCTTGGCCCAGTACATCCGCATGTAATTGTGCATCCAGCCTTGCGTCACCATCTGGCGCTGGGCGGCGTTCCAGAGGTCGTCGTGGGTTTCAGCGGATTCGAGTTGCTGGAAGGTGTAGCGGTGGGGTCTCGGATCGGCGGTGTGCTCGATGAGAGTCTGCCGCGCCCAAGGCTCGGCGCATTCCCAGCTGTCGTAGTTCTGGTTGTATTTGACGAAGAGGACGGAGAGTTCGCGCCAGGCGATGACCTGGTCGAGGAAGCGGTCGCACGCAGCTCGTGACGCTTTGCCTTGAGCGCAGGCCTGTTCGACGCAGAGCGCGATGGTGATCGGGCCGATGTTGCCGAAGTGGAGATAGGGCGAGAGCCGGCTCGTGCCATTCACTTCAGGATGGTTGCGCTTCTCGTCGTAGTCCTTCAGGCCGTCGGCGATGAATTTGCGGAGGTGCCTGAGGGCGGCGTGCGTCCCGCCGGTGAAGGTGTCGACGGGAGCGATGGCGCGGTCGAGGGTCTTGAAGCCTGCGGTGATGGCCTGACCGAGCGAGTAGCCAGCGAGGGACTTCTGATCACGCCAGCGAACTTGCGGTTTCGGATTGGTCGAAGCTACGAGGAATCTGGGCAGCGCCTGCTTGAGGTGGGGGCGCATGTGCTGGAGGAGGAAGTAGTCGCGGCCGAGGACGGCGGAGGGGACAACGACGTCGGCGTCCACCGTCCAGTAGGGCGGCTTGAGTTTACGGGCCAAGGTTTTCCGCCAGCGTTCGGGCTCACGGCAGGGGTTCTCATCGCCAATGAGGAGGGCGGCTTGAACTTCTTCGAGGAACTTTTCGAGCGAGTTGTCAGGGTGGCGGCGAAGGATGAAGCCTACGCCTCGTTCCGCAGCGTCGGTCTGTACGTCGCGCAGCGCCTGCTGCATGAAGTGGTAGTGGCGCAGATTCGCGTTAGGGTAGTTGGGGATGACCGAGAAGAACACGACAACCGGCAGGCCGAGGAGGTTGGCGGCGTCGATTGCCACATCGAGTGCGGGATTGTCGTGGATGCGCATGGCGCGTTGCATCCAGTAGACGACGCACTTGCCATGGGGCCGATGCGGGCCATCGCGGCGGATAAAGATTCGAGCGTTGTCAGCGAGTTGAGCGAGAGGACTCGGTAGAGACGAACTGGGCATGCCAGCTTCTATTGTCGAGGTGCGCCGACTTGCACGTCTTCCCGATGTTAAGTAGCTGAACAAAGCGGGCCAGAGAAATCTATGTGGTGAAAAAGAGCTTGCGGTCCAGCCATCAACGGCGGAGAGAAGAATCTTTTTTCGCTATTTTTTGCAGTTAATAGATTCTAAAGCACTTAGCTGTACGTAATACAAAACATGGCACTTATGGCCAGCCCCCCTGTCCAAAAACTGATCAGCTCCCCCTCTACTGTCTCTGGAGGTAAAAATCCTACTTTCATCGGGTTGCAGAGGGGGGTGCGCTGCAAATATTTCTCAGCATTATACTTAGTCGTAGATATGTGCAAACAAATAGACTTAGGAGAGGCAGGGAACGAGGGAACAAGGGGGACAAGGGGACGAGCAACGGCAGAAGCAGGGGGCAAGGGACCGAGGGAACGAGGAATCACGGACCTGATCGAATGAGACCGAATGAACAAGCGGTCGAGGGACGAACACTTCCGGGATGCGACTCGCATGCGCAGGGCTCCTCTCCCATGAGATTGGAACTATTAGTTCGATTGTGACTGGAAGTGAGAATCAGACTGCAATCTTCTGAAGAAACTTGAGGGATTGGAATGAGTCGCTTAGCGAAGAGGGTGGCGAGGCAGCTGTTGACAAGGAATCCGCAAGCGGTGAGGAGGCTCACTTCCGGATGGCTCATGCGTGGGACTGGGTGGTGGGCGCCCACCTATCGCGAATGGGACACAGACTGTTGCTGCGTCCGACCGCCTGCCGTTTCTGCAAGTCTTCTCTCACGGTGCCTGGTGCGGTGAGGAAAGGCCTTGGCGCTGCGCTCGGAGCGGTACCGAAAGAAACATGGAAGGCATACCCGATCGAAATTGGGGCCGATCGCGTGCTTCACTAGATAATTCCGACAGACAAAGTGGGTCGCTACTACTACTTCAAGCATGTCGATGTAGCACGCTACGCATTCCGGCGAGGCGACCCAGACTCCATCAAACCGGAATATAAAAGGACGTAGACATGAAGGTATCCGCTTATGGTGACACGGGTGTCGTGACCGGAGTGGAGAACCTGAAAGGGAAATACCCGGGCGGCATGTATGGTGAAATGGCGCTCCGATTTACGAACGTCTTCGTTCGGCGCGACGGGCGTTGGCAACTCGTTTTGAGCCAGAGCACCCCTGTGAAATCGAAATAGCGCGGGGCCGAAGAACTGCCCTTTGAGAGCCACGAGCTCGATTAGGTGCGCCGATCCTCTTTTCGCTTTTGCTTTGCGCTCCATCCCATCAAATTGCCGATCAAGCAGAGAATCCATATCCCTTCAACAAAACCGATTGGAGCGACATACATAGTGCCCGAAATGTATCGCGGAGGGAAGAGCTTCTCAAACAGTGCCCACATTACCACCAGATGAACTGCAAAGAAGCCCAATGCTAGTAGCCAGAATCCCTTCGATGTCCACCTTGGACGTCCAAATAGAGTGACACAGGTGAACGCACAAACAGTCCACATGATTGCTGGATGCCATTTGTGAGGGTGGTCCGCAGGGTCCAGAATTATCGATGCCACTAGAGCGGCGGAAGCTCCAACCCAAGGGATAGCATCTTCAATGTATCTAGCCCTTGACACCCGCTCCCTTACCACCCCCGACGGCATTTTCGATATCTCGTAATCGCGCTTCTAGCTCCGAGCACGCCTCCGGTCACTTTAGCACCAATGCTGTTCTACTTGAATATCTCGCAATGCGGCTATAAGAGAGGAGATACCTGTGTTCCTTCAAGAATCGATGCAAATACTTTTGCGCAAACTCGTGCCTTGCCAAGCGAATTTCATTTGAGGGCGATTTTCCGTGGCATTCGGAAGAAATAAAAACGTACGAAGCGACCCCAGAGATGCGGAAGTACGGGATTTTTCTCGGCATGTTTCCTTCAATCTTCGGGCTTTATTACTGCTTTTTCAATCGATGAAGAGAGACATGAATTCCGCGATAGCGCTTCCTCGGCTCTGCCTGCATTGTTTTTATTTCTCGATGCGCTTGTTTAACCGTCCACCCGGACCTTGCCGTTTTCAGGGCAAAGGTCGAATAGACGGAAGTGCGGTCGATGTCATTCAAAGACGGAGCCGGGGCAACCTTGTATGGGCGTCAGCTATCCCAAAGCACAGGAGCGCCTACGACAATGAATCCAAAGAACACGATCTGCCTCTGGTTCGACAAAGACGCACAGGAAGCTGCGCGTTTCTACTCCGACATCTTTCCAGACAGCAAAGTGAAAGCTGTTCATAACGCTCCCGGAGACTATCCGGACGGCAAAAAGGGTGACGTGCTGACGGTGGAGTTCACCGTGCTGGGCATTCCCTGTCTTGGCCTCAATGGTGGTCCGACATTCAAGCACACTGAGGCTTTTTCCTTCCAGATCGCGACTGAGAATCAGGAAGAGACGGACCGTTACTGGAACGCGATCGTCAACAATGGGGGCGTGGAAAGCCAGTGCGGTTGGTGCAAGGATCGCTGGGGAATCTCCTGGCAGATTACACCGCGTGTGCTAACAGATGCGCTGGCGGCAGGTGGCAGCGAGGCGAGCCGCGCCTTTAAGGCGATGATGTCGATGAAGAAGATCGACGTCGCCGCCATCGAGGCGGCTCGACGAGGATGATCAGCTTGAATGCTTAATTGATGATCAAGCGGAGGTCGCACCCTTTTTTGGTAAGGCCCGGATTGTCTACCATGCGGCCAGAACCGCTCTGGAATCTCGTCTTCATGGATTTGTGGATTGCTTTTCTGCCTCCACAATCAATTTGCGGAAAGCATCTACCGCTGGAACCTCCGGAGAGTTGAGCGCGCCTTTCGCGGTGTACCGCCATACCGTGGGGGCATCGAGTGCATCATCACGCTTGCCTCGATAGACCGCGAACATATCGTCGACGGATCCAACCTCGACTTGTGGAGTTGGGTCTTGGCTTTGATGCGCGGTGGGATCCCCAGCCATGGGTGGAGTTCCCCGGGTGCCTCCAACTCTGCCACCTGATTCGGTCGGTTGAAAAATGACAGGCCGATTATTTGGAATACCGCCAATCGTCGGTTGCGCCATTTTGCCGCTTCCTTTGCGTACGGTGATGATCAGATCGGCAGTTGAGACGTCGGTGGCTAAATCGAACCTTCCCCATTTCATTAGCGCCTTTTCAACACTGTCTTGCGCAGTACGATTCGCGTTGGGAGAATCCAGCGATACTCCGGCGTTTGGATCAATGACGACCAGCACTGTTCTTGCTTGCAGCACATCCTGCGGAAGCAGGATCTTCTTCTTATCCTTGCCGGCCGCAAACACACTAAACATCACAAAGACCACCGAAGATGCAAGAACTCTCCTACATCGCATGCGGACCTCCTCGACGGCGTGGCAGTGAGATTCTAGTCCATTCAACCTCGATTGGCGAATGACCGCCGACGCTTCCATTACCGCTTGGATAAATACCTTCTGGGACGGGCGGCGAGGCGAGCGGATATCTAAAGAGCGCGCGTTTACTACGTTCCCTGTTGGAACGGCGTCGCCCAACGGTCCGGGCCTGTGGAACACGCAGCGCCGGATGCCGTCCATGTCCTATGATGTTGGGCAAAGGAATGTTGGGTCTATGATCACCCGAATTAAAGCGATTTTCCTGCTGGCTCTTGTTTCCTGCCCAAGCCTGTTTGGCGCGGATGTTGCCATGAAGGTGACGGACAAGAATTACCTCAACACGCAGGGGTTCAGCGTGTTTCTCTACGACAGCACGTACCATCCGGTTTTCGTGGATCAAAAGAACACGGCGATGGAGATGATTCTTCACGGCCAGCGTATTGCGACGAATGGCGACGTGCGCCTGATGCCGACGCCGGAGCAGTGGGACCTGGTGGCAACGCTGAAAGGACGCCACGCCGATAAGGAGAACAATCGGCTCACGGCCGACCTCGCTTTTCCGACGTTTGACTTGAGCTACACATTGGAGATCGCAGCAGAGCCCGGCGGAGTGAGGGTCAGCATCAATCTAGAGAAGCCGCTGCCACAAAAACTGGCTGGGCGTGCGGGATTCAACCTGGAGTTCCTGCCCTCGATCTACATGGGCAAGGCTTACCTGGTGGACGGGACGAAGGCCGGCATCTTTCCGCGAACGCCGAACGATGCGATGGTGAAGGTGCTGCCGCTGGCCGATGAGCCGAAGAAGGCCTACTACCTGGAGGATTGGGACAAGGCTAAGGGATACACGCAGCCGCTGCCATTCGCTGAGGGCAAGAGCTTCACGCTGGGTATCGACGACGCGCTGGCGCGGATCAATGTTGTATCGGATACGGCGGATCTGATGCTGTTCGATGGTCGCGATCGCGCGCAGAACGGCTGGTTCGTGTTGCGCTCGCTGATTCCTGCGGGCAAGACTGCTGGCGCCATTGTGTGGCACATCAGGCCGGATGTGATTCCGAACTGGACGCGGCCGCCGATGATCGCGCACAGCCAGGTCGGCTATTCGCCGGATTTCCAAAAGGTGGCGGTGCTGGAACTGGATCCGAAATACGACGCACCGAAGACGGCCAAGGTGCTGCGGCTGATGGAGGACGGATCGTACAAGCAGGTGTTTGAGGGCCCGATCACTGCTTCAACACCGTGGTTGCGATACGTGTACTCGAAATTTGATTTCACCTCGGTGAAGGACCCCGGCCTGTACGTCATCGAGTACGCGGAGAAGCGCACAGCGCCGTTTCCAATCTCGAAGGACGCTTACGCGAATATCTGGCAGGACAGCCTGGATCATCACATTGCGGCGCAGATGGATCACGTTGCTGTTCGCGAGGGTTATCGCGTGTGGCACGGCGCGTCGCACCTGGATGATGGGCGCCTGGCACCGGTAGTTGGAGAGCAATTCGACGGCTGGAATCAGGCGACAGCGACAGACGGGAAGTGGAAGGGCGGAGATCACATTCCGGGGATGAACGTGGGCGGCTGGTATGACGCCGGCGACTTCGACCTGGAGGAACCGGCGCAACTGAGCGTAATCGAGAATCTGGCGCTGGCGTATCGCGAATTTGATTTGAAGTACGACGAGCTTACGGTGGACGAAGCGGCGCGCGATGTTGAGATGCATCGGCCCGACGGCGTGCCGGATACGGTGCAGCAGGTCAAGCACGGCGCGCTGTACATCCTGGCGCAGTTCCACAATATCGGCCATGCGATTCGCGGAACGCACGAACCGGATCTTCGCCAGTACACGCACCTGGGCGATGCAGCGTCGAAGACCGACGGGCGCATTTATGACTCGAAGCTCGGTCCAAACGAAATCAAGGGCGATTCCTCGGGCAGGCCGGACGATCGCTGGATCTTCTCGACGAACAATCCGTTTTTTCAGTGGCAGGCTATCGCAGCGCTGGCGGCAGCAGCCGATACGCTGAAGGGCTATGACGACGCTCTGGCGAAAGATTGCCTCGACACCGCGATCAAAGCGTGGAACGACGAGAAAGCGCACCCGACACAGAATTCGATGGGCGGTGGCCTGGGTGGAGCGGCTCCGGCAGGTGCTCCCGGTGGCGGCGTGCTGGCTGCTTCTCAGGGTGCGGTGTCGGGCGCTCAAGGCGCTCGTAACGGACGAGTCAGTCCGGGTGCTCCGACGAATTCAGGTGCTGCGAGCGCACCGCCGACTCCTCCGGCGGACTCCGGACGCCGCGGGTTTGGGATTGGGCAGGATTGGGCTGCGGCACTGGAGTTGACGATTGCGACGAAGGGCGGCGAGCCTTACAAAGCTCGTCTGAAAGAGCTGTTGCCGCAGATGATCACTCCGCAGCAGATGGGTTTCCGTGGTTGGACAGCCGTGCGCGCATTGCCCTATCTCGATGCGAGCGAGAAAGAACAATTGCGAGAAGCGGTGAAGAGCTACATGGCTGGATTGGATAAGCAGCTGGAGTCGACTCCGTTCGGCGTGCCTCCGAGCTTGGGCACGTGGGGAGGATCGGGGGCCGTGGTCGACATGGCGATCCGGATGTATTTTCTGCACAAGGCGTTTCCGGATCTCGTGGGACCCGAATACACGCTTCGAGCAGTCAATTACATTCTCGGCACTCATCCGGTATCGAGCACTTCGTATGTCGCCGGCGTGGGTACGGTCTCGAAGACGATGACGTACAGCAATAACCGCGCCGACAATGCTTATATTCCAGGCGCGGTGATTCCGGGATACATCATCATCAAGCCGGATTTTCCGGAGTGCATCGACGACTTCGGATTCCTCTGGTTTGAGGATGAGGCCGTGGTAGCCGGGTCGGCAAGCTGGGTGGTGGCAGGCAACGCTGCGGAGGCGATTACGAGGGAATCGCAGAAGAGCCACTAAATGGAAAAGTCCGGCAACCCCAGGGGTGCCGGACCTTTCTTTCGGATCGGATATTGCCAGAGCTGTCTACGTTAGGAGAGAGCCCAGCCGGAACGGTCCTGCCGCTTGATGAACTGGTCAGCCTCAGGGCAATTTTTCGCTTTCATCTTGTGCGAGTCCCATTCGATCTTCTGGCCGACGCGCAATGAGACGCAACCGAGCAGCAAAATCTCTGTCATGCGCGCTGCGACGTCGAAACGCGAGTAGCAGTTCTCCGGCTTGTTCTCCTTAATGGCTGCGAGCCACTCCTGCGCATGGGCCTGGACACCGCCGCCGCTGCCTTTTTTGCCGCCGTAAGGATTACGCCGAATCCGCTCAGGATATTTCGCCAGCTCCGGGTGCTTGGTGTAGTGAAGGAACTTCTTGTCGCCCTTTAGCTTCACGAAGAAACTGGTCCCATAATCGTCTGGCGAAAACACCGTGCCTCCGTCGCCGACGATTAAACAGGCGCTGTTTGGAATCTCGCCCAGCAACTCGGTGATATCGGCGGTGAGTTCAGCGGGTGGCTTGTTGCTGAAGTCATGGCCGTCGGGAGCTGAAGGGTCTGGCTGTCCACCGTCGTACCACCAGAGAGTCATCGGGTCGTGTTCGACCTTCCTCGAACGATGGAAGAAACTCGGGTGCTCGAGCGGAACGTGCCCGGTACGCTTGGGAAACGCAAAGCGGATCTTGGATCCTACCGGAAACGATTCCTTGTTCATCTTCCCAAAGGGCACCGCTTCAATCTCCGTTGGGGCACCGAGATCCAGGGCACGAAACGGCAGGTTGACGGTGTGACATCCCATGTCGCCCAAAGCACCGCAGCCGAAATCCTGCCAGCCGCGCCAGTTGAACGGCTCGTAGACTCCGCCTCTCTTCTCTTCACCGCGTTTTCCCACGAAAGGCCGCATCGGAGCTGCTCCGATCCAGACATCCCAATCCAGCGTCGCGGGGACCGGATCTTCCCCGTCGGGACGATCCATCGCCTGCGGCCAGACCGGTCGGTTTGTCCATACGTGAACTTCATGAACTTGTCCGATGAGCCCGTCCTGAATTGACTCCACGCCACGGCGTAATCCGTCCGCGGCGCTGCCTTGATTGCCCATTTGCGTGACGAGCTTTTTGTCGTGCGCCATCTCCCGCAGGTAGCGCGCCTCATAGACGGTCTGCGTCAGCGGCTTCTGGACAAAGACGGCCTTGTGCCGCTTCATGGCGGCGGATGCCACGATCGCGTGCATGTGGTCGGGCGTCGACACGGTCACCGCATCGATCTGATGGTCCATCTGGTCGAGCATCTGGCGGAAGTCTTTGAAGAACTTCGCGCTTGGATATTTCTTGGTCTGCGTCTCGTAAGCTTCTGATCCGGCGTCCACGTCGCACAAGGCGACGATGTTTTCGCCGGCGCAGGCATCGGTGTCGCTGCGGCCCTTGCCGCCGATACCGACGCAAGCGACGTTTAGCTTGCTGTTGAGGTTCTGCCCGCGCAAAAGCGAGGGAACGCCAAATGCGACTGCGCCGGCAGCCAGGGAACCGGTCTTGATAAATTCGCGGCGGTCGATAGGAGAAGGCGAGGAGGTCTCAGGTGTCTTCATTGGAGGCATTTTCTTTAGGTGGTTTCGATACCACAACAGCATACTCGCCAGTTCGCTAGTGAGCAACATTCCCATTCGGGACCCTTTCGAATCAGAGGGAAGATGGCTCTCGTTTTGCACAACCAGGTGCCGCCGGACGAATCTAGCCCGTTAGGATGAAACCTGAACCCATGGCTGAAAACAGACGTCTCTCCCCTGCCCTTCTTCTTCATATTTCCAATCTCCTGAATATTCCTTTACGCGGCATCACGTCCGTCATCGATCTGCTGGATGATGGCGGGACCGTTCCGTTTATCGCACGGTACCGCAAGGAGGCTACGGGCAATCTCGATGAGGTGCAGATCCGCGCAATCGAGGAGAAGCTTGCCTATTTCCGCGAACTGGAAGACCGGCGCGAGAGCATTCTCGCGTCGATTGCTGAACAGGGCAAGCTGACGGATGAGTTGAAGACGCGGATTGAAGCCACGCTGGATAGAAACGAGCTTGAAGATTTGTATCTGCCCTATAAGCCGAAGCGCCGCACGAAAGCGACGATTGCGCGCGAGAAGGGGTTAGAGCCGCTGGCTGTGTATCTGTGGGCGCAACAGGCGGCAGAAGAATCGCTGGTGGTGATGGCGCCGAAGTTCGTGAACGAGGAACTGGGCGTTGCGACCGTGGGCGATGCTTTAGAAGGCGCACGGCACATTGTGGCTGAGTGGATCAGCGAGAATGCAGATCTGCGGAAGGCGCTGCGGAATCTTGTTTTCGACGAAGGCGTGGTGATCAGCCGCAAGGCGATGGACGCTGTGGATGAGCGCGAGAAGTTCAAGATGTATTACGAGTACAAGGAGCCGGTGAAGACGATTCCTTCGCACCGGATGCTGGCGATACGGCGGGGCGAGACGGAGAAGGTTCTGTATTTCCTGATCGAGATTGAGGCGGAGCGCGCGCTGGCGTTGATGCGGAGGCATGTGCTGCGGGCGCAGGGAGACTGGACGGCGCAACTGGAGCTGGCTGTTGATGATGCGTGGAAGCGGCTGCTGAATTCGTCGGTGCAGACGGAGATTCGGCTGGAGTTGAAGCGACGATCGGATGCGGAGGCGATCCAGGTGTTCCGAGATAACCTGTATAACCTGCTGCTAGCACCGCCTGCGGGACCGATCTCGGTACTGGGCATTGACCCGGGGCTGCGTACCGGGTGCAAGATCGCTGTTGTGGACCAGACGGGCAAGATGCTGGCGCACGATGTGCTGTATCTGCACACGTCGAAGCACGGCAATGCAGAGGCGATGCCGAAGCTGGAAGCGCTGCTGCGGAAGTTTAATGTGCGGGCGATTGCAATTGGGAACGGGACGGCGTCGCGCGAAACGGACGCGTTTGTGCGCGAGTTTTTGCGTGAGAAGGATATCCAGGAGATCTTTTCGGTTACGGTGAGCGAGGCGGGGGCGAGCGTCTACTCTGCATCAGATGTTGCGCGGCAGGAGTTTCCGGATCTCGACCTGACCGTGCGAGGCGCGATTTCGATTGCGCGGCGGCTGCAGGATCCGCTTTCTGAACTGGTGAAGGTTGATCCGAAGTCGATTGGCGTGGGGCAGTACCAACATGACGTTGACCAGCGACAGCTTGCCGATTCCCTTGAGAAGACGGTTGAGAGCTGCGTGAACCGCGTGGGAGTGGACCTGAACACTTCATCGTGGACGCTGTTGCGGTATGTGTCGGGCATTTCGGAGCGGACGGCGATGAACATCGTCACGTACCGGAATGAGCATGGGAGCTTTCGTTCGCGGACGCAGGTGCTGGATGTGCCGGGGATCGGGGCGAAGACGTTTGAGCAGGCTGCGGGA
>Ga0207641_10004506_pt1 | contig 12047 bp, 11 predicted proteins | sample KBSSwiS62_FD_184306 | JGI IMG/M metagenome (GOLD analysis project Ga0207641, IMG submission 184306) | Switchgrass rhizosphere microbial communities from Kellogg Biological Station, Michigan, USA - KBS Switchgrass S6-2 (SPAdes) (version 2) | ecosystem: Host-associated > Plants > Roots >... | reverse complement strand
ACCTTCGCGACGCAATTGCTCGAGACAGGTTATGACATTCGAACAGTTCAGGAGCTGCTGGGACACAACGACGTAGCGACCACACAAATTTATACGCATGTACTGAATCGTGGTGGGCAAGGTGTTATCAGTCCGGCTGATCGATTCAAAGGCCCGTAAGCGCATTGAATGACCGCTTCTGCGCGTGGTAAATCAACCTTGGCTAAAGACTGCTTTGGCCGATTTTCTGCCGCCGATTAATTTGCTTCGACTGTTCGCTTTTCTCTAAAACTGCCGTTCGTATTACGAAGTGCAATAGTCAACTTGAACGGACTCGCAGACTTCGCGTTATGCATTCCGGCGACATGCGCCATCAACGATCTGAAATACGCAAATTGGAAAATAACCAGTAATTACAATGGATTGATCATGACATTTTTTGGGTTAAAAAATCCGAGCCGCTGACAATTTATGGGTGGAACCGTGAAAATAAGCCTTTAATTCAAGCCACTTTTGCTATCAAATTGCGAGAACACTGCCAATTAATGGGTTAAATCGACTGTCATTTTATGGGTGACCCGACAATACGTTTTTGAGTCTCTTCATCACTGGGAACGTCAAAATCCGGCACGATCAAAAAATTTCAACAAGGATGCAGGTGATATTCTGTCTTTCTCGAAATGATGACGATAGTAACTTGTCAGCCCATAAGGCGACAAAATATCCGGTAAGTGTTTCCTGAGATTTGTCCCTTGGTTGGCCGCTATGGCGTCCATGGCCAATTCCACCACATCTTCAGGGAGCGCCCTTAAATCATGTATAAAAACTGAAAGATAACTGTCGCCTTTCTTGCATTCGGTTTCGATCCAATACCCAAGATGCGAGTCCTTTTTTATCTCCACGACCAGCGCACAACGAGGTATGCCAGGCACTTTACGATAACCGTCATCCGAGCCACTCTGGATAAGGCGCCAGCTGCGCGTGGGCCATTCGCCAGTTGTGCGTGCCTCGGCATTGAGGTAGCTCCAACAAACACGCGAGCCACGCTGAATAAGTAGGCTGGGTAGCGAGGGCTGGATGAGATTAAAGTTTTCTAAATGACCTGTTGAATACAGTTCTTCCAGTGCGATAAGAAGTTGCTCAAAGCGAAGCTCTGGAGAGCGGTGTAACGTTTTTATCTGTGCCTGCGCAACATTTCCGTGCTGATGCGTTGGCTCGCCTGTAGATGCTGAGTCATCTCCCGATGAAGATGGGGCTGGATGGGGTTTTGGTGGATACACTTTGTTAGATGATTTTTTAAGTTTTTCTAACGGCTTTGCATCAATCCAATCAAAGTCATTGGTGGGTATTTCGAAAATATCGCCTTGAGCCAAAGAGTCACGCTCGTCATCGATAATAGTATTAGTGTTTGGATTGCGTACCGTTTGCGCAGGTGAATAGGGTGACGGTCCATCAACCTCTGTTGGACTTTCACTACCGTAATTGCTGTTGTAACGCTCATACAGAATTTCAGGAATGTAGCTCGGTTGATTACAGCCACCCAGCATGGTAACTAGAAATTTTTTGCGCTCTGTTTTGAGTTTATGATTTCGAATGGATTTCAGAAAGTACCCACTGATTTTCAGCTTTAATGGCGTCTCGGATGCTCGAAAAGGAATACGCGCATTGGAGAACCAGCTTCCATGTATTTGTGTAAGACCTCGATCACGCAGTGACTGGCCATAAATTGATTCGGCGCAGGCGCGTGCGTACGGATCGAAGTGAAAGATGGCGATGATACGAGCGAAAGCATCACGGATTTTAGTCTCTAGGATGACATGCCATTTCCCAGTCTCAGGGCAAATACCTGTCTGCAGGCCTGATTCAAGATCGCCAAAGTAAATTAATTTATGCACCTGCTCTGGCCATGGGCCGCCACAAAAGGCCCGAGCGATTTCTGGCTGCCCTGCATAAAACCGGGAAAATATTACTGTTCGCGGGATGATGAAGTCGGTGTCGTCTCGATGGTACTGCAGGCATCGGGACGAGGAAAAGCGCGTGTTAAGTCCACAATATTCGGAAGTATTGAGCAGCTTGTACGGTTTGTCGTTCCAGCCGTCAGGCTTAGGTAATAACGTGTTCAATTCAACTTCTTGGCATGATTCCTCAGCGTGTAGCAGCACAATATCTGTAGTGTGAGCTGGCAGGTATCCAACCAATCGGCGATTGCAAAATACGGCGCCTATCGGAATTACGGGCAACGTCCCCACATGAACGCGAGGAAGCGGGTAGAAAAATTGTGGGTCAGCGTCCTGATATTTTTTCCCGAAAATGGTCAGCAGGTCTTGGCTTTTGAGTCGATTAAGCTGGCGCTGATCGTCAAACGGTAGGCGCTGTAGCAAAACAGCGACGGAGGCCGATCGCGTACCTAAATGCGGAAGCTTAAAATCGTCAACCCATTTTACGAACCAAAGATGTTCATCCTGCGGAAACGCTGAAATCCTGATCATACGAACACTGCAATCCAGTTGCGCTTATAAATGTAAAGCGTTCCCGGATATCAGCGAGCAGACAAGTTGCAGAACAAAAAATTGTGAGCCATTTAACGCTCTGAGACGGATCTCTTTTCCTTGCGCCAAATCCAAGGAGCAACAGGGTCGGGCTGGGACCACAATCCCGCTCGTTTATTTTGGGCGATCACTTGTAATCTGAATAAGGAGGGATCTTTGGCATATTTGTCATACACCCATGCCATGCCGTTATGAACTTGCGTGTATGACGCGTCATTGCCGTGGCATTTTACGTGGGCCACTAAGCGTCCGTAGCGATCTTTGGACATAGGTCGAATTTCTGCTTGTACGTCATAACACGCGGTTGAGAGCGCTTGCTTCGCTGCTGTTCCCCACGGCTGCTTTTTTTCCGGCGCATCAATTTCAGCGAGCCGCACTTTGATCTGGGCCTCTGGACAGCGGGCAACGAGGGTATCCCCATCAGTAATGCCGACAATCCAGCACAGTAGTAAGGATGTGGGAGTGAGTGACATAACGATCCTTGTTGAATCTAATATTTAGCGCTTTGGTTTGCTGTGAGAAATTAAAGTGCTCGTGGTGGGAGTCGCAGCAAATCCAGCTCCCGTTTAATGTAAACCGTCCGCTGGACGAATTCGATACCCAGCCATATACTGTATAAAAATACAGTATATCGTTTAGAAGAGATTTTTATGGTTTGGTGTGAGCCGACCAGCGCTTAATGCCCGTAGCCGTAATTCTTTAACGCCGTCCTTCCATTCGGCTACGCTCGTTGAGCCACACAGATCTTGGTAAAACGAAAGCAGCTTCCTGCTTAAGGTGATGGGCTCTGTTAGGCGTATAAATCCTTCTCCATGAAATTTCGCGCGCAACGCCACGCTATAGGTTTTGGATAGTTCGTTTAATGCGCTTCGATAGCGCACGACCGAAGTGACTTGGGAAGCTCCAATAGGATTATTTGAGACGAAATTGCGTACTTCCGCAGTATCGAATGAGAGTTGAAATCGTTGTTGATCAATGGCTGTATCGGAACGGCATAGCAACGCATAGTGCGCGCGTTTGCCCGGTCCCCCTCGACTGGTAATCAACATATGCGGTGGGAGATCTTTAACGCTACCGTTGGCATCAAAATATCGAAGCCAAATCATAATTTCATCTGGAGATGCGTCGATTTGTTTTGGGGTGCTCTTCATTGGCGTAAATAGCACGTCAACTTCGCCATGCGGGTTAGCCGCTCTGGCTGCATGGGCTGCTAGCCCGAGGGAGTTCCCAATGCCCCAGGCGAAAGTGCCATTGCCCGCTCTCCGCTCAAGTTCCTTCCTGCGGATAATAGTCTCAAGAGGTTGGCCGGCCTCTGTTCCCATTTTGGTCCAGCAGAAAATATCTGGAATTACTTCGGCCGAGTCAGAGTGAATTTGCTTGATGCGCACACTTAGTGATTTCGACATGGCTAGACCGGCTTTGCAGTTTTGTGCATTATATATAAATGACTGCAAAAGTGCAAAATACCTGGATGGCCTGCTGTCGCGAGCTAAATGCGAAGTTAGCGGCATATAAAGGAACCCCTGATTCGCTTAAAAATGAGGCGAAAATAAGCTATTGGGCCGCTCGTCGGTATTTACTTTTGGGGGCAAAGAAGCGAACAAAAACGGCAGATCTTTTGTGCATTTTTTTTAAGATTGATTTAGTGGAAAATGCAAAAGTGCAAAACGCTCAATTGGATGAATTAACACGGTTGATTGAAAATGTTTGGGACGGCACACCATCTCACGCCGCGCTTTTGGCTCGATTGATCCGTAGTACCAGATCGTTCACAGTGGTCGAGCGGCGTTAATGTCTCTATGCAAGCTTGCGTGGATGAGGGAGAAGCTCATTGCTGACTAATGCACAGACTTTTCGAGTTCGCCTAGTTCGAGCTACGGGTCTTAGTGAGGCTGCTATATCTGCAGCGTGGCCCGACTGGTGGAGTGATGAAGTTGACGCATCACCGTCGGCCCAGGCCGAACTACGTTTTTCTCTGGCCAGAAAGTTAGGGCTTGATGCACGTTCATTGCTTGATGATGACGAGCCAAGATTTGTGTGGCGCGATGACGCTAAGTACAAAAACTTTACGGGAGAAGATGAGCGTGAGCGTCCTGCAATTTCATCATTTGGTATTTCGGTTGGTCGTCTTGTTCTGAGGGGAGTTGTCGGCGGTAGATCGCTGAAAGGTGTTTCAGCAATGGAGTTGCGGCAAAAGATTTTAGCTACGCAGCCATTCGTGCGATTACAAGATATGGTTGGACTGTTATGGGCGGTCGGTATTCCGGCGCTCCACTTGCGCGTTCATCCACTCTCTGCCAAACGAATGTGCGCTATGGCTGTATCGACAGCTGATCGGTATGCCGTTCTAATTGCAAAAGATTACCAATATCCCGCAGCCACAATTTTTCACTTGGCCCATGAGGTTGGGCACATCGCCTTGGGCCATGTTCAGGGTGAGAGTGCCCTTGTCGATATGACTGATTTAGAGGATCGCGCGACTAACCCTGATGATGAGGAGAGTGCAGCAGATCGGTACGCCTTGGAGCTTCTGACAGGAAATCCAGATTTCACTGTTCAGAAGCGTGGCCGCGGCCGCAGTGCTAAAAACCTCGCAAACGAGGTGTTAGCTCAAGGTGCGCAGAACGGGATTGAGCCCGGAACATTGGCGTTGTGTTATGGATATGCCACGGGGGATTGGGGCATTGTGCAAGCATCGATGCCCCATATTTATGGGGAGTCCGCCCCTGTATGGTCTTTTATTAATCGTGTTGCGAATAAAAATATTGACTGGACGCAGCTTAGTGATGACAACGCCAGCTTTTTACGCGCTGTAATGGGTGGCGTAATTGGCTCTTGAGGCGCTTGTTGACACTGATGTTCTTTATAAACTCACGCAATATGGCTTGCTTGCGAAGTGGTTTCAATCTGAGCCGTTGGGCGCGAATTGTTTCTGGATTCTTGCTGCCGCGCCTCACATGATAAAAAAGAAACTTAAGAAAAATCCGCCGGCTCGTGGGTTGGAATTAGCACAAGCTGAATTTACTGAAGCGGTAAGGAAGGCAATTATATTCGAGCCGTCGATGGAAGAGATACAGTTGGCGGCCGAACTGGAGCTATTGGCGCAGAAGGAAAACCTCGCGCTCGATGGTGGGGAAAGTTTGCTTTGTGCTGTTTTATTGGTCCGCGCAAAACAGCCCATTTTTACGGGTGATAAGAGAGCGTTAAATGGAATTGCTCAATTGTTAGCAAAAGGACTTTACGAAAAATTAAATAAAAATTTTGTTTGTCTTGAACAAATAATCCTGCACATGCTCGAATCAGTTCACGCTCAATTAATCCGCAATGCAATTTGTGCTGAGTCTAACGCGGAGCGGGCTATCGCAATCTGTTTCTCCTGTACCGCTACGCAATTTGACTTCGATAATTGTAGGCAAGGGCTCCTAAGCTATATCAATAATATAAACAAAGAGTCACCCAATGTTCTCGCACCAAACTGGTTGCAATGAAGGACTAAAAAGCATGTCACGTCGCATCCGTCAGATAAGGCCCACCAAAAATGCCTCAGCAATAAATTTGTGCATGCAATTGAGTCTGCTGTTGAGGTGCCTAGTAGGAACACCTGTAATTTAAATGACGTGAAATACGCGAAATCAATTCACGTTGGGATCGATGAACCTGAGGGTGCAATTCACAAATCCTTGCACGATGAATGCATATTCTTTGTCATCCGCACTCTCTTGACCAATCTGATCCAATAGTACCTGTCGAACAGCGGTACTATTAGCTCGTGCCACTTGATCCATCAGCGTACCTATGGACTCCAGCCGCTCCGTTCTACGCTCAATGAGTGGAGCTCTATTGAGGTCCAGCCTCTTTTGCGTAACCAACCCCTTATCACTAGTCGGCAGACGCATCAACATCGGTCCTACGGCCAATAAATGTTCTTCGGGGGCATCAATGTAAGGATTCAGAAGGGGCGCCGCATCATCGTGGTAATCGCCTTTCTTTGTATTACATACACTGCACGCATAAGTGAGATTCGAATAATCAAATCGCAAATCGGGGCGCTTCACCTTAGGGATAATATGCTCAACATCGCCGTAATCGACGTGAGTAATTTTGCTTTCGCAATAGGCGCATTTGTCGGCGGTCTCTTTCTGCAACAGCAACTTAATATCTCGGTCTCTATATGACGTAGCCAAACTGTCAGGTATCGCCTGACCCATGGCCACCAAATGAAGGTACCTCTTCGTCCGTCTTTGGATTTTCAAAGATATCTGATCAGACAGTTTTTGTTTTGTAAGGCGAATCATTCTTCACCCACTTGCTGCTCAGCGAGTTTGGCAATCGTTTGGGGAGCATGTTTCGATAAACCAAGCGTACCCATTTCGATACGCAGTTCTGCCAACGTTTCATTTGTAAACTCGCGATTCGAATACTTTTCAACAAGAGTTTCTAACTCACTCTCAACCCATACCGGCATTGTGAATTCAAGACCAAGGACTTCGCGAAGAATTTCGTTCGCGCTTCCAGCCATATTTACCGTATCCAACAACGAACTGTTTACTTTTCCCTGCTCGTCGTAATCGAGAACGTATACATTGGCTTTCGAAACGGAACCAACTATGAAAGGACTATGTGTAGCCACAACAAATTGTACGGAGGGGAATGCTGCAATCAGATCCGCGAGCACCCGACGCTGCAGCTCAGGATGAAGGTGATTTTCAGGCTCATCTAAAGTAACCACAAACGAAGAGCCAGAGGGCTGATACATGAACACCTGCCACGCCAAATCTATTACTGCTGCAACTCCACCGGACACAGCATCTATCGAAAATCGCCCCGTATCTGTTTCGAGAATAACTTCCGGCACACGAACTATTAACTTCCGAAACCCAAGTTTCGGAGGCAACATTTTTCGCAATACGTCTTGGAAAGATTCAAATATTGCAGCCGACTCAGCGTCCGCTTCAACAGCAATATTTCCATATCCAAAAGTGGCAAGCGCTATGAGCGTTTCTTTCATGTAGTACTGGGGGGACCATTGCGTATGTCCTCCGCTGAAGCGAGTTCGAATTAAATTAAGGTATTGGTGAAACGCATCGTTTCTTCGTCTTGGGACGGTGGGAATGCCCTGCACTTGCTGATAGCTGTAAGTAGCTCTGTGAGATGGTATGTGGAGACCTTCAACACCCTGTTGACCGGGAATATTTACATCGTACGAGGAGCCTGCATTATCTGTAGGTACCGATAGGCTTGCCGCCTCTCCTTTTGATAGCATATGGTCCCAATGTTGCGCAGCGGCCCGACCGGTGCAGCTGGCTCGCTTACTGCTAAAGATGTCTCCTCGTCTTCAATATCCCAATAGTCTGCTGAATAAAAAAGGTCCGGACTTTTTTCACGCGCTTTTGGTGTACTAATGAAGGTGCTAGCCCATCCAAAATGTCTACTAACGAGATTGAGGAGCGTCGTTTTGCCTGCGCCATTCGCGCCTGTCAAAATGGTTAACCTTGGGTGGAAATCGATATCGACGCGTCGAAACTGACGCCAGCCTTGAAGGCTCAAATTCTTAAACATTCCTTTACCCTACAGTAGGTGATTTATATTTGTTAGCGCCTTATGCGGCCTTAATCATCTTTCTAAATATACTTGAATAACGGCATACATATGCCTGAAAAGATACCAGCGCGTGGCCAACTTATGATTAAATCAAAACGATCGCGGCCATTTATGGTTTAACGTGTCCTTGATTCAGCCAGGGTAGCGCACAAATGATTTCATTAGCATTTGTCCATAATATGGTTTAAATCAATCGTTGATTAATGCTTTAACTGACAGTCACGTAAACGTTGTGGAGCTATGATTTTCGCCACTACTTCAAAAATACAGCATAAGGCTCACAAAGTTCGGCAACCAGTTCGATGCTCAACGGTGGCGCGTCAGCAGGTACACGATCTTCGACTGCTATTAATTCAAGGCAAGCTTTATCGGATTGTCCCTTGAGGTAGCGGTGACCGAGCTTGCCTTTGCTTGGACCGACGGCAATTTGAGTGTGCTCCAGAGTTATCGAGAACTCTTCTCGGCGCAAGTCTTTAATCGCAAGCGCATATCGAGAGCCTAAAACATTAATTTTGTCGTGAATGGGCTCCCAATGAATTCCATCAATAGACATTTGCTGAGCACGAATTTGTTCGGCAAAATGCCTCGAGTTCATTTCATGCATGCATAAAAAAATAGGCTTGCCTTGATCAGCGCGGTTCTTTGCAAATGGCTGAACCATGGTGGAAGGGTGACAGGTCGATCCCCCATACCCCCATAATGCAAATCCAGCATCATCAATTTCTTTTGTTTTTCTCGCAATAATATCCTCTAGACTCTCGTTGGCATGAACGCCAACCTTCATGAATAAAATTCCATTTTCTGGCAGCAGTATTTCAGACATTTTCGATCTCCGACAAAAGTTCAAACGAGTATTCTTCGTCGAGAGCTTTTCCGTAATCTACCCTTTTTTTCTCGCGAATGTATTTGATTCGCACGTGCTGATCTCGTCCATAAAAATTATTTAATCGATCAGCATCAGAGATGGATTCGGAAGGTCCGCGGCTGGGGTTCCTTGGTAAAGCTTTTATTAAAAGGTTGCAGGATCTTAGGTCAGGATTGTCATCGAGATGATATAAATGAACGCGGGACGCCATGCGTTGCACAAAAAACCCATTATCAAGTGCAAAACGTTGCGTCGATCCTAAAACCTGCTGGGGCCAATCGAGTTCATGGTCGTCAGCAATCACAATCATTCCTTCGCCGCTATGGCCCACGGCCTCCATGCCCCGTTGCGCAAACACATGAACACTTGCGCCATCGTTGCTCGCGCCCCAAGGGGGGTTGGTATAAAAGCAATCGAAGTGATCTTCTTTAGGAAAAGCATCAATGCAGTTGTATAGCGTCGCTGATAGGTGCTCCAGTCGTTCCCTGTCCGCGAAACGATTAACTGCACCGCATTGCCGCTCATCAAAGTCGAAAACCGTAATCTTACTCGGGCCATATTCCAATATGCCCCTATGCTGGAGGTAGGCGACGCAAACGCTGATGGCGTCACCGTCACCAATAAAGGCGAGACGTTTTCCGTCAGCCCACTTGGCGACATATTCGCTTTGGAGAACCATGTCCCCAGCCTTCATGTATATCTGGTCGACTTCGCGCAGAGGGCGAGGTCGATTCTGGATAACATCCGATATCGCGTTAATAGCAGCTTTTAGGTCGATTTCCTTTTTCATGGTGCGCAATCCATTTTTTGAGAAAACTCTGGTGGTGAGGGTGGCGAGGGTTGAATTCGGGCCTCTTATTTATAGCTGTTTCGGAGACTTCGCACAAAGTGAGCAAACGCCGTTCCGGCGAGTTAGATTGTTCTGTTGAAATCTTGCACCATTATCTGCATTTTTGGAGCGTGGTTCTTCCTTGGCATTTTTGCCCAGGTTTTAGGCACTTTCTAGTGGTTTATTGCGCTCCAAACGAGCGTTATAATTCCTCCAATTCGCACCAACAATGGCATCAGCAAAAGGGACTTTTTATGGCGGGCGCGTCCTCTTTTCCATCCTCTCGTTCGGCTCCCTCGGCCCGGCTTTTTGCCCGCACCGAGCGTCCCGTCGTCAACTTTCCGATCCAGCACGTGGTCATCGACTGGGAGCGCTTAGTGACCAAGCGCCCGCTGGTGCTCGATACCGTGCAACAGATGCCGGCCTACCTACTCAAGCCCGAAGTGCTGGCGTTGCTCGATGCCGAGAAGGACCCCACCTACCGCTTGATCCTCGATTTAATGTGGACTACCGGCGGGCGGGTCTCGGAAGTGCTGGCCTTAACGCCCGCGTCGTTTGTCGATGACGTCTACGATTTCGGCGTGGTGCTAAAAACGTTGAAGCAGCGGCCGGGGCGACCGTCCAAGGCAGCGTTACTTCGCTCGCCCAAACGCTATGTGCCGATTGCGGATCCGCTGCTGAAGGATCGCATTCACAGTTATTTATGGGCGGGTCGATACAAGCAAAGCGCGAGAATTTTTCCGATCGTGCGACAAACCGTAAACCGTCATATCCATGCGCTCGTCGAGCGCGTCGGTGGCGCGCCGTTTAATATCACCGCCCATACATTTCGCCATTCGTTCGCTATTCATTTATTGCTGCACGGACGGCCGCTGAAATACGTATCGCAATTGCTCGGGCACCGCTCTGTCGACAGCACGGAAATCTATACGAATGTGTTAACGGTGGATGGCGCGCATTTTTTGGAAGGTGTGGATTTCCACTAAATAAAAATATTGCTAATAAGGTGTGACAGTGGGTGGATAACGCGACATTTAATTTCATCGAAGACTTCGCAGCAGCAGTCAAATCAAGCTGCCTGGTATTGACGGGCTGCTTGAGGGCGATTTTCAAACCTTTGCGCAACGATTACCGCATTTAAGCCCGAAACAAAATGGGGTGTGCGAGCTCGCGCTAAAAGCGCTAGAAAGGCAAGATAACGTTTTTAACCTCAATTGCGAAGTCGGCGCGAACAGTTACACACTTTTGAATTGCGATTCGCGCTCCTTTCAAATCCATCCCCAATATATTATTCAAAATTTGAACGCTAAAAAGCTGTATGGCATCGAGGTTGAGCTGTTAAGGTTGGCGGAATGGTTTTAGCCGTACGGCCACGAAATGCCGCGATCGAAAACTCTGAGTTATTTTCGGCGTCCTTTAAAATTAAGAAGCAGGTCTTGAGTGCGGCAGGATTTTGTTATCGAAAAACGCCAACCCCGGCTGGCGCGCCTAGCTGGACAGTTTTTCCCCGTCGGGTTAATTTGAGCAACAGCTAAGGGCGGTTGCGCCAACCTCAGAGGTGTGCCGCTTCCAGAACAAAAACAATGGCCGTGATAATGGACTACATCAACCGACGCTTCCGCATTAATCGCCAAAAGCCAAAATCAACCGACGCATCGCGTTTAGTTTTTAAATGCGGACGTGCCTGCATACTAAGTTAAGGATAAGGAGGCCTTATGGCACATGACATACATAGCTCATACATTCAGCAAGAAATAGAAAGGAGAGCTAATTCTTGGTATTTATTTCTTAATGAAATATTTGGCATCGCTGGATTTGGTCTTGCTCTAGGTGCCATTGGGACAGATTCGCCACAATTTTACGCATCCATAATCTTAATTTTTTTATTTTTGATTTATGTGCCTGAAGCATATCGAAGAAGAATATTTATCAAGACTCTCAGAGAAGAGCGACATCCAGCACTGGGACTTTTAAGTACGTTCAGGGCCGGCTCGGTTTATTTATTCGGTCTTTTGTTTTTGTTACTTGTAATGCTCGGCGCGCTAGACAAAACAACAACATGGGCATCCATATGGGCAAAAATTCCTTAACAATTTATATATGGACCTCTCCCGCAAGAGGGTGAGTAAAAGAATTTTCGATGTGTCTGTTGGGTAGGTTGCAATCATATATCCGGCTTTTGAAGTGAGCCCGATAGGCTCTAGCCACTCTGTAGTACGCGCAA
>Ga0207641_10004497_pt1 | contig 12056 bp, 11 predicted proteins | sample KBSSwiS62_FD_184306 | JGI IMG/M metagenome (GOLD analysis project Ga0207641, IMG submission 184306) | Switchgrass rhizosphere microbial communities from Kellogg Biological Station, Michigan, USA - KBS Switchgrass S6-2 (SPAdes) (version 2) | ecosystem: Host-associated > Plants > Roots >... | reverse complement strand
AACCCGCCAGGCTCAAGCCGGGCGTGTCGCGCGAGTCGGCCGTGGCCGCGATCTCAGCCGTCGAGGAGGGCGCGTCAACGGCCATCATCCGTGGCCGCGCGCTCATCATCTGGGACCTCAAGGTCCCCGGCAAAAAGAAGAAGCTCGACGCCATCGACACCGACCAGATCACGCCGGCGACCGATTGCGTCTCGGAAAGCCTCGAGACTCTCGACGAGCGGTGGAAGGTGGGCGCCTTCAGGTACCTGATGCCCGATTTCCGGGCGCGCGTGCACCGCGGCGAGACGTTTGTGATTGCCGGCGACCGGTTTGCCATCGGCTCGTCGCGCGAGATGAGTCCTGCCGGCCTGAAGGCGATCGCCGAAGAAGTCGGCCTCGAGATGGTGGTCGTCTGCGGCGACAACATGGGCGACATCTTCCGCCGCAACGCGCTCAACCTTGGCCTGCACGTGGTGCAGAGTCCTCAAGCCGTTGCCGACGCCAGGGATGGCGACGAATTCAGCTTCGATCCGCAGTCGCGCCTTCTGACGAACGACACTCAACAGAAGACCTACGAGCCGGTGCCACTCACGCCAAAGGAAGATGAAATCCGCCGGACGGGTGGCATCTTCGCCGCCGGCCGACGCGAATTCGGCGCGTCGCTGTCGACGATCCCTCGCATCGAATGGCCCGATCCCGACCAGGCGCGGTCCATGACGTCGACCGAGCAGATTGTGTGGGCGCATCGCGTCGACAAATCGGCGCGCGTCACTCCGGGTTCGACGCTCAAAGTGTTCGCGGACTTGCTGCCGGCCTCGGATGGCACCGCGCCGTTTGCGATCCACACCTTCAATCAGATCACCGGAGGGCGCGCCATCGATCCGCGGCAGGCCGCCATCGCCAACGATCACTTCGTCTTCACGCAAAAGGCCGACGACGACAAGCAGACCGCGATCGGGCGGGAATTCGCGCGCCTTCACGGCATCGAGAAGCCCTACTACGCGACGCCCGGGGACGGCATCTTCCATTTCTACTTTCCCGAGCAAGGGCTCGTCGTGCCCGGCCAGTTCATCCCGGGAGCCGACTCGCATAGCCGGGCGTACGGCGCCTACGGCGCGCTCGGCATGGGGGTCGGCTCGACCACGCTGGGGTTCGGCTGGTCGACGGGCTACATCTACTTCACGCCGGCGGCCTCGCGGCGCGTCGTATTCGAGGGCCGGCTGCAGCCGTGGGTGAGCGGCAAGGACATCGTTCTCGAGCTCCTGCGGCGGTGGGGAACGAAACAGTCGCAAGGCATGTCGGTGGAGCTGGTGGACGCGCGCAAGCAGCTGCCGATCGCGTATCGCAATACCATCGCGAACATGATGGCGGAGGCCGAGGCGCTCAACGGCATCTTCGCTCCCGACGGCATCACCTACGCCTGGTTCCGTTCGAAGGGCATGGCGGAATTTCCGTATCCGCCCTTTGCGCCGGGCACCGAGGCGCGCTACGCGATCGACGAGACGATGGATCTCGACGATGTGGCGCCGATGATTGCCAAGCCATTCAGCCCCGGCAATGCGTTTCCCGCCGAGGAAGTGGCACGCGAGCGCCTGACGTTCGACAAGGCCATGATCGGATCCTGCACCAACGGCGGCTACGACGATCTGCTGACGGCGGCGCTGGTTGTCCATGCTGCCCGGAAGCAAGGCGCGGCGCACGCAGAGAAGCCGTTCGTGATCTTTCCTGGTTCGGGAGGTGTCCGCGCGCAAATCGAGCGTCCCGATCGGCGCCTCGGCGGCGAATCGATTGCCGACGTCTTTCGATCGGCTGGCGGCGAGATTCGTCAGTCGTGGTGCGGGCCCTGCTTCGGTCAAGGTCCCGACGCGCTCGTCAAGGGTCAGCGCGCGATTACCTCTTTCAATCGCAACTGGCAGAATCGCATGGGCCTCGGAGGCGAGGGTTACCTGGCCAGCCCCGCGGTCGTCGCGGCGTCGGCCCTGGTCGGGTACATGGCGCCTCCCAGTGAATTGGGCCTGGAGTGGGATCCCGAAGAATTCGGTGTCTAGCTGCTAGGGCTCGGGGCTAGCCGTTGATGTCGATTGACTCGCAACGCGAAGTCGCTGCAAGCATCGGCGTGCCGGTCGCGCGCCGGCACATCTTTCTTTGCTGCGATCAGACGAATCCGAAATGTTGCGAGAAGGATCGCGGCCTCGCGGCGTGGGAATTCCTGAAAGGCCGGCTCAAGGCGCTGGGGCTGTCCGAGCAGGGCGGTATCCTCAGAACCAAGGCCAACTGTCTGAGGATTTGCGAAGGCGGCCCGATCGCGGTCGTCTACCCGGAGGGCGCCTGGTACGGGCACTGCGACCCGCCGGTGCTCGAGCGGATCATCCAGGAACATCTGATTTCCGGCCGAATCGTCGAGGAATTACTCATCGAGGCCCATTCGCTCGAGCCCTAACAACCCGGCGCCCGTCGTGCCCGTCTAACACCCCGCATGGATCGACTGCTTCAGGATGTCCGTTTCGGCCTCCGGCTGCTGCGCCGCACGCCAGGATTCACGATTGCGGCCGTGCTGGCGCTGGCGCTCGGGGTGGGCGCGACCACCGCCATCTTCACGGTGCTCGATCGGGTCGTGCTGCGGCCGCTGCCGTATCCCGACCCGGACCGCCTCGCGATGGTCTGGGACACCAACGTCAGCAAGGCGCTGACCCACGAGCGCATCTCACCGGTGACGTTCAACGACTATCGCAGCCTGTCCCATGTCTTCGAGGACGCCGCCGGTTGGTGGTATCCGCAGGTCAACATCACCGAGGCGGGGAAGGATCCGATTCGGGTCAACGCGATCGAGGCGAGCGGCAACTTCTTCGGCGTCATCGGCGTCCAGCCGCTCATCGGCACTGGGTTCCCGGCCGCGACCTTCTATTCACGCGATCGCATCGCGGTCATCAGCCATCGTCTCTGGCGCGAGCGGTTCAACGGCGATCCCGCCATCATCGGCAAGCCGATCACGCTCAGCTCCATCGTCTACACGGTGAGCGGCGTGATGCCGCCGGGGTTCAACTATCCCAACGACACGGACGTGTGGCAGCGCCTGCAGTGGGATTTCGCGCAGCACAGCCGCGGGGCGCATTTCGTCGAGTCGCTGTTCCGGCTGAAACCCGCGGTCAGCGTCGAGCAGGCGAACGCGGAGCTGCGTGCCCTGACGACGAGGCTGGGCGCCGAGTTCAAAGCGACCAACGGCGACCGGGGGGCGCGCGCGATTCCGCTCGCGCACGAGGTCGAAGGCTACTTCCGGCCGGCACTGTTCGCGTTGTTCGGGGCCGCCGGGTTCCTGTTGCTCATCACGTGCACGAATGTCGCGAGCCTGCTGCTGGCGCGCGCGACGGCGCGCGAGCGCGAGGTGGCCGTACGCGCGGCGATCGGGGCGAGCCGTGGCCGGCTTGTGCTGCAGTTCCTCACCGAGAGCGTCATCCTCGCCGTGGTCGGGACGTCGTTCGGCGTCGTACTGGCGATCGTCTTCGTCAAGGCGCTGGTCGCGGGCTCGCCGGTGCCCGTGCCACGGCTGGAAGCCGTCGGTGCCGCGAGCATCGATCCACGCGTGCTCGGGTTTGCGGTCGCGGTCGCCGGTCTCACGGCGCTGACGTTCGGGATCGTGCCGGCTATCCTGATGGCGCGCGGCGACATGCAGCGCCCGCTGAAAGAATCGGGGCGCGGCAGCGAGCAGGGCGGCGCCAGGCGCCGCGCGCGCAGCGCGCTCGTGGTCGCCGAAGTCGGCCTCGCCGTCATGTTGCTCGTCGGCGCGGCGCTGCTCGGGCGCAGTTTCCAGCGGCTGCTTCAAGAGAATCCGGGCTTCCGAACGACGCAGGTCGTCACCGTCAACCTCGACCTGCCGAACAGCTATCAGGACTTCAAGAAGATCGCGAATTTCTACGATCAGCTGCTCACGTCGCTTCGCACCCAGCCGGGCGTGTCCGGCGCCGGGCTCGCCAACTTCCTGCCACTCGACCCGGCATGGCGCCTGCGATTCCTGATCGAGGGCCGGCCGCGTCCCGCGGACGAGGACGCGCCGCTCGCTCAGCATCAGAGCGTCGACGAGGACTATTTCAGCGTGATCGGTGTGCCGCTGCTGAAGGGACGCTTCTTCGAGCCGCACGATACGGTCGACGCGCCCGGCGTGATCATCGTCAACGAATCGCTCGCGCGCCGCGAGTGGCCGAACGGCGACGCGATCGGCCAGCGGATCACGACCTCGGTCCGTTTCATCGGCCCGATGGGCGCCGTGCTCATGCCGCCGACGACGAAGTACGAGGTGATCGGTGTGGTGGCCGACCTGAAGAATGCCAGCCTCGCGCAGCCGCCCGAGCCGGCCGTCTTTTTTACCTATCGTCAGTTCTCGTTTCGCGGATTCAACCTGGTGGTGAAGGGACAAGGCGACGCGGCGTCAGTGCTCGGCGGCGTTCGGGCAGCCGTTCAGCGGCTGGACCCGAATCTGCCGTTGTCCCCGGGTCGCACGCTGGACAGCGTCGTCGCTCAGGCGACGGATCGCCCGCGGGCGCTCATGTTGTTGATGAGCGTGTTCGCCGTCATCGCGCTGGGCCTTGCGGCATTGGGCATCTACAGCGTGCTGTCGTATGCCGTGAATCAGCGCCGCCAGGAGCTCAGCGTGCGGATGGCGCTCGGGGCGCAACCACGCGACGTGCTGTGGCTCGTGGTTCGTCAGGGCCTCGGGTTGACGCTGCTTGGCGCCGCGGTCGGCGCGTTCGGCGCGTTCGCGCTGGGGCGGACGCTGTCGAGCCTGTTGTATGGCGTGTCGTCCGGCGACACGTTGGCGTTTGCCGCCGCTGTCATCCTCGCGACCGTCACCGCGCTCGCCGCCTGCGCGCTTCCGGCGCGCCGAGCGGCGTCGATCGATCCACTGCAGGGACTGCGGGCGGACTGAGAGTTCTAGAGTTCTAGGGTTCTAGAGTTCCAGGGTTCAGAACCTTAGAACCTTAGAACCTTAGAACCCTATGCGACTGAGCACGACGTAAACCGCGATCGACGTGACCAGCGCAGGCAGCGTACCGCCGATGGATCCCGCGGCGAAAAACACCGTCGCACCCGCCCCCCACGCCAGCATGCCGGCCACGTTCACGCTACGGAACCGGCCGCCGGCGTCGTACAGCTCGGCGATCAGTGATTCGCTCTTGGTGTCGCGACCGAGATAGTAGTGGGCGACCAGCACGCCGCCGACAGGGACGAGCACGGCGCCGAGCGCCACCATGAAGCTCGTGTATCGCTCGAGCCATACGCCCGGAATCGCGCTCAGCGCCGTGCCAATCAGTCCGATCGACCACACGACAGCCGCGTCGCGCGCGGCGGGAAACAGGCTTTTCCACGCCAGCGCGGACATGTAGATGTTCACGAAGTTCGTCGTGACCGTCGCGACTGCCAGCAGGACCGCACCAGCCGCGCCAAGCCCCACAGCGGCGAGCATCGTGCCTGGATCCGTCGAGCCGGCTGCCCGCGCGCTAATCGCGCCGAGCGGCATCATCCAGATGCTCGTCAGCGCGAGACCGAGGAAGACCGCACTCGCGCTGCCACGCGGCGATCTCGTGTACCGGGAGTAGTCCGCGAACATCAGGATCCACGAGACCTGGTACCCGATCACGACATCCAGGCCGCGCGACCAGCTCATCGTCGGCACCGGCGCGGGTCCAAGGTTGTCAGCAGCGCGCACGCAGGCGATGGTCAGCACAATTGCGACGAGCGCGAGGAGCGGCACCGCGATCCGATCGGCGCGCGCCACCGCCGAAGGTCCGCGCCAGACGACGACGGTGGCCAGGATGCCGAGGCCGATGGCCCAGAGTGTCTGCGATCCGGTGGTACCCAGCCACGCCGTCGTACCGGCGACAGGGCTCATCGCCGATGCGGCAATCACGTTGTTGAGCGCGATCCAGGCGAAGTTGGATCCGTACAGGAGCGCGGCCACGAGGCCGGCACCCTGGATGCCGAGGGCCGGCCGCGCGGCGATGACCGAGGGTACGCGAAGGCGGGACCCAATCGGCGCGAGCGCCGCGACTAGCGCCGCGCCGGCCACGCTGCCCACCCCGATCAGCAGCATCGACGCACGCATGCTGAACGACACCGCGAGGCTGGCGCCGACCTGGAACGTCGTCGCCACGACGTTGGCGCCGACGAAGATCAGGAACAGATCGGCGCTCGACTGCGTTTGCGCGTCGGGTCGAACCGGGGCGATGTCTGCGGCGTTCAACGGTGCCACAAGAATACCTCTTGAAGTACAATAAGGCTATATCGTATAAATGTCGTATGCCGAAGCAGGCGATCTCCATTACGCTCGAAGCCGACAACGTCACCTGGCTGAAAGGCCGGGCGGGTGCTGCGGGCCTGCGCAGCGTCAGCGAACTGCTCGATCAGCTCGTGACCGCGGCCCGCGAATCAGGCGGTGGCGGTCGCACGACATCGGTCGTCGGAACCATCGACATCGATCCTGGCGATCCGCTGCTCGAACACGCGGACGAAGCGATTGGTGCGTTATTCGAGGTGTCGCTGGGCCGGCCCTTGATGGTCAAAGAAACTGCACCGCCCTACAAGGTTCCCCGGCAGGTGAAGAAACGGCGTGGCTGAACCCGAGGCGGCAGTCACCGACACCCACGCGCTGGTGTTTCATGCGGCCGGCACGGGAAAGCTTGGCCCTCGTGCCGCCGCCTTCTTCGATCGCTGCGAGCGCCGCGCCGCGATCCTCTACGTACCGACCATCGTGATCTGGGAGTGCAGTCTCCTTGCACGAGTGTCGCGCATCAACCTGCGCCGGACGGTCCGGGCGTTCTTCGACGATCTCTTCAGCAACCCCGCGTATCAACCCGTCGACATCACGCCACAGCAGATCTATCTGGCCGACGAGCTGCGGTTCAACCGCGATCCATTTGACGCGCTCATCTGTGCGACGGCGCGCACGGTCGATCTGCCGCTCATCACTCGTGACGCCGACATCCGCGGTTCGGGCGTCGTAAAGGTCATCTGGTGATCGAACGAAACATCGCAGCCACCACCCACGGACGATATCTGCTGCTGCCGGCTTCGACCCCCGCACCTGCCGGTCTGCTCGTCGGTTTCCACGGCTATGCCGAGGGCGCGGAATCACAGCTCGAACGCCAGCGCGCGATTCCAGGCGCGGATCGATGGACACTGGTGTCGGTTCAGGGCCTCCACCGCTTCTATCAGCGGCGTACCAACGAGGTGATCGCCAGCTGGATGACGCGTCAGGATCGCGAGCTGGCGATCGCCGACAACCTCGCCTACGTGGAAGGCGTGGTTGACGCCGCCACCCGCGAGATCGGACGCGAGCCGGCACGTCTGGTGTTGACTGCGTTCTCGCAGGGAGTCGCGATGGGTTTTCGGGCCGCGACCGCGACCGCCCGCCGCGTCGACGGTGTCATCGCGGTCGGCGGCGACGTGCCGCCGGAGATCGACGCCGCGTCGCTCGCTCGCACACAGAAGGCCCTCGTCTGTCGCGGCGCGAGCGACGAGTGGTATACGGACACGAAGTTTCAGCACGACGTCACCCGCCTGCGCGAGTCCGGCGTGACCGTGCACGCCGTCACGTTCGAAGGCGGGCACGAGTGGTCGGAAGCCGTTCTGAAAAATGCCGCTACCTTTCTTCGGGAGCTCGAGGAGTCAGGGTGACAGGGGAAATCAGAGAGGCCGTTCCCGCCGACGCGCGAGTGCTCGCCGAGCTCCGGTGGGAATTCCGCTCGGGCAAGACGCCACCGACTGAAACCCGCGAGGCGTTCGTCGATCGCTGCGCAACATGGATGTCGCTGGAACTTGCGCGTGGCGCGTGGCGTGCGTGGGTCGCGGCGCAGGACGGCCGCATCGTCGGTCAGATCTGGCTGCAGGTGCTGTCGAAGCTGCCCAATCCTGCCGACGAGCTCGAACAACACGCGTACATCTCGAACGTTTACGTGACGCCGTCGGCGCGCGGCGGCGTCGGCACGCGACTTCTTCGAACGGCCCTCGACTGGGCCCGATCGAACCGCATCGATCGTGTCGTTCTGTGGCCAACGGCGCGGAGCCGCACGATGTATGAACGGCACGGATTCCGTGCGAGCGATGACGTGCTCGAACTCATTTCGTCTTCGTCCGCATCCACTCGACCATAGTGCGCTGAACATCGTCGTACGCCGCGGCCTGTGCTGCCGGATCCTTGCGGGCGAGCTTGAGGGAGTGGTCGCCACCGGCCACCAGGTGGATCGACGCCGACGGCCCGATGGTCTCGATGATGGGCGCGAGCTCCGCCGGCGTACCGAAGGCATCGCGCGACCCCTGCACGAACAGCATCGGCCTGCCAACCGCCGGCAGGTGTTTGTCGCGGCGCTCGGTGGGACGTCCTGGCGGGTGGAGCGGGTAGCCGAGCAGCACCAGTCCCGCGATCGGCAGCGTCGGATCGGCGGCCGCGACCTGCGTAGCGATTCTCCCGCCCATCGACTTGCCGCCGATGAACAAGGCGCGCTTCGGCGCGGGCCGAGCGTGAACCGAAGCAATCACTGCCCGGTAACACGCCTCGAGGATCGGCGCGCGATCCGGAATGCGTCTGCGTTGTTCCATGTAGAGAAAGTTAAAGGTGATCACTTCCACGCCGAGGGACGAGATGGCGCGGGCGAAGTCGACCAGGAACGTGCTGCGCTGACCCCCACCAGCGCCATGCCCGAGGATCAGCGTCGCGCCGAACGAGGATGAGTCCGCTGTGTAGGCGAGCGCCGTGGTGGCGCCCGCCTCCAGCGGTATTCGGAGCTCACTCGGACTTTTCAAGCAACTCTCGCATTTCCGCGTCGGTCTTCAGCGCGTTCGTCACGGACAAGGCGCCGAACTGGGTGGCGAGCGATCGCGCCAGCATCCGGTCGACCTCGGTGGCAACCACCCCCGTCAGTGTCACCCGCCCGCGTTCGACGACGATGTGGATGGGAGGGTTCGCCATGATGGCGTAGTTCCAGAAGTTCGAATTTCCATAGATCGATCGGGCAATCCGATAGCGGAGCTCGTCATCGAACTGCGAAACCGGCAGCACGGAAATCTGATCGCGTACCGTCACCACGCCGTTGACCTTGGCAACCCGTTGCTCGATGTCGCTCCGCTTGTAGGGCATCGTCACCTTGCCGGTGAGTGTCACGACGCCATCCTTCACGCTGGCACTCACGTCGTCGAAGATCGTGAACTGCGTGTACCGATCCACGCTGGCGGCGACATCCTTGAAAACCTGGAAATCCTTCCGGGGCTCGATCGACCCCGCGAGCGCCGCGCTTGCTGTCACCGCCAGCACCGCGGCCGAGACCATCAATCGTTTGAGCACCTTGCACCTCCTGCGAATCTCTTCGCTGGCAGGGAAATCGCAAGGGCGATGCCAGAGGCTCTTCGGTGGAAGTGATTGCAGGGGCGTCGGTTAATAGATACAGGGTTGTTTTGATGTCACCCAATGTAGACAGTGCGTGGCAGCTCGTCAATGGCCGGCGAATGCGACCCCGAGCCCGTAAGTAATCGCGGCTTCCAGAATGCCGACGAGCGTCATCTCGGTGCCGCTGGCCCACCACGATCGTGTGGTCACCAGCGACTTCGACGCGCCCACGACGAAGTGCGCGAGCGTGCTGATGATGAACGATGCGATCACCGCGGGCATGCCGACGGTGAAGAAGAAGGGGATGATCGGGATAAACCCGCCGATTGCGGTGGAAACGCCGGCTGATGTCATCGAGCGCCAGGGGTTGGGGAACGTCGTGGCATCAAGGCCGAGCTCTTCGTGGACGAGCGTGCGCAGGAACTGTTTAGGATCCTTCTGCAGGTGTTCCGCCATCCCACGCGCCTCTTCGGGCGAGAACCCTTTCAACTGGTAGAAGAGCTCCAGCTCCATCAGCTCTTCGTGCGGGTCTTCCTCGATTTCTTTCTGCTCACGGGTCACTTCCGATTCGTAGACTTCGCGCTGAGATTTCGCCGCAAGATACGCGCCGGCGCCCATCGAGAGCGCACTGGCCAGCGTGCCGGCAAGGCCGGCGGCGAGTACGACCTCGCTGCCTCCCGTGTAGCCGGCCATGCCCGACACGATGCCGAACACCGCGCCCAGCCCGTCGTTGACGCCGTAGATCGCGTCGCCGATCCACCCGTGGCCGCGAACGTGCCATCGCTCGCGGCCGAGGATGGAATCGAGCGCGGAGCGCGGCGACGGCATCGAGCCGCCGGCCAGGGTGCGCAGAATCACGGCATGATCCCGCTCCTCGAGCATCGCTTCTTCAGCGATCTTCCGGTCGTCGGGATCGCTCAGGCGCGCCATCAACTGGTTGTATTCGTCCTCGGCCTTGTTCTCTTCCTGTTCCAGCCGCTGCAGCACGACATTCGGATCCGAGATGCGCTGGAACCACGACAGACCACGCTCGACCTCCTTACGATCGGGCACGCGTCCGGTCGCCGTCGCGATCCGCTCCGACCACCGCGCGGCGTGTCTCTCCTCCTGATCGGCGAGCCGCATCAGGATGTCTTTGCGCTTGGGATCGTGCTCGCGGTTGGCGAGATGCTTGTAGGTGCTGGCCGCTTCGACCTCCCGACGCCACATCTTTTCGACCGTGGCCAGATTCACCTTGTCGAGGGCCATTTATCCCATCACCTGCTCGAAGACCACGATGGTTCCGATGCCGGCCGCGATCAGGATGACCTGCCGGAGGGCGCTGGCGTCGATCGTGCCTCGATGGAGATCGGGAATCAGATCCGACATCGCGATGTAGAGCAGGCTGGCCGATGAGATCGCGAGGACGTACGGCCGGATTCCGGGCACGAATTCGACCGCGGTGAACGCGACGATCGCTCCGAGGATACCCGAGACGCCGGTCACGATATTCAACAGGAGCGCCTGGCTGCGGCTGTAGCCGGCCGCGAGCAGCACGGCGACATCGCCGACCTCCTGGGGAATCTCGTGCGCCGCGACGGCGACCGCCGTGTTAATGCCGAGCGGCACGGATGTCAGCACCGCAGTGCAGATGATCGCGCCGTCCAGAAAATTGTGAAAGGCGTCGCCGACGAATACCAGCGGGGCAGTGGCGCCGTGCACTTTGCATTCGTCAGTGTGGCAGTGTCGCAACAGCACCAGCTTTTCGAGCACGAAGAAGATCAGGATGCCGGCGAGCAGCGTGCTGAACACCGCCTGTGACGACAGCTCGGCGAGCGCTTCCGGCAGCAACGCGAGCAATGCCACGCCTAACAAGGCGCCGACGGCATAGCTGACCAGCCACGGCACCAGCCTGGTCCGGACGGGTGCGGAAAAAAGGAAAAACGAGGAAGCGACGAGCAGACCGCCGCAGCTACCGAGAAGGCTCAGGCCGAGCGCGGTCGCGAGCAAACGCACGCGACATTCTATTTCGGATTGTGGATCTCGGATGGCGGACCGGGAAACGCGATCGGAGATGCTTAGCTGGCGATATACCCGCGACGGGCGCGCACGCGGTACGCGCGGTTGCGCACTTCCACCCGGATCGAATGCCAGCGACCGTCCTTGTTTCCGATCGCCCGATAACCGAGATAGTACTGCCGGCTCAGTTCATCCGCGATGCCAGCCGTGGCCGGGTTGAGATCGTGCGCGTCGCGAATGATCTCGGTTCGCCCGCCGCTGTCGTCGGTCAAGTCGCGCAGCGCGACGACGTTGACGCGTTCGTCGTTCGCTTGCCTCCGGCCGGGCCATCCTCCGCCGCCGCTCGGCGGCTGCTGGGGCCAGCTCGATCCTGGCCGGCGTCGGCTTCCGGGAAATGGAAATGGCACCGGCATCGGCGCGCGCGGCGGCGGCGTGTGCTGCGCCGTCGACGAGCTTTCGCCGTCGATGCCAATCGCGTAGACGAGCACTTCGCTCTCCCGAATCAACTGCTTGACCGGCAAGATCCCGGTGCTGCTGGCCGTATCGTTCCCGTCCGAAATCAGCAGGAGCGCCTTCTTGCGATTCTGTCCCCGCTGCGCCAGCGGAATCGCCTCCGCGATGGTGTCGTACATCGCCGTGCCGCCGTTCGCCGAGATTCGACCGATCGCGCGCGTCAGCAGCTGCCGGTCGGACGTCCATCCCTGCA
>Ga0207641_10004483_pt1 | contig 12083 bp, 10 predicted proteins | sample KBSSwiS62_FD_184306 | JGI IMG/M metagenome (GOLD analysis project Ga0207641, IMG submission 184306) | Switchgrass rhizosphere microbial communities from Kellogg Biological Station, Michigan, USA - KBS Switchgrass S6-2 (SPAdes) (version 2) | ecosystem: Host-associated > Plants > Roots >... | reverse complement strand
GGCGGGAGCTGGGTGGTGGTGGCCGGCGCGGTAGTGTCGGGCGGCGCGGGAGGCGGCGTGCCCGTATCGGGCGGAGTGGGAGGAGTAACGGGGGGTGTCGTGGGCGCGTTATCGGGAACCGCGGGGGCAGGGGGAGTTGTTGTCGTGGCAGTGTTGGTATCGGGAGCCGGGGTCGGGGCGGGGGGGACGGTCACGGTAGCCGGATCGGTTGAGGCCGGGGGATTGTTAGTCGGGGTGGCGACATTATTGCTGGCGATCGTCGCGGGCAGGCTCGCGGAGGCAGAATTGGTGGAGGTGGGCGCCATCGGGGCAGAGGAAGCGGGCGTCGTGGTGGTTCCGGTATCAGTCGCGGTGGCCGTGGCGGTGTTAGGCGTGGAGAGGGCGTTGCCGGAATTCGGAGGCGGGGTGATGCCGGGGCCCTGGACTTTCAGATTGGCGAGAAGGGCACGCTCCTCATCGGTGGTGGCGGGGGTCATCGGCGAGGCGAGGATATCGAGCTGTTCCTGGAGGACCTTCGACTTGATCTTGAGGTTATCGAATTCCTCCTGATAGAGGCGCTTGGCCATGTCGCGGTGGGCCTGCTCCTGGATTTCGCGGGTGAGGATGGCGCGCATGACCTCGTTCTCGCGCTTGACCGTCTGGTACTCAGCATTGTTGCCGCCGGCATCGGCGAGGCGCTGATTGGCGTTGACGAGGTCGGCCTGGGCGCGGTCGAGATTCTGCTGGAGGGTGGTGATGGTCGTTTGCAGCGACTTGTTGGAGGCCTGAGACTCGTCGAGCTGGTCCTGAAGGTTCTTCAACTGGGTCTGCATGAGGGCGACCTTGGATTTCGGGTTAACCGATTTGAGGTCGTCGATCTGCTTCTGGGCCTGGTTGAGCTTGTCGGTGAGAGTCTTGTTTTCGGCGAGGAGGCGGCCGACCTTGTCATCGACGGATTGCTTGTTCTTGATCGCCTGCAACTGGGAGTTCACGGTCTGGAGCTGGCCGCGATAGGCATCCACTTCATTCTGCGAATTCTTCAGGCTTTCCTTCGTGATCTTGAGTTCGAGTTCCACGGACTGAAGTTGCTTCTTCAGGGTGGCGACATCGTTGGGGAGAACGCTGTTGTTGCTGCCCGGATCCGTTTGAAGCGGAGGAACGGACGTGGTGACGGCGGGATTGGGCGGGACAGGAGGAGGAGTCGGGACGGTTGAACGGGGCGGGGCCGGTGGAGGCGCGGGAGGAGGATTGTCGCCGACCTGAAGCTGCAATTTCTGGATGGTGACTTTGCAGTCTTCCATGCGATGGACGATGAGGGCCTTCTCCCAATCCGGATCCTTCTGGTGGAGTTTGGAAAGGCGGGCGTAGCAGTCCTTGAAGCCTTCGAGCGCCCCGGCGAAATCACCCTGCTTCTCGAGATTCTCGGCGTCGTGCATCTTGACATAGATCGTCAGATACTGGTCCTGATTGGTCGGGTCCGCCTGGGCAGACGGGAGCTGGAAGGCAAAAAGCCAAAGGCAAATACCAAGGAAATAAACACGCCGACACATTATAAGAAATTTAATTTATTTAACGGTAAAAAGTCAATGATCTCCTAGATTACAAGAAATCTATCTAAACGGACTTTTCGGAAATTAGGGGGCAATTATTTCGACAACGCTTCGACGGCGGCGGTGACGCGCCAGGCCTTTTTCTCCAAGGCAGCCTGTGCGGCGGGGAAGCTGGTGCCGGTCAGGGCCTGAACGAGGCGGACGGCGCGGGCGCGAAGTTTGTCGTTGGTGGCCTGGACGTTGACCATGAGGTTGTCCTTTACGCGACCGAGGCGGACCATGGCGATGGTGCTGAGCATGTTGAGGACGAGCTTGGTGGCGGTGCCGGCCTTGAGGCGGGTGGAACCGGTGACGAGCTCGGGGCCGGTGGGGAGATCGATGGCGACATCGACGGGGGTGCGAATGGCGCGCTGCGGGTTGCAGGAGAGGAGGACGGTGGCGCCGCCGAGCTTGCGCGCGAACTCGAGCGCGGCGAGGACGAAGGGGGTCTGGCCGCTGGCGGCGATGCCGCAGAGGACGTCGCGCCTGGAAAAGCCGCGGGCGCGCAACTCGGCGATGCCGGGTTCCTTCGCGTCCTCGGCGCCTTCCTGGCTGCGGAAGACGGCGGCGGGTCCGCCGGCGATGATGGCCTGGACCTGCTCGGGCGAAGCGTTGAAGGTGGGAGGCATTTCGCTGGAATCGACGACGCCGAGACGACCGCTGGTGCCCGCGCCGATGTAGAAGAGGCGTCCGCCGGCGCAGAGCTTTTTCGCAATGAGCGCAGCGGCCTGGGCAATTTCGCGGCGTTGAGCGAAAAGGGCCTTTTCGACATGGCGCTCTTCGCGGATGAAAAGATCGACGAGCTGGGGGATGGTGCGCTTATCGAGTTTACGCGAGCGGGGATTGCGCTGTTCGGTGGCGGCCTTGGCGAAGGCGGCGAGGCGCGCGGGCTCGGCGATGGTTTTCCCCGTTTTCTCTGGGGAGCTGACCTTGTCCTTCGGGATGTTTTTCAAACCGGCGACGCGGGCGGCGCCGATGACGCCGGCAATGGTGAGGAGAAACGATTTGGCGCGCGGGCAGGTTTTCTTTAAGGCGCGTTGAAAGCGGGCGATGTAGTCGGGTTGATTGTCGAAGAGACCACCGACGAGCGCGACGGGCGGGTTGGTGCAGTTGAGACGATTCGCGACGAACGCGACTTTTTCGGCGAGGGCATTGGCGGCATCGTCGAGGAGAGTGCGGGCGTCACGGTCGCCTTTTTGCGCGGCGGAAAAAACGCAGCGGGCCCATTGGGCGACGGCGGTCTTGCTGGTGTCGCGCAGGAGGAAGGGGACGAGCTCTTCCATGGAGGTCTTACCGGAGGCGGTGAGGAATTCGTGGGCGAGGGGCGAGATTTTCTTGGTGGCGTCGTAGAGGATGAAGGCGTGCTCCATGCCACGGCGGGCGAGGTCGTAGGCGCTGCCGCGATCGGCGAAGAGATGGCCCCAGCCGCCGGCTTTCTCGATGGGGGAGTCGACCGATTTTTGGCCCGCGACGTTGGAGCCGGTGCCCGCGATGACGACGATGCCGGGGCCATCGCCGAAGGCGGCGGCGAGGACGGAGCGGGTGTCTTCCATGACGCGGACAGCGGCGGCTTGCGGCCAGATTTTGCGCAGGATTTTCTCGGTGCGGGATTGCTCGGCGGGAAGCTGGCAACCGGCGAAGGCACCGCCGATGGCGGAGACATTTTTTCCGGCACCCGTGCGGATGGACTTGAAGAGTTTTTCGAGCGCGGCGTCGGTCAGGAGGAGGGTGTTGCCGGGGCCGGTCGCGCCCTGCTTGAGTTTTTTTCCCGCGGGCGTGAGAAGGGCCCAGGTGGTTTTGGTGCCGCCGCCTTCGATGCCGAGGATGTTTACTTGAGTTCCAGCCATCTTATCACTATTGCGGTTGGGGTGGGGGGATGGCAAGCGGGTGGTTTTAAGGAGACCGGAATGCGGCAGAAGTGTAGGTTCGGATTCATGCGCCGGAGCTCAATAGCTTTTGGAATCATACTTGGATTCGCCATGATTTCCCTGGCCCAAGCCGAACCCAAGCCATTTCCTGATTTGGTCCCGGCAAAACTGAAAGTTTATATTGGTGGATTTATCGGTTCTCGAATCTATGTCGAGCTTGATAATGGAGATGTCCACGTCCGCCAGTACGAGGGCAATTCGCTTAAGAAAGTTTTCACGGTCCAGCCGACTTTAGAGGCTTGGACAAAGTTCGTCGAAGAAATCAATCGAGCCCACCTTTATAAGTGGGCGCCAGATTATCCCAATAAAGGCGTTTACGATGGCACTCAGTGGTCAGTGGAACTTGAGTTTGATGGAAGAAAATTCAAGAGTAAGGGAGACAATAATTACCCGACTGCTGGCGATGAGGCCAAGCCGACCAACAAGCCCTATCCCGAGGGCAAACCGTTTGAAACCTACTGTGCGGCGGTAAGCCACTTGATTGGGGATGACTTTAATTGACGATCATCCTTTGGGGAAGCGGACAAGGGTCTTAGCGCTGACAGATAGTCCTGAAGGCGAACCGGAACATCAGGGTGACCACCAAGCCGACCAAGCTTCCGACGATCACATTAGTTACGCGTTCAAAGCCGGCGTTCATGCCGAGGGCGGTGGCGTAGGCGGCAATTGTCACAAGAAAGCAGCGTGAGCCGAAGGCCACGGGGTAGCGTTTGATTACGGTGAGCGTGAGAAACATGGCCAGCACCGCGGTTACGTAGAGGACTTCGGAATGGGGGAGGAACGGACCGAGCAAAAGTCCGGAGGCGACGCCGATGGCGGCACCGATGGCGCGGTGCCGGAATTTTTCCACGGCTTGGGAGGAACTGGTATTCACGACGCTCGCCGCGGACCAGATGCCCCATTCTGTGTGGCCCGTGCTGCTCCATTCCATCAAGCCTGTGGCCAGCAAAACTGCCGTGGCCCGGGCGCTGGCCGCGCGAGTGATTTTCCAGGTCGGTGTGGAATGCGAATCGGACAAAGGCAGGCCGAACCATCGCCTCCATCCGTGGCTGGCAGCGGCGACCGTGGCGAAGAAGGGAGGTCGCAAAACGAGCGTCGCGCTGGCGATGGAGATGGGCCAGACGAGAAGCAATTGCTCCAAGGTTGTCCATCGGTCGACGCCAGCCGCATTCGAGGTCATTTCGCATGCGATGTAAAGAGGGGGAATGAAATTCCAGTTGCCGAAGCTGAGAAGGCGGCTGTCGAGACGAGTTATCCAAAAGGTCATGAAGCCGACGGCGGCGGCGACCACGGCGAAAACGAAAGTGTAGGGGATCGTGAGATAAAAAAGGGCGGTCAGGATGGCCAGCGTGAGGGCATGCAGGCCAAGCAGGGAGAGCGAAGGACTGAGGCGCGTCTGCACGATGAGCAGGCAGATGGTCACGAGGGCGCCGTGAAACCAGAGCAGCGAGCCGGTCCAGGCATAGAGGAGGACATCGGGCGCCATGGCCAGCAAGCCCCACGTGAGATGCCGGACATCGATTTCGCGCTGCAGGAAGGTCTGGATTTTCGCATCCATCGACCGGAGTCTGGCGAAGAGCGTGGGGGAAAGCAAAGGCCGTCGTTGTCCCATGATGGAGAAGCGGGCCATTTGAAAAAGGGTAGCCTCTGTCGCGTTGGCTCAGTAGGCTTCCTGCATGGCCCGCCCGACCAATGTTGTGGAGTTGTTGCAGGACCTGGTGGCGATTCCAAGTGTGAATCCCCAGGGGAGTCCGGGCACGGAGCATGTCGGGGAGCAGGCGATGGGCGAATATGTGGCCGATTTCCTGCGCGGGCTGGGCGCGGAGGTGAAACTGGAGGCGGTGGAGCCGGGGCGGCCGAATGTGGTCGCGACGTTCGAGCCGAAGAAGGTGGAGGCGCACCTGGCGTTTGCGCCGCATCTCGACACGGTGAGCGTGGCGGGGATGACGATTGCGCCGTTTGACCCGGTGATCCGGGACGGGAAATTGTGGGGACGCGGCTCGACCGACACGAAGGGGCCGATGGCGGCGGCGTTGTGGGCGGTGCGCGACTGGGCGCAGAGCGCCGCGCGGGCGAAGTCGCGGATCCGCTGGACGTTTCTCGCGCTGATGGGCGAGGAGGCGGGGAACGATGGGGCGCACGCGTTGGCGAAGAGCGGATTTGCGAGCGACCTGACGCTGGTGCTGGAGCCGACGAGCCTTGGCGTGGTGACGGCGCACAAGGGGGCGCTGTGGATCGAGGTCTCGACGGCGGGGGTGGCGTGTCACGGCTCGACGCCGGACAAGGGACGCAATGCGATTTACGCGATGCGGCGGGTGCTGGAGGTGCTCGAGGAAAAAATCATTCCCGACCTGAGCCAGAAAAGTCACGCGAAGCTGGGGCCGACGACGGTGAATGTCGGGACGATTTCAGGCGGGAGCAAGATCAACATTGTGCCGGATGCGTGCCGGATTGAAGTCGATTGCCGCGTGGTGCCGGGGATTGAACCGGAGAAGCTGCGCGGGGTTTTTGAGGCGGCGTTGCGCGTGGTGGTGTCGGATGTGCAGGTGAAGCTGCAGCGTTATTCCGCGCCGCTGGACACGAGCGAGTCGCTGCCGTGGGTGAAAAAACTGGGCGGGGAGGCGCGGGGTTTCACGACGGCGCCGTGGTTTTCGGATGCGTCGGTGTTGAGCGGGCCGAAGTGCCCGGCGGTCTGCATCGGGCCGGGGTCGATCGCGCAGGCGCACACGAAGGACGAATTCATTTTGCTCAGCGACCTGGAGGACGGCACGGAACTGTTCACCCGCTGGATGAAGTCCGCCGAAGAATCCGCCGCATGAACGTCAAGACCTCGGATCTCAAGGGGCTGCCATCGCGGGCGTTGCGTTCCTACCGGGAGGAGACGGGGCAGTCGTTGTTGCTGTGGGCCTTCATCGCTGCGATGAGTTTCCTCACGCAGATCATGCTGCGGCGGGGATTGTTGCCGGGCGAGTTCGGCACGGTGAACACGGCGCTGGGGGTGATCGGATTGGCGACGGTTCCGCTGGCGGCGGTCGACCTGGCTTTTGTCTGGCATCTCTCGCGCAAGCAGGGACCCGAGCGGAAGGAAAAGCTGGAGGCATTGCGGGCGGCGGGGCCGTTGATCACGGAGATGTTTGCGTGGGCGTGGTGCGTGGTGGCCGCGTTGTCGCTCATCATCGTGCTGCCGATGTTGCTGATGCCCCGCTTTTCGCTGCAGTTGTTCACGATGCTCAATGTGCTGATCGCGCTGGGTGGCGTGCTGAGCGGGGTGATGTGCCGGTATGGCGGGCGGTTGCGCCTGTGGGCGTGGTTGCTGGTGAGCGCCGCGGCGGCGAGGGTCATCCTGAGTGTGTGGCTGACGACGGAGGAGCCATGGGCCGAGTCGGGCCTGGCCACGTTTCTAATTGCGGGGCTGATCACGTTTGCGCCGGCGCTGAAGCCCACGGAGGCGGACGAGACGCAGCGAATGAAGGCGTTGCGCGCGGTGATGGACCGGGCGTTCCTGGTCGACCTGGGCGCGGTGTTCAGCGTGCTGCTGGCCATTTTTCTTTTTTCGAGCGCGGACCGGATCGTTGCGCAAAGCTGGTTTGGCGCGCCGGTCAACAACAACATCGGCTACGTCGACTGGCCGATGTTCGATGCGTACCAGACGGCGGGGCTGCTGGGACGGTCGATCCTGTGGGGGACACAACCGCTGCTCCTGCTGATGTTCATCCGCCGCTCGCAACTGGAGAAGACGACGGCGGCATCACTCGATTGGTTCTGGATTTATCTGGGGGCGTTGATCACGGGGGTGACGCTGCTGGAGGTGTTCAAGCAGCCGTTGAGCGAGCTTTTCTGCGGGAAGAATTTTGCCTCGACGGCGCACCTTGTGCCGGTCTTCGCGGCGACGATGATTCCGCTGGGGTTGCTCCAGGGGCTGGGGACGTTTGCGCTGGCCTCGCGGCGGTATCAGGAATGTTTTGTCCTGGGTGGATGCGGGATCGGTTATCTGCTGCTGCTTTACCTGGTGGGGCGACAACCGGCGTTGATGCCGACGTATATGTTTGGCGGCGGACTGGTCGCGCTGATGATTGTGCTTTTTGTCGGCGTCGTCCGGTGGGGACGCAAGCAGCCATGAGCGGGCCGGCCCCGCTGGGGATCTCGGTGGTCATGCCGCTCTATAATGAGGGGGCGCACATCACGTCGAACGTGGAGCAGACGCGCCGGGCGCTGCATTTGCACGGACCGTGCGAGATCATCCTGGTCAACGACGGGAGTTCGGACGACTCGGGGGAATTGATTGCGCGGATCGCCGCGCAATTTCCGGAGGAGATCGTGTCATTGCAATTGCCGCGGTCCGGGAAGGGCGAGGCGTTGCGGCGGGGGGCGCAGGTGGCACGGGGCGAGTTTGTGGTCTTCATCGATGCGGACCTTGATTTGCCGCCGGAGCAGATCCTTTTCTTCATTGCGATCCAGCGGGTGAAGAAAGCCGACGCGGTGATTGGGAGCAAGATGCACCCGGACAGCACGGTGGATTATCCGCTGATCCGGCGGGTTTACAGCCTGGGCTATTTCTGGCTGGTGAAATTTTTGTTCGGGCTGCCGGTGCGCGACACGCAAACGGGGTTGAAGCTGGTGCGGCGGGAACTTTTACTCAAGGCACTGGAGAAGACGGAGAGCCGCGGGTTCACGCTTGATCTCGAATTGTTGGTGCGACTGGTGCAACTGGGCGCGGTAATGGTGGAGGCGCCGGTGGTGGTGCAGCACTCGATGAAATTTGGCGGGATCGGGCTGGGGACGGTTTGGCAGATTTTTCGGGACACGTGGCGGGTGTGGCGGAGAACGCGGCAATAAAAAACGTGTCGCGGTACAGAAACTCGGCGTAAATTGAGGCATGTCTGTCTCATGGCTTCGTCCTCTGGTGGCGCTGTTTCCGAAAGGCGTGGTGGCTTTGGATGCGGAGACGTTGAAGGCGCATTCCGGGGATGCATGGTTTGCGACGGCGATGCCGCAGGCGGTGGTGTTTCCGCGGAAGGCGGAGGATGTCGCGGCGGTGCTGAAGTTTGCGAACAAGCGGCGGATTCCGGTGACGGCGCGGGGCGCGGGGCGTGGTTACGTGGGCGGGTGCGTGCCGAAGAAACACGGGATTGTCGTCTCGTTCGTGCGGATGAACCGCATTTTGGATATCAATGTGGTTGATGGAGTCGGTGTCGTGCAGCCGGGTGTCGTCACGGCGGAATTCCAGGCGCAGGCACGGCGACACAATCTGCTTTATCCGCCGGATCCGGCGAGCATGAAGGAGTGTTCTCTGGGCGGCAACGTCGCCACGAATGCGGGCGGACCGCGCTGCCTGAAATATGGCGTGACGCGGAACTACGTGCTGGGACTGCAGGTGGCACTGGCGGACGGGACTCTGGTGCGCGTGGGCGGGCGGACGCTGAAAAACAAGAGCGGGTTTGATCTCGTGGGAATTTTTGTCGGGTCGGAAGGGATGCTGGGGATGGTCACGGAAATCACATTGCGGCTGATCCCGGCGCCGCCGGCGCGGGCAGCCCTGGCGGCCTCGTTCAAGAATGCGGCCCTGGCGGCGGCTTGCGTGCAGCATGTCTTTCGCGAAGGCTTTCTGCCATCGGCGCTGGAGCTGGCCGACCGGTTTACGCTGGAAGCGGCGCGGCGACATCTTGGGCCGGAAAAGATTCCCAAGGGAGATGCGCATTTGCTGGTGGAGATTGACGGACAGCCGGGTTCGGTGCGGTCGGAGATCCGGATGCTGGCCGATTTGCTCAAGTCGGGGGGGGCGCTCGAAATCACCATGGCAACGAAGGAGGCGGACTGCGAGAGGCTCTGGGGTTTGCGGCGGGAATTCTCGGCTTCGTTGAAAGCGACAGGACTGACGAAATTGAATGAAGATATTTGCGTGCCGCGCAGTCACCTGGTGGATTTATTTGAGTTTACGGCGAAGTTGCAAAAGAAGTACGGGATTGAAGTCGCTTCGTTTGGACATGCGGGGGACGGGAATATCCATGTGAATCTCATGGCCGACCTGACATTGCCGGGTGTGAAGGCGAAGACGGACCGGGCGCTGGACGAGTTGTTCAAGCAGATCATTGCGTGGAACGGGGCGATCACCGGTGAACACGGGATCGGGTTGGCGAAGTTGCCGTGGTGGACGCAGGCGGCCTCGCCGGAATTGCGGAAGCTGCACGCGCAGATCAAGAAGGCGCTGGACCCGAAGGGGCTGCTGAATCCGGGGAAGTTTGTCTGAATTGACCCGAGCTATTCAAGCCCCGGGCCGCCGAGCTAGCGGGGGAGGCGGAATCTGCTAGTGCGTGGCAGTGCCAGCCTTGGCGTCGCTGACTTGCTTGGCGTTGAGGATCTGCTGCTGCTGCTTGAGCTTCTGGGCCTGATCGATCTCGGCCTGCAACTGCTTGGCGTTTTGGGCTTCCTGCTCCGAGCGGGCGGCGGCGGCGACTTTTGCCTTGGCAGGGTCGTAGGAGAAGCGCTTTTGGAGGGAGGGAGGCAGCTTGGTGATGGGGACAAGGGCACCACCGTCCTTGCAGAGGATAGTCACTGCATCATCTTCGACGCGAACGACTTTAACGTCCTGGTAGGTCTTGCCGTCGGTAGTCGTCCACGACTCGCCTGCCGCATAAAGCGGTAGGGTGCCTAAGACGATGATGAGGAAGAAAAGCATTCGCATGGTATTTACAGTAGCACGCATTCTGCCGCCGATCAATAAAGGTGTTAATATTTTCAAAATAATACCTTTGGAAAAATCGGAAGATTAGAGGAGATCGTCGCCGAAAAGAGGGCCGGGAGGATGGCCCTTTTTTTCCTTCAGAGCCTGACGGATCTTTTCGAGTTCCTCGGTCCGGTCGTCCGTTTCCTCCCAGACATCCTGACTGACGTAAATGGGGGCCTTGGCCTGGGTGGCGAGGACGATGCAATCGCTGGGGCGGGCATCGATTTCGATGACCTTGGAATGGACCTCGTTCTGGGCCTTGAGGATGATGCGGGCGAAGTAGGTATTACTACGGAGGGCGTTGATGATGACGCGCTCGACCTTGACATCGAAGGCGTTGAAAATGTAGCCGATCAACTCGTGGGTGAGAGGGCGTTCGTTGTGTTCGCCCTGCATGGACATGGCGATGGCGCGGCCGACGCTGGGCTCGACGTGGATGACGAAGCTTTTTTCGTCGTTACCGATAAAAATGGCCAACGTATGCTGGTCGGTGGGAAAGACTCCAAACACCTCCACGCGTACCACATCCGTGTTCACACTCTACCAGTAGCACTCCGCGGGGCGGATGACAACGCCGGAACCGATCCTGACCGCTTTTTAATTCTTTGACGCAACAGCCAACAGACGCTGCTTTTCGGACAGCTTCTAGGACCGGGGAATGAACTCAGGATGAACGGGGCGACCGGGCTTGAGAGTCAACTTGCAGTTGCGGAGGTCGCCGGTGTAGGAGGCGACGACGTCACCTTTGTCGTCGAAAATGGTGTAGCTGCTTTCCATGGTCGAGCGGGAAAGGTGGCCGAGGGTGGCGTTGACTCCGGAGACCAGGAGAAAGAGGCTGACGATCAGCAGGGTGAAGACTTTGAGAAATCGTTTCATACGAACTAAACGCTATCTACCGGGAAATTATGACAAAAAACCGGTGAGGGGGCTAGTCGGATTTGCGGTGCGGCTGGGGGCGCCGAGGCCGACTTCCCAAGCGGTGCGACCGGCCTCGACGGCATCGCGGAAGGCGCGGGCCATGCGGGCGGGGTCGCGGGCGGCGGCAAGGGCGGTATTGATGAGGACGCCATCCGCTCCAAGTTCCAGCGCCGCAGCGGCATGCGACGGTGCGCCGAGCCCGGCATCGACGATGACGGGGACGGTGGCCTGCTCGATAATGATCTCGATCTGGCCGCGGGTCTCGAGGCCGCGATTAGAGCCGATGGGGGAGCCGAGGGGCATGACGGTGGCGGTGCCGACATCCTGGAGGCGCTTGGCGAGGACGGGATCGGCGTTGATATAGGGCATGACGACGAAGCCCTCTTTGACGAGGATTTCGGCGGCGGCAAGGGTCTCAATAGGATCGGGCAGGAGATAGCGGGGGTCGGGATGGATTTCCAATTTGACCCACTTGGGGAGGCCGGCGGCGGCGGCGAGACGGGCGAGGCGGACGGCCTCGGAGGCGTTCATCGCGCCGCTGGTGTTGGGAAGGAGGAGGTATTTCTTGGGGTCGATGAAATTGAGGATGTCGGCGTAGGGATCGTCCTTGCCAGTGAGGTCGGCGCGGCGGAGGGCGACAGTGACGATCTCGGTGCCGCTGGCCTCGAGGCACTCGGCCATGGCCTGATTGGAGGAAAATTTTCCGGTGCCCACGAGGAGGCGTGAGCCGAAGGTGCGTCCCGCGATGGTGAGGCCGGTCATACTCGTATGACTGTAGCTGTGGTCGGGGATCGTCGCACTTACTTTTTGCTGAAGACAGAGCGGATGGCCTCAAGGTAGGCGAGGCCGTGGACGGTGTCGGGTTCGAGGTAGGAGCCTTCGGTCCATTCGTTCCAGGCATTGATGGTGAAGGTGCGGGGGAGATTTTTGGGGCGCTGGTCGAGG
>Ga0207641_10004478_pt1 | contig 12090 bp, 7 predicted proteins | sample KBSSwiS62_FD_184306 | JGI IMG/M metagenome (GOLD analysis project Ga0207641, IMG submission 184306) | Switchgrass rhizosphere microbial communities from Kellogg Biological Station, Michigan, USA - KBS Switchgrass S6-2 (SPAdes) (version 2) | ecosystem: Host-associated > Plants > Roots >... | reverse complement strand
CGGCTGCTGCGCCAGTCCTGGGACCAGATCTCCGCCGCGCGCGGGCTCGTCCTGCTGCACGACCATGTCCACCTCAACGACCGCTCCGGCGCGGTGCTCGTCGAGTTGGTCGACCCACTCCTTAACGCGGCGCCCCCCGCCCGACAGCCTTGACGATCGTCCCGCGCCGGGCTACCGCTCCCGACCTGGGCGGCCAGCGCGGGCCGCGATTCCCGGCGGCGCCCTCGTCCCCGCTCAGGGGCGCTTAATCCGCATTGTGCGTCGGATACTGGCAGGCCATGATTCCGGTGTGAGTACGCGACGGATCGTGATCGTGGGAACGGCCTCCGCGGTCGTCGTCGTGGCGGTCCTGCTGGTAGTGCTGCGCTGGGACGACGCCAACAAGCTGGCCGCCGCGCTGTCGGCGTTGGCCGGGCTGGCCGCGGTCGGGGTCGGGATTTGGGCGGCTCTGCCGGGTTCTTCGTCACCCGGCCAGGTTGGGGTTTCGCGGACCGGACGGGCGGTGGCCGAGCGCGGCGGTACGGCCAACACCGGTGTGCTGGGAAGGGCGGCTAGTGCCGGCGACATCCAGGTCGACCAGACGGGCGACGCGGAAGCGTCCGGGGGTGGCACAGCCAACACCGGTGTCCACCTGGACTGACAGGTGAGGCGACGGCGCCTGTCGGTGCGCCACACCGGCAATGCGACCGCGGGACCAGGCGGCATCGCCAACACCGGCATCATGTTCGTCACGCCGCGATCCTTGGCGCGGTCCGCCTACCGCTACCAGGTGGCACAGCTCTTCCCCTGGGAGCTGGTCGGGCGCGAGGAGGAGCTGGCGGAGCTGGCGGCCTTCAGCACCGCCGAGGCGGGGGCCGCGTATGCCTACTGGCAGGGCCCGGCGTGGGCAGGCAAGTCAGCGCTGATGGCGTGGTTCGTTCTGCACCCGCCACCCGGTGTCCGTGTGGTGTCGTTCTTCATCACCGCCCGCTACGCCGGGCAGAGCGACCGGAACGCATTCCTGGACGTGGTGCTGGAGCAGCTTGCCGAAGCGGCCGGACAGCCGATGCCGGATCCGTTGACCGAACCCCTCCGGCAGGGGCATTTCGGGCGGCTGCTGGCCGAGGCGACCCAGGCCTGCCACCGGCTGGTGCTCGTGGTGGACGGCCTGGACGAAGATCGCGGCAACTCGACGAATCCGGACGCTCACAGCATCGCTGCCCTGCTGCCCGCCGACCCGCCACCCGGGCTCAAGGTGATCGTTTCCGGCCGGCCCGATCCGCCGGTACCGTCCGACGTCCCGCGCGGGCATCCGCTGCGGGATCCGGCCATCGTGCGGCAGCTGGCCGTTTCGCCGCAGGCCGGGGTCATCCGCGACGACGCCGAGCGGGAGCTGGCGGCGTTGCTGGACGGCGGCGGACCCGAGCATGATCTCCTGGGTCTGGTGACGAGCGCGGGCGGCGGCCTCGGCAGTGCCGATCTGGCCGAGCTGACGGACCTGCCGGAGCGGGTGGTGGTCCGGCACCTGCGAGCGGTGTCAGGCCGAACCTTCCGCCGTCTCGGCGAGCCCGACATGGCGGCGTACGCGCTCGCGCACGAGGAACTGCAGCGCGCCGCGGTGGACGGCCTGGGTGAGCGCGAGCTGGCCGGCTACCGCGGCCGCCTGCACGCGTGGGCGGACGCCTACCGGCAGCGTGGTTGGCCGGAGGGCACGCCCAGATACCTGCTGTACGGCTACCCCCGGCTCCTCCACGATCTGGGCGACGTGTCCCGCCTGGTGGACTGCGTGACCAATCCCGCGAGACTGGACCGGCTGTACGGCACCGCGGGCGGCGACGCGGCCGCGCTGAGCGAGCTGAGCCTGGCCGAGGGGCTGCTGGAGCGCCAGGAGCTACCCGACCTGGCGGCAATGCTGGACCTGGTCGCCACCCGGGCCTGGCTCGGGCGGCGCAGCGAGGTCATTCCAGCAGGCCTCCCCGCGGCCTGGGCCTGCCTCGGTGACGTCGACCGCGCGGAATCGCTGGCCCGCTCGCTGGTCGCGTCACCCACCTGGCGCCACAACGCGGAGCGGGCTGTCGCGGAACTGGTCGAGGCGCTCGTCGCCGGCGGCGATCTGACGCGCGCCGACGCCTTTGTCCGGTCCGTCGCGGTCGCGCCGCTGGAAGCCCTGGCGGGACTGACCAGCGCCTGGCTGGCCCAGCGGCGAGCCGACCGAGCGGAGGACCTGGCACGCGCGGTGGCCGGCACCATTCCCAGCCTGCCGCCCGCTGTTGTGGGTCAGCTCGTGGGCGCCGGCGAGGTGGACCGCGCGGAGCGTCTCCTGGAGTCGATGGATCCGGCCGAGCGGGCACGTCCGATGATCACCGTGATCCGGGCCAGGGCCGCCTCGGGCGACGCCGACCGAGCCGCGCTGCTGGCCCGCCAGGCAGCGGAGATCACCACCCGGCCGATCCCCGACTCGCCCGACCTGGCGGCTTTCCGGGTGGAACTGCTCGCCGGCCTGGCGGGGGCGCTGGCCGTGGCCGGTGACCATGACCGCGCCCGCCGGCTGGCCGGCGAGGTCGAGGAATCGGTCGCGTCGCTCCCGCAGCCGACGAGGGTCACGGCACTGATCGCGCTCGCGGAGGCGTGGGCGGGCCTGGGCAGCCGTCGTCGGGCACGGCAGATGTTCCAGCGGGCGGAAGTCGCCGCCCATGCTCAGGCCCGGTTGCCCATCGACATCGAGCTGACGGTGACGCAGGCCCGGATGTTCGTGGCGGCTGGGGAACCGCGGCGGGCCCGTCCGCTGGTGCGCAAGGCCGAGCGGGAACTGGCCCTGCCGCCTTCTCCGGGCGGCCACTATCCGCCACAAACCCAGCTGGTCGTTGCGGGAGGACTGGCAAGCGTCGGGGAGTGGGACCGCGCCGAGGACCTGGTCCATGCTCTCGGCGCGGATGCTCGCGAGGACGGGCTTCTCACGCTGGCCGACGCGGCCGCGCAGGCCGCCGATGCCGAACGCACCGAGCGATACGTCGCCGATCTCACCGACCCGGCGCAGCGGGAGGAGATCCAGCTCGACCTCACCGAATCCCTGGTCGCGGCCGGTGATGTCGAAGGTGCCGAGCGGGCCGCGTGGTCGATAGCCGGTGCCGGAACTCGGATCGCGACGGTCTTCGGGCTGGTGCCGGCGATGGCATCGGCGGATCCTCAGCGGGCTCGTCGGGCGGCCGAGCGTGCCGAGAACGAGCTCGCATCCGCTGACGAGCCGTATTCCAGCGCGGTCATGCAGGCGCTGCGAGCCCGGGCGTGGGCGGTGCTCGGCGACCACGACCGGGCCAGGCAGGCAGCGGCGGAGGCGGAGGGCCTCGCCGACGGGTCGGCCGACCTCGAGGTCTCGGCGGACGCGCTGACCGCGCTGGTCGCGGTGTCGCATCAGCTCGGCGACCCGGACTGTGCCGCCGAAGCCACTCGCCGGGCGCGGACGGCCGTGCTGGCGCTGGCGGAACCCCGGGACCGCGACGCCGCGCGTGCCCAGCTGGCCGAGGTGCTCGCGGATGCCGGTGAGCCGCGGCAGGCGCGGGAGGTCGTCGCCGAGATGGAGGATGGCGAGACCCTGGCGACGGCCCTGACCCGCCTGGTGGAGATCAGCGAGGACCAGACCGGGACGCTGGCCGAGCAGGTGGAGACGCTGGCCCGGTCCATCACCGATGCCGAGGATCAGCTCGAGTCACTCGTCCAGCTGGCCGACATCTGGTCGGCGGCCGGCGACCTGCCACGCGGGTACGAGTACGCGCAGCGCGCCGAACAGATGATCGCCGGAAATCCCGCGGTCGACCCCGATGCCAGGGCACTGGCCGAGCTGATCAGGATCCGGATGAGCCTGGGGCAGGCGGACCGGGCCCGGGAGCTGGCCGAGCAGGCCGAAGCCGCGCCAGGTGCCTACGACGATCCCGGATTCACCTGGTGGCGGCGGTGCTCGGCGGCGCGGGGATGGCTGGCGGCAGGTGACCTGGACCGGGCCGAGGCGGTCGCCGCCACGATGACCGGCAGCGGTCTCGCCCCCACGGCCATCACCTCGGACGGGACGCGCTGGGTGGACCCTCGCGCGGTCGTCGTGACGCATCTGCTGGCCCGGGGTCTGGTCGACCGCGCCGAGGCGGTCGTGCCCGATCTGTCGCCCGGCCTGGAAAGCACGGGCCTGCTCGTGAAGCTGATCCGGGCACGACTGGCCGCGGGCGACCTTGACCGCGCCCAGGTGCTGCTGCGCCGGCTGCCCGCGAACGCCGTCGGGGCGAAGACGGTGGCCGCGGTGAGCTTCAGTGAGCCGGACGCGTCGGCGTACGCGAAGACGGCCGCCGAGGTGATCCGAGCCAGGATCGCCGCGGGTGACGCCGAGGCCGCACGGACGCTCGCCGAGGAGGTCGACGCCCTCGTGCGCGCGCTCCCCGCCGCCAGCCGCAGGATCCCACCCGCGTTCTGCGAGGTCGCCGCGATGTGGTCGGCCGCCGGCGATCGGGAACGCGGCCGGCGACTGGCCCGGCGCGTCGAGTCGTCGATCGAGCCGCCGTACAACGAGAGCTGGCAGGGGGAGACGCTGACCCGGCTCGCCTTCGCCCTGGCCGGCGTCACCGCCCTCGACGAGGCGGAAACCATCGCGCGGCTTGCCGAGCCCCAGTGGCGGATCAACGCCCTCGTCTCGGTGGCGCTGGGCAGGGCGGAGAGCGGCGACACGGCGGCGGCGCGTCGCCTGGCCAGCGAACTTGAGGAACTGATCGCCACCGCCGGCACAGTCGACGAGGCTGACTGGCGGCCGGTGCAGAGGTTGGCGGCGACGTTCGCGGTCCTGGGCGACCCGGACCGGTCCTGGACTGCCGTGCGCGGCCTGCCCGAACCCTACGAGCAGATGGATGCCGCCATCTCTGTGGTGCTTCGGCTGAAGAAGCCCGATGACTTCCGACGCGCCGAAGCCGCGATCGGCCGTATCAAACGCGCGTTCCGTCAGCCGGCGCTGGCCGCGCTGGCCTCCGCCATGGCCGACGCGGGTGACTTCGCCGGGGCGGAATCACTCGCCGGCACCCTTTCCGAGACCGGCTTGACAGTGAAGGCGCTGTGCCTGCTGGCGCTCGCCCGGCACCGTGCCGGCGAGCACCAGCAGGCGCGGGACCTGATCGCCGAGGCCGCGGCCCTGGCACCGACGATCGTCGACTGGGAAACCAGGGGTTTTGCCTTGGAAGAGGTCGTGGCCGGGTGGATCGGCACCGGAGATCTCCACCGGGCGGCAGCCGTCGCCGAGTCCATCGACGAGCCTGTCACCCGCGCGCGGGCACTCGCGGAGCTGGCAAAGGCTGGCGCCGCGGGCGGGGACAGGAATGCCGCGCGTCAGCAGGCCGGGCGGATCGAGGAACTGGCCGGCTCACTGCGCGGCCGGCAGGCCGGGAACGCCGTCGGCAGTGCCGCCGTAGCCTGGGCTGCGGCCGGCGACCCGGAGAAGGCCGACGCGCTCGCCCGATCCATCGACGACAGCGACACCCGCAGCGCCGCGCTTGTCGAGTCCGCCAAGATCGTCCACCCGGGGGCGGCCCGCCGCCTGCTCATGACGGCGCTGGCCACCGCCTACGACTACCGCACACTGCTGCCGGCCATCGCCGCGACAGACCGCGAGGCCCTGACCTTCACCTCCGACCGGCTCGCCCGCTGGGGCCTGCCAACCAGCCCGTCCGCCTGACCGAACGCGCACCGGTTGTGGATTCTTAGAAGGCGTTCTGCCGTAACGTACCTACGGTTTCCCGCACTGCTAGGGCGCCGACTGAGCCTTTTCCATCTCACCGAGGCCTCGGCCGCTCGGGCCCTGGTCGGAAGCGACGATGGAAAAGGCTCACTCTGGCAGCGTGGCCTCGCCAGGCCGGACCACCCCCGCCTCATAGGCGAGGATGGTCAACTGCACGCGGTCGCGCGCTCCGAGTTTGTCGAGCAGGTGACTGACGTGAGTTTTGGTCGTCGCCAGGCTGATGAACAGCCGCCCGGAGATCTCGGCGTTCGACAGGCCCTGGGCGACGGCGACCAGCAGTTCCCGCTCGCGGGGGGTCAGTCGGCCCACCAGCTCCTGATGGCGGGGTGAGGGTGCCGGCGCCGTGGCGAAGTGAGTGATGAGCCGGCGAGTGATCCGCGGCGACAGGAGTGCCTCACCGGCGGCGACGACCCGCACCGCGGCCAGCAGATCGGCTGCCGTGACGTCCTTGAGGAGGAACCCGCTCGCACCGGCGCGCAGCGCTTCGTGCACATACCGGTCGATCTCGAACGTGGTCAGGATGAGGACGCGGGTGTCGGCGGTGGCCGGGTCGCCCACGATGCGCCGGGTCGCCGCCACGCCGTCGAGATGGGGCATCCGGATGTCCATCAGCAGCACATCCGGCTGGCACCGGCGGGCCAGCGCGACGGCTTCCAGCCCGTCGCTGGCCTGACCGACCACCTCCATGTCCGGTGCGGAGCCGAGCAGGGCGACGAAGCCGCTGCGGACGAGTTCCTGGTCCTCGACGACACCGACCTTGATCATGCCCGCTCCGGGTGAGGCAGTTCGGCGCGAACCTGGAAGCCGCCGCCGGGGCGCGGCGCCGCGGTGAAGGCACCGCCGAAGAGCGCGGCTCGCTCCCGCATTCCGGTGATGCCGTGACCGGCGCGGGCGGGCGTCACGACCGTTCCGTCGCCATCGTCGCTCACCGTCACCACGAGGGCGTCAGGGCGGTAAGTGAGGACGACGTCGGCGGCGGCGGCCCCGGCATGTTTGAGGACATTGGTCAGCGCCTCCTGGACGATGCGGTACCCACATGCCTCGGCTGCCGAGGACAGTGCCCGTCGCGAGCCCTCGACGGCGACGCGCACGTCCAGCCCGGCGTCCTGGAACCGGCTTGCCAGCGTTTCGACGTCCGCCAGGCCGTGCACCGGGTCCGCGTTGTGCTCGTCCGGCTCCCCGCCCTCGTCCCGAAGAACCGCCAGCAGCCTGCGCAGCTCGTCGAGGGCGTCGCGGCTGGTCGCCCCGATGACCCCGAGGGACCGCCTGGCAGCCTCCGGGTCAGTGTTCGCGAGATGCTCGCCGACCGTCGCCTGGACGGCGATGACGCTCACTGTGTGAGACAGGATGTCGTGCAGCTCCCGGGCGATGCGCAGCCGTTCCTCGGAGACCAGCAGGGCCGCGCGGTCCGCCTCGGCGGCCGCGCGCTGTTCCGCGGTGTCGGCGCGCTCCACCAGCATGGCCCGGCGGTTGCGCAGCAGCCGCCCGCTCAGCCAGGAAGCCCCGATGATGCCGAACGTCCAGCCCACGTTGTCCGGCCCCAGCCCGGGCGGGTGGGCGAGAACGACGACCGCGAACCCGGCGACGCCGATGCCGAGCCCGGCCGCGGCGACCGGCGCCTCCGTGTGGTACGCGAGCGAGAGCAGCAGCCCGCAGGCGACGACGGGCAGCAACTCGGTGACGTCGTCCCCGCGCAGTGTCATCACGACGATGGCGCCAAGGCAGACGGCGACGGAGGCGAGCGGATACACCCGCCGCCAGGCGATGACCAGCGTGCCCACGACGGCGAGTGTCAACGCGACCGCGTCCGGTTTGGCGAACCCGGTCTGCCGCCACGCGGTGCGGGCGACCAGACAGGCGACGAGCACCGTGACAGGGATGGCGACGACGCTGTCCACGAGCCGCGGGCGCGCAGCACGCAGGGCCGAGAGGACCGTGCCGCACGTGGCGTCGACCGCGCCGCCTACTCGCGGACGGCCGGCGCGCACCTCCGTCGACGTGGCCACAGGCGCAGCGTATGTGGGGGCAGTCCACGCAGGAATCGTTCGCGAGGATGATGCCGCGGGCGTGGACGTCCTCCTGAGGTTGGGAAATGCCGGCGACCGGCGCCCGATGTGGCGACCGGGGCGGAATCGTGATTCTCCTGGTAGCCGGTCGGCGGCGGTGCCGGCCTGAACCAGGAGAAAACCCCATGATCGAGCGCAGTTCCGCGGTCCGTCAGGCAACGATTTTCATCGGACTCGCCTTCGCCGCTGAGATCGCCCTCGCTTTCCTGTTCCCGGGGCGAGGCAGCCCGGCCCCGCTGCTGTCGATTTTCGTGCCGACCCTCGCAGTGGTGGCCGTGACCTTTGGGTTCACCCCACGGGGCCGTCGACGGGAGATCTGGGCCGGCCTGGGTCTGAATCGTCCAGGCTGGCGACTCTGGCCGGCGGCCGTCCTGCTTCCCACCGGCGTGGTCGCGATTCCGTACGCCATCGCCTGGGTAGCCGGCATGATCGGCGTGCACGAGGTCCTCGTCAGCCTGCCCGACCTGGTCCTCGAGGGCGTGGTTTTCACCGTCGTCATCCTCGGGGAGGAAATCGGCTGGCGAGGCTTCCTGCTGCCGCGGCTGCAGTCCGTGCTCCCGCGCCACCGGGCCGCCGTGGCCACCGGGTTCCTGCACGGCCTCTTCCACGTCCCGCTGCTGACCATGACGGCCAGCTATGACGCCGACGGGAACCGGTGGATCGTCACGCCTGTCGTGGTCCTCGCGATCACCTGCGCCGGGGTCTGCTACGCCTGGCTTCGCGACGCCAGCGGCAGCCTCTGGCCGGTCGCCGTCGCCCACAACCTGGTCAACACGGCGCTGGACTACGCCGCCACCGTCACCGTGGCCTCGTCGCCTAGCGCCCTCGCCTACCTTGCCGGCGAATCCGGTCTTGCCACGCTCGCGGCCATCGCCGTCGCCGCCAGCTGCCTGCTCATCGGCCCCTACCACCCAGTCGTCTTCGCGAACGACGAGACGACGAGGCTAGCGCGCGGGGGAGACGCTCCAGGAACCGCCGAGGCACTCGCCGGGCGTTAGCGGCGTCGAATCCCCCAAACACGCGTGTCCGCGCGCCCCGGGGTCGGCACCAGGTCCGACAGGAAAGTCTGATCGCCGACCAGGGGCCTGCTCGGCCAGGCGCGGCAGGCCCCCAGAACGCGGCGCGCTACCACCCCAAGCGATGTGCGCTCGCACCGCTGCGCTCAAGGCCGTCCGGCTCGATCACCCAGTGACTACCACGGAGGTGATCGACACGTCTGCCGAACCGCGAAACAGTGGAGTATCCCGACCGGAGGAGATCAGTCGACCGAGCGCCGGGCCACTGAGATGACTGGCCGGCCACCTCAGCCGCCGCACGCCTGTCCGGACGCGCCGATGGCGGTGGTCCGCGGACCACCGCCATCCAGGGTGTGTTTCCAGGTTTGGGTTCACGTCGGGTGAGGGGCTAGTGCCCCCAGCCCCAGCCTCCGTGTCCACCCCAGCCCCAACCCCAGCCATGCCAGCCCCAACCCCAGCCGTGCCAGCCCCAGCCCCAGCCCCAGCCGAAGCCGATGCCGAAGAATGCCAGGCCGGTCAGGTCTCGGAAGGAGCCCATGTTCTGGAGGGTCGGCGCCTGATACGTCTTCTTCATGCCGATTCCTCACTCCTTTGGAGTCGCCTCCCTGCGACTTCCAGCCGGAGGAGCGCCGCATCCGGGGGCATCCGGAGGATTTCTCTGAAATTCGCCAGTTGTGGTAGCCGCTCCGTCCGGCTAAGCTCCAGCCTGCCACCATTCGGTTCATTGTCGGTTCAGCACGTTAGGTTGCTGATCGGCCGGACCGCCGCCCTGGGCGGCGGGCTGGCGACCGTCCGCCAGATACGCGCCCGACCCGCTCATATGGTGCGAAATGAGCGAGTCGGGGCTTGCGTTAATTAACGGCAAAACTGGTCAGCGCACCACAATAAACACCCTCATGCCCCGCGCCGCGTGATTGTCCACTGGGCAGTCCAGAAGGTAGCGGCCCGGCCGCAGTAGCACGGTCAGGTTGGCCGACTGCCTCGGCCAGAGAACACGGGTCGCGCGGTTGACGCCAGGTCCCACGATCCGGAGGGAGTGCGGAGCCCTGCCGATGTTCCGCACGGCGAAGGTATAAATACCGGCTCTGAAACTGGTCCGCGGCAGCCAGATCCTGAACTCGGTCTCGCTCACTGGAACGACAAACCTAGGGGCCGCCACCGGTCGCGTCGGGGCAGGCCCGGCGACCGGAGGTGCGGCAGCCGCGCTGCCGACACCGAATGCCGTGGCCGCTATGACCAGGGCCAGCAGGCCAGCGGCGGTCGCTACAGCACCCACTCGACCCTCAGCAATGCCGGATTTGCGCATGGTTCCCCCTCCATGAGCTCGACTGCTGACAGCATTCCCAGAATGAACCTTTTCCATTGCCGTTTACAACCAGGCCAGACCTTGAGACGTCGACGCATAAATGGAAAAGGTTCAATGCAACGTGTCGGCGGGCGTCACTCGACTGGCCTGACGCTGCCGGCACCGGTCCACCCTGCTCCAGCCGAGGATTCCGTGCAAGGCGCGACGGCGGCCAGACAACTCCGGAAACAATACGGGCGGCCGGTCGTGCTGTCGTCGACGAAAGGTTCCGTGCCAGCTAATTCGGCGCCGCTGGCCAAGATGCCTGAGCGGGCCTTCTAAAGACCTGGTTTCAGAATGACAATTTTCCGTCGGCGTTGACGAGCGGGTCCAGCGACCGGCCATAGATGAATAGTCAATGATCTGACCATTTGTCGCCGGCGGATGACCGGGAGGCCGAGCGCCTGGTCATCGACCCGGCCCCCACCCGGCGAAGGCGTTGTTCCCGGCTGAAATCCCTGCCACCTGGGACGCCGGTCTCTGGGCCGCGGGACACGCCGATCATCACAATCGGCGACGCCGCCGGTCGCGGCGCCCGCCCGTGCGACGGCCCGCCCAACGGAGCGGGAATCAGGGGGCGAGGAGCGGCAGTGGGGCGAAGACGTGGTCCTTTCACAACTGCCGCGACGTCTCCTCCGGGTACGCGGTGACGGCGGGGCTGGCGTCGAGGACCTGGGTGAGGCGGCGCTCTGGGCCGTAGGCGGGCCGGCCCGGGTCGCCGGTCGCGGCGAAGGCGGCCCGGGCGGTGTCCGAGCGCCACCGCCTCGGCGGGCGGCTCGGGGCCGAGGAGCAGCGGGCCCAGGTGCGCGCCGAAGGTGGTCTCGCGGTCAGGAAGATCGCTGTGGATCAGGAGACCAGGGGGCGGTTGTCGTTCGTCGGGGTGGCGGTCGCGGCGCCCCTGACAGGCGCCCCAGCTGGTCCCGCCGGCAACCTCTAGCCCCGGTGGAAGCCTGGGTGAGGGAGTGGGAGAGCATTGGGCGCGGTAGCTCTCCGCTCGTCCTTGATCTGGATGCTCGGAGGGTTCCGTCGGCCGCGCCGCCCGACGGGGCGGCCTCTTGTTTGCTTTCGGCCCACTGTGTTCTTTTGGCGACTTTCGCGGCTGACCTGGCCCCTGATCAGCCAAGGTAACGAGAGCAAGGGCTTCCCAGGTGCGGACCGGGCTGCCCTGACCACCAGGCGGAGGCCGCCGCCGGTGGTCCATCCCGCTTCCTACGGGCTGACAGGTGGAGGTACCCGCGTGACCCCAGACGAGCTGCTCGCGTCCGCGCGCGAGAGCACAGGACTTGCTGACTTCGGCGACGACGAGATCTTCGGCGGCGACGGGTGGCGCGACGGGCTGGCCAGGCTCGTCCGCTGCATCGAGGACGAGGCGAGGTTCAGCGAGCTGGGGCAGATGGCCTCCGGGTTCGAGCTGGCCTCCTACCTGGCCAACCGGCTGCGCATCGTCGACCACCACCGCAGGCACCCGGCGATCCGGGACCGGGACATCGTGCCGCCCGTGGTCATCGTCGGTCAGGCCCGGACGGGCACGACGATGCTGTTCGACCTGCTCGCCCGGGACCCGGACCACCGGGCGCCGCTGACCTGGGAGGTCGAGGCGCCGCTCCCGCCGCCGCGTACCGAGACCTACGAGACGGATCCGCGCATCGCCGAGGCCGACTCGCTGATCAGCGTGACCGACACCGTCATCCCCGGCTTCCGCGCGATCCACCAGCTTGGCGGCCGGCTCGCCCAGGAGTGCGGCCGCATCCTGGGTAGCTCGTTCACCAGCACGATCTTCGCGAACCAGTACCGCGTTCCCAGCTACCTGCACTGGTGGCTGCACGACGCCGTGCGCGACGGCCACGTCGCGGCGTCCTACACCTGGCACCGGCGCTTCCTGGAAGTGCTGCAGAGCGAGCACCCGGGGCGGCGGTG
>Ga0207641_10004474_pt1 | contig 12099 bp, 6 predicted proteins | sample KBSSwiS62_FD_184306 | JGI IMG/M metagenome (GOLD analysis project Ga0207641, IMG submission 184306) | Switchgrass rhizosphere microbial communities from Kellogg Biological Station, Michigan, USA - KBS Switchgrass S6-2 (SPAdes) (version 2) | ecosystem: Host-associated > Plants > Roots >... | reverse complement strand
AGAGGTTGAAGAAGCTGCGTAATTTGTCATTCAACATTAACGCGGCCGACCCGAATAATGAGTTTGAGACTGTGCCGGCTTATATCCGCCGCAATATGGAATTGTATGGCAGTTCCACTAATGCTGTCGAAAATTTTTACAGCAACTACGAAGTCAAGACTGACGAAAACAATCAAACAAAGATCAGCACCATCAATACATTCTTAGACGGAAAAAAACCGGATTAAAATAGCCGTTGGATAAACAGATCCTAATCCTTTTGAATTACTTCCACCAGCCTATTAACGGCTTGTGTTTTTAGTTGTTCCCCCCGATTTCTATCGGGGGGTTATTTTTTTCCGTCATTGCGAGGCCGACAGAGTTCTTTACCATTTATATACTATTTAAGTCGGCTGAAGCAATCTCCACAATGAAGTAAGGAATTTTGTTACTAGCAGCAGTAATTCTTATCATCTTCTGTTGCGTCGCACTCTTGTGCTGCAACAATTCTATTCAACCTTTAATTTTCCGACAATTGATTTTAGTGATGTATTATCACTTGTGATCACAGTATTTATTGCAAAGTAAAATAAATTTTTATTGATGCTATCAACTAACTCGGAAGGTGTATTATTAATTAACAGAGTGTCATTAGAAGTTGAGGTGACTTTTGTAGACTCTCCATAAATAAATATTTTATCAGTCAATGGCACACCAACCAGAGCTATTTCCCTAATATTTGGATTGATGTAGTTATTTATTCTTGCTCTTTTTAAATAGCATCCAGTATCAGGTAAAATAAACTTGTCACTAGTTTTTATGTTAGCAATAGTAAATCGTAAACTGCCCATTCGAGTTAATCTACTGTTTGCAATATCAGTATACTTTAATAAATTCGAATATTTAGTTTTAGTGTCTTCAATTTGTTGTAGAATAGAATTTGCTTGAGTTTCATCTCCTAATATTTTGATTTTCCTCGCTGTTTCTTTAAGAAGAGAATTTACCCCATCATCCATAGTTTTTTTATGGTGCGGCGATCTTGCATCAGCAATCAACCCGTAGCGAATGATATAATATAATGACGATACTATAGCTTTGCCGTCTTTATTTTCAGTTGCGATAAAATCAAAAATGTTGTTCGCATGTTTGATAAAATCATTTTCAAAATTAAGTTGCAGATCAACTTCTAATGAAGAGTGATCAATTTCGCCTTTGTGAAATCTTGTATTTGCTTCATCTTCACTAAAAATTGATTTTTCTGAGGGTTTACGATAATATTTGTCAGTTTCTTTATTATAACAATAATAAAATTCATCTTCTTTATTTCTAAAGTATTTGATATGACATTGCGAAACGTAATGGTGGTTCCGAGGAATGCTCATGTATACAAAATTAGGCATTGTTAACAACCTATTTTCTTCTAATAGCTGCAGTGTGGATGGAATCCCAGCCAACCTGAAGCAATAAAAACCAAACAATAATACTTTTCAAGTGTTGATTAAATAAAGAAATTTGCCAAATGGAAACAGTCCTCATTACCGGCGGTACAGGAATGATCGGCAATGCACTTACACAGGCATTGATCGAAAGAGGGTTTAATGTAATTATCCTTACACGGCACATTAACGATAAACAAAAAACCCCGAATGATAAATTAACTTATGCTATTTGGGATGTATGGAAACAAGCAATCGATAAAAATGCATTGGCAAAAGCAGACTATATTGTTCATCTCGCCGGAGCAAACTTCGCAGATAAACGATGGAATGAAAAAGTGAAAAATGAAATTGTAAGTAGTCGTGTTAATAGTGCAAAACTGATCATTGAAAATTTAAAAACTATTCCTAATAAAATAAAAACAGTAATAAGTGCATCAGGAATTAGTTGGTACGGTGCTGATGATATAAAAATATCCAAACCATTCACGGAAACTGATCCACCGGCCAATGATTTCATGGCACAAACATGTCAGCAATGGGAAAACGCAATTGAGCCTGCATCATTTCTTGGAAAGCGGCTAATAAAATTTCGTATTGGCCCTGTTCTTAGTGCTGAGGGCGGCGCCTACGTCGAATTTAAAAACCCTTTAAGGTTTGGTGTAGCAGGAATAATTGGTTATGGAAAACAAGTTATCAGCTGGATCCATATTGATGATCTTGTAAGAGCAATTCTTTATGGTATGGAAAACGAAAAAATGGAGGGAGTTTATAATGCCGTTGCTCCCAAGCCTGCGTCAAATGAAGAGTTGATATTGAAAATAGCAAAGAAATTAGAAGGCAAAGGATTTATCGCGGTTCATGTACCATCTTTTGCTTTAAAAATAGTTTTCGGCGAAATGATCAATGAGATCTTAAAAAGTACAACAGTTAGCTCCGAAAAAATTCAACAAGCAGGGTTTATTTTTCAATACCCGGATTTAGGATCAGCAATTAGCCAATTGGCGAGCCAAAAAAATCTTCCGGGCTAATGTTTGCATGATCATTGTGCCACATATTTGTAAAATCTCCAAGAACAGCTTTACCACCATCAAAATTCAGCCGATGAAGATTTAATGCTTCAATGTCCGCAAGTTTTACTTTTCTATACATTGGGTGCATAGTTCCTCCCGTTACGCCAGCTGGTTTTGAAGGATCGTACTGAAATTGCGGATCGACTAATGTTCCTCTCGGGTACATGATGCCTGGAACACCTTGTCCACGTATATCCAGGACCTTCGGATGATTAAGCCCAAGTGTATGTCCATATTCATGCGCCGCAGTCGTTGATCCTTTGTATAAATTTTCCAATTTGAAATAACCGCTGTTACAATTCAATCCATCAACAAAAGAAATATTTCCATGTGCAAACTCCTCAATGCGGAAATAATTATTCCTGGGATCAAGGTTTTTAAAAATATCTATTGGAGAAATTATAGGATTATGTGAAGCCTGGATCCTGAAGACAATAGTATAGATCGAATTGTGAAACTTCAAACCTGCCTCGGGTTCATTCCACATGGTTTCAATTTCCTCTCTTATTAACTCCGTGATCTCCGGCGTGGCAGCATTTCCGTAAGTAATAATATTAGAAAAAATGAAGAGTTGTTGCTGATGAATATCTAATTCTACTGAACCCATTTAAACAATTCTAAAGGAGGATAAAAATATCAATTAAATTCTAAAGAATAAACCTTCGATTTCTCTTTTCTTCCCTTGAACTCCATTTCGCCGATCTCAGTGATTTGATATTTTGGAGGAGCGTCAAAATTGTGTAGAAAATCTATAGATACGATAAATGAATGTTTCAGTTCATGACATTTACTCCTGATCCTTGCAGTAGTATTGAGTGTATCTCCACTGAAAATGAGATCTTTTTTTATAATCCCAATATAACCTGCAGTGACATCGCCGGCATGAATACCGGTTTTAAAAGTCGGGACGACCCCATATTCTCTCAGGTAATAATTTTCTTTTCTTTTAAATGTAAGAACAGCCTGCCTGACGAATCTTAAGCAGCGTAGTTTATTTTTTGGATTATTTTTCCAGCAAATAACTATTTCATCACCTACATACTGGTATATATGTCCCCAATTTGCAAGGATGGGGTCAGTAATATCAGCAAAAAAGTCATGCAGCATATTAAAATACTTTTCATGACCTATTTGTTCCGCAATGGTTGTTGAATCATTTATGTCAAGAAAAAGAAATATCCTGTTTTCTTTCCTTGGTTTATGATAACGGCCGCGAATTAAATTTCTTAATCCACCTGGTCCGTATTTGTCAGCTATTTCAAGTATAAGGATCGAAATAAATGATAGTACGCCAAGATCGATCATAGCCATCAGGAAACTAGGTGTGAGGATAACTTTTTGAACAAAGTTTTTTTCAAAGTTCATAAAGCTTAGTTCACCTTTATAACCGAAAAGGTAATAGGCAAATAATACAATAACAGATACAATAAGAAAAAGCAAAAATGTTAACGTCATTCTCAATATAGTGGAAAGCCATATCGGTGATTTTCGAAAAGCGTCTTTAAGAAAAAATGCTTCTGCGCTTACTACAATAGTTCCAACGATAGCAAATGCCAGAGAAAAGAAACTTAGTCTTCGGCTTTCCAACACTTCCCTGTCTACTTCCACTATGTTATAAAGAAGAACCAAACTGACTAACACCCAGATGACGACGATTGAAAAGACGATATAAAGCCTGTAAAGAAATACTCTTTTTGAGATCATAAAAAAGCGTTAGTTCTTGTTAACGCTTAAAATTATCAATTCTTAACTATTAATTCTTAATTTTTAATTTCTGATCGGCTTTCCGCCTTTTAATACTGATTGAATTCTTTCCAGTGTTTTCTTTTCACCACAAAGAGATAAGAAAGCTTCTCTTTCAAGATCAAGTAAATATTGTTCTGACACCAAAGAAGGTTCACTTAGATCGCCGCCACACATTACATATGCCAACTTTTTTGCAACTACTACATCGTGATCTGTTGCATAGTTTGCCCGCCACATTCCATTAATGCCAGCATACAGAGCACCGAGTGCAGATTGCCCCAGCACTTTTACATCTTTGCGTTGAACTGGCATTGAATAACCGGAATCATAGATCTCGACCACAGATTTTTTTGCTTCAGCAATTCTTCTTTCCTGGTTCATTACTACTTCATCCAATCCTTTTCTATAAATACCGATATCAAATCCTTCAAATGCGGAAGTCGCTACTTTTGCGGTGGCAATAGAAAGAAATCTATTTTTAAGAGTAATAGTTTCCGGTTCATCTTCATGCATTTCATCGGAGGCTCGTAATGTAAATTCTTTTGTACCGCCGCCCCCTGGAATTAAACCAACACCCAATTCAACTAAACCAGTATAAGTTTCGGCAGCAGGGCAACATTTATCAGAATGCAGACTAAGCTCACAGGCTCCGCCCAAAGTTAATCCATGTGCAGCTGTTACAACTGGTATTGAAGAATACCTGGCACGCATCATCGTATTTTGAAACATTCTTATTGCCATGTCCAGCTCATCATATTCCTGGTCAATAGCAAGCATAAATATCATCCCAACATTTGCGCCGGCACTAAAGTTGGGGCCTTCATTTGCTATTACTAATCCTTTATAATTCTTTTCGGCTTTATCAATTGAAGTTTGAATGCCAGCAAGAACATCACCACCTATGCTTCCCATTTTTGTGAACCATTGCAATCCTAACACATCATCACTAAGGTGATACAATTTGCAGCTTCCGTTTTTCCAGATCTGTTTGTCCTGGTAATTGCTCATTACAATAAATGCATCACCACCTGGCAATGGTTTGTATGTCTTACTATTTTGATCGTAGTATAATTTTTTACCGTTCTCAATTTTATAAAACGTTTTATTCCCATCTGTTAACATTTCATCTATCCAGTTGGCCACTTTATAACCTGCCTCTTTCATTGACATCACAGATTTTTCCACGCCAAGTACGTCCCAGCTTTCAAATGCGCCGATTTCCCAGCCAAAGCCCGCCATCATTGCATCATCAACACGATAAAGCTCATCACTGATTTCGGGAATACGATGAGAAATGTAAGAGAACAATCCATAATGAAAATGGCGATAAAATTCGCCAGCTTTATCACTGCCTGCAACAAGCATTTTTAATCTTGTATATAGATCATCAATTGGTTTTGCAGTTTCTAAAGTTGCAAACTTTGGTTTTACTCTTGCTTTATATTCAAAAGTTTTCAGATCAAGTGTAAGAATTTCTTTTTCACCACCACTTCCTTTTGTTTTTTTGAAAAAACCCTGGCCAGTTTTATCACCAAGCCAATTATTATCCACCATTTTTTGCAGCCACGACGGAATATTAAATGCATCTCTTGCTTCGTCATTAGGACAATTATCTGCAACACCCTTTGCTACTTTAACCAATGTGTCAATCCCAACAACATCAGCAGTGCGGAATGTTGCTGATTTTGGGCGACCAATGATCGGGCCCGTCAATGCATCCACTTCATCAATTGATAATCCTAGTTTATCAACTAATCCAAAAAGTGACATAATTCCAAATACGCCAATACGGTTTGCAATAAAAGCTGGAGTGTCTTTACACAGAACAGTTGTTTTACCAAGATAGAGATCGCCATAATTCATTAGAAAATCTATAATAGCAGGATCTGTATACGGTGTTGGAATTATTTCCAATAATCTTAAATAGCGGGGTGGATTGAAAAAGTGTGTACCACAAAAATGTTTTTTAAAATCATCACTGCGTTCTTCAGATAACATATGAATTGGAATACCTGAAGTATTTGATGTGATGAATGTACCAGGCTTACGAAACTGTTCTACCTTTTCATAAACCTGTTTTTTTATGTCTAATCTTTCCACAACTACTTCGATCACCCAATCACAATCACTTATTTTTTTCATGTCATCATCAAAATTCCCGGTTGTAATTTTTTTGATAACATTTTTATGATAAACAGGAGAGGGGTTTGATTTGATGGCTGCTGTCAATGCATCATTTACGATCTTATTTCGTTCAGATGGCTTTTTACTTTCAGTTGCCTCTTTCGGTACTATATCAAGTAACAAAACCTGTAAGCCAATACCTGCAAAATGACAAGCAATGCGGGAACCCATAACTCCACTTCCCAAAACAGCCACTTTTTTAATGATCCTTTTTTCCATATCAATAGTTAGTTAAACAACCATTCAAGACCGAAGTTAAGTGATTTTACGAAACGCCTCCGGTTTCTGAATGGGGGAAATACGATTTTGTAAAAAATTGCTTGCCACTAAACTTAACCAAGGTCATTAAATTTAATTAATTAAATAAAAGGTAGATAGCAAAGCAAGAATAGAAGTTGATATGCGTTCTAATTGTTCGAACCAATTTCAATGAAAGCCAATTCCTCTGCTAAAAAGAACAGCAAGCCAATCCTATCGGTCAGCCATAAAACTGCCGCAGAATTGCCCGATCTGCTACATCATTTACCCGATGCACTTATCATCACTGATCTTTCTTTCAATATTACAGGTTGGAATAATGCTGCTGAAAGATTGCATGGTCTACCTGGCGCAAGAGGAAAAAATCTTTTTCAACTTATCAAGATCGATCTACTGGACTCCACATTTGAAACTATTAAGGCCGAATTGCAAAATAGAGGAACCTGGGAAGGCGAGATCATTTATTACAGGCATGATGGGGAGAAATATGTTTTTAAGACCTCGGCTACTGCAATACTGGATGATAATAACAAACCTCTAAGTATAATTTTTGTCAATCATAATATTACCAAAGTAAAAAGCACAGAAAAAAAACTGGCGGAAGCAGAAGCAACATATGAGAAGCTTGTTAATACATTGGTGGATGGGGTGATTATGCTTGATAAAGACGGCAAAGTAACAACATGCAACAAAAGAGCGTCTGGCATTTTAGGATTAAATGAAGAAGAGTTATTAGGAAAAGAGCTTGGCGATTCATCATGGAATGCAATAAAAGCAGATGGGACTCCTTTTCCCTGGTATGAGTTTCCAACGGTAGTAAGTTTGCAAACTGGGTTCCCGCAACGAAATGTAAAAATGGGAGTTAATCTTCCTAATGGTTTATTTGTTTGGTTGCTGATCAATTCGGAAGCTTTGATCCGCAACGGCGAGTTTGAACCATATGCAGTCGTGATCTCATTTTCTGATATAACAGACAGTGTAAACCGCGAAGAAGAGCTTAGAAAAAGTAACGAAAGATTTTTCTACGTTTCAAAAATAACTTCTGATGCTATTTGGGATATTGATCTTGCAACAAAGCAGATCTACCGAAGTGAAACATTTTATGAATTATCCGGATACAGTCGTGAAGAAATTAAACCTGACCTCGATTGGTGGTTTAATAAAGTTCATCCAAAGGACAGGGAGAGAGTGAAGAATAAAGTGCAGGAACATATTCAAAATGGACATGAAAAATGGGAAGACGAGTATCTTTTTCTTTGCGCAGATGGCAGCTATAAATTTCTACTCGATTCCGGAACTATTTTAACCCGCAATGGTAAGCCGGTAAGAATATTAGGCGCCATTCGTGATCTTACTGAAAAGAAAAAATTAGAGCAGCAACTTTTGCAGGAGCAAGAGCAAAAGCATAAAGCAGTAAGCCAGGCAGGTATTGCGGCACAGGAAGCAGAACGCAGTAACATCAGTCGCGAACTTCATGATAATGTTAACCAGTTATTGATGAGTGCAAAGTTGTTCATGAATTCTGCTCAGACTGACCCTCAAAAGGTCAATGAGCATATTGAAAAAGCGATCACTTATCAACTCATGGCAGTGGAAGAGATCAGGAAGCTTTCAAAAACTTTGAATACATCGCTTGTAAAAGTTATCGGTCTTAGCCGAAGCATTGACGATATTATTATCAATATGAAAGCCTTTCAACAGATCGAGACAAGGTTTCAATATGACCAAAAATTGGATAAGCTCCTTTCTGATGATCAAAAGCTAATGATCTTCCGGATACTGCAGGAACAGACCAATAATATTATAAAGTATGCTAATGCAAAAAATGTATTAATTACTTTAAAAGAAGAGAATAGCAAGATCTATCTTTCAATTACTGATGATGGAAAAGGATTTGATGTTTCCGTTCAATCAAAAGGAATTGGATTTATTAATATTTATAACCGCGTAGATGCTTTTGGAGGAGATATGGAGATTATATCTTCCCCGGGTAATGGATGTTCTCTTCGAATCAATTTCCCACTTACTTTAAATTAATCAAAATCTATAGGTGGTAGTTGACGGACCTTTAATTGCTTATTGTATCGTCTCATCAATCGTTTATTCTTTTTTGCCCCTACACTCGATGCCACTCCGCTCATTATAATTTTTATATAATAATTTATGAATGACCTGTCACGCATTCGTGGAAAATAAACTACACCTACTCGCTTTTTGTTTTCATTTTTAATAACAAAGCTGTTTGCAATAAACGTCATCAATCCCTGTAAAAACCTTTTCTTTTCCTCATTTCCATTTTTTAAGAATTGCACTTTTAGGTCATGATAATACATTCTCATTTCACCCAATGAAAGGTAATCTCGTCCTACGGCACGCATTGTAAGCGTATCGAGATAACCAGATTGTAGTTTAATAGAAGTTAAAGCTGGTAAGATTTTATTCAAGTATAGCATAGATTGGGGTTGCATCCTTAAAGTGATCAGGAACCCGGAAAGTGTATCAAGATAAGATTCCCTTGTTCTTAATCGTATCCAGCCCGAATCAAGCAAGTAACCATTTAACCTGATCCTCAAGCTATCTGTTGGAGTTAATTCAAAGTTTTTTATTGGAAAAATATCGCCACTCATTCTTGTTACCGGAATAACAGCCGTTTCTTTTGTTTTATCATTTAGTTCAGTATAAACGGCCGTACCATTCGAAATAAGTATTGTATCAATAGAAATTTTAAAAGGTATTTTCTGTATCAATTTAGTTGCCAATGGTTTTATAATACCAGCATGAAATGGCGGGGTTTTATCTCTGTAGGATGTAAAATATGGCTCATCAATTGCAATATTGCCTGTTCGAAACACACTGTCTTCAAGGTATTGGTCAAGGTCAAATTTTGAAACTGAAACCTTCCCGGTTTTTAAAGTAATATAATCAGTTTGCCATTTGCTTGCTGATACAAACTCATCACGGTTTTTCACCGGGTGAAATGAAAATGAATCAACCGATAAGCTTTGGCCCTGTTTAGTAAAAGAAAGATTTGACCATGTCCAATTATTTTTTTCATCAATGATCTCTCCTGAAATATCAGTAATTGTGAACGAAGGATTTTTTTTAATTACGGCTTTCAGATCACCATTTATTTCTGAACCTAATTGAAGATTTTTTAATATTCCTTCATACACTTTAACAGTAGCAGGTTTTTTGCCAAGGCTATCGGCTGCGAAATTCCTAGCCTCTACTTCATTTACTTTCGCTGACCAAAATAATTTTTTGCCCGGGCTCACTACAAGATCACTAAGGTGTATTTTCAAAGAACCTTCCTTTGATGTTGTCGTTTTATTATTGGCGTTAGTAACTGAAAAATTTGAAAGGATAGTATTCAATGAGCCAATGCTGATCCTGTTATCAATCCCTTTGCTCACAAAGTCTTTAAGCACAAAATTGCTTTTACTTCCATCCCAATAAAGTTTTTGTAAACCTTTTGAGGCAGAATTTTCCAAAGAAAAAACGGGGTGTTCCATTTCCAACTGGTCAATATATATTTCTGGTAAAGACGCCTGCTGTCCGTTATCTTTTTTTTCAGCAAACCTAAGTTTGAGGACAGGCTCACTGATCTTTGCATTTTTAATTTGTGATGATCCTTTAATAATGCTATTAATATCCGGAGTAAATACTATACCAGAAGCCTTTACATCAGCACTATCATTATTTTTTGCTTGTTTGAATTGAAAATTGGTCAATGAAGAGACTGATTGATCGGCTAACGAAAATTTATCTGCGGTGATCGATGTGTAGGGGCCAAACCAGTAAAGATCTTTTCCGTTAGTTTTAAGTGCATTGACTTTTAATTTTTCTTTTTTGTCAATTGATCCGGCGGAGAGTGTATTTAAAAAAACTGATAGCGAACTTTTTGCATTGTTAAAATATAATTGAGTATTGGTTCCTTGTATATTATTAAATAGAACTGTCAATGGATCACTGGCCTTTTTTCCTGGCAGTAATAAATTTATTTCGATATCAGCTTTTGTCCAGTTAATTCCCTGGCCTGTCAGCATCTTTAAAGAATCGGTGTATACAAGGCTATCCAATTTCACATTTCTTGCATTTATATTAAAGCTCTGCTGATGATCATAAACATTGACCTTATCAAATAGAAATTGTTTAGTGGCTCCATCGAATGAAGCATTATCCATATTTATAACCAGCTTTTTTGTTTTCATTATGCCTTTCTTAAAATTAAGAAGCTCGACAGATGCTTCCACGTTTTCTACTGACAAAGAATCAGCAACATTATTACTGTTTAATATAAGATTGGCATCGTCTAACAATAGATCAATTGTATGTCTTGTTCTTATTTTTATTTTTCCGTTCTCTATTACTAATTTCTCAAGACTCATAAAATTATTGATGCCTGCCAGCGAATTCACAATTGGATTCCTGCTTTTTGGCTTTACAGCTCCTGAAGGATAATAGTCAATAACCGGTCGTATCAATAGTGCCTGCTTCGCAATAACTTTTTGATCAAACAACAGATCGGCCCAGGACAATTCGCTGAGAATAAATTGACGTACTTGTATATTACGTTTGTCTTTATATGCCTCGGTATTAATAGAAAAATTGCTTAATAAAATTTTGTTCTCCCTTAGCCGGATACTGTCAAACCTTAAAAAATAACTGCTGTCCTTTACAAAATTTTCATAATTGCGAATGGCCATATCAAAACTCTGCAATGAAATGGGTTGTGGCAGGCTATGATCAATTTGTAGGCCCGTCATCTCGAAATTATTTTTTTCTGAAGTAAATGATGTGCTTTTGTCATTTCGAGTGGTTGTTATATTCACTTCAGCATTTCTTACTCCTACATAATTTAATTGCATATCACCTGTAAGTTGGTTGATCAACGTATCCAGGTTAGGAATTTTTTTCGGTCCTGCAGTTTTATTTTTTAATTCTAAATCTATTTTAAATTTGGGGTCGAGACAATTAACCGAATCGGCTTTTATCAAACCTTTTTCATACAATGATTTAAAATCAACATTGGTTAATTTCAAGGTATCAATATAAAGAGAAAAGCCCGAGCCGGTACTATCGGCTCTCTTCCCAATTAACGTGCAACTATCAATTTCTATTAATCTTTTTTTGATCTTGATCCTGAACCGACTGAAAGCAAGACGGTGATTTCCGTCCGGAAAAGTAATGTCCTGACCTTTCGTCCAGAATACCAATTTATCTGACTCAGAAAAGTCTTCTGTATTTGCATTTGGATCCGTTTCAATATGAAAATGCATTCTTGTGATGACCAGCGGTTGCTGATTGGGCAAAACCTTATTGATCAACCTGAATTCTCCATCATCAAATTGAAATCGTTTTACTTCAAGAAATTTCAATGCATCCATGATCGAATTGTAAACCTTTCCCATTTCATGAGGAAT
>Ga0207641_10004467_pt1 | contig 12113 bp, 14 predicted proteins | sample KBSSwiS62_FD_184306 | JGI IMG/M metagenome (GOLD analysis project Ga0207641, IMG submission 184306) | Switchgrass rhizosphere microbial communities from Kellogg Biological Station, Michigan, USA - KBS Switchgrass S6-2 (SPAdes) (version 2) | ecosystem: Host-associated > Plants > Roots >... | reverse complement strand
GGGCCGGGCCATCTCATGAGCGTTCTCGCCCGACGGCACATGCATCTTTACGGCTCGACAGAGGATGCCTTGGCCGAGATCGTCATGGCGTCGCGCCAGCATGCGCTCAACCGGCCGAAGGCGATCCGACGGACGCTCCTCACCAAAGAGGAGTATCTGGCATCAGTCATGCTGGCCGATCCGCTGCGGCGTCTCGACTTCTGCCTCGAAACCGATGGTGCGGTCGCGGTCATTACGACCACCGCCGATCGCGCGAAGGATTGCCGCCAGAAGCCCGCCTATATCCATGCCTGCGCACATGGCGCGTCGCGCGCATGGGGTCGTGCTTTCGGCTGGATGGGGATGCCCGACCCGGAATTCTCCAGTTCGGGGCATCAGTTCGTTGCCGACAGGGTTTGGGCGCAATCAGGGCTCAAGGCGTCCGACATGGACGTTGCCTTGATCTATGACCACTTCAGCTCCATGGTGCTGGCGCAATTGGAAGACTATGGCTTCTGCGAGCGAGGCGAAGGCAACGACTATGTCTTGTCGGGCAAGCTGCGCTATGATCCGGCAACGGGCAAGGGCGTCAACGGCGGCGTCCCCGTTAATCCCCATGGCGGCCAGCTGAGCGAAGCCTACATCATCGGCATGACGCACATCCTTGAAGCGGTGGAACAGCTGCGAGGCACGGCGATCAACCAGGTGGCGGATTGCGAATTCGCCCTTGTGACGGGCGGTCCCGCCCCCATTCCGATTTCCAGCCTGATCTTGAGGAGCGCGTGATGTCCACGTCCATTGCTTACGGTCCCGCGCGTGTTCTGCCGGGTGACCAGATCCACATTTCCACCAATCCCGACACGGAGCCCTTTTGGGAAGCCGCGAAGGAACGCCGGCTCACCGCGTGCCAATGCGCCTCGTGCGGTCAGTTCCGCATGCCGCCCACAGCCTATTGCCCCAATTGCTCCAGCAAGGAACGCAACTGGCCAACGTTGCCAGGTACGGGCACAGTATTCAGCTACGCCATCTGCAACAAGAACCCGGCAACTGGCGAGGATTATGTCTATGTTCCGGTCGTAGTGGAACTTGACGAAGCGGGCGGCGTGCGGCTTGTCGGCAACCTGACGGGCTGCAACGCCGAAGACATCGAGATCGGCATGAAGGTCACCGTGGAGTGGACCGACATCTGCGACGGATGGGTACTACCCAACTTCCGCGTCGTTGATCCAGCATGATGTCACCGGACGCTGGCAGGGTCGTCATCACCGGCGCCGGTGGAGGGATCGGGCTGGGACTAGCCCGTGAATTCGCGCACCGCGGATTCCGCGTGGTGGCGCTCCTGCGCGATGCGGGCAAACGGGCCGAGCTGGATGCGGCGATTGTCGGCGTCGAGCACCTCGTTGAGATCCAGCAGCTCGACGTCAGGGACACGTCTCGTTTCGAAATGCCCCGGGATGTCGCGGTCCTGATCAACAATGCCGGCATCCGCTACGATTATCTTCCGGTCGAAGAGATCGGCATGGAAGAGTGGCGGGATTATTTCGATGTGAACTTCTTCGGAGTCGTCGCACTGACGCAACTCGCCATTCCGCTCATGCGGGACGCGGGTCGGGGTATAATCTGCAATATCAACTCCAGCTCCCTGTTTTTCCCTTTGCCCTTTCTGGGGCCTTACAGGGCCACAAAGGGCGCAATGGCGGCACTGACCGAGACGCTGCGAAGCGAATTGGCGCCGTTCAATATCCATCTTAAGGAGATATTCCCCGGGCCGGTCGCGACATCCCTTTCGGCGGGAGGCATTCTCCATCATACGCCCGCCGCAGCCAATTACCCGCCTTACGCGCCTATGGCAGAGCGTCAGAGGGAAAACCAGAAGGCGGCCGATCTGACCATCTATAGCACCGCCGAGGTCGCGCCCGCGATGGTCGATCACATTCTGAATCCCGACGATGCAATGCGGGACGCGACATGCACCATGTCTCGCCAGGGGCTTGAAAACTGGCGGTCCGGCCGGGGCGGGGAACCGCTGATTGCCGGCGTAGTGCAATCCATATTGGACGTGCCGCAATAGCGTAGCCGCTGAATCAGATCGTAGCCTCGTAGGCCGCGAATAATCAAACAATCGATTGACTGAATCGTCGTACAGGTTCTTCAGTCCGATTATGCCCGACGGGCGCGCCGAAGCGTTTGCCGCTGAAGCCCGTGCCTCCTCGGGGCGGCGTCCGCAACCTATCGGATGCCAGAGATTGACATAGGCTGCCTGCCCGGATCGGGAGGGACAAGCCGCCTGACGCGGTTGATCGGGGCCCACTGGGCACGATGGTTCGTGCTCGCGGGGAAAACCGCCACTGCCGATCAGGCGCTACGGATGGGGCTGCTCCATGATGTCTATGATGACGACATATTCAACGAACGGGTAATGGAATTCTGTGCTAAGCTGGCGGCACTTCCGCCGGAGGCTATCGCTTTATCCAAGCTTTCTATTGAGCTTACGGCTGACTTGGATCGACAACAGGCCCGTAACGTGGAACGTCTCTCAAACAGCATCCTGTTCCAGGGGGACGAGCACAAGGGGCTTATCGCGGCGATGATCGAGCGCCTCTCGAAGAAGGCCTAAATCTTGTTAAGAGGAGTGGTGATATGAACGACTTAGCTGCATTCTGGCCAAAGAATCGGGTCCTTTCGAAGGGCGATTGGACGCCGCCCGCCGGTACACGCTTCATCTCGTCCGACGACCATCTGATGGAAGCTGAAAATCTCTGGGAAGATCGCTTGAAAGGTCCGGACAAGGACCGCGCGCCGAAGTTCTGGCAGGACGAGCGGGGCATCTTTCACCTGGTGGTGGATGGTGAGTCCTACAACACCCCCGGTTTCGACCTCTCTTTCCCGGAAGGTCGGCCTGGCTTCTGGGACACGCAAAAGCGTATTGAAGACATGGATGCCGAGGGTATCGACGCATCGATCACCTTCCATTCCCGCGCCGCCGCACTGATCCGCATGAAAGACAAGGATCTGTGGTTCAAGTGCATCGACGTGTTCAACGAGTGGCTGTCGGAATGGCGCATGGCCGCGCCCAACAGGCTGTTTCCGGTCGCGTACTTGCCGACCTTCTATAAGCCGGAAATGACGCGCGATTATATGCAGAAGATCAAGGATCTCGGCTTCAAGGCCGTCGAGATTCCCTCTGCGCCGCGCGGCGTGCGGTACAACGGCAAGGAAATGCTTCCCATGTGGGAAGCCATTGCTGAAGCCGGCCTCCCGCTGTCGATCCACATCGGTGTCGCGCTTGAATATACCGGTTCGGGCGCGCTGGCGGCGAATATCAACCGTAATCTGCAGCCGTTCAACGCCCTGTTCGGGCAGTTGGTGTTCTCCGGCCTGTTCGATCGCTTCCCGGACCTCAAGATCGTGTTCACCGAAGGTGGCGCGAGCTGGGTCGCACCCAGCATCACGGGCGCGGACAAGATCTATCGCGATTATATCTCGGCGCTTCGTCCGCGGATCGAGCACAAGCCCAGCTATTACTGGCACAAGAACTGCTGGACGACCTTCATGGACGATCCGGTCTCGCTGGACCTGATCGACTGGATCGGTGAGGACAGGATGATGTGGTCAATCGACTATCCGCACCCGGAAGGCGTGTTCGGCGAGTCGATGAAGATCGCAAAGCAGATCTACGACAAGGCCGGCGAGGAGCGATTCAGGAAAATCGTCGGTGGCAATGCGGCGAAACTCTGGGGGATTTAATCGCGCCATTTTTGGTGGTTAAGGGGGCCGTCGCCGGAATCCGGTGGCGGCCCTCGCTATTTTCCGATCTGTCGGAACAATGACTGAAATGCATGAGAGGAGGATGCGCAGGTGAATCGGATTGCCGTTGTGACGGGGCATCGAGCGGGCTTGGTGAAGCCACATGTGCCGCATTGGAAGCCAGTGGTGACCGCGTAATCCGGGTCGATATCGTCAATAGCGATGTCAATGCCGACCTGTCGTCGCCGGAAGGGCGGGAGGAAATCGTTCACAAGTTCAGCGAACTGGCGGGCGACCATGTTGACGCGGTGGTCACATGGGCGGGCGGCGGTGGCGCAACGGTGGACTTGTTGCGCGTCAACTATTTCGGGACGGTCGATATCGTCGACGGTCTCCACCCTCTGCTGGCGAAATCCTTCTCGCCGCGCGTGCTGGTAACCAGTTCGCGTATGTCCTTGGAGCCGTGCGACGAGGCGCTGGTCGATCTGCTGCTGGACCACAAAGAGGCAGAAATTGTGGCCAACTATGGCGACGAAACCACGCCGATGTCCTATTATATTTCCGGGAAGACGGCGGTCGCGCGCTGGATGCGCCGTAACGCCGTATCGCCCAAGTGGAACGCTCATGGCATCCGAATCAACGCCCTCGCGCCCGGCTTGGTCGAAACGCCGCGGACGCAGACCGGCATGCAGGACGCGGCCACTGCGGCGTGGATGATAGAGGCGCATCCGCAGGCCGAGGATGTGCGCTCCCGGGCTTCCGAAATCGGTGAGCTGGTGCGTTTCCTGGTCTCGCCGGAGAACAGCTTGCTTATCGGGCAGTGCATCTTCGCCGATCGCGGTACAGAGGCGATCCTGCGTGGTGATCGCGTCTGGTAAGGCGACCCGGTTGCGCGGCAGAGGCGCCGCGCAACCAACCCCGCCAATTTCGCGGCCGCGCCCATGAGCATGGTGGCGACGATGTTGCGCTGTACCTCGTTCGCACCGGCATAGATGGTGGAGGGCCGGGCGATCAAATAGATTTTGCGCAGGTCGAGTTCGACACCGCCTATGCCCAAGGGCGTCCGCAATCCGGCATCTTCATCGGCGGCGCGCAACAACTCGTCCGACACCCGCTGGAACAGATCGGTCGCCAGAACCTTCATCAGGCCAAGCACGGCATTATCAACTTCACCGGATGGCGGCGTCGGCGACCTGAGCATGAAGCGCGGCGAGATCCTGGATATCGCAATATTGCTGCGCCATGCGATCGGCCTGACCAACGTCATCGGTCAGCCCGATCCCGTCAACCAGCTGCTCAAGCACCTCGAAGGCCTGCCGGGACAGCGTAGGCGCCCACCATTTGCAATACGCTCGTCGCCCAGAAGAGCCTTGGCGACCGGGGATGCGCTGGGTCATGCCGGTGAGCGCGGAGTGCGCCTTCAAGCGCTCGTGGAATAGTTCGGACGTCAGGGTGGGATGACGACGCACGAGGTAGATCGACTTGCACATTGCGAGACCTGTCCACTGGAGGTCCAAGCCGGTTCAGGGAAGATGCGGTGACCACTCGAACAGAACGATTGTATGAAAGGGAGCCGCCAGAAGGCCCTTCACGCCCCCTGCGCCCAACGTTCTGCCAGGACGGGTACGATCGCCTCCGCCGTGACGAGAGGATCGTCGTCAAGGTAGCAGACGGTGATCTGCAGGCCCTTGCAAGAACCTTGAAAAGGTGCGGGAATATCGATCCCGTCGAACCACCACAGGCCGGCCACACCGGGGACATCGACGAGATCGGCCGACGATTCCCGACCTTCCTCGATGACGACATAGGCACCCGTCATGGGCCGCCAGGGGACGACGTCGGCACCCACCACGACCCGGCGCGCGGCAGCCCTCCCCGCGCAATCGCCGCACCGATCGGGGATCGGTAAAAATGTATGCGACGACGTGATCGACGGCATCGAACTCTGCGACGCTTGCAGCCCTCGCCGCTCGACATTCGGGCGTGGATACGAGCCGGAGACAATGGTGGAGGCCGGCGATGTGATATTGTTCCGGCCGGTGATCCATTGTGTGCCAGACGAGATATTCGACATCCCGCCCTGCCGGTTCACGGCGGGACAGCGAAAGAAAGATGAGATGTGCATTGGTCTGTCCGGTCGCCAGAATGGCCGGACAGTCGTCGGATGGCATACCTGCGAATTGCGTTCGCACCGATGCGCACTCCTCTCCGCGATAGGTTGCGCCCACGCACGCCAACCCAAATAGCTCTCCATGCCTCAGCTACGCGCCGCCGTTCAACCACTGCGCAGAGAAAAGATCATGCCCCGTCGGCAGCAGGAATATCCTGCCGACTCGATCAGCGGACGACATTCTTTGAGTAGAAGATCGGCAAGTCCAGCTGGCCAAAAACGCCCGGCGCAGCCTCACAAATACGGCTTATAGCGTTGATCGGGTGGAGCGCGGTGAACGAACAGCCGTCGTAGAGGTTGATCGCCATCTCGGTGTGATAGTTGGGAGCACCGGTGATGGTGATCTGGTACCCGCTTTCGACATCATTGTGGAGCGGCTGCTCGAACTCGCGCCCTGCGTCGGGATGGATGCGTTCGATCTTGCGATAGATGACGAGCGGCTCGCCCTTGTACATGCCCGTCATCGTCCAGCGAATCGCCGCCGCCGTCCCGGCCTTGACCAAGCCAAGCGCCGCCTGGAAATCAAAGTCGAGCCCGGACGTTTCCCAGCTCGACGTGACTTCGTCCAGCGTAACGCCGAGATAGTCGCCGATGCCCCACAGCGTGCTCTCATGCCAGCCCCGGCCCATGTCACCCGTATACATCTCAGGCAGATAGTCGAGCGGCTGACCGAAGCCGTAAGTGAGGCTGGAATCGACACCGGCATATTTCCCAAGGTCGCAGACTTCAGCCACCTTGACGCATTCGACCTTGCCGGCGCCCGCCAGCAGCGCAAACAGATGGCCGATGGTCATCCAGCCCGGGTCCGTACCGCCGCAGAAGATGGAGGAACCGCCCTTGCGACAGGCGGCCTCGATCGGCTCCACATATTCGGGCCGACCGTAACGCGGCACGATCAGGTCCATCAGGGCCGGGGTCACGCAATTGGTCCCGGCTTCAAGGAACGGGATCACGTCGGCGACACACTGCGCTTCGCGGTGGGCGTAGTTGCCCTGATAGACCAGACAGTCGGCATTCAGCGCGAGCAGCGCAGCAACATCGTTGGTGGCAATGATCCCGGTCTTCTGGCCAGTCCCGGCGATGTCGCCGGCGTCTCGCCCGGCCTTGTCCGGGGACCATGCGTGAAGACCGACCAGTTCGTATTCGGGATGATCGACCAGATGCCGAAGGCCGGGCATTCCGATCGGCCCGGTTCCCCACACGATCACACGCTTTCTCGTCATCCTGTACTCCATAACGCACAGGGCCGCGCCTACCCCGTCTATGGGGAGAGTCACGTCACAAGGCTTGTCTGCTCAGTAGTAGCAGGACCTGCCGCAGACACGTACGCGGGCCCTCCACAATTACAATCGTAATTCCTTGGTCTCCAGGAGCATCAGCGCGCCGACGTGCGCATCGTCTCGAACGGCACATCGGACAACGCTCCTGCCAAACCTCCGTCGACAAGTATATCCGTGCCGGAGAGGAACGAGGCCTTGTCCGATGCAGGAAAGGCCACGACGTCGGCAATTTCCTCCATTGTCCCCTCGCGCTTCTGCGGCGACAGATCGAACAATCGGCGCTTGGCGGGGTTGTTGGCGAACTCCTTGGCCCCCATCGGCGTGGCAAACATTCCCGCCGACAACGAAACGATCCGGCCGCCCCGTGCTCACCAGTCCCCCGCGCGCCCGCCGGGCGAGCATGATCAGGCCGAACTTCGAAAGTTGATAGGCGATATTGGAATCGGCGCGCTCAGCGCTCACCGACCGGCGTAGCGCGTCGGGCAGGTCCGCCGAAGTCGCCTCCTCCCGCAGCAGGTTCAGAGTGCCATCGTCGAACCCGCAGAGGTGCGCTCCCAAAGAGGAAATCAGGATCGCCGCTGCACCAGGCACCGCATGAGGCAAGAGCGCATCCGACATCAGGGCAGGCCCCGTAAGGTTGACGCGGATAATGCTATCGAAATCGCCCATGGTGGGAGACAGGCCGGCAACATGCGCGACCACGCGCACGCCGCCCTCCCTCCCTACCTACCCGCTCGGCGAGCGCCGTGACGGCTTCGGGTGAGGTGATATCGCATTGGGCCGTGTCGACACGCCCCCCCCTTTCGCGCATTTCATCGACCACTGCGGCGGACCGTTGCTCGTCGATAATCGACGAGCAATATCCTGTAATCGGCCGCAAGCGTCCGAGCCACGGCGGCGCCCATGCCGCCCGCGCCTACCACCACAGCCAATTGCATGGCATCCATTCTGTCGGGCCCTCCGCGCGTTATGTCGGTGCATCAGCCAATCGCGGGAGTCCCCCCAGTCCGGCTGATGCCCGCCGCAGTTCGACGGCAAATCTTGGCCGTACCCTTTTTCAGATTGTAGTTCTCCACCGGAATGTCCGTTTCGATGCTCGCGCGGCCGTCGGCGAAGGTGAGGCCCAGCTCGTCCAGCATTGGCTGAAGCTTCTCTTGTGCCCAGGCCTATTCCCCACAATCACGCATGGGATAAGTTTTCCCGTTCTCAACAAGGCGTTGCACCACAAAGAACGGGCGACGAGAAACTGACAGCAAGAGCCCGCCGCCGCAATCCACGGCAAACGTGGCAAGATTAGGAGAAGAAAGCATGGGTATTTTACAGGATCGTGTTGCAATCGTGACGGGCGCCAGTTCGGGTGCCGGACACGGCTGCGCCCTTCGTTTCGCCGAAGAGGGGGCCAAGGTCGTCGCCAGCGCCCGCCGCAAGGATCGTCTGGACGATCTCGTCAAGGAAATCACCGCAAAGGGCGGCACTGCGATCGCGGTGGAATGCGATCTCTTCAAGGAAGAAGAAATTGATCGCGTCGTTCAGACTGCGATTTCGACGTTTGGCACGGTAGATATTCTGGCAAACATTGGCCAGGGGGCTCTGGAGAAGCCCTGCTATCTGCACGAGTTGACCGTTGATGTCGCACTGGACACCTACATGGGCGGTCCGATTCAGTCGCTGCTCTTCATGCAAAAGTGCTTCCCCTATATGAAGGAGAAGAAATACGGCCGGATCATCAACTGCGGATCGCAGTCGACGCTAAGCGGCCTGCCCGGCTTCGGCGGCTATGAGATGGCAAAAGGCGCGATCCAGGCCCTGACCCGCAACGCATCGCAGGAATGGGCGAAATATGGAATCACGACCAATGTGTTCCTGCCCGCTCACTGGTCGGACGCGTTCAAGAATTCGCAGCAGGGCATAGATGCGGGCAACGCCGCCGCCGCGAATTCGCCGATGGAACGCCTCGGCCTGCCCTATGAGGATGTGTCGCCCATGGTCACCTTCCTCGCGAGCGAGGCAGCCGGCTATATCAACGGCCAGTGCGTGGCGATCGACGGCGGTCTCCAGCTTATTGCTTGATATGCATTCGTACAAGGGCAGCGCACGCCCCAAGGCACATCTCGGGGGCATCAGCGATACGGGTCAAGGTCAACGGCCCCAAATCCGCTTTCCAATTGGACGGGATCGGTGATCAGGATCGGCGACATCTCTGTAGCGCGTGTCTGGGAAAGCAGCATACGTCTGCCATTGCGCCAGCTGGGGCCCGTAGACGAACTGGTCGCGCGCCATCGCGACTGGCTGCATTTCCGATTTGCCGACCCCGTCGACGACATGTTCGAGTTCGAATGGCAAAGCTGGATCATCGACGTGGACGGGCTTGTCATCGTCGTCGATCCCTGCGCCGGGAATGGCCGCGAGCGGCCGCACATTCAGCCGCTCCATCACCTAGACCCTCCCTGGCTCGACCGTTTTGCGGCCACCGGCTATATGCCCGAACGCGTTGACGCCGTGTTTTGCACGCATCTGCATTGCGATCACTGTGGATGGAACACGCGGCGCGTCGGCGACCGCTGGGTGCCCACCTTTCCTAACGCGCGCTATTATTTTGTTGACAGGGAAGTGCATCGCTGGACCCCTGACACCCCCGGCCATCGCGCGGTCGACTACAACGCGAATGTCTTTGAAGACAGTGTCAAGCCTGTTCTGGAAGCGGGACTCGCCGTCATCGTTTCAGCAAACCACAGGATCGCTCCCGGCGTAGTGATCGAGTCCGCGCACGGACATAGCGACGGGCATTGCGTCCTGCGCATCGATTACAGAGGAATCCGGTTGCGGTTCACGGGGGACGCATTTCATCACCCTCTGCAGGTGAGCGAGACCGCTCTAAATCTCGGCGGAGATGATGATCTTGCTTCGGCCATCGCCACGCGCGAGACACTACGCTCAACGATCGCGTCTGAAGGCAGCTACTTCATTCCCGCCCATTTCCCCGCGCCGCATGCGGGGAGAATCATCGCCGCTCAAGACGGACAGTTTCGCTTCGCACCTCTAGCGTACTGACCTTGGGCTATCGGGCAGGACCGTACATGCCCGCGTGGCATTTTCGCGGACATTGCGCGACCAGTAGCGCCGGATTTCCAGCGGGCTCTTGAGACCCGGCGTGGCGTCACAAACAGCGGGAATGGCATTCACCACCGCCATCGCGCAAATCTTGCACCCGTCATAGTGACTGAAGTTCTGCTCGATCGTGAATGTCGGATCGCCCTCGATCTCGATGCGATAGGCCATGTTCTTCGGTCCGAAAGGGCGCGACCACTGCTTGCCAGCATCCATGTCCACCAGATCGTTATGCTCGACGATCACGAGGGGCTGGCCCCCTGACCAACCCTCCAGCGTGAAATGCACAGCCGATGACTCGCCGGCCTTGATTTCCCCAATGCCGACAACGATGTCGTGATCCAGGCTATCCGTCTCGTAGGTAAGCTTGATCTCGTCCAGCTTCACTCCAAGAACGTCCGCGATGGCGTGCAAAGTGGGCGTCCACATCTCCCTCATGAAGCCGCCGGAGACAAGCAATGGCTTGAAGCCCGGTTCCTTGCCGAAGCCGAAATATTCGCGGAACACATAGCTGGCAGTGTATTCCGCCATACAACCCAGCTCCATGCCCCGAACGCAGTCCACGCGATTCGCCCCGGCCAACGCGGCAATGGCCAGATCCGTCGTGGCCCAGCCAGGATCGATGCCGGAGAAGAATGCAGTCGAATTGCCCTTGGCACAGGCCTCCAGAACAATGTCCTTATATTCGGCAGGACAGGTTTCCGGATGGGCCCAGGCGAATACCGATGGCGTGACCGCATTGGTGCCGCGTTCAAGGAAGCGGCAGACGGTCGCGGCGGTCTCCTTTTCGCGACCGATGCTGTCGCCGAAGAAGGAGATGCAATCGGCATCGAGCGCCAGCAACTCGTCCCAATTGTTGGTGGCGATCACCCCCGCCTTGGCTCCACCGATCAGCTCGCCCGAATCCCTGCCCACCTTGTCTTCGGACCAGACATAGTGCCCCACCAGATCCAGATCCGGATGTTGCAGGATGCCCCGCAGACCATCGGCGCCAATGTTACCGGTACCGCAATGAACGACTCGCTTTTTCACCATTTTTCACTCCATTGACCGCAAGGGCGATGTCAGACCGTGACGCTCTGATTGGTCGAATAGACAGCACTGACGCCCTTTTGCGGAGCGGAATGGTCGACCGCGGCATCGGCTGCATGCCGACCGGCGCGTCGACCGGAAAAGATACAGTCGGCCGCGGATAGCCCGCTAAGGTACAGATATGTGCACAGACCGATCGCTGTCCGGCCCGCAGCGTAAAGCCCCGGAATCGTCGTCCCGTCGTTGCGCATCACCAGACCACTGTTCTCGTCGACCAGCAGGCCGCCGACAGTGATCGAGAAGATCGGGTTCGTGGGATTGGAACCGTTCATGTTGATTGCGTAGAACGGCCTCTGCGTGAGCGTCCCCATGTCCTCCGGGTCCTTCTCGAAGGGATCTGGAATTTCGCCGGCCTTGGCGCGCTGATAGTCTTTGAGTGTCTGGGCCAGACTGTCGGCGTCGATCCCGATTTTTTTAGCCAGCTGTTCGATTGTCGTGGCTTTCTTAGTGCTGAACCACATGGAAAGCACCGCAGGCAGCTTCTGGAAAGCCATCAGGTTGTCGTTCTTGATGCTGAGCTTGCCGTCCTTCCACAATCTGTCGTCGAGTATCAGCCAAGCGCGCCCGCCGTTTTCCGGCGCCATCGTCTCGCGACCCAGGTCGGCGCCGTAGGATGCCTCATCGACGATGCGCTTGCCTTTCACGTTGACCAGCATGCCCTTGGGCCAGGATGACGGGGGATTGATGAACCGCCAGGCCGAAACCTGATCCATCTCGCTCATGGCCCCGCCGGCAGA
>Ga0207641_10004461_pt1 | contig 12121 bp, 15 predicted proteins | sample KBSSwiS62_FD_184306 | JGI IMG/M metagenome (GOLD analysis project Ga0207641, IMG submission 184306) | Switchgrass rhizosphere microbial communities from Kellogg Biological Station, Michigan, USA - KBS Switchgrass S6-2 (SPAdes) (version 2) | ecosystem: Host-associated > Plants > Roots >... | reverse complement strand
CTCAACTTCCCCAGTTTTGATGGTTCAATACCAGACCCACCCGAGACAACATCACCACGGGAAGGAGTCGCCGCCGCTTCCGTCGGGGCTGCTGTGGGCGATGATCCTGCTGCTGCCGGCTGCGGCGGCTCTGAAGGCGCTGCTGGGCCGGATGATGTGGGGTCGCTGAGCTCCGGGAAGAGCTCGTGGAGCACCTGCCCGGTGGAAGGGGCGCCAGTGGAGGGAATCGAACCCTCACCACCCTGCGGAACTGTGGCCGGTTCAGGGGACCCGCGATTGCTTGCACTGGCTGAATTTGCTGGGAGCGCCGACTCCGAAGTCGGCTCAACGGCTGGGGAGGTGGCCGCGTCTGGCGCCGGGCTGCTGCCGACGTGAGCGTCGGCGCTCCCAGCTTTTGGCTTCACCAGCGCACCGGGCACGGCCGCGGCAGCGCCGATCAAGGCCGCCTTGAGGATGTTGAGCGGGTCGCCGCGTTCCCCGGTGGTGGCAGGGTCGATGACCTGTTCCTTGACCGCGGTCATGGCAGCCATCTCCGCCGCGCCACGGCCCACTTTGCCGAGAAAGCTCTGTGCCTTGGGGATGAGCTTGCCCATGAGCAGCACGTTCGCCGCACTGAGGGCTGCGCCGGTGCGGGCATCCCGCCGCAGGTCATGCGCCAGTCCGGTGAACTCACTGGCCAGTTCCGGGTTCTTCCCCGCCAGCACCGCCGCCTGGGCGTCCGCCGCATCCGCCGCATTGAGGGCGTGGTTGACACTGCCACCGTAGGTGCTGGCCGCCAGCAGCACGGGACCGGCGCCGGGCACGGCATAGACGGGGAGTTGACCGCCCATCTCCGCCAGGCCCCGGCTGAGCTCCGCGCCCTTCGTGGGCCGGGTGGTGCCGGGCAGCACCTGGGGAAGCATCTCCTGCGCCTTGCGTACTTCGTCATTGGCCTTCCGGGTGCCCACGGTGCTGGTGAAAGCACCGGTCACCCCCAGGCTCAGGTCCGCCAGCCCGCGCTGCACATCCTGCGCCAGGCCCCATTGCCCGGCCTTGCCGGCCAGGGGGGACTTCTTGAAGGCCTCGAGCACCTTCTCATGCTGGAGGATGCCGCGCGCGTCCGGTCCCTTGAGCTGCTCCGCCCGCAGCTTCGCATCCCGGGCAATGTCACGCTGGGCACTGGAGGCGGACCCGCCGAACTCCGTATCCCCCGGGCTGGCAAAGACGCTTTCATAGCGGGACTGGGCGAGCCGGGCTGCCTCGTCCGCCTTGCTGCGTTCCTTCGCCACGTCCTCCTCCGAGACCACGGGCACGCTGAGCAGGCCCTGTTCCATCCGTCCACCGTCCGGATGATGCAGATGGACGGACACGTCCGCATGACCGTCCGCACCGGGCCGGATCTGGTACACCCCGAGGTCGCCCCCGTCCGGTCCGCTGATGGGGGAGAACTGGTTGGAGGCCTTGGGCGGGGGCTGGAAGGCGGGATGATCCGGGGTGCTGCTCTGCTGGCGCAGGGTGGCCAGGGCACCGGACACATCCTTGTCCACCGCGTCATTGCCGGAGAAGAAGGCGTCCGGTGCCTCTGCCGCCACGGTCTGGCGCCCGTAGTCGTGCACATCATTGCGCCAGGCATGAATGGCCAGCGCCTGGTCCTCCGGAGAAGCCCCCATGGCGGAGCCCGCCGCCACAACGGAGTCCAGACTGGGAGGGGCGGCTAGGGTGTCAGACATGGGAAGGGGGATTTTGAACAGGAGGGAACAAAGGGAAGGGAGGGTGAAGCTTTCAAATCTCCGTTATCTCCGTTGCCTCCTGTTCCATGAATTTCAGCGTTTGGTGTAGTACCCCGTGGCATCCTTCACGGGCGCTTGCGGGGCGCCGGGACTGCCGGGAGGTTTGGCGGTGGGGATGGGCTCCACCTCCCCGGTGGCGTGGTTGAAACGGTGGGTGGGGATGCCGGTCTCCAGGTCCTTGCCGATGGGGGAGTAGTGCGCGTGCTCGGTGCCACCGCGCAGTTGCATGTTCTTACCCTGGTAGATATGCACACCGTCCGGCCCCTCGGTGACCTTGGCCTCCGGGATGATGTGTTTCTCATAGGCGTCGAGCATGCCCTTGAGGGCATCAGTGGGCATCATCTGGAGGTGCTCCAGGGCGCTGTCCGGCACCACGCCGCTGGAATTGAGCCCGGCGAGGCGGCCCAGCTGCCCGGTGTGGGCGGCACTGGCCTTGCGCACCTCGTCGTCCTCCTTCTGTTTGGCGCGCTGCTGGGCGGCGGTCTCCCCGGCCACATTGTGCCGGCTGCGCTCCGCCAGGGTGGCATCGCCGTGCTGGGACTTGGCCGTCATGGCATCCCGGGCACGTTCCTCCACAAGGTTGTGCTGCCGCTTGGCCTCCCCAAAGGTGGCGTTGAACTTGTCCGCCTCAAACTGGGCCGCAGCATGGCCGGTGGCGAGCCCCATCTTGAGGTTGAAGAGGGTCTTCTTCCCCTCCGTGGTCTTCATGAAGGACCGCATCCACCGGTCCTGCGAACCGGGGAGCTGGGCCTGATCCATCTGGTCCACCAAGGTCTTCGCATTCCCCAGGTCCTTGGGGGAAACAGCGTTCTTGGGCGGTGGAGGGGCCGCCGCAGGAGGCTGGGCCGGGGCGATGTTGGCATGGAGATCAGGGCCAAGATTGATGGTGCCAAGCGTGGGCGCAGGGCCACGACCAAGGTCCGCTCCGGACGCAGCAGCAGGGGCGGCAGCACTGGGAGCGCCGACGCTCACGTCGGCTGCATTCGGCTGTGACACCGCACCCTTGGCCACATCACTCAATCCTTGCGAAGCCGCAGGCGCCACATCCGCTGGCGTACCACTGAACCCCGCCGGAGACGCCGGAGCCTGGCCTTGCGCCGTGGGGGAGAGGCCGCTGGTGGAAGGGGCCGGCACACCGGGAGGCGTGTTGGCCGCGCTGGACTGGCCCGCCCCCAGATCCGGCTGGCCACGGTTCGCGGCGAGTTCCGCACGCATGGTGAGCTCGTTGTCATAACGGGAAGGCTGCACGCCGAAACCCACGCGCCCAGTGCCGGGCCCCGGGGCACGGGCGGCCACGGACTCAGGCGCGACACTGCTGCCACTCCGCTGCGTATTGGCCGCCTGCGCGGTGGAGGACAGGCCACTGGGCATAGGCATGTCATCGGGCGCCACCCCACTCTTCCCTTCCATGGTGGGGGGACCGGGAGGGTTGAAGACATAGGGAGGATTCAGGGAAGTATTGCGTCCCACGTAGTTGCCGCTCTTGTCAAAGAGCCAGGTGCCATCGTCGAACTGCTGGACACTGTCACCACTGGGCAGCCTCAGTCCACCGCGCGCTTCAGGGCTGAGACCACTCTTCGGGATCACAGTGATGGAGCCATCCGGATTGCCCTTGGCAAGTTCCGGCCCGGCCTCACCCACCTGGACCACCTCCCCGGGATCGGTGACACCGCCAGTCTTGAAGCCGCGCGGCTTGGGCAGGGCATTGAAACGATCCGCAACATTGCTGCCGGGGTGACTGCCGGTGAGGTGCTGCACATCCGGCGACCACTCTCCTGTGTCTTCATCGAAATGGCTGCCGTTGTTGTTGAGGTCGTCAAAACTTTTCAGGCTGCCCATGCCGGGGTTGGCATTGGGGGAGGGATCGCCCGGCGTGGCATCAAAGACCCGGCCACTGTCCCGGAGCTGCTGCAGGTTCTGGTACTCCGGCATCTGGCCGCGGAACCCGAACGAACCACCGCCACCACCACCACTGGAGGAGGTCACGGGGCTGGGAACACTGCGCGCCACGTCCGACAAACCGGAGGGCAGCGGCGCCTGGGGCCGGGCGAAGGAGGCCAGCGGACGGGACACGGAGGCCAGCCCGCGGGAGAAGCTGAAGGGCCCCGGGGTGGGCGTCATGGAGACGTCACGGCGGCCCTGCAGCGCGGTGGGGGAGAGACCGGAGGGCGGGCCGTTCTGGAGGTCATCCAGGGAGCGCGTGCTGGACGGGGCGAAGGTGCTGCCGCCCACGCTGTTGCGCTGGAAGGAGTTCATGCCGGCAAAGATCGGGGCGCGGTAGGATGCCATAAGGAGGAAAGGGTGGATTATCCAGATGTGGGAGAGTGTATCATGAAATCACAGGGTGTCACTTGTTCCATGGGGAACATCCACGGATAAATCTTGAACAGGAGGCAACGGAGGCAAGGGAGGGTTCCGAAGCTGCCCCACCTCTGTTTCCTCTGTTCCCTCCTGTTTGAATTCAGTGCCCTCCTCAAACTCCGGACGCTGGTGGTGGATGAATTCGGTGGCGCGGTGCACGACAGGTTCCGGCATCATGAAGTCCAGTCCGTGGATGTGGGGAGTGCTCATGGGGTGACAGGTTGGAAGGTCTTGGACTGGTTCCAGAAGGCGGTGTTGCTCTCCATCTGCTGCCTGGTGGCAGGCTCGAAGCGGCGGCCCATATTGCCGTTGCGCACGCCGAAGAGCAGGGCGGTGGCGTGGCAGCGGTCGCCATCCATGATGCCCACCTTGATGCGGTAGACACCTTCCCGGTTCACGATGCGGGCGCCGATCATGAGCGGGCGGTCGGGTGTGCAGATGACCTGCAGGGTCTCAGGTTCCACGGTGGCCAGATAGGTGGCGTCAATGTCGATCTCCACGCCCGGATTGGACACTTCAAAGGTCATGACATCGAAGAACATCGCCACGGGAGCCTCCATGCAGAAGAGCTTGACGATGCCGGAATCTCCCGCCTCCACAATCGCGGTCTTGTCTCCCGGGGGCCCTTGAATCCCCTGTTCACCCTGGGCGCCGGGATCACCTTGGTCTCCTTTGTCGCCTTTGACACCGGGTTCACCAGTATCACCCTTGTCTCCCTTGGCGCCGTCCGCTCCGTTGGTTCCATTCGTGCCATTGGTTCCGTTGGTTCCGTTGGTGCCATTCGTCCCCGGTTTGCCGGGGAAGCCGTCCTGCTGGGTGTCCGGCGAACTCTTCGCCATGGGCTCCGGCATGATCGTCTTGGTGCCCACGAGCCGCAGTCCGCCAGCACCGTGCACGGGAGGTGGCGGCTTGGGGATGAGGTCGCGGATGTCAGGCATGGCGGTCAGTCCTGGAAGGCCAGCGGTGGCAGCTCAGGGGCGAGCACGACGCGCTCGATGGCGAAGTACTGGCCCTTGTCCCCATCGGTGCGTTGCACGGTGAAACGGGTGGTCTGGTCCTGCCAGGTGGTGATGTTGGTGGCCTCGCACTTCTGCTGGGCAAGGCTCACCACGGCGTCCTTGAGATCACCGAAGCGGTAGACCTCCTGAAGATTGCCTTCGTCGAGCTGGTAGAAGATGAACTCGTCATGGAGGCACTTCTGGAACTGGAGACGGAGACCGTGGCCAATGGGCACGTCCACCTCATTGGGCACCGGCGCGTCGCTGGTGTCCATCATGTCCTCCGGGAAGGGGGCATTGCTCAGGTAGTAGTTGTAGACCACCGTGCAGGGGCCGTTGTAGGACGGGTGATAGACGCGCTTCACCCCGTAGCGGGTGCGCTCCACGCCTGCATCCAGGCTGGTGGAACTCATGAGGATGTACGGTGCGCCCGGGTCTTCGTAGAGCAGTCCGCCCTTCAAGATGGGCCAGAAGTCCCCGTCCTCGATCTCCGGCACGCTGTTGAAGGGGACACGCGCCTGCGCCTCCGTGATGGCGGGATAGGCGAAGAAGGTGAGCGTACCCGCGATGAGCCGCCGGTAATGGGTCACAATGTAGCCGGCAAATTCATTGGGCACCGGCTGGCGCAAGTGCGCCTGCTCCAGCACGCCGGTCAAAGGCTGGCCGATGCAGGCCGTGAGCAGGGCCGCGGTGAGTCCCCGGATCTCCGCTGTGACCGCCACGCCACAGCGCAGGGGATCGGGCGTGTCCAGAAACTCCCATCCGATGTTGCTGGGCTGGTAGGTTTGAGGCATGAGGGGAAGTGATTTGGAACAGGAGGAAAGGGAGGAAAGGGAGGGTTCAGCTTCAGAATCAGATCTCTGTTCTCTCTGTTCCCTCCTGTTTGAATTTCATTTTCATGGAGCCGTGTAGCTGGTCATGATCACCTTGCTGCGCCAGGCGCAGAGGGCGGTGTCACCAAAGGTCGAAGTGTCACCGAGCGCCGCGGTGTCGCTGGTGTTGATGGTGAGCACGTCCGCCGCGCTGATGAGGGGCCGCGGGGCCTTGGCGCCCACCAGGTCATCCACCGCCACCAGCCGGCCTGCGCTGCTGCTGTCGTGGCTGGCGGGCTGGGCTCCGTTGTCCGCATTGACATAGGCGGTCTTGGTGCTCACAACATCCACAAGGACGACGGTGCCACCGGGCAGGGTGTTGCGGTAGACCTGCCCCTGGTTGATGGTCACCACGGAGCCATCGATCGCGGTGACATTGATGAAGGGAATCTTCCGGCGATACCCCTTCATCTTGAGATACCACACGGCCACATTGGGAGGCACGTTGTTGATGTCACAGTTGCTCACGCAAAGCACTTCATCCCGCCAGGCAAAGATCTTCTCCGTGCCCAGGATGGCCGGGGATGTGGTGAAGGTGATCTGGTCCCTCTTGGCCACCGTGACCTGCGGGGGACGGCCCATGGCCACGTCATCAATCGCAATGAGCCGGTCGGGAAGGGTGGCAGTGTTGTGGCTGTTGGGCAGGGCATGCCCGCCTCCCACGAAGGTGTTGAGCGTGGTGGCCGTGCCCGGCACCGTGGAGATGACGATGGGGGAAACGAACTGGTTGCGGTAGGTCTCCCCGGTCTTCACATCCACCGCGGCACGGAGGTTGATCGCCGTGCAGTTGGAGATGGGCACAGGGGTCTTCTCTCCTTTCAAGTAAACGTAAACGGTGATGCCGGCCATGGGGGTGAGTGGGTGGGGACAGAATTGACTTAATTTTACAGAATGTTTCTTAAACTACGGTGTATTACATTATGTTCAATTCTGTGAATTCTGTCCAAAGTTACCAGGGCAAAATCACGGTGACTTCATCGTCGGTTTGCAGGCCAAGGAACTGGAACACACCGGGGGAGACATCGATGAGGCGGTCCTCGATGCCGGGGCCCCAGTCCACGGGCTGGACTTCGCAGGCCAGGCCGTTGGCCTTCACCAGAATCTTGCCGCCATGGCGCAACAGGGCGCGGCTGGTGGTGATGGGCAGCATCTTCCCCTCTCCGCGGTCCTGGTTCACATCATCGGACTTGTAAGCCCAGCGCATCGCGCAATAAAACATCTCCGGATTGAGACGCCGCGCCAGTCCGTGCGTGCCGGGTGGCTGATCCGGCAGGAACAACTCCGCAAAGCGTGGATCCGTGAGGTCTTCCGGCTCAATGAGCGCCAGCCCCTCACTGGCGGACACACCCATGTCCTTGGGACCACCAAAGGTGGAGGTCTTGCCGGAGAGGGTGATGAGGGATGTTTCCATCACGCAGCCCTCCTCGTGCGCGTTTGTTCATCGACCATGGAGCGGAGGCTCTGGTGGGGTTTGCGCTGCCAGTTGAAGGGGCCTTCCAGGTTCACCGTCGTGGTGCCGAACTGGGTGAGCTGCCACCACTGGCCGTTCTGGTCCACGAAGGACATGTAGCCGCCCTGGATGATGCCGCGGGGCCCCGGCAACGCATCCATGAGGGAGTATTTCTGGTTCGCGGTCTGGGTGTCATCGAACCACTCCGGAAAGTAGAAGTCACTCACGGGCAGGTTGCCGTGCCGGCTGTAGCTCTTCGCCTCACTGGGGTCGCACGGTTCACAGAGGATGCGCACACGCTGGCCGTTGTTCTGCGGGTGGGCGGCATCGATGAGGCGGTTCCCAAAGGGATCGCACGTGGCCTCGATGATCTCGTGGGAGCAGGTGATGGAGACCGCATTGAGATTGCCCCCTTGCGCGGAGACGTAGCACACGGGCTGGCCCAGCTCGTCACTGTGGAAGCCCAGCGCGTTGGGGTTGCCGATGTTGTCCTCCACGATGACCTTCCACGCATGGACCGGGACGGCCGCCTCACTGGCGTAGGCGATGACATCCGCATGACGCTGCCAGATGGGATAAAAGTCCTCCTTCATCTGCATGTCGCACGCCGCGGCGATGCGGACCAGGGCCGCGGCGGAGACATGGCGGGAGCGGGTGACCAGGGCGAAATGGGCGGGTGCGAAGGACATGGTATGAGAGGGTGTGTTACAGTTCATCCCCACCGAAGGGCCAGAGCAGGAGCATGCCCGCCGCCGCGAAGGCCAGCAGGCAGAGGAATTGCTCGGGGGTCATGGGTCATGAGATGTTGCTGGGAGCGCCGACACTCACGTCGGCTCAGTTCAGTTTCAGTTCAGTTTCAGTTGTGAATGGGGGCTCCGAAGTCGTGCCAGCCCAGCAGGAGGAGCAGGATGAAGAGGATGAGGGAATAGCCCCCCGTGCGCCAGGTGACGGGGCCTGCGGGCCAACCGCAGACGAGGGCGAGAAGCATAAGAATCCAGAAGCAAAGTCCGATGGTCATAGGGATAGGTCAGGGTTTGGGATCAGAAAGGGCAATGCTGCCACAGGCAGGCCGCAGGCAGCGCATCTGGAGCAGCTCCTTCTGCTGGTCGCGGAAGGTGGCGAGCATGAGCTGGCTGGCGGCGATGTTGCTGGCACGCTCCGCCTGGAGTTCGGCGAGGAAGTCGCGGCGCTGGTTGTCCATGGTGGCAGCGTGCAAGGTGCGCTGCGCCTGAATCTCAGAGGTGAACGTCGCCACCAGCCCCGGAAAGGTCTTGGTGAGCAGAAAGTGCGCCCCAAACGCGACGATGCCCAGCGCGCCAAACTGGGTGGCGTCTTTGATCCAGGCGTATTCGTTCACGATCGGGGTGGGGTCCATGGTGTTTGTCAGGGGCTACTTCTTCGGAATGCCGGCATTGATGAAGGTGGCCTTGGTGGTGGCGTTGATTTGCGCGATCGTGGTTTGCAGGTTCGCGGCGATCTGGTCGCGCTGGATCTGGGTGAGGTTCGCGTTCTGGAGCTGGGTGGTGAGTTCCTGCGCCTTGGTGGTCAGGTAGCTGAAGCCTGCGGTGCCCAGGGCCACGACGGCCTGCATGCCGTGCTGGAAGGATTTCTCATTCGTGTACGTGTAGGACATGCTGCCGTCCGGGTTGTACTGGAGATGGCCCTTGCCACCGAGGAGCCGGGCATGGGCCACGCTGCCGTCCTGCGCCTTCATGGGGGTGGGGACGTCTGAGCAGGAGGCGAGGAGGAGGAGGAGCACTGACAAGCTAAAGCTTGCACTCCAACGAATGAACTGAGCCAGCTTCACTGGCCTCCTTTCGCGGTCGCGGAGGCGACCTTCATGGCCATGATGTTCGCCAGCGCCTGGTCAAAGGGGTCCGGGCCGCCCATGGGGTTGGAACACGATGTGAGACACCCTATCACAAGGGTTCCCAGGAGGAGGAGGGTGAGTTTCATAGTTTGTATTTTGTTTCACTCCGCACGGTTCATCCGGCAGGAGTAAAGGACGTCACGCGGCCATTGAGAATGGTGATGCTGCCGCCCAGCGTTGCGGACAGTGCAAATGTCCCGTCTCCTGACGTGGGAGGGGCAGCAACGGCGGTGACAATGCCCTTGGCCGTTGTGAGATCGCCCACCGTTCCATCGGCCACAGGCGTGATGGTTTCATTGAGCAGCAGATTGCCCAGAGTGATGTCTGACATGCGAGGAGTCGCGCTGAAGTGATAGTCTCCCGCCTGCCAGTTGCCAGTTCCTTGAAGGGCTATCGTAAACTGCCAATAACCAGGGACCGACGCAATGACGGTGGGGTACCCCGCGCCGTAACGCCCGTCAGGGCCTGTCAAAATCAGGTAACTCAGGATGCGCCCCCCGATTGCAAGATAGATGAACGGATCAATCGGATCACCCGACTTGGACACGTTCGCGACCTTGATGCTTGTGGTGGAGCCGACCGAGGCATTGTCGGTGGTGAAACAGCCCGGGTCAGGATCACTGCCGTCTGAGGCGTCAAACATCCATACGGGCAGACCGGACATCACTTCCCTCAATTTCTCAGGCGTGGCCGTCTTGCACCTGGCGTTGCCGCTTGCGCTGACATCGATGATGGGGATGAGGTCCGCAGCGGGATCAATGGCCGGGCTGGCGCCGAAATTGGAAACTTTGGTGTCTGCCATGGTGTGTGAAAGTGAGGAGGTTTAAGATTCGAGGAGCCACTTGCTGGTGCCGTCTTCCATGAGGAAGAAACTGGTGCCGTCCTCCATGAGCCAGAAGCTGTCGCCGCCCGGTGCCGCAGGGGCGGGCGTGCTGTGCTTGGGGATGCAGGCGACGGGGAACATGAGAAGAAATCAGGCTTCGCTGTGGTAGCTGGTCTGGATGGAGATGTTCCCGGCCACGCTGGTCTGGACGAAGAGCTTCTTGTTGGCCGTGGCCAGCTTGATCTTGCCGCGGAAGGTGTTTTGGCCGAAGCCGTTGTTGGCGCTGCAGTATCCGGCGAGCACAACCTTGCCGCTGGTCTCCTCCGTGAAGGTGACCTTCATGGCGGTGTCGACCGAGACCACGAGGTCATCGATCACCAGCTTCTGCCCGGTGACAGGGGCCTGGGTGCAGGCCACGGCGCCACCACTCAGGTCCGCGCTGGCCTTGGGCTCGCCATCGGAGTTCACCCCGCGCACCGTGGTCCAGGCGGGCCCGGCATCGGAGGTGGGGATGGGATTGGTGGCGGTGGGAGGGGTGAGGCCGTCCACACCGGCGACGGCCACGGCATCGCCGGGCTCGGTGAGGACATACGTTTTGCCTTTGACTTGGACGATTGCCATGGGAGGTGGAAGTTAAGATTTCAGGGGTTTGAAAGGGGAGGGAGGGCGGATCAGCGCCAGGCGCCGCGCTGCACCCAGGGGGGCACGTTGCCGGTGCTGCTGTTGGGGTAGATGCCGAGAAATTTGCGCTCCAGGTCCTCGCGGGCGTCCGCATCCATGGCGGCGGCCACGTCGTAGTTGCCGGTGCTGCGCAGGTACTGGGCCTGGGCGTAGCCGGCCATGGCGCTCTGGAAATGCTTGGAGACGGGCTGGACTTGAAACTTGGTGGCGTCGTAGAGATTGGCCCCGGTGGCAGACACCAGGTTGCGGTAGCACTGGCCGGTGGCCTTGGTGGCATCCACGGCGACATTGTCCACCCCGTCATAAACGATGGCGTCCACCGCATAAGTCGTGGCGCGCACCACGGCGGTGCTGGTGTACTCCGGTGTACGAGGAATGTAGAAGGCGAAGACGGTGGCCGTCACTTCCGCGGGCCAGATGCCTTCGCTGTCTGCATTCCAGGAGATGGGGTAGGCGTTCGCGGTGCGGCCCGCGCTGGAGGCAGGGCGGGGATCGGCACTCCAGAGGGAGAGCCAGCAGCCGTAGTCGAGGTCGCTGAGGGCGATCTTGCCCGTGGTGGGATCCGGCGTGACGGTCTTGGTGAGCACGGTGAAAGGCCAGACCCAGTTCTTGCCCTCCGGCATTTCCCAGCACTGCTTCGCGGCATTGGAAAGGGCGCGGGCCAGGGTGGCGCGGGTCAGGGCGCTGCTGGTGACGGCGCCCAGCGCGGATTCACTGTTGAGGCCGCAGCGCTGCTCGAGGTCGAGCAGCAGCTCCGTGAAGGTCATGAGGAGGGCGCTCATGCCGCCACCGCCCTTCCATGAACTGATTTTGAACAGGAGGGAGCAGAGAACACAGAGGTTTGAGCAGCCGAAGTTCCACCCTCCCTTCTCTCTGTTCCCTCCTGTTTGAATTCATTGACCTTCGTCCACCGCGTGGCGGGCACGATGATGGAGGACTGGGCGCACTTCTTCGCCTCCTTGTACTGGAGGCGTTCGTTCTTCTTGCACCAGTCCTCATAGAAGCCGGAGCCGGGCTGCCAGCATTCATAGCCGGTGGTCCAGGTGATCCCGGCCTTGAGGTCACGTTCCTTGTGTTTGGCGGCCCAGAAATGATAAATGTAGGTGGGGATCTCCGTCTTGGGTCGCAGCCCCAAGCCGCGCATGGCGATGTGCTCAAACTTCTGCACGCTCTGCTCAATCATGCCCATGCTGACAAGCATCTTGAGGCGCATGGCCTCCGCCGCGGCGTGGATCTGGTCCTGCAGCTTGCGGGTGGACCAGCCACCGGACCCGGCCAGGGCTTCAAAGGACTGCTG
>Ga0207641_10004459_pt1 | contig 12122 bp, 7 predicted proteins | sample KBSSwiS62_FD_184306 | JGI IMG/M metagenome (GOLD analysis project Ga0207641, IMG submission 184306) | Switchgrass rhizosphere microbial communities from Kellogg Biological Station, Michigan, USA - KBS Switchgrass S6-2 (SPAdes) (version 2) | ecosystem: Host-associated > Plants > Roots >... | reverse complement strand
GGTGAGCGCTTCCGGCGCCCTGGCAAAAATCGCCTTTCGCTCCTTGCCGATCCGGTCGAAAAGCGCCGCGCTCGACGTCATTCCATACTTGATCACTTCGTACAGCCCGGCGCGGAACTCTCGCCGCGGCAGCGTGCCGAGCACCGCCGGGTCGACGACGACGGCGTGCGGCTGGTAGAAGGAGCCGATCATGTTCTTGCCGAGCGGATGGTTGACGCCGACCTTGCCGCCGATCGCGCTGTCGACCTGCGCCAGCAGCGTGGTCGGGACGTGCACCAGCGCAATCCCGCGCAGGTAGGTCGCGGCGGCGAACCCCGCCATGTCGCCGATGACGCCGCCGCCGAACGTGATCAGGGTGGATGAGCGGTCGGCCTTCGCGGTGACCAGCGCGTCGTAGATGCGCGTGACGGTCGCGAGCTGCTTGTAGCGCTCGCCGTCAGGGACGAGGACCGGCTCCGCGGGCGTGCCGCTGCCGTTGAGCGCCCGCGCGAGCTCGTTGCCATGGAGCCTCCAGACCAGAGGACTCGAGACCACGAATCGGCGTCCAGGGACGCGCGCGTCGTCGAGTGCGCGGCCCAGGCCATCGATGGCGCCATTGGCGATCGTCACGGGATAGGCGCGCGACGGCGTCGCGACCTCGAGGCGGACGGGCTCCATGAAAAGTGCTTTGGTAGGATAGCACCCAGGTGGTCGACTTTCTCGTGGTCGGCGGCGGCGTCGCGGGCCTGCGCGCCGCGATCGGTCTTGCCCCCGCAGGACGCGTCCTGATTCTTACCAAAGCGGAACCCGCGGAAAGCAACACCGGATACGCGCAGGGCGGTATCGCGGCTGCCATCGGCGACGACGACACGCCGGCGTTGCACGCCGGTGACACGATTCGTGCCGGCGACGGTTTGTGCGACGAGGCGGCGGTGCAGGTGCTGGTAGAGCAGGGACCTGCGTACGTGCGTGAGCTGCTGGCCTGGGGCGCCCGCTTCGATCGCGACGCCGGCGGCCATCCGGCGCTCGGCCGCGAGGCGGCCCACAGCGTGAGGCGCGTGCTGCATGCCGGCGACGCCACCGGCCGCGAGATCGGCCGTGTCTTGTGGGAGCGCGCGCGGGCGCTGCCCTCGATCGCGACGATCGATCACGCACTGGTGACGGAGCTCGTCGTCGAGCAGGGCCGCGTGACCGGCGTTCGCTACGTTGACGCCGCCGGAGTGTTGCACGAAATGCGTGCGGCGGCGACGCTGCTCGCAACCGGCGGCGCCGGCCAGGTCTTTCGCGAGACGACCAATCCCGTCGTGGCGACGGGCGACGGTATCGCCCTCGCCTACGACGCGGCTGCGCGCGTCGCCGATCTCGAGTTCATCCAGTTCCATCCCACGGCGCTCGACGTGGCGGGCGCCCCTCGATTTCTCATTTCCGAGGCGCTACGGGGAGAAGGCGCGCGGCTGGTCAACGCGCGCGGCGAAGCGTTCATGTCCGCGTACGATCCGGCGGGCGATCTGGCGCCGCGCGACATCGTCGCCCGCGGCATCGCGCGTGAGGTCGAGCGCACGGGTGGCCCGGTCCACCTCACGCTCAACCACCTCGATCCGGATTTCGTCACAAAAAGGTTTCCGACGATCGCCGCGACCCTCCGTGACATCGGCCTCGATCTCGCGCGCGATCCGATCCCGGTCGGACCGGCGGCGCACTACATCATGGGCGGAGTCGAGACGGACGACTGGGGCCGCACATCACTCGAAGGACTGTTCGCGGCTGGTGAGGTGGCGTGTACGGGCGTTCACGGGGCCAACCGGCTCGCGAGCAACTCGTTGCTCGAGGGGTTGGTGTTCGGCGCGCGTGCGGCGGTCGCCATGCAGGAGAAGCCCCAGGCGGCTTCGCTGAAGACAGACAGGGGCTGGGCGCTGGGGGCGAGCCGTCCCGAACGCTCCGTCACAGCGAGTCCCAAGCCCCTCGCCCCGACTGACATTCGCGATCTGATGTGGCGGCGCGCGGGTCTCTTCCGCGATCGAGCCGGTCTCGAGGAAGCGGTCGCAACGCTGGAGGCGGCGTCGGCCGTCGTTCACCCGGATACGCCCGACGGGCGGAGTCTACGTCGTCTGACGACCGTCTCGCGTCTGATCGCGCGCGCGGCGCTTCGCCGGGAAGAAAGCCGCGGCGCCCACTTCCGTGCGGACTGTCCCGCGCGAGACGACGCGCACTGGAAAATACACGTCGTCGATCATCGCGGCGCGACGTAGACACAAAGGACACCGGGAACACGAAGGAAAAGTCGGTAAAATGATCCCTTTGTGTCCTCTGTGTCTCTGGTGTCCGATCAGCGCTGAAAGCAACCCCGATGCCCAAACCCGAGAAGGAATCGTTCGTCACCGAAATCACGCCTCGCTCGCAGGATTTCTCGCGCTGGTACCTCGACGTTGTCCGGCGTGCCGAGCTCGCCGACTACTCGCCGGTGAAAGGCTGCATGGTCATCCGGCCGTACGGCTACGCCATCTGGGAGCTGATCCAGCAGGCGCTCGACAAGCGGATCAAGGCGACCGGTCACGTGAACGCCTACTTCCCGCTGTTTATCCCCAACAGTCTGCTCACCAAAGAGGCGGAGCACGTCGAGGGTTTCGCGCCGCAGGTGGCCTACGTCACGCACGGCGGCGGCGAAGAGCTCGAGGAGAAGCTCGTCGTGCGCCCGACGTCCGAGGCGATCATCGGAACGATGTACGCGAAGTGGGTGCAGTCGTGGCGCGACTTGCCGATCCTCATCAATCAGTGGGCGAACGTCGTCCGCTGGGAGAAGGTCACGCGTCCTTTCCTTCGGACGACCGAGTTCCTCTGGCAGGAAGGGCACACCGCGCACGAAACGGAAAACGAAGCCGAAGACGAAACGCTGAAGATCCTGCACCTCTACAAGGAGACCGTCGAAACCGAGATGGCAGTGCCGGTGATCGAGGGGCTGAAGAGTGAGAGCGAGAAATTCGCCGGAGCGCTGCGCACGTACTCCATCGAGGCGCTGATGGGAGACGGGCGCGCCCTGCAGGCGGGCACGTCGCACAATCTGGGGCAGAATTTCGCGAAAGCCTTCGACATTACGTTTCAGGCGCGGGACAAGTCCGTTCAGCACGTCTGGGGCACGTCGTGGGGCATGACCACCCGGCTCGTTGGCGCCGCGATCATGGTTCATGGCGACGACAGCGGGCTCGTGCTGCCGCCGCGGATCGCGCCGTATCAGGTGGTCATCGTGCCGATCGGCCGCGACGACTGGCGCGAGAAAGTGTTGCCGAAGGCGCAGGACATCCAGCGCGAGCTCGTGGCCGCCGGCATCCGCGTCACCATTGACGAGCGCGACGAGCGCCCCGGCTGGAAGTTCGCCGAGTGGGAGCTTCGCGGCGTGCCGCTGCGCCTCGAGATCGGCCCGAAGGACATCGAGAAGTCGGCGGTGCTGATCGCCCGTCGTGACACGCGTGAGAAACAGAGCATACCGATGGACGGTTTGGCGGCCCGCCTTCGCCAACTGCTCGACGACGTCCAGAACACGTTGTTCACGCGTGCCGTGCAGTTTCGCGACGAACACACGCAGCGCGTGGCCGATTACGACGCCTTCAAGCAGACGATGGACGGTCGGCCGGGCTTCATCATCGCGCCGTGGTGCGGTGCGGCCGACTGCGAAACCCAGATCAAGAACGACACGCAGGCGACGATCCGGAACATGCCGCTCAACCGTCAGACGCCGTCAGGGAAGTGCATTCGCTGCGACCGACCGGCGAGCGCGGAGGCGTGGTTCGCGAAGGCGTACTGACACGGGGGGATGGCAGGACGGGCGGGATGGGCAGGATAGGCGGGATCTTTTACCGTTTCATGTTTCCAGCCCCTCCAGCCTTTCCCGCCCTTCCTGCCCCTGCTACCGACAGTCGTTCCAGCGCCCCCGGCCACCGCTGTTCGACGCGCCGCAGAGCGGCGTGGCGCTTCGTGAGACGTTCCCTCGAGACAATCGCCTGAAACGCCCGCGCCAGATGATCCCGCCACCACGTGTCGCCCGCCTCCGCGTGTGCGCGGGCGATCGCCTCGAGACAGGACGCATCGCCGGCGAGCGAGAGCGCCGTCAGGAATTCGACCGGCAGCGGCGTGCGCGACCGCTCGAGCGATTCCCTCAGGTCGTAAACGCCGAGCCGGCTGCCCCGCTCAGCGAGCACGACGTGCGCCGATGCCCGGACCGTCGCCCAATTGTCGCCGCGCCGGCCGGAGGCGGGCGCCCCCTCGCGATCGCGGACGCGTTCGACGATCTTCAACAGTTGCGGCAGCGGGGCGATGCCGCCGGCCTGCACGATGGCCAGCCGGATCGCTTCCGGATCGTCCGGCAGGCCCTCGTTGGCGGCCTGGGCCAGAGCGTCGAGCGGATCGCGCTCGGTCAGGCGCTGTGCGGGCGGCGCGGCGGCCGCGCCGCGAATGGCTTGGCTCGGATCGCCGGACAGCGATTTCAGAAGTGGAGCGATCGTCGCGGCCTCGAGGTCCCGCAACGCCTGCAGCGCCGCCAGGCGGACCGATTCGGGCCGGCGGCGGTCCAGGGTGACAGCCGTAAGCCGGTCGACCGCCGCCGCTGCCCGCGCGCTCAGGACGAACAGCCGCACGACAGCGATCGCAGCGATCGCGACGCCCTGATCCGCATCCGACAGGGCCTGGAGCGCCGGTTCGAAGGCGCGAGGATCGGCGATGCCTTCGAGTGTCCGGAACGCCGCGCTTCTCGCGGGGCCCGCGGCAGTTGACGCGGCCAGCGCGGCGACGCGTTCGACGGCGCGCGGCCCGAGCACGGTGAGCCGCGCGATCGCCGCCTCGCGCTTGACGGCATCGGCCGATGCAAGGTCTGTCACGAGCGCGTCAATCTGTCTGGAGGAAGAGGCCTTGATGGCCACTGCGGAATCAGGAATTACGAATTCGTGTCGTCCGCGCCGCGCTTGGGTCCGACCATCCATGCGATGACGATGCTCAGAAGGTAGAGACCGACCATCGGCGCCGCGAAGATCGCCTGCGTCATCATGTCGCCCGTCGGCGTGATGACGGCGGCCGCGATGAAGATGAGCAGGAACGCGTATTTGAATTGGGCGATCAGGAACCGCGCGGAGACCAGCCGCAGCTTCGCCAGAAAGAAGACAACCGTCGGCATCTGAAACACGATACCCATGCCGAGCAGCATCTTCGTGTAGAGCCCGAACACGTCCTCGAGCTTCGGCATGAACGCCAGATCCGGCGTGTTGAAGCTGGCGAAGAACGCCATCATGAACGGGAACGACACGTAGTGGTTGAACGCGGCGCCGGCCACGAATCCAACCGTCGTGAAAAAGACAAACGGATAGGCCATCCGCTTTTCGTTCGAGTACAGGCCGGGCGCGATGAACATCCAGACCTGATACATGATGAACGGCGCGGCGACAACGACGCCCGCGATCAACGCGACGGTGATGTAGAGCGAGAACGCTTCGCCCGGCTGCGTATAAATCAGCTTGACGCCAGGCGGCAGTGCCCGGCGCGTCGGCGCGAGAATGAAATTGAAGATCGGCTGGATCCAATAGAACGTCGCGAGAATGCCGAACGCCACCGCCAGACACGAACGGACGATCCGTTTCCGGAGCTCGTCGAGATGCTCCAGGAACGACATCTTCGCCCCAGGGGCTAAGGGGTCGTCGTCTTCGTCGTTCGTAGCAAGCGCATGGGCCCCCGACTGGGGGCCTGGGAAGGGCACCAGGGCCATGACAGCTTCGGCTTATGCGCTGTGGTCGGCCGTTCGTGCCGGGACCGGTTCTTCGACCCGCGGCGGAGCAGCCTCCGTCGTCGCGGCTGCCGTCGCGGCGGCGGCCGCTGCAGCCTTTGCTTTCGCTTCCTCGAGAGACGTCCGCTGCTCGTCGAGCCGGATTTCCTCTTCCAGGGTGCTCTTCAGCTCGTTCGAGGCGCGCTTGAATTCAGCCAGGCTCTTGCCGAGGGAACGGCCCAGTTCCGGCAGTTTCCGAGGCCCGAAAATGATCAACGCGATCACGAAAATGATGATCAGCTCGGGCATTCCAATGGAACCAAACATAGATCTCCTACTTTCACTGACGGGGGCGGGGCCGCTTACCGTCATTATAGGAACCGCCGACCGGGCGGGTCAAGGAAATCCGCACCGGTCGATGCCCAGAAGTCGTTGCCCATAAGGAAGTTATCTGCTACGATGCTATCATGCGACGTTACCGCGCTCTTCCCGCCGTGGTCTTTGCGATCCTCGTCTCGGCGCTCGTCGGCGGCCTCTTCGGCCGCAACGCGCTCGCGACCGAGGACAAGATTCCAGAACACTACCAGGCGTTCAGCGTGGCGCTCCGCGCCATTCAGGACAACTACATCGACAAGGTCGATTCCGAGAATCTGGTCTACGGCGCCGTGCGCGGGATGCTCGGCACCCTCGATCCGCATTCGAGTTTTTTCAGCCCGAAGGAATACGCGCAGATGCGCGAGCGCCAGGAAGGGCACTACTACGGCCTCGGCATCACGATCCAGAACACGCCCGACGGCGACGTCGTGGCGATGGGCGTCTTCGAGGGATCGCCCGCGTACAAAAAGGGCGTTCGCCGCGGCGACATCATCGCGTGGATCGCCGGTGAGGACGCCAAAGGGTGGACTACCGAGCAGGCGATGCGAAAGCTGCGCGGCCCGAAGGGCACGACGGTGGACATCGGCCTCAAGCGCCGCGGCTACGACGAGCTGATTCGTCTCGTCGTCACCCGCGACGAGGTCATCATTCCGACCGTCCCGGCCTTCTTCATGATCGACGACACGACCGGATATATCCGGATGCAGGATTTCGGCGAGAACACCGATCGCGACGTCAAGAGCGCGCTGCGTCAGCTTTCATCCAAGGGGATGAAGCGACTGCTGTTCGACGTCCGCGGCAATCCGGGCGGTCCGCTCGACCAAGCGATCAAAGTGGCGAACGAGTTCCTGCCGAAGGGACGGATGATCGTCTACACCCGCGGACGCGTGCCCAATTCGGATTCCGATTACCGCGCGACCGACGACGGCGAGTTCACCGAGATGCCGATTGTCTTGCTGGCCAACCGGAATAGCGCCAGCGCCTCGGAGATCGTGACCGGCGCGCTGCAGGATCACGATCGCGCCTACATCGTCGGCGAGACGACCTTCGGCAAGGCGCTCGTCCAGTCGGTCTATCGCATCAGTGGCAACGCCGGGCTTGCGCTGACCACCGCGCATTACTACACGCCGAGCGGACGTCTCATTCAGCGTCCGTGGGACGCGAGCTTCGACGAGTACCTGAGCTACTCGCTCCGCGACCAGGATGCCAACAAGCCGCACAATCCGTCCGATTTGAAGCACACCGATGCGGGCCGGGCGGTTTACAGCGGCGGCGGCATCGAGCCGGACAAGCGGGTCGCGGGACCCATCGAAGGCTTCAATCCGGGCCGCTTCGGCCGCATGCTCTACGCACGGTCGGTGTTTCCGAACTACGCCCAGAAGTATGCGGCGGAAGGCGACACGCGCGTGTCGATGCGCGGTACCGGGCGGAAGACCGTGAAGCCGAACTTCGTCGTTGACGACGCGATGATGGCCGACTTCCGCGAGCAGCTGAAGACCGACAAGATCAAGATCGACGAGGAAGGCTTCACGAAGGATCTGGACTTCATCAAGGCGATGCTGCGGTTCGACATCGACAACGCGGTGTTCGGTGTCGCGGATGCCCGGCGTCACCTCATAGGCGTGGACCCGCAGGCGCAGGCGGGATTGACGATGTTCGCCGAGGCGCAGAAGCTGACGGAACTGAGCAAGGGCTCGAAGACAAAGGCGCATTAGGCAGCCTTGAGGGCTACGCGTGGAACCGACGCGTAGCCCAGGCCTTTAGGCCTGCTTCGGGCAAGCGACCACAATTAATAGGGTCGTGTTTGCGCTTGCCCCTACAGGTAGGCCTTGTTACACTGACGACCGCTTTCGGCCCCGGGGCCGTTTCCTTCGAACGGGAAGCGATGTGGGCCGCAAAACGGTCGTATTTGCCTGGTCGCTCCCAGCAACCACCACACTCAGATTTCTGCATTTCGGACTTGGGACGGCGGATTTCGGACTGCGGATTGATCGTCAATCCGAACTCCAATCCGACATCCGAGGTCCGCAATCCGCAATGGTGAGTCATGCGTCTTGAGCGTCTCGAGATCAACGGGTTCAAATCATTTTCCGATCGGTCGGAGCTGGCCTTCGACAAGGGCGTCACCGCCATCGTCGGCCCCAACGGCTGCGGCAAGAGCAACGTCGCGGATGCCATCACCTGGGTGATGGGCGAGCAGAGCGCGAAGAGCCTTCGTGGCGATCGGATGGAAGACGTGATCTTCAGCGGAAGCGACGCGCGCAAGCCGACGGCCGCCGCGGAGGTGCGTCTCAAATTCAGCGGCTTCCTCAAATCTGTCAGTGGGCCTGCCTTTCCGGACCTGGAAGCGGCCAACGGCAACGGCCATGCGAACGGCAACGGCCACCATGGCAATGGGAACGGCAACGGCCACCACGCACATCTGACTGACGAGAACGCCGCGATCGCGGAGGAGAACACGCCGGTTTTTTCTCCGGTCTCCGCGAGTTCCGCGGTTGAGGAAGTGATTCGGTCGGTGGCGCGAGAAATCGAAGTGACGCGCCGTCTGTATCGTTCGGGCGAGAGCGAGTACCTGATTGACGGGCAGGTCTGCCGGCTGCGCGACGTGCACGATTTGCTGATGGACACCGGGCTCGGCGCCAAGGCCTACGCAATCATCGAGCAGGGGAAGATCGGGCTGATTCTCAGCTCGCGTCCGACCGATCGCCGTCAGCTGATCGAGGAGGCGGCCGGCATCACGAAATACAAGGCGCGTCGTCGCGCCGCGGAGCTCAAGCTCGAGGCGGCGCATCAGAATCTCACGCGTATCGACGACATCGTCTTCGAGGTGGAGAAGCAGCGGGGGACGTTGAAGCGCCAGGCCGCCAAAGCGCGGCGCTACCAGAAGCTGCGCGACGAGCTGCGGCGCTGGGAGAAGGTGCTGTTCGCCCGCAAGTACCGGCAGCTGGCGGAGACGATCGAATCGGCGCGCGCCCGTCTCGGCGACGCGCGCGAGCGCGAGTCGGTGGCGGCCGGCCGCGTCGCCGAGGTCGAGTCGGATCTCGGGCGCGTTCGTATCGAGCTGGCCGAGGCCGAAGCGCGCGCCACCGAATCCCGCGAGACCGCGCACGCGCAGGAACTCGGCATCAATCGCCGCCAGCAGCAGATTGCGTTCGACCGCGAGCAGGTGCAGGCGCTCCAGGCGCGGACGACCACGGTATCGGCCGAGCTCGGCGTGCTCGAAGCGCGTCGCGAGCCGGCCCGCGTGCTGCTCGCGGAACGGCGAACGGCTGCCTTCGACGCGGTCTCGGAGCGCGAGCGGGCGGCGGCGGCGCTGGCCGCCGAGTCTGGCGCCTACGATACGGCGCATCGCGAAATCGAAGGGCTCGAGGCGGACGTCGAGGCCGCGCGCAGCGAGGTGTTCTCCGCGATCAATTCGGCGACGGCGCTCCGCCATGCGTTGGAGCACGCGGCGGCCGCCCGCGATCGGGTGGGCGAAACCCTCTCCAAGCTCGACGTCGAAGCGGGCGACATCCGCATCGAATCGGATCGCGCGGCGGCCGACCGTGCTGCGGCCGTCGAGTCGCTGCGCCGCGCGCACGAGGCAATCGAGGCGGTACGGATTGCGCGCGCCGCTCGCGAGTCGGAGCTGGCGAGCGCGCGAATCGAACACGAGTGGCGCGCCCGCGCCGTCCGTTCGCGCGAGCACGATCTGGCCGGTCTCGAGGCGCGCCTGAAATCGCTCGAGGAACTGGACGCCGCGCGCGCCGGCTACGGCGACGCCGCGCGCACCGTGCTCGTGCAGGCCAACGGCACCGTCAGCCAGCGCGGCGCGATTGCCGATTACCTCGAGGTTGACGCCGGCTACGAACGGGCGGTCGAGGCGTGCCTCGGCGATCTGCTCCAGCACGTGGTCGTGGAGCGTCCCGAGCATGCGGCGGCCGGATTTCAGCTGGTGCGGGAAGCATCCGCAGGCCGCTGCGGTTTCCTCGTGACATCGGCGGTGGTCGCGCCCGCAGGTCCGTCGTACATCGGTCCGGCTGAAGCCGCACCCCACGTACGGAGCTCCATGGAGTCCGGTTTCGGCCGGGCCGACACGATCCCTCCAGATATTCACGCGCTGTCGTCCATCGTGCGGATCAACGGCCCCTTCGCCGCCGCGATTCGCGCGGCGATTGGCGACGCCTGGATCGCGCCGTCCTACGCGCGCGCGGTCGAGGCCAGCGCGCTGACGCCGTGGCCGGTGGCGACGATGGAGGGCGACCTGTTTCGCGGTCCCCATCTGGTATCAGGCGGCGACCGCGCCGAGGCCCGCGGCATTCTCGAAACGAAACGCGAGATCAAGGTGCTGCGCGATCGGATCGCGTCCGAGCGCGACGCGCTGGCTCGCCTCGCCCAGGACACCGCGGAAATCGAAAGCGTCATCGCGCACGCGTCGAGCGCGATCGCCGCGCTGAACGCAGAGCATCACCGGCAGGAGAAAGCCGTCGTCGCCCACGAGGCGCAGCTGCAGCACGCGAGTGACGAACAGACTCGACTCGCGCAGAAAACCGAGCAGCTCGCCCGCGAGCGCTACCAGGCCGAGGAGGAGCGCCACACCCTCGATCGCCGGCAGGAGGAGGCCCGCGCCTCGATCACCAGGCTGGACAACGACCAGCGGCTCGCCGACGAGCGTCTGACGGTGGCGCAGCGCCGCCTGTTCGAGGCGCGCGAAGCGGCCGAAGACTTGAGCCGTCGCGCGGCGGAAGCCGGCGCCGCGCACGCCGCGCTCGTCGAGCGCGCGGCCGGCCTGACGCTCGAGGTCCAGCGCCTCGAGGAGGCGGCCACCGAGCTCGAACAGCGCGCCGCCGCGCTCGGCGTCGAGCTCGCCGAATCGCGCGGCCGCGCCGACGAGCTGCGGACGGCAATCGCCGCCGGTGAAACCCAGCTCGATGTCGACGTCCAGGAGCTCGACGCGCTGCGTCAGACGATGATGCGGCTCGACGAGGAGGTTGCCGCGATGCGCGCCCGGAGCGACGCGCACGAAGCGGCGATCAGGGATGCGCGCGGTCTGCTCGACGGCGTTCGCGCGGTGGTGTCGGAACTCGATATCGCTCGCGCGACCGCGGAAGCCGACCTCTCACATCTCCGGCACACCTGCGAGGACGCCGTCAACGCCACGATCGACGAGGTCGTCGTCGAGGTCGAACAGCTGGAACGCGACGGCAAGGCGGTCCCGGACGCTCGCATGCTGGCGGTCGATGAGCTTGACGATGACGACGTCCGGCTTCCGCCTTCGGCGCTGGACGGCTTGGGCGGGACAGGTCAGCCGGACCTGACCAGTCCGGACGCGGCGGTTGTCGCGGCGGAGCAGCGCGCGCTGTCCGCCGAGGAAGCCATCGCCGCACTGCGTGCAAAGATCGAACGCCTCGGCCCGGTCAACATGATGGCCATCGAACAGTTCGACGAGCTCGAGTCACGGCATACCTTCCTCACCACGCAGCGCAAGGACCTCGTCGAATCGATCGCGCAGACGACCGAGGCGATCAAGCGGATCGACGAGACGACCCGCCAGCGCTTCAGCGAGGCGTTCGCGGCCATCAACCGGAACTTCCAGGAGACGTTCAGCACCCTGTTCGGGGGCGGGCGCGCCGGGCTGACGCTGCTCGACGAGAACGATCCGCTCGAGAGCGGCATCGAGATCATCGCCCAGCCGCCCGGGAAGCGCCTGCAGAGCGTGCAGCTCCTGTCGGGAGGCGAGAAGGCGCTCACAGCGATTGCCTTGATGTTCGGCATGTTCCGCTTCAAGCCGAGCCCGTTCTGCCTGCTCGACGAAATCGATGCTCCGCTCGACGATGCCAACATCGGCCGGTTCGTCGAGATGCTGCGCGGCATGCAGCAGCACACCCAGTTCATCGTCATCACGCACAATCGGAAAACAATGGAGATCGCCGACCGCCTCTATGGGGTGACAATGGAGGAGCCGGGCGTGTCCAAGCTGATCTCGGTCCAATTGAACTGAGCTTGGCGCCCTCCCGTATGTACCGATGAGGAGGCCCTCAATGGA
>Ga0207641_10004456_pt1 | contig 12126 bp, 11 predicted proteins | sample KBSSwiS62_FD_184306 | JGI IMG/M metagenome (GOLD analysis project Ga0207641, IMG submission 184306) | Switchgrass rhizosphere microbial communities from Kellogg Biological Station, Michigan, USA - KBS Switchgrass S6-2 (SPAdes) (version 2) | ecosystem: Host-associated > Plants > Roots >... | reverse complement strand
TGAGTTGATTTATCCCGCATGCGAGGTGTCTGACGTTGGCCGAGTTTCCTCCTGTTCCGTTAACGCTTGAAGGGTCTTCTTTGCTGCATCAGTTCTTCCGGTTCGACTGGAAGGCGTGGAAGGCGACAGCGGCTGCGGAGCGCGCGCAAATCGCTGAGGAGTTTGTGATGCTGCTCCAGAAATTGGAGCGCTTGTCGGTCGCCGAGGGAATGCAGTTGGGCAAGGGCGCGCAGCACTGGCCGGTGCGCACAGCGCTCTTCTCGCAACTTGGACATAAGGGCGATCTGATCTTTGTTCATTTTCGTGATTCGTTTGAGGAGTTGAACCAGATAGAGCTGGATTTGGCACAGACGCGGATGTTCGACTACCTGACGGCCACGCACTCGTATGTGTCGGTGGTGGAACTGGGGCTGTACGAGTCGACACGGAAGACGTACGAGGCTGCAGCTTCGAAGGGTGCTGAGCCATTCACGCCGGAGTGGAATGCGGAGGTCGAGGGCGCAATGAAACGCGGGGCAGAGGCGATGAAGTCGCGCCTCTTCCCTTCTGTTCCGGATGCGAAGTATTTATGCTTCTATCCCATGGATCGCAAGCGCGGGGAGCAGGTGAATTGGTACACAGTTCCCTTTGCGGACCGGCAGCGGATGATGCACGAGCATGGGATGATCGGGCGGCGTTATGGGGATGTGGTGAAGCAGATCATTTCCGGATCGATTGGCATGGATGACTGGGAGTGGGGCGTGGACCTTTTCGCAGATGACCCGGTGGTGTTCAAGAAGCTGATTTACGAGATGCGGTTCGACGAGGTGAGCGCGGTGTACGCGTTGTTCGGGCAGTTCTACCTGGGGATACGGTTGCCGGTGGAGAAGCTGGGGAAATGGCTGGACGGTGAGCTTTAGCAATCAACGTGGTGCGAACCGTTTCACGCTGAAGGCAATGGGGAGACCGACCACGACCATGTGCGTGCATACGCCCTTGAGCAAGTCCTGAAGCTCGTAGGGACCGTGGCTGTGGAGTGCGGACAAGGGCAGTACGACGAAGCGCATGAAATCGTCGACTGCAGCGCCAAAGAACAAGCCGCAGACGATCCAACTCTCTTTCAGGTAGGTCAGGCGGCGGCTGGCAGCGTAGTAGATTGCGGCGGCGGACAGCGCGATGAAGTAGTGCAGCGCGACGCCCAGGATATAGGTTCCCGCTCCGCCACTGAACGCCTTTCTTCCCAGCAGGCCACCAGCAATAACGAGCGGAATATCCCAACCAAAATAGATGCACGCCTGCAGAAGATCGAGGGTGCCGGCGACAAGCCCTCCGATGCCGATAGCTAACACGGCCCTTCTGCTTCTCAGTGCATCGGGCACAAGAGTGTTGATCAAAGTTCACCTCATTCTGTGTTCCTGGACGGTTTCCGGCTTGCGGAGATCAGTGCAGGGGGAACACGTGCCGACAGTAGTGGAATGGATCGTAAAAAGTCCTGAATCGCTCTGAAAAGTTCTGAAAAGTGGAGTTCAGTGTCCTGATGACGCTGCGTTGCTACAATCTGGAATTGCCTGTTTCGCTTGGTTGCTGCGACTACAGATGGACCGCTCAATGACATCAAGACTTCGCATCGGCGACTGGAATGTCGATCCAGACTCAGGGACGATCGCACGGAAGGGCGAGACGATCCGGCTGGAGCTGAGGCCGATGCGCTTGTTGATGAGCCTGGCGGAACGTGCCGGGCAGGTCGCCAGCATCGACGAGCTCATCAGCAATGTGTGGGGCGGAGTCGCCGTGTCGCCCGACTCGTTGTATCAAGCGGTCACTGCTCTTCGCCGGCAGCTTGGCGATGATTCTCGCAAACCTGCGTACATTGAAACGGTCCCACGGCTTGGTTATCGGATGATCGCGGAGACCGGCCCCTGGTTGGAAGAGCAGCCGCAGGGTGCGACAAGTGGAACGTTGACCTTGCCGACCGCATCGAGTGCTGAAGACGGCAACGGACATGCAGGACGCATGAGTAAGATTGTCTGGGTGGCCGTTGCGCTTTTGATCGCGATCGGCCTGGGGTTTGCTCTCCACGCAGGAATCTCGGGCAGAAATCAATCTGCGTCGGCTTCTATTGCGCCGCCTGCCGCATCGGTGGGCGTGCTGCCAATTCTGGATTTGACCGAAGGAATGCGCGACGAGGAGTTTGCCGACGGGATGACTGAAGAGCTTATCGACAAACTCAGTAAGGTTCCCGGTGTTCGCGTGACCTCCGCTACGGCGTCGTTTTATTACAAGGGCAAGGCGCTGCCGGCCGCTGAAATCGCCCAGGGATTGAAGGTGACTTATCTGCTGGATGGCAGTGTGCGCAAATCGAGTGGCAGGGTGCGCATTGCAGCACGACTGGTGCGTGGCGAAAACAGTTACGTGATCTGGACCAATACGTACGACCGGCCCCTGAGTGATTTGATCATGGTGCAGGATGAGATCGCGGGCGAGGTTGTGAAGGCTTTGGAGTCGACAATCGGGGCTTCAGAAGCGCACGGCAAGTCTCATTGAGGAGTAATTGTTCATGCCTAGTACAAGGGGAAAAGATAAGCCTGTCAAGAGCGCTGTCTCCAAGCCTGGGAAGGGCCGTGCTGTCACTGCCAAGGTGCGGACGAAGCAGTTGGGTGGGGACTTGGCGCCGGCGCGGGTTGAGGCGATTCTGAAGGGGCTGGATGAGGCGTATCCGGATGCGGTTTGCGCGTTGACGCATCGGACACCGTGGGAATTGCTGGTGGCGACGATCTTGTCGGCGCAGTGTACGGATGTTCGGGTAAACATGGTGACGCCAGAGCTGTTCAAGCGATTCCCTACTCCGCAGGCGATGGCGAAGGCTGAGATTCCGCAGCTGATCGAAATCATTCGAACCACTGGATTCTTCAATAACAAGGCAAAGTCGATCAAGGGTGCGGCGCAGGCAATAGTGGATCGATTTGGCGGGAAGGTTCCTGAGACGCTTGCGGACTTGATCACGGTGCCGGGAGCAGCGCGGAAGACGGCGAACGTCGTGCTGGGCGTGAGCTATGGGAAGGCCGAGGGCGTGGTGGTGGATACGCACGTGTTTCGCATTTCGCGAAGGCTGGATCTGACGAAATCGGATACGGCGGAGAAAGTGGAGCAGGACTTGATGAAGGTTCTGCCGCAGGATCGGTGGATCCGCTTTTCGCACCAGGTGATTCATCACGGGAGGAAGGTTTGCGTTGCGCGTGGGCCGAAGTGCAAGGACTGTAACCTGGAGACGCAGTGCAAGTCGGAAGATAAGACTTGGTGGAGCTGAGAAGAGCAGGGACTAAGGGACCTAGGGACCAGGGACTAGTCTGCTTGAAAGTCGGAGCCCAAACAATAAGTTTTGGATCGTCTGAACTCAACGAAAATCCTGATCCTCATCGAGGGCGTATGGCCCTCCGGAACTCTCGGGAGAGTAGCGCACTCTTACCGATCTGAGCCGCCTATATCGCCTCGCCAAATCTCTTGCTGAGTCGTGGTACCAAAATCCTCGCAGGCAGCGAGAATCGAACTCTGCATCGTCTATTTTGTAACAGGAGTGAACTTCCACGTAGGTTTGTAACAGTAGTGAACTTCCACGTAGGGATACATCTCATGTTCAGGACAGGCGACATTATCGATCGTTCCTGACACAAGTGGCCATTTGTGGCATCGTGACTTACGAATGACCTGAGCGAAGGTCCGCCAAAGGAAGACGATGATGTTATCCAGAATAAGGGGCATTTTGATACACCATAATAGCCGTCCCCCGCTCGAACATGGCAATCTGAGCTTTATCTCGGATGAACGTAGTAGACCAGTCCCAGATAGTCGTCGCTGAGGAGGAATGTGTCCGGAGCGAGACGGAGGATGGCGCAGGGGCGGCCGTGGACGAGAGGCTTTCTGTTGTTTGTAGTGAGGAAACCGGTGATGAAGTCGCTCGGCTTGCGGTCCGCGGCAGTGAAGCGCACAACTTTGTAGCCGGTGCCGATATGAGGATGGCTGGCTCCATGGAGAGCGACTAGGAAGGTTTCGCCAAGAGCTGAATCCTGTTTACCGAAATATGCAAAGCCAAGCGGCGAGCTGTGGGCGGCGAATGTGGTCCAGGCGGGCGGGACCTTGTCACAGGACTTGAGAGTCGCTGGAGTTTTGCCAAGGTTGGCATTGGGATCTACGGCATGGCGGCCGCCACCTGCGGTGAGGTTTGTGCCCGCGGCGGCGACGTCTTTCTGTTCGCCGTAAACGGAGTCGTTGCCGGCAGGTTTGGGAGCCGCCTTCCCTGCTGCTCGCGCATCGTTCAGCGTGGGCAGCGGAGTCTTGTCGAGGACGGGCTCGCCGTCTGCGAAGTAGCATGCGGGCCAGCCGTAATTAGGCGCAGGGCTGGCATTAATGGCGAGTTGGACAAAGGTATCTTCGGGGAGTTTGTCGCCCAGGTGGTCGTCTCCCATGTTGGTCGCGAAGATGGCTCCGTTATCGATTTCCGGCATCTGCTGGATGTCGACGGCGTTGCGAAGGCCCTGGGCTTCGAGGCGCTGATTCTTGCCATCAGGATCCATGCTGACGACTGAGGCGCGAAGCACCTCGTCTTCCTGGCAGTAGTTGCATGAGGAGCCCACGGCTACGAAGAGGCGGGTTGTGCCGTTGGTAGTTGCGAGGGCGACGGTGCGGGTCAGATGCCAGCCGCCGTACTTGTAATGGAGACCGTAATCGGGAAAATGAATAAGGGTTTCGGGCGGTGAAGTTGGCGCGGTGTCACCTGCGCTGTATTTGTAGCGAACGAGCCGGTGGGTGAGGGGTAGGTAGAGCCAGCTCTGTGTGCTTGCAGGATCGGTGTAGAAGGCGAGGTTGTTGGGGTTGCGAAGGTGGTCGAGGTAGCGGGTTGTGCGTGTGTATTTGTGCGACTGCTCATCCCAGCCTTCGAGGATGTAGACGGAGCCGATGCGGTTGTCGCTGAGGTCGTGCATGCTGGTGACGAAGATGCGGCCGTCAGGAGCTTTGGCGAAGAAGCGGACGCGCTTGAGGCCGCTCGCGGCGATGTTGATGTCGAATGGGTCGGGGAGACTGAGCGTGATTTGTTTGCCGGGTGCGTAGGTGAGCGTGTGTGGAGTCTGCGCCGGTGTGATTGGTGAATGGGCGAAAAGAATGAGCGCGAACAGCAGTGCGCGGAGGAGAACTCGCTGCATAGGGAGAGTGTAAAAGAATTCAGAACTGTCTGATCACGGCGGCGATGAGGCCAGGGATGTCGTGAGGATCGGCTTCTGCAGCGGGTGCCCAGCCGAGTTCGCGGAGAGTGGCACTGGTGATGGGGCCGATGGAGATCGCTTTAACTCCGCTAAATGGGAAGGCGATACCGGCGGCGCGGGCCACTTCGGCGAGATGGGTGACGCTGGAGGAGCTGGTGAATGTGGATGCATCAATGCGGGAGGCGAGGGCGGCACGGAGCTTCTCAGGGGCGTCGTGCGGGATTGCGTTCTGGTAGGCATCGACTACATCGACGATAGCGCCGGTGGCGCGGAGGGTATCGGGGATGAGGTCGCGTGCGATGGCGGCGCGAGCGAGGAGCACGCGCTGGCCGGAGGCGAGATCGGCGAGAGATTCGATGAGACTTTCGGCTACGTATTCCTTTGGGGTGAGGGCAACCTTCAGATGGAGGAGGTTTTCAACTGCCTGGGCCGTTATCTTTCCGACGGCAGCAATCTTTGCTCCCAGACGATTGATGTTGATGCCGCAATCCATAGCACGAATCTGAAATGGCGGAATGGCGTTGAAGCTTGTAAAAACTATCCAATCGTACGAGTCAATCTGGCGCAGAGCCGCATCGAGCGGATCGTAACTCGCTGGTGGCTGAATTTCGAGGACGGGGACTTCGACGGGCTCGGCACCGGCGGCGCGCAGACCTTCGCTGAGTTTGCCTGCCTGGTGAGCGGCGCGGGTGACGAGGATGCGCTTGTTGGCTAGCGGTCGCGAGGTCATGGCTGCGCAATGCACCTTTCATCACGCAGTTCACACAAGCAACTACGGGTACTTCGACTCCGCTTCGCTCCGCTCAGGATGACAGCTTGCATTTTCAAGAAGTAATTCCTGAAGAGATTCTATGCGGAGACTCCACCTTCTACGCCGAAGCGCCAGCTGGGGGCTGGGCGGCGGCTTCGAGTAGCTGGGCGGCTCCGGCTTTTATGAGTTTGTTGGCGATCAACTGACCAAGGGCGAGGGGTCCCATGTCTGTGCGGCGTGTTTCGTGGTGGGCGCGGATGGCTTTGCCGGTTCCGGGGTCGGCGACTACGCCGAAGATCTCCTGCCATTCGCCTGATTCATTCTGCGGGGCGACGCGGCAGTGGATGCCGATGGGGACCTGGCACCCTCCACCTAATGCGGCGAGGGCGGCACGTTCTGCGGTGACGGCGTAGCAGGTGGCGCCATCGTCGAGGAAGGCGATGGCGCCGAGGGTGGCGTGATCGTCCTTGCGCGTTTCGATTCCGAGGGAACCTTGTCCTGCGGCGGGGCAGAAGTGATGCGGCTCAAACCGCTCGCGGACCCATTCAGCTTTTTCGAGACGATCGAGGCCGGCGGCGGCTAGAAGGATGGCGTCGACCTGGCCGTCTTCGAGTTTGCGAAGGCGGGTGTCGACATTGCCGCGAAATTCGACTGCCTTGATGTCGGGACGGAGGGCGAGGAGCTGCGCGCGGCGGCGCTGACTGCTGGTGCCGACCACGGCTCCGCGCGGGAGAGCGTGAAGGCTGTGATACTTCACGGAGACGAGAACGTCGCGGGGATCAACCCGCTTGGGAGTGGCGGCGAGACGAAACAGCGCGGGAAGTTCCGTTGGCAGATCCTTGAGCGAGTGGACGGCGAGATCGACGCGACCATCTGCAAGGGCTTCTTCAATTTCCTTGGTGAACATTCCCTTGGAGCCGACCTGGGCGAAGGTGACTTCCTGCAGGCGGTCGCCGGTGGTCTTGATGATTTCGATTTGAACGCTGTGGCCGTGGGTGCGCAGGAGAGCCGCGATGTGGTTGGCCTGCCAGAGCGCAAGTTGCGATCCGCGACTGCCGATGCGGAGATTCATTTGCCTCCTACGGCGCTGGTTTCGCTCTCGCGAGGGGAATTGAGGGAAGTTTTCGTTTCGGGCTGTGAGGTCGGAACAACGGAACACTGAGGCTGGTTTTCCGGTTCGGGGACGGAAGGAAGCGACCATGTGTCGCAAAGAGCTTCGACGCGGGTGGAGTCGTTTTCGCGCGCGGCCTGTTTGAGAGCCTGCATTGGCGGGTGAAGGAACTTGTTGACGAGTCCGCGGGTAAGAGCTTCAACGGCAGCGATTTGTTCTGCGGTGAGGGCGCCGAGCTTGGCTTGCACGCGCTTGAGCTCGTTGACGCGAATCTCTTCGGCCTGGCGCTGCAGACTGACGATGGCGGGCGCGACGTTGACGGTGCGACGGCGCTGGTGGAAGCGGTCGACCTCGATTTCGACGAGAGCCTCGGCGTCGCCGGCCTGCGATTTGCGCTCGGCGATGTGGGAGACGGCAACCTGCTGGAGGTCGTCGATGTCATAGACAAAGATGCCCTCGATCTTGTTCATCGCCGGATCGACGTCGCGCGGGACTGCGATGTCGATGAAGAACATAGGGCGATTGCGGCGGCGATGCATGAACTGCTGGCCGTGCTCGGGGCGGAAGATGTGGTGCGGCGCGCCGGTGGAGCTGATGACGATGTCGGCTTCGGTGGTGGTCTCGTAGAGCTTGTCGAAGGGGATGACCCGGCCGTTGAAGGGCTCGGCGAGCTGGCGAGCGCGATCGAGCGTGCGGTTGGTGACGAGGATTGCGCCTGCTCCCTGCTGGATGAGGTGGCGGGCTGCAAGTTCACTCATCTTTCCAGCACCGACGAGGAAGACCGTGCGGCCATTGAGCGAGCCGAAGATTTTGCGGGCCAGCTCGACGGCCACGGAGGCGATGGACACCGAGTTCGTGCCTATGGTCGTCTCGTTACGAACTTTCTTGGCCGCATTGAAGGCCGATTGGAGAAGGTGTTCTAGCTGCCCGGAGACCGTACCGGCAGCACGGGCGACAGCAAACGCTTCTTTGACCTGACCGAGAATCTGCGGCTCGCCAACGACCATCGAGTCCAGGCTGGCGGCGACGCGGAAGAGATGGCGGACGGCTTGCTGGTCGCGATGCTCGTAAATGTGCGGAGCGAGTTCGGACCTGTCGACTCCGAACTGGGTGTATAGGAAGTTCTTGATATCCGTTTCGGGTGAGTCGAGAGCCGCAAGCATCTCGACGCGATTGCAGGTGGAGACGATCATGCACTCGGTGACGCCGGGCTGGGCTGCAAGGGCACGGGTGGCATCGGACAGTTCGTCCCGCGAAATGGCAATTCGCTCGCGGAGAGCAATGGGCGCGGTCTTGTGGTTGACCCCGATGAGAACGAGCTGGCTCATGGAGCACCGAACCTGTGGACGCGGCTGACGATGTTGGCGGCCCAGACGCAGATCATGAAGATCAGCACAGCGCCGGAGAAGTACGCGGCTTTACGGCCGCGGAGACCGGCGGTCCAGCGAAGGAAGATGAGGAGGACGTAGAGTCCCCACATGACGAAGGATGCGAGAACCTTGGGATCGAGGAAGTAGGCGGCCCCGAGAGAGGTTTCCTGCACGAGCACGGCACCAAGGACGAGGCCGACGGTCATGCAGGGGAAACCAAAAAGCAGCATGGCGTTGGCAATCCGCTCGAGGGTATCGAGCGGAGGAAGCCAGTCGGCGGCCGAGCGGCCGATGTCTTTAAAGTTCTTGAGCTTGGACTTGAGGCGGTTTTCAAGTACCAGGTAAAGGAGCGACGCCAGGAGGCTGAATCCTAAGGCCGCATAGGCACAGAGGAGTGCAGCAATATGGGCTACGAGCCAACTGGTGCGAACTCCCTGGGAGGGGAAGGCGTAGCCTTGGACTCCGAGCGATGGAACGAAAACCAGGAAGAAGGTGATGGGAAGGGCGAAGACGCCGAGCGATATTGCGTCGTAAAGCCACCAGGCAAGGAAGTACAGGCCGACAATCGCAAAGCCCAGCAGGGATTCGACTTCGCGGGCTCCAACCGGAAACAGGCGATGGGCCTGGACCAGCATCTCTACGGCAGAGACGAGATGGAAGAACAGGGCCATGCCTCCGAGGTGCACACACCAGCGCCGCGCTCGGTCGGACGAGCTGAGAACGGCGGGGAAAATAGTGACACTTGCAGCCGCGTATAGGATGGTCGCGACTCGTAGCCAGAGAAGGTGCATGCCGTACTCAATCTAAAGCCTTAGCACTCAGTATACTGTGATTCAAATCACCAGGCGGCAAACGGAAGTTGCGGCCGGAGATGGTCCCAAGATATGGATCTAGAGAAGCTGAAGGACGATTGGGAGGCCCTGGCGCGCAATGACGCTTTGGGGGCCATTTTGACGGATCAGACCAAGTCCGGCGGAAAATGGCAACTCGACGAGTTTATGGCTACGGGCGAGTCCGAAGTCGTCACGGTCATGGAGCATCTGCGGCAGATCGGGCATGAGCCGGATTTTGGTGGAGCTGCGTTGGATTTCGGCTGTGGAGTGGGTCGGCTGACCCAGGCTCTAGCACGGCGGTTCGCGTCGTGCACAGGGGTGGACATCTCGAAAGAGATGGTGAGCCAGGCGGAACGGCTGAACAAGTATCCGCACTGCCGGTATGTGGTGAATGCGGAGAGCAGGCTCCCCTTTCGCGATGGCGAGTTTGCCTTCATCTACTGCAATATCGTGCTGCAGCATGTTCCGAAGCGTTTCGCCGAGGAGTACTTGAGAGAGTTTGTGCGAATCCTGGGAGCTGGCGGGATTCTAGTGTTTGGTGTCCAGGATTCCTTCGCCATGCCCGATGTTGCTTCACGGGTCACGAGGATTCGCCAAATCCTGCGTGTGCGTTCGCGGATCAAGCGTGCGCTTGGCAGCAGCGAGGGAGAGATGCTGATGCATTGCCTGCCGGAGGCTGCGGTGCGGACTGCATTGGGGCTGAACGCCAAAGTCGTCGATATTCAGTGGACCAATACGGCGGCGAAGGACTTCAACGGAAAACTCATCTATCTGGAGCAGCCGCTGCGATCGGGTTATGTGGGACGGCAGTATTGCGTTTTGAAGGCCGACTGAATGAAGGCTCACTTCGAGTCGGATGAGAAGGCGGTTCGCCAGAATGCCCAGAGATAGAAGATGCCCATAGCGAGCAGAGTCATGGGGGCGAGCAGGACGGGGAGGTTGGGGATGAAGGACTGCATCCAGCCGCCGAGGTGATTTCGATTCAGGACGGTGTGAGTCAGGTCGCCTGTGACGATGAGGGCCGCGAGAGTTAGCGACAAAGCGAGCCAGCGCTGTTTCCCGGGGCGCGACCAGAGCAGCGCGAATCCGGGAATACACAACAAGAGAAGCTTGGTGTCGTAGAAGTGGTGGTAGACGGGCAGCAGGGAGATCGCCAGCCGGTTGCGGGATCACGGCTGCGAGGCTTACGAACTGCGTCTCGCGCGAGCGAGGTGCGCGCACCGCGATGAAACCCCAGATGAGAAGCAGCGCACCTCCGACGAGGTAACTCAACAGGTTGTAGAAGTTCGGGGCGTCCTTGATGCGGCTGAAGACGACCTGCAGATCGACGAGTTCGGAGTCGGGGTCGAGCGGGCCAGGATCGGCAGGGCCTCCGGGAACGGAGAGAGCGCTCAGGTTGGAGTGAAGCTCGCTGGTCCAATGCGGGGCGAGATGCCAAACCCAGATGAGCAGAGGGATCGCCAGCACCGTCGTGATCGCTGCAATCTGGAATGAGCGTTTACGAAGTTCGGGAATGGTGGAGGGGCTGGTGAGCAGAAAAAAGCACCAGATGAGGCCGGCATCCTGCGGCTTGAGACAGAGACTGAGCGCGAAGAGAACCACGCCTAACCCCGTGAGCCGGTGCTTCAGGATGCACCAGGTTCCGATCACAGCCAGGCTGATCGCGAGCGCCGATGGGTTGGAGAGAACGACGATGACTTCGCTGTTGGCGAGTAAGAAAGCAATGAGAATTGCGCTGGCGGTTGGGGCCAGATCGCGGCAAAAATCCCATGCGAAAAAGGCAGAGAGAATGAGGCCGAAGGTGCTGGCCATCATCCAGAGAACGAAGGCTGCGCGCCAGGGGAGCAGGGCAAACGGCAGGGTGACGACAAAGGCTGTGGGCGGGTAGACGTAGCGCGCCTGGATTTCACGGCTGATTGGCTCCCCGATTGAGGCGTCCTGGCCGGCGTTGTGAACCATCTGCAGTACGTGATCGGGATTGTATGGATCGAGGCCGGCGAGAAGGCTTCGCCCCGGGAAGTAAACGACGCGGAAATCCTTTGCCGTGCTCTCGGAGGGCCGGAGCATCAGCGTGAAAGCGAGCAGCAGGATGACGCAGGCACCCAGAAAGATCAGGTAGACGCCGTCGTTCTTGGAAGATCGACGAGATGTCGAAATGGGAAACCCCTGCTCTTCCGCGGAATTGACGGGCATGGCATCTCTACTTTTACAGGAGCGGCATGGGTTCCGAAACAGGAATGGTATCGGATTGATTACGGTGGCGTAGTTGAACGGATTTAATCCGGGTTCTGCACAGCAGGGGCCGATGCGGAGCACGGTAATCTGTAGGCAATCGTGCAACCCGCTGATCTCCAATCCGCGGCAGCGCCGCCGTCTTCCCTGACCCCTGATTTGCCTGAACCGGAGATTGCGGCCTCGGCCAACGGGAAGGCTGAGAAGGTGCAGGAGCTCACTCCCTTTATGCGCCAATGGACTGCGGCCAAGCGGGAGAATCCCGATGCCCTGCTCTTCTTTCGCATGGGAGATTTCTACGAGCTTTTCTACGACGATGCGGTGACGGCGAGCCGCGAGTTGCAGTTGACGCTGACGGCGCGGGATCGGGAGCGGCAGATGCCGATGTGCGGGGTTCCGTACCACTCGGTCGAGACGTACCTGACGCGGCTTCTCCGTCGCGGATATCGGATTGCTATCTGCGAGCAGATGGAGGATCCAAAGCTCACGAAAAAGATCGTGAGACGCGAGGTGATTCGCGTTCTGTCGCCGGGGACGGCGCTGGATTCGGCTCTGGGTCAGGAACAAAACAACTTTCTAGCGGCATACTTCG
>Ga0207641_10004448_pt1 | contig 12140 bp, 4 predicted proteins | sample KBSSwiS62_FD_184306 | JGI IMG/M metagenome (GOLD analysis project Ga0207641, IMG submission 184306) | Switchgrass rhizosphere microbial communities from Kellogg Biological Station, Michigan, USA - KBS Switchgrass S6-2 (SPAdes) (version 2) | ecosystem: Host-associated > Plants > Roots >... | reverse complement strand
CAGGACGAACGAGGCCCCGAGCCCCGCCAGCAGTCCACGCGCGACCGTGGTCGCGCCGGACCGGAGCACGAGCCGCTGCACGTCCCGCGGCGTCGCGCCGAGGGCGATGCGGATTCCGATCTCCCGGCGACGTTCGGCCACGGCATAAGCGACAACACCGTAGAGCCCGAGGGCCGCGAGGGCGAGCGCGAGCACGGCGAACCCCGAAAGCAGGCGCATGACGAAGCGCGGCTCGGCGGCCGCGCGGGCCACGAGCTCGTCCATCGTCGCAACATCGTAGATCGGAACAGACCGGTCGAGCTCGCGGACCACGCGGCGCAGCGGGGCGGCCAGACTTCGCGGGTCCGCGGCGCGCGCGACGAGGACGAGAAAGCCGTCCGTCACCTGCGCTTGGGGCAGGTACATCTGGAGCCCCGGCTCCGCCGCGAGCCCGGCGTGGCGCACGTTGCCGGCCACGCCCACGACCGTCCGCCAGTCTCCCGAAGTCGCGCCGCCGATGCGGACGCGGTGTCCGATCGGGTCCTGGCCGGGCCAGAGGGCGTCGGCGGTGGACTGGGAGACGACGACCACGGGGAGCGAGCCGGCCCGATCCTGGTCGGTGACGAGGCGCCCGCGCTTCAGGGGGATTCCCATGACGCGGAAGTAGTCGGCCGTGACCGAGTACCGCTCGACGGCCGGGTCTTCAGCGGGATTGGCGGCCATCCTGCCCTCGATGTGGAATCCCCAGCTGTCGCCGTTGCCGCCGAGCGGGATTTGTCCCACCAGGGCGGCGGACTGAACGCCCGGCACCGCCTGCGCGCGCTCGAGCAGGCGCTGCTGGAAAGCCACGACCTGCTCATCCTTTTCGTACGCGTTCCCGTCGAGCGAAAGCGCGAGCGTCAGCACACCGTCCGGCCGGAACCCGAGCGGCGCCTCGAGCAGGCGCCCGAGGCTCTTGAGCGAGAGGCCGGCCGCCGCGAGCAGCACGAGCGCGAGAGCGAGCTCGGCGGCCACGAGGGCGCGGCGTCCGCGCGAGGCGGAGCTGCCCGAGCTCTTGCGGCCGTCGAGAGCGAGCGCGCCGGAGAGTCCGGCGGAAGAGGCCTTGAGCGCCGGCGCGATGCCGAAGAAGAGCGCCGATCCGATCGTCAGCGCGCAGGCGAAGATCAGCACCCGCGGGTCGACGCCCGCGTGGTCGATGCGCGGCAGCGTCGCGGGCGCGAGCCCGATCAGGGCGGCGCCGCCGAGGCTGGCCAGGGCGACCCCGAGCGCGCCGCCGGCCGCCGCGAGCACGAGGCTCTCGACCAGGAGCTGGCGGACCAGCCGCCCGCGGCTCGCGCCGAGGGCCGCCCGCACGGCCATCTCGTGCCGCCGGCGCAGCGACCGCGCGAGCAGCAGGTTGGCGATGTTCGCGCAGGCGATCAGGAGAACGAAGCCGACCGCGCCCGCCAGGATCGCGAGCGCGGAGCGCACTGGCCCGGCCAGCTCGTCGCGTAAGGGAACGACCGCCATGGATCCGGCGGGATAGTCGGCGGGATGCTCGGCCGCGAGCCGGCGGCGGATCCCGTCGAGATCCTCGCGGGCCTGCGCGAGGGTCAGTCCCTGTTTCAGGCGTCCGATCGCCTTGAGGTGCTGGCAGCTGCGGCAGGCGTTTGGCGTGGTCGCGTCGTAGCCGAGCGGCGCATAGATCTGGGCCGGCTTGTAGAAGTGCGCCGAGAGCAGCGGTTCGAAGGAGGCCGGCATCACGCCGACGACCTCCCAGTCCTGCTCGTACATCCGGATCTTGCGGCCGACGACGGCCGGGTCGGCGCCGAAGCGCCGCTTCCAGAGCGCGTCGGAGAGGACGAGCTTGCGCCACGTGTCCGGCCGGTCGTCCGCCGCTTGGAAGCCCCGGCCGAGCGCCGGGCGCACGCCGAGAAGGTCGAAGTAGTTCGCGCTGACCCGCATGCCCGGGATGCGCTCGGCCTCGCTGCCCTCCGACAGCGTCGGCTGCCAGAGGCGGATGACCGCGGTCGCTTGAAAGGCGCGCGACTGGTCGCGAAAGTCGGCGAAGGTCGCGAACCCGACGTTGTTGACCCCGCCGTCCGTTTGCCGGTCCCCGAACAGCACGAGCCGGTCCGCGGCGGGGTAGGGCAGCGGCTGGAGGAGCGCCGCGTCGAGGACGCTGAAGATCGCGGCGTTGGCGCCGATGCCGATCGCGAGGGTGGCGAGTGCGATCGCCGTGAACCCCGGACTCTTTCGCAGGCTGCGCAGCGCGTAACGCAGGTCCTGGGCTATCGTCATCCGGTCTCCTCCTTCGGTCAGTCGTTGCGCAGCGCGTCGAGGGGATCGATCCGGGCCGCGCGGTGCGCGGGAAGATATCCGGCGAACAGGGCGACGGCGGCCATCAGCACCAGGCCGAACGCGAACACGGGGACGTCCGAGGCATGGACGCCGAAGAGGATCGATTCCACGACCCGGGCGACGGCGTAGGAAACCGGCAGGCCGATCACGGCGCCGACGAGCACGAACCGCACGACCTCTCCCAGAATCAGCCGGCGCACGGCAGCCGGGTTGGCGCCGAGGGCCATGCGCACGCCGATCTCCTGCCGACGCTGCGCCACCGCGAAGGCGAGCACGCCGTAGATGCCGATGGCCGCGAGCAGCGCGGCGAGGCCGCCGAACGCGACCGAGAGCATCATGATCAGCCGCTCGGTCAGCAGCGATTCCTTCAGCTGCGTCGCCAGGGTCTTCAGGTCGTCGACGGGCAGCTGCGGATCGAGCCGCTTGACCGCCGCGCGCAGAGCCGACGCGAGCTGCGCCGGGTCGCCTTCCGCGCGCACGTAGAAATTGAGGTCGCCCAGGCGCGGATTCTGGAGGTAGGGAAGGTATGCGAACGGGTTCGGATCTTCGCTGACCTGCGAGCCTTTGCTGTCACGCACCACGCCGACGATCTCGGTATCCGGCTTCGCGTCCAGCCCGCCGCCGACGCTGATGCGTTGGCCGATGGCGCGCTTGCCGGGCAGCACCTTTTTGGCGAACGTCTCGTTGACGACACAAACCTTGGGGGCATTGGCGTCGTCCGACCACGCGATCGCCCGCCCCTCGAGCAGCGGGATCCCGAGCGTGACGAAATAGTCCGGTCCGATGTAGTTCATGCGGGAATGGGGGGCGTCCGCGGTCTTGTCGGCGCCTTCCAGGACGACCGAGCTGCCCATGTCGTTTCCGGCCAGCGTGCCGAGCTGCGCCGCCGTGACCGATCGCGCGCCGGGCAACGATTTGAGGTCGTCGGTGAGCTGGCGCGCAAGTGCCGCGGTGCGCTCGGAGGTGTAGCCATTCAGCTTCGGCGCGATGGAGAAACCGATGACGTGGTCCACCTTCACGCCGAGCTCGACCCGGGAGAGGTTGCGCAGGCTCTGGGTGAAGAGGCCGGCCGCCACGAGCAGGACCAGCGTCAGGGCCACCTGGGCGATGACGAGACCGTTGCGCAGACGGAGGGCCTCGCGACCCGGCGTCGTCGAGCCGCGGCCCTGGCCGCGCAACGTGCGCGCGGGGTCCAGACGCGCCGCCCGGTAGGCGGGGCCGACGCCGAAGAGGATGCCCGCCACGAGCGACAGGCCCGCGCCGAAGCCGAGCACGCGCGGATCGATCTGGGCCGCGATCTGGCGCAGGTCCGCCTCGGCGGGAAACGCGGAAAGCAAGCCGTTCAGCAGCCAGGCCGCAAGGAGCAGGCCGAGCGCGCCGCCGACCAGCGAGAAGACGAGGCATTCGACGATCGACTGCCGCAGCAGCTGAGCGCGGCTCGCGCCGATCGCCAGCCGGATGCCGTACTCGCGTTGCCGGGCCGCGCCGCGGGCGGCCAGCAGGCCTGCCAGGTTCGAGCACGCGATCAGCAGAACGAGGCCGACCATCCCCATCAGGGAGGCGAGCGGAGTCCCGAATCCCCGCTGGAGGTTCCGGCGTCCGCGCGCGCCGGAAAGCAGCTCGATCTTCTTGTTGAGGAACTCCTTCTTGCGCACGTCGTTCCAGCCGGTCATCCGGGGCAGCAGTTCTTCGAGAATCGGACGGTACGTCGCCACGAGCTCGTGCTCCGCCGCCGAGCGCGAGACGCCGGGCTTCAGGCGCCCGACGATCTGCAGCCAGTAGTCCTTCGGATCGTCCAGGCCGTCCGAGAAGGGCGTGATCTGGGGCTTCATCATCATCGGCACGAAGAGGTCGGCACGCCGGCCGGGCTGGATGCCCTCGAAGGCGCGCGCCGCGACGCCGACGATCGTGAAGGATTGGCCGTTGACGGTCACGGGTTTGCCGAGCACCGACGGGTCGCCGCCGAAGCGGCGCTGCCAGTAGCCGTGGGAGAGCACGGCGACGGGATGCGCGCCCTTGGTCTGGTCGTCGGCCGGCGTCAGGACGCGGCCGGCAGCGGGAGGGACGCCGAGGACGCCGAAATAGTTGCCCGTCACGAGCTCGCCGGAGGCGCTCTCGGTCTCGCCCCGCGCCGCGATGCTGGCGGAGAAGGGCACCTCGCCGAACAGGCCCGCGAAAACCTTCGACTTCCCGGCCAACTCGCGGTACGTCGGGTAGGCGAAGCAGAAGGCGTCGTCCCCGTCCGAGGAGGTCCGGCCCTGCTTGGGTCCGGGGGAGCGCAGCAGCACGAGCTCTCCCGGGTTGACGACCGGAAGGGTGCGGATGAGCACCCGGTCGACGAGGGCGAAGATCGCCGCGTTGGCGCCGATCCCGAGGGCGAGCGTCGCGACCGCGACCGCGGAGAACGTCGGGTTCTTGGTGAAGGCGCGCAGGGCGTAGCGGAGATCCTGGAGCAAGGGCGACATCGATGTCTCCTCAGTCGTTCACGATCCATCCGTCGCGCAGACGGAGGATCCGGTTGCCGTACGTCGCGTTCTCTTCAGAGTGTGTGACCTGCACGATGGTCGTGCCTTCGGAATTCAGCTTCTTGAACAGGCGCATGATTTCGCGCCCCTGGTCGGAGTGGAGGTTCCCGGTGGGCTCGTCGGCGAGCAGGAGCTTCGGCTTGGCGATCAGGGCGCGCGCGACGCCCACCAGCTGCTGTTGTCCGCCGGAGAGCTGGTTCGGGAAGAGGTCCTTCTTGCCCACCATCTGGAAGCGGTCGAGCGTGTCCGCGACGATCGCGGCGCGCTCGGAGCCCTTGACGTTGCGATAGGACAGCGGCACGTCGAGGTTCTCGGCGACCGTCAGGTTGTCGAGCAGGTGGTACTGCTGGAACACGAAGCCGACGTGCTTCTTGTTGAGCTCGATGCGGTCCTTCGCCTTCAGCGCGTGCACGTCGTGGCCGAGCAGGCGGTATTCGCCCCTCCAGTCGTGGTCGAGCATTCCCAGGATCGCGAGCAGCGTGGACTTGCCCGCGCCCGAGGGGCCCATGATCGTCAGGAACTCGCCGTCGGCGATCGCCAGCTCGATCCGGCGCAGCACGAAGGTTTCGCCGGCGCGCGTGGCGTAGGACTTCTCGAGGTTGGAGAGGGTGATCATCGTGTTCCTTCTTGCCTGCGCGTCAGTTTGCCCGCAGAGCCTTCAAGGGGTCGAGCCTGGAAGCGCGGCGGGCGGGGATCCAGCACGCCGCCAGGGCCGCGGCGAGCAGGACGACCGCGACGCCCGCGTGGGTCGCGAGGTCGGTCGGAGGAATTTCGAAGAGAAGCCCCCGGAGCAGGCGCGTGAGGGCGAGCGCGGCGCAGAGGCCCAGGCCAAGTCCGGTCAGCGCGAGGCGCAGCCCGTCGCGCAGCACGAGTCCGCGCACGTTGCGCGCGTCGGCTCCGAGCGCCATGCGGATGCCGAGCTCGCGGGTGCGCTGCGAGACCGCGTAGGCAGTGACTCCGTAAATCCCGACCGCCGCCAGCAGGAGCGCAATCGCCGCGAAGGCGAGCAGGAGCGACATGAGGAAGCGCGGGCCGGCGATCGAGCGCGCGACGACCGCTTCCATGGGCTCGAGCTGGGTCACGGGCAGTTCCGGGTCCAGCGCCTTGACCTCGCGCCGTGCGGCCGCGGCGAGGCTGCCCGGCTCCTGGGAGCTCTTCAGGACGACGCTGAAAGCGCCGACGGGCGCCTGCTCGAGGCTCCCGTAGAACTCGGGGACGAGGCCCTGATCGAGGCCCTGGTCGTGCACGTCTCCGACGATGCCGACGATCTCTCCCTCCAGCCGGACGTTGCCGGGCCGGGCCCCGAAGCGCAGTCGCTGACCGATCGCGTCTCCGGCCGGGAAGAACTTCGCGGCCGCCGACCGGCTGGCCAGAATCGCGACGGGGGCGCCGCGCGTATCTGCGGGCGTGAACAGGCGGCCGGCGACGAGCGGGAGACCCACCGTCCGGAAGTAGTCCCGGCTGGCCACGCGCACCTGGGCCGAGGGCTCGTAAGCGGGATCGACCGCGTGCCCGGCGACGCGGAACGTGCTGTTGAACCGGAAATCCGTCAGCGGCAGGCCGAAGGTGGCGCCGGCCGACTGCACGCCGGGAAGCGCCCGCATGCGCGCCAGAAGCGTCTCCGTGAACGCCGCGACGCTCGCGTCGTCGGGGTAGCGGGAGCCGGGAAGGGACAGGTCGAAGCGCAGAACGCGCGCGGCCGAGAAACCCGGGTCCACCGCGGAGAGACGGGCGAGGCTGCGCACCAGCAGACCGGCGCCGACGAGAAGCAGCAAGGCGACGCCGACTTCGGCGACGACCAGCGACCGACGCAGCCGGGCAGGTCCAGGCTGGACCGCGGTGTCCGCGCCCGCGACCTTCAATGCGGCCATCGGCGCGCGCGCAAAGACGCCGGCGATCGGAGCGACTCCGCACAGCAGGACGGTCACGATCGTCCAGAATGCGGTGAACGCGAGCACGCCGCCGTCGACGGCGACCTCGGAGAGCCTCGGGATCGTCCCGGGGCTGAGGCGGACGATCGCGTCGACCGCCGCTTGCGCCAGCGCGGTTGCGAGCAGCGCTCCGCACACGGCGAGCACCAGAGTCTCCGTCAGGAGCTGGCGCGCGATCCGCCCGCGCCCGGCCCCGAGCGCCGTGCGGATCGCGAGCTCCGGGCCGCGGTGGGCCGCCCGGATGAGCAGGAGGTTGGCAACGTTGGCGCAGGCGATGAGCATGACGAAGGCGACCGCGCCGAGCAGCGTCAGCAGCGCCGGCCGCACGGCCTTCACGAGGGAGTCGCGCAGCGGCGTCGCCGTGGCGCCGTGGCCTTCGTTGGTGTCGCGGTACTTTCGCGCGAGATCGGCGCCGATCGTACGCAGATCCGCCTTCGCCTGCTCGAGTGTGACACCGGACTTCAGGCGGCCGACGACCGACAGGTAATGCGCGCCGCGCTGTGTGGAAACGTTGTCGGAAAATGTCAGAGGCACCCATGCGTCCGGGCCATCCTCCGGAAAACGGAAGGCGGCCGGCATGACGCCCGCGACACGGTACTCGTCGCCGTCGAGGCGGATCGTCCTTCCGACGACGGTCGGGTCCCCACCGAAGCGGCGTTGCCAGACGCCGTGACTCAAGATCGCCACCCGGTCTCGGCCGGAGACGAACTCGTCCGGTGCGAAGGTGCGACCCGCGACAGGCGCAACGCCGAGGGTCTCGAAAAAGTCCGCGGTCACCATGGTCGCTCGCAGTCGCTCCGGTTCGCCGCCCGCGGACAGGGCGATGTCCCCGGTCGTGTATGCGGCCATGGAGGAGAAACTGCGGCTCCGGGCCTTCCAGTCCATGTAGTTCGGAGGCGACGCGACCATGGCTGTGTATCCCCGGGCCGGGTAGGTTTCGTTGAGCGCCACGAGGCGTTCCGGCGCGGCGAAGGGGAGAGCGCGGAACAACACGCCGCGGACCAGACTGTACACGGCGGTATTCGCGCCGATTCCGAGTGCGAGGGTCGCGATCGCCGCCAGGGTGAATCCGAGGTTGCGGGTGAGCGAGCGGAGCGCGTAGCGAAGGTCGGAGAAGAAGTGGGACATGGCGTCACTCCGTCCGCAATGTGGACATCGGGTACCTCATTCGCTTCGAAGACTCTCGAGCGGATCAGACCGCAGCGAGCGAAGAACCGGCAACAGCACGGCGATGAAGACGGACGCAATGAGCACGGCGGTCGCGGCCGCCAGCGTGTCCGCATCCGCGGGAGAAGTTCCGTGAAGCGTTCGGCCAAGCCGCGGCGCGGCGAGCGCCACGCCGCCCAGGCCGATCGCGACGCCGAACGCCGTGAGGCGCATCGCACGCCAGAGGAAGAGCCCGGCAACCCGGGACGTCGGCGCGCCGAGAGCCAGCCTTATTCCGATTTCCTTGCGCCGGCGGGCGGTGTCGTTCGCGACCAGCCCGAAGACCGCCAGGGCGGCGAGCAGAAGGCTCGTGCTGCCGAAGAAGCCCAGAGTTTCCGCGAGGAAGCGAGGCTCGGCTAGCGCCTCCTCCACCCGCTCGGTCATCGGCCGCAGCTCGACGAGGGGAAGATCGGGATCTTCCACCTTCACGGCGCGCCGAATCTGCTCGGGAAGGGCCGAGACGCCAGCCGCCGCCCGCACCACGAGGTTCAGTCCGGAATCGGGGCTTTGGGAGAACGGAAGGTAAACCTCGGGAAGCGCGGCGGCGTCGATCCCGTCGTGGCTGACGTCGCCGACAACACCGACCACGGTCAGCCACGCCTCGGGTTCGCCGATCGAGATCCGCTTGCCCAGCGGACTCTCGCCCGGCCAATGCCGAGACGCCATGGTCCGGTTGACGAGCGCCGAAGCGGCGCCGCCGCGATCCGAAGAATCGAACGCGCGTCCATGCAGCACGGGAATCCGGAGCGCCCGGAAGTAGTCCCCCGCGATCAGGCGAACGCCCACGACCGGGCGGTTCGCTGCCCCGGGGTCCCGGCCCTCGAATCGGATCGAGCCGACTCCGTAGGCGGGGTCCAGCGGAAAACGCGACGTGCCGCCCACGGCTTCGACCCCGGGGATCGCTTTCAATCGGTCGAAGGTTCTTTCGAAGAATTCCAACCGGCTCGCCGCGGTCGCGTAGCCGGTGCGGGGAAGAAAGAGGCGCGCGGTCATGACGCCTTCGCTCGAGAATCCGGTGTCGAAACGCCGTAGACTCTCGAAGGTCTTGACGAGAAGGGCGGCGCCCGCGAAGAGGAAGAGTGCAATGGCGACCTGCGAAACCACGATGACCGAGGCGAGGCGGGTCGTCCCGGGAGAGAACGCCCATCCTCCGCGTCGCAGCCCGTTTTGGAGGCCCCGCGAGGCGACGAACCACGCGGGAACCAGGCTCGCCGCCAGACCCGCGAGGAGCGTCATTCCCAGGGCGAAGAAGAAGACCGCGGCGTCCGGACGGACCTGATCGAGCCAGGGGATCTGTCGGGGTGTCCGCGCCAGAAGCGCCCGGGTTCCGGCGACCGCGAGGCCGAATCCGATCGCTCCTCCGGCGGCGGCGAGGAGGATTCCCTCGGCGACGAGCCACCGGACGATGTGCGCGCGCCGCGCCCCCAGCGCGACGCGCAGGGCGACTTCCCGCTGGCGTGCCAGGGCCCGCCCGAGCAGAACGTGGGCGATGCTGGCGCAGGCGGCGATCAGCAGAAGCAGAGCGGCGGCGGTGAGCACGGCCAGACCCGGGCGGACATTCCCGAACATCTGCTGGACGAGGGAGACGGCGTGCATGCCGACGTTCCCATTCGTCTCCGGATACTCCGCGGCCAGCCCGGTCGCGACCGCACGAATGCGTGCGTCGGCGGCTTCGAGAGAGATGCCGTCCGCGAGCCTTCCGACGACCTGCAGGGTCGCGACGCCGCGAGTCTCCCAGCCCGCCGGCAAATCCAGTGGCGTCCAGACCTGCGCCATCATGTGCGGCGCTTTCAATTGCGCCGGGAACTCGAAACCGGGCGGCATGATTCCGATGACCACGAAAGGCTTGCCGTCGAGCAGGATCCGGCGGCCCAGAATTCCCGGGTCGCCCGCGTACCGCCGCTTCCACAGGCTGTCCTGAATCACGGCAACGGGGGTTGGGCCGAGGAGGCCATCCTCGGGTCCGATCGTCCGGCCGATCGCCGCGCGGGCTCCGAGGACATTAAAGAAATTACCCGTCACCTGGGCGCCCAACGCCGCCTCCGGCCCTTCGGCGCCGGTCAACTGGACTCCCTTACCGAGCTGGGCCGCCAGGTCTGCAGATCCGCGAGCTCGCGCGCCGAGATCCACGAAATTCGGCCACGCGACGCTGAAGCGGTGATTCCCCTCGCGGAGGAGGTCTTCCCAGACGACCACGAGACGGTCCGCGGCCGCATACGGCAAGGGCCGGAGGAGTACGCCGCGGACGACGGTGAAGATCGCGACGTTGGCGCCGATCCCGAGCGCGAAGGTTGCCACCGCCATCGCCGTCACGGCGGGGGACCGGAGCAGCCCGCGACGCGCATCTCGGAAATCGCGGAGGACCGATCGCACGAGGGGACCAAGCTGGATCATTCGCTCCTCAGCGCCGTCATGGGATCGATTCGGGATGCGCGGCGGGCGGGCAGCCAGGCGGCCACGAGGGCGCAGATCGCCAGCAGCGCGGTCACGGCGGTGAACGTGATCGGGTCGGCTGGCGAAACGCCGAAGAGAAAGCCGCGCAGCGCAGATGCGGCGGCGGCGCCGAGGCCGAGGCCGAGGGCGAGGCCGAGGCCCACGGGACGCGCGCTCTGGGCGACGACGAGGCTGCGGACGTCGGCCGCCCGCGCGCCGAGCGCCATGCGGATCCCGATTTCGCGGGTGCGCCCCGCCACGGAATACGAAATCACGGCGTAGATGCCGACCGCCGCCAGCGCGAGGCAGAGCAGGCCGAAGACTCCGAGCAGCGCGGAACCCAGGCGCTGGGGCACGAGCTGTCCCGCGAGCTCGGCCGCGTAGGGGTGGACGTCGCCGATGGAAAGTGTCGGATCGAGCTCGCGGATCTTCGCCCGCACGAGCGCGCCCACATCCGTCCCCGCGCCTTCGCCGCGCACGACGAGGTTCATGGTCCGCAGCGCCGCGTTCGGGCCGCCCTGCGTGAGCGGCATGTAGATCTGTGGCGTGGCGGCATCGCGCAGGGAGCCGGTACGGAAGTCGCGGCTCACACCGACGACCGTGCGGTCGGCGCCGCCGACCCGGATGCGACGGCCCACCGCGTTCCCGCCGGGCCAGTAATGCCTGGCCATGGACTCGTTGACGAGCGCGACGGGCGGCGAGTCGGCGCGATCGAGCCGATCGTCGAATTCGCGGCCTGCGGCCAGCGGGATCCCCATCGTCCGATAGAAATCGGCGGCCACGATGTTGATGCCGGCTTCCGGAGGCTTGCCCGCCGCCGAGTCGGCGCGCCCATCGATCGAGAACGTCTCCACCCACTCGCCGCCGCTCATCGGAACCAGACCGGCCCAGGTGGCGGCCCGGACGCCGGGAGCTGCGGCCACGCGCTGTCGGAGGTCCCGCAGGAACGCGTCCGCCCGGGGGCTCTCGTAGCGCTGGAGCCCGAGGTTGACCGAGGCGAGGGTGAGCCCGCGCGGCTGGAACCCGACGTCGATTGCGAGCGCTCTCTGGAGGCTGCGTCCGAGCAGCCCGGCGCCGACGAGCAGCAGGAGGCAGAGCGAGACCTGGATCACGAGCAGCGACCCGCGCGCCGTCGTGCGAGGCGCGACGGAGGCGCCGGAGGACTTGAGAGTCGCGCTCACGGCGTGGCCCGATGTCTGCAGGGCCGGGATCAGTCCGAACGCGAGACCGGTTCCGATCGAAAGGAGCAGGGAGAAGCCGAGCGCGCGCGCGTCGAGCGCCGGCGCGAACACCGCGAACGAGAAATCCCCGGGCAGCGGCATCCGCGTGATCAGGCCGATCGACCAGCTCGCGACGACGAGTCCCGCGGCGCCGCCGAGAACCCCGAGCGCCACGCTTTCGGTCAGGAGTTGCCGCACCAGACGCCCGCGGCTGGCGCCGAGGGCCTGCCGCACGGCGATCTCCTTGCGGCGCGCCGCCGCGCGCGCGAGCAGGAGGTTCGCGAGGTTGGCGCACGCGATCGCGAGCGCGATACCGGCGGCGCCGACGAGCATCGCGAGGAACCCCACGGGATTTCCCGACTGTCCGAACCCCGCGGCGATGCGCAGGGTCGGCTCGAGCGTCCGCTTTTCGGTCCCGGGCGCGCCGTCGGGAAACGCCGCGGCTTCGTGCCGCACGGCGAGGTCGAGGGAGGCCTGCGCCTGCGGGACAGAGACGCCCGGCTTCA